>Ga0185299_10000060_pt1 | contig 330996 bp, 312 predicted proteins | sample PaiPotPPA55metaG_FD_128002 | JGI IMG/M metagenome (GOLD analysis project Ga0185299, IMG submission 128002) | Iron sulfur acid spring bacterial and archeal communities from Banff, Canada, to study Microbial Dark Matter (Phase II) - Paint Pots PPA... ...
CGTCACTGGGCGGCCGCACCCCGGACATGGCGTACTTCAACTTGCTGCCCAGCGTGGCAGCCTAACTGAGCGGAGTTCTCACATAGCGAAGGCCGTTTGACTGTGCAAAAAAGCGAGGCCACTTCTCTCCTCATCATTGACGGCTCCTGCCATGCTTTGACAACTGACCGATAATGGACGCCGCTCATGGCTCGATGTCGATTGGAAGCTTATGGTAAAGGTCTGGTCGTAACCTTGAGAATTGCTGAGTGTCTTCGTGATGGTGTTATTGCTGTTTAGCTGCGTCGATGAGTTCCAAGTAACTCCTGTGGAATCTTTCCAAGTTGAGTTTACGAAGAGTGGCCCGCGCGTGGTATACGAGGGACCGTCAGAGCGAAGCATTCAGTCCCGCGAAGGCAAGACGGGTCATGCGAGAGACGGTTCGGTTATGGTCTCTGGGGAGCACAGGTAAGTGTCTCGGGATACGCTTAGCCCTTCTTCAGGCGCAAAATGACCTGGACGAAAAGGATGGCAAGAAACTGTCTCATTTGCTTGCTAGTCGCGCTTGTAGTAGGCATGAATTCCTGTGCGGCTTCGAGGTCAACGAAGGTAGCCTTGGGCGCATATGGAGACTATTACGTGGCGGGCTGCGGATATGAGGCGTATGAGATTGCGGAACGCAAAAAAGCAAGCGAGTACGGGATTTTTCGATTGCCCGGTGGTCCAAAGAAAATGGCGTCGGTCTCGCCAAACCCTTTTCTTTTTGAGAGCCCAGAGCCGACGCCGACACCTACGCCCGAACCGACCCCCGCGCCCGGCACCAGCACTGAATCACCGTCGGAAGGGGATGTCCTTAGCGGCGACTTTCAAGGTTACGGCAGGCGAGTTATCAGCGACGAAACCGCGAATCACTCCATTGAGGTCGATATCATCTTCCACGCGACGGACTACAGTGTAATCCTAAACCGCATGCAAGAACTTGGGTGTTTCAAGTAGGCTGAGCGCGCCGCTATAGCCATTGGAGGCGACAGGTCCGAGCGCACGTAATGGCAGACACCACCGTTCTCACGAGAGAGGTCGAGAATTTCGTTCGGTCGCGCCTTGCCGAGCGACATGGTCAAACCTTTGGGAAGAGGTTTCTTCCACTACGTCCGGGCGGAAAACACGAGTTTGATGCGGTTTCTGAAGACGGCTCAATCGTTGCTAGTATCAAGGCACATTCAGGGCGCACCTCCGGCGGCAACATACCAAGCGGCAAAATCCTCGCGTGTGTCGCGGAACTTTACTACCTGAGCCTTGCCGACGCGCCAACTCGGCTACTCGTGCTGACCAATCCGCAGTTCCTTGAAATCTTCAAGCGAAAGATGCGGGGGACGCTCGTAGACGGTGTAGGCATCAAGCATGTTCCACTTTCGGCCGAACTGCAAAGCAAGGTTGACCTTGTTGTCAAGAAGGCAAGTCGGGAAATGTCTCCGGCTGCCGCCGAGGCCGAGGTTGAATCGGAGATTACCTAGCGGTCATGAAGCAGAAACTGAGTTTTCGCAAACTGTCAATACTGACCATTGTGCTGGCGAGCAGCGTTCCCATCGGTTGCGCACAGCAGCATTGGTACATGGAGCGCGTGACGGATTTCGATGTAACAACTACGCAGGTAGTGGCTGGTCCGTTCAAATCCGAGCGGGAATGCGCCGACGCTCGGAAGGTCTATGAGTCCTACAATACGAGCCTATCGTATGAGTATAGTTGCGTCCAGAAGCAGTAAGCCCTCATCGTTTACGAAATGATACCCCATGCTCCAGGACCCCATAACCTGGTATTTGCACGCGAGCGGCACCGAGCAGGCTGAGGCCTGGGTCGGTCTAGGTACGATTCTGCTTGCTCTGGCGACGACGGCCGCAGTTATTCTAAGCGTTCTGCGGAACGCGCTAGAGAACGTTCGCTTTGAGCAGGGTTACGCACCGATTCTGATTGTGGAGCACTTTCAGCCTGGTGGCAGTCTCTTCTACGAAATACATGTCTCTAACATCGGATACGGCCCTGCGCTCAGAACCGAACTACGAATCGAGGGAACCCGACTGAAGAAGCACTACAAGGACACAGCGACGGCCAACCCCGTCAACGACGCCGCGCGCGAGGTAAGGACCGAGCGCATACCTTTTTCAATCGTAGAGTCGGAAGCGTTCATTATGAACGGCGGGGAGTGGGGATTCTATATCGCAGACTATCTTGCCAAGAAAGAGGCTTATGAAAAGCAAGGGCTGGAAATCTCGCAGGCTTCCCTCGTATACCACGACAGGTTTGGCAACGAGTACCGGACCCGATACTCCGACTTTGTAAACCGCCAATACGACTGGATTCCCCCGGAGCGATTCCGCAAGAAGGGCAAGGAGGTCGGAACCACCACCCTACTGTCACCAACACCATCGCTGCAGAATGGCCCCGTCGTCGCAAATACAGAGGAATTAGAGCCGGAACTTAGGGACGAATAGCCGACGTTGGGCTACAAGCGGCGAATGCGCCGCATGTACTGCCGCGTGCCATTCGGATATACGCGCCAAGGCGACACGCTCGTTCCGGAGCCGCGTCAGCAGAGAACCTTCAGCGGCGCGCGCTTGGTGCGCTCGGACTTGCTCTGGGAAGGACGGCGAACGTGGGCCTCCTCACCATGGCGTTCAAGCCCGGCCATCTGATAATTCCCTCACTACTGCCTTGAGCCGCTCGCGACTGAAGTATTCAAATTCATCCCGACTCTGCATCCGACTGCCCCGCGAATTGCACATTGGCAGTTCACCAAAGACCTCTCGAAAGGTGAGCAACAAGGCGCGCTCCAGTTTTTCCCACGTGCGCACTCTTCTGCGTGCACTGCACGTGATGACCCGCGCGTGAAATATACGAATACCGTGCTGTTCGAGAATATAATCTGCCCGGCTGGCCACGCTTTGAGCAACACGCGTGCCTCCCATGCGAGTTGTGCCAATGTACAGGATTCGTGACCGTCCCCAACGGTAACGAATGCTCCTTTCAGCGACAAGTACATAGACCAATTTCTTGCCATGGACTAGAACACGACGCGCTGTCAACGCGACATTAGGCTTGAGAGAGATTTTTGCTCTTTGCGGCATACCTTTTCACCAACGGGCTGTTTATTGGGGGAGACGCCGAAACTGTCATGCAAGCACCCGGTTTTCACTATTCTTCTTCGGAGAGATTTCGCAGAGCGAATGCATCGCCGATTCGACGGCCGGGCAACCGCGTCCAAACTTGATGCGCGCCCTGTGCCCAACCAATATGCTAACCGGAGCGGTAACGCCGAAATGGCTCGTCCTTGTGTTGCAAGCTCGCGGAACTTGCAAGGCGAGCGGGTTTAACACGAAATGTGATGTACGCTCTGTCGAAAGGCAAAAAGCCAAGTGAAGAGCAGGCGCGTAGATTGGAACAAGTATTCGACACTGGCGAAAAAGACGGGGTGACGGGCTATACTTCTTCCAGGACATCGAGAACCGACTGCGGCGGCCGTCGATAATGCTTAACCGGCCATTCGTCGAGTGAATATATGTAACGGCATAGCCCACAGATTTTCGCGCATCGGGCTTTGCGCGCGGCAACCTCCTCGGCGGATTTAGTACGGTCGTATACGCCCATGCAGTGGTTGCCATGAATCCAATGTTCGTATCGTCGATGGTGATGTTGCAAATCGTGCGAAAGTCGTTCGCTCCATATCTTGCGCCACTTTTCAGCTGCCGAAGGCTTTGCCTCGGCTCGACGAGCCAGTTGCGGAGCAATGAGGGTGCCAATCGCTGCGGCGATGATAAAGTGCACCCGTTTCATTTCTTCCTCCAGCGGAGCAAGAAAAAAGAGCCAGGGCACGCGGCCAAGCTCCAAAACAGCTGCTCTTCTATTTTGGAACCCTTTGAGCGTTACGATTCTCGCTCCGGCCGTTGCCACTCCGTGACGCGACTATAACATATTAACGCCTCAGCGGTCAACTTGCCTCGCGCCAGATGTGACCTTGCCATCCTCGCTCACCCAGAGAACGGCCAATTCCTAATTCTTCCAACGCGGGGGCAACGGCGGCCATTCGTTGCTTATGAAGGCGGCTTTCGGGAAGTGCAATCGCCACGACTGCGGCTAGCTCTTTGGACCGCAGTTCGCAAGCCTTAATCACAGCCTCGGCACAGTGAACACGAATCTGTGCCGAGTCGAACGCTATGCCCGCTCATTTTGATTCTTTACTTGTGGTTGCGCCCTTCGCTTCTATCAAGAACTGTTTGTCGTTGCGAGCCGCAACGATGTCCGTGCCCTTCTGGGCCGTATTTAGTTCATCCACGATACTCCAACCTTGACCCTTGAGGAACGCGCAAACGGAGGCAATTAAATCATTTTCGGTCAATGTGCGCGGCATGGAAAACCCCTGGAAGCGATTTGGAACGAAACCGCCTTTTGTCATACCAGAGGATGAGGCGGCAATTTGTGCATTTAATGCCCGCTCAAGACCAGCAAGCACACTCCATCTCGAAATACTTCCGGAGCCATTTCTTGGGCGGCCTGACGCCAACATCATTCTACTCAACTTGAACCCCGGCTTCAGCCACGAAGAAATCCGTTACCATCACCTAGACTCGTATTTTGCTTCCGTCGCTCGAAAGAATTTGCTCCACGAGGAGCAGGACTTTCCGTTCTATTTCCTAGACCCAGGGTACCACTCACCCGGACACGTTTGGTGGCAAAAGCGGCTGGGTGCACTTTTGGAACTCTATGGGCCACGACGCATCGCAAACGAGGTGCTCTGCGTCGAGTTCTTTCCTTACCACTCGGAACATTTTGGTTATGACGGTCCGCGTTTGCACTCTCAGGACTATAGTTTTTACTTGGTGCGCCGGGCGATTCAGAGAAATTCAGCCATCATCATAATGCGCTCAAAATGGTTCTGGCTTGCGGCTGTCCCTGAACTAGCGAGTTCCAATTACTTCGAGTTGAACAGCCCGCAGGCAGTTTACGTGTCACAAGGCAACGCCGGAGCGGGATTCGCGGCCATTAGAGAACGGCTTGAACGAAGGCAAAATTGACCAGCGTGCGCCTCGCCATGGTGACCATTCGGTACATCCCTCCAATTGCGACGACTCGCCCGCGAGCGCCCCAAAAATCGTGCGGTTGTGGTCGGCGGTTGGCGTACAATTATCGGGCGCGGGTTACACGACGGTTGAATCAAACGGCTGGAGAGGTTGGCCAAGTGCCTCATGGCTGATGCGGCCTTCCTCGCCAATCAGGTCGAGCAATTTGTGCCGTTAGCATGATTGCCAATATCTTCGGCGAGCCGCTCGAACGCATTGACTCAGAAGCGTTCCTCGCCGCCCTAAATGCCATGTCGGTAGAAACTGGGCGATTAGACTTCAAGCGTCATGATGTAAACCGAGAAGACGTGGCTTGGACTGCAGCGGCAATGGCCAACTCCGATGGCGGCATTATCGCGATTGGGTTCGTTGACCCGAAAGGTGGCAGACTGCAATCAAGCGGCTCAATCGATATCTCAAACAGCGCATTGACGGCGTGGTACGCTGCAATCCACGCGCGCGTACACCCGCCGATGAGTTTTGAGGTTCGCGGATATGCAGCGCCGAGTCGCACAGAATTTCTGATTATTCGAATCCAGCCAAATCAATACGCGCCGCACGAGTTCGTGGCGAACAACCGAGAACGCGACTTCCCGGTTCGCCGCGGAAGCACGACGGGCCGTTTAACACTTGCCGAAATCAACGCGCTACTGGCCCGGCGTGCGGGCTCGCCTCCTCAGTCGTGGTTGGCTCATGACCCACCTCAATTTCCAGTAAGACCCGGACTGTCGGCTGCGAGGTTTTTCGGTGTTTGTTTCACCTCATACACCGCAATGCCCGCGCGCCGGGTGCTAAGTCAAAACGATACTCTTGCATTCGGACGCATCATCACCACTGTAGTCGGTTCCAAACTTTCCCCGGCACTTCAACCGCTAACTCTACGAGAAGGCGAGGGGTACTTCGACGTAAATCCCAAGTCTGAATCCCAGGGAAGGGTCATACTAAACTTCGGACTCCCGACGCGCATTATACACATCCGCGCAGACGGCGAGGTTACGGTTCGCTTTCATGTCGCGCAAGAGCCGGAGAACTACTTTTACGAGTTGCTTAAGATTTTACTCATTGGACACCTAACCGCGAGTGAGGTCTTTAATTACCTCCGAATCGGACCAAGAGGTAGTGGGGCCGTTGGCGTCTTCCTCGGAGAAGGACGTAGGCAGACAACACCGTTCTTGCCTGCGCAGTTCGAGGACCGATTTGACGTGGACTTCTCGACGCAAACATTTGCTGAAACCTTCGCGCCCACCGTTATGCTATGTCTACGAGAGGAGGCGGGGCCGCCTGACGAAGAGGCTGTTTTGGGTGCCTTAGACGACACTTACCGAAAGTACCTGGGTGCAACCGACCTACGGAAATATTGGCGTTGACGCCGTACGGCCTCAGTGGATTTGATACTTGTTAAGGGCTGGGGAATAGCAAACTATGTCTCAAGTTTTCCGTCGCATCCACGTCAAGATTCCTCAAGACAATCGGTCAATAACGACAGGCGCATGAACGCAAGGCCTCGTGTTGGACGCAACGACCCCTGCCCGTGCGGAAGCGGAAAGAAGTTCAAGCGGTGTCATGGTGGCGTGGCATCGGCTACATACGTGGCACCGCCCAAACCAAAAGTTTTTGATGCGGAGCCGCCGGACCCAGCGCTGCAAGCGCTTGGGTGGAAAGTTCTGGGCCTGCTCTCCGATGTCGGCGCAAGCATTAAATATGACCGAGCAAATCAAGACGACTGGTTTCTCAAAGTCTGCGCGTATCACCACGCTAGGCTAATTCACGGGATTACGAAGGCCATCATCGTCATGGCGAGAGGCGGGTGCGGATGGCCCGTATTTGCCGCTCGCAGACAGGCTTTCGAATATTTCGTGAAACTGGCTTTCTATGAGAAACGGCCCGAGCAGGCGGTGCTGTATGTGGCATCCGCGCCAATGGTGCAAAAACGGTTCGTTGAAAAGTGGTTGAAGGTGGACCCGAAGCGAAAGTTCCCGGATTTGAACTTGCACAAGAGCGTCATTGACGCGATGAAAGCCCGATACCAGGGCCTCATGGTACCTAAAGGCAAGAGCGGCACGACACCCAGCCCTGTTTATAGGGAGTGGTCAGAAGAAGACCTCGAGCCGGCATGGCTTGAATACATCCAAGCAGAGGCACGAGAGCATCCCGAACTCATAAAAATCGCGCGTAAGAACCTGCGGCTCGCGCGAGACGTGTCCGATGAAGAAGCGATACGAATGTTTGCCGAGGAGAAATACTTGATGAACGCCGAGTACCCGAGTCAAGAGATTCATGGCACTGCGCTCACACTCATACCCACAGTCGATGCTCAACCTCCAGACGGCTTCGCTCCATTCTCCGACCACTTCAGGAATACAAACGCTCTAGTATGGGGAGCAGTCGGGTTCGCTCTTGATTCTGCAAGGATACTCGCCAGAGTGGGCAGAGCGGTCCAATGGGCCGAGCGAAGCAAATCCCTCCAAGCAGAAATGGATGCGATAGCTGACCGATTGGGCATTGAATAGTCTACCAGTGGGGACGCGGAACCGAAACATTTTCGCCGCGTTGCGCCAAAGGGCGGCCTCCGCTGCGCGATTCGACCACTTATGAGGCGCGCATTCGCGTAAAATGGCGAAGGGCGGCGACGAACCTAGTTGTCATTGTTCCCTGTCGTATTTGACCTTGCCTTATTTCCGGCATTCTAGCGGATGACTGTTGGGAGAAGAACGACATGTATCGCGTGAAGATGAAACCAAAAGGGCCAGATGAGAGCGACAAACCGCCTCATATACCAACCTATCAGCCAAAGGTTGGCCGACCTGAGGTCACGCGTTTTACCTATGCGCCGCGGGAGGCCTTCGGAGTCCAGGAGGCATTTAGGGAGCATGGCCTCGCGGCGATATCCAACGCGAATGACGGATTGCAACTTGGCCCAATATTCACAGAGTACTGTATGGGGGCTTACGAGAGCGCTCTAGACAAACTCACGGCCATGGTGACTAATAATCCTGGTTACGAAATCGCGCTGTGGCCATATCTTGAGGTGTGCCATCGAGTAGTGGAGTTGGGCGTGCATGCGGACGACCGGCCAATCGGTGAAGACATGCACAAATGGTTTCGTGTACGGCGATACCACTGGAACTGGTGGACGAAACTTTGGACGCCTCCATTGCCAAAACTTATTCGCTGCAAATACTGTGCCCGGTATCAACCCACAGAATCTGAGGCCGATACGGTCGTGCGGGAAATCATGCGTACGGCGGATACATGCGAATGGTGCGGAAGGCACCGACCTATGCCCCACGACATTTGGGATAGCGTGCCAGGTCAAGTATATCTGTTTTATGGGCAGAACGAGGACAAGTCTTTCTATCAGTCCTTCATCGAGCGATTCGACGTGTTAGACTTAGGTGAAATCGACTTCGTAGCCAAATGGGGCTTGCAGATTCCCGACCGCTACAATCGCTTGCTGGGGAGAACGAATCCAAGTTCGCCTAACGAGAACAATAGCGAACCCACGCCTCCTCAGACATAAGATAAACCGTCAACCGACCGGCGGGTCTTAGCGCGCAGTCCCGACCGCCACATGTTGGACGCCGTTCCGTCTCTTTGGCCACTTATCTGACCGCTTATGAGGCACACATTCGCGAAGAATGGAGAAGGACGGCGAAAACCCGATGGTTGGCGCGGCGACTTCCTGTGACGCTGTCCTAAGAAGGTCCCTAACACGTTGACTGCCCCTGCATGACTATGCCATGTATTACAATCCGTCATGCAAAACCCCGGGTCCGGCAAGGTCGTTTCCCTTCGCGGCGTCGCGCTTGCGAAACCGCCTAGCCAGCTCGATGATGCCGTCGCGTCTTTTCTGCTCGACCGCCGCGCCAATGGCGTCACGAAGGCGACGCTCGACTTCTACCGCTACCAGCTGCTCCACTTGCAGAAGTGGTGCGCGGCGAATGGCCTCGACCTCGGCGACCTGTCGACGCAAGCACTTCGGTCGTTCCTTGTTACGCGCCAGGATTTTTCGCACAACGCGGTCTGCGAATCAGCCCGGCGGCTGCGCACGTTTTTCAGCTGGTGTGCAAATGAGCAGATTTGCCCCAACCTATCAGCCGGTATCCGGCTGCCCCGCCGCGAGATTAAGACGATTCAATCACTTTCGCTGATTCAGGTGAAGGCGCTGCTCGACCAATGCCGGGGCAGCACTTTCCAGCAACGCCGCGATGACGCGCTCTTGCGTGTGCTGGTCGATTCCGGATTGCGCGTCGGCGAACTCGTCGCGCTCGATGTGCCACACCTCGACCTCGATGGGTGCCGCGTGTTCGTACGCACAGGCAAAGGCCGCAAGCAAAGAATCGTGCCGGTCGGTGCCCGCACCATCAGAGCACTCGCGAAGTACCTTGCGGTTCGTTCACGCGAGTACCCGACTTGCGAGGCGCTGTTCGTTGGACACAACGGTCGTCGAATGACAACTCGGCACGCGCACAACCACATCTGCAGGCTCGCCAAGCGCGCGGGCGTCGAAGGCGTGCGGTGCTCGCCGCACGTGCTGCGGCACACGTTCGCGAAATTGTTCCTGGAGCGCGGCGGGTCGGTGTTTGTGCTCCAGGAAATCCTCGGACACAATTCCCTGGCCATGACAAGACGGTACGTCGCGCTGGCGAATACGGATGTCGCCGAGGCTCATAGGCGCGCGAGTCCGGGGGACCTGTTTTAGCGTGGTATTCTTGAGCGGGTTGATGCGCAACCTACTTCAGTTTGGTTTTTGTCAATCGCTCCAAGCATGGGAGCGCGTCATGGGTCCGGCTCTAGATTAGCTCGGCCCTGGTCGTTCCGGCAGTCGGTGCAAGCGCGGGAGGAGGAAGTCACAGAAATGAACGTGGTGCCCTAATGGACGTATCGCGGTGTGGTGCAGCCGGAATCGTCGTGGGAGTGTTCCTTACTCTGTCGTGCAGTAAGGAAGGCCTCGCGGCTTCCGGGCCGACCCCATCGAACGGCGCGTCGCCCCCAGCGGCAGCAGCTCCGAGTGGACCGCTCTTAGTGGGCTTGTGGAAAGGTTACGTTCCTTCCCTCGAAAGGAGCGTGTTCATTGCTTGGGTGAAACCTAAATCAACATCAAAAGATGACGTGCGCGCTGCGGTCAACGACGCGTATACTTTGATTACTCCAAAGCTTCAACCGACCCCGTATCAGATGTTTATCGTCAACGTCTACGTTCAGGCCGTGAGTGCTGGCAACTTGACGACAGAGGTCCAAGGCTTTATTTTCGTCCGAGACCAACACGACCATTGGACTGAGACAGCTGGCGCAGGTCTCACAGATGAGGTTATTCATGCTGGGCTGCCCGGGTGGCCCGGCTCGGACGGAGCGGTGCGCGTGTCCGTACCCCTCGGCTCGCCAGAACCATAGAACGACGCGTTTAGACCGCCCTGTCTGGCCCTCGGATTAAATGGGCTTTTTCGTAGAGACGAATTTTGCGTTCATGCACGACCGGCAGCAAAAACCCTCGTGCTTAGAATCGGGCATGGCGACCTGTTTGTCGTCCACCGTCAACGGAACCATCGAGCTTCCGCAAAGGTCGCACGTTGGTACTGGCGTTTCCATCTCAAGCCTTTCTCTTCACATCAAGTATAGCACGGCGCGACCTGCGCAACACATAACCTATCTGCGTGGAAAGCCCACGCGGCTAATCGCGATGAAGCAGCACACGACGAACACCACAACCATGACTAACCCGATAGCTCCAGCGGTGTAGTCGTGGAAATCGCACAGACGGCATGGGTTCGGGTACATTGCCATCCGGTGGTCCGACGACCACTTTGCCACGACCATGACGGTGCTACCGAGCACGCCGAACGCGATGGCGGCGAGACAGCCGATTGCCGCGTTTCGGTTTTGACTATCGGTGGGCCCAATCATTTCGGTAAGTCTACTGTTCGCGTTTCGGCGAACATGCGCGAACTGAGTATCGCGCGAATGCTATTCGGGTGCCACCGAGTACCTCGCGGTTTCAAACCTTGTCTCTCCATCGCACGGGCTATCTCGCGGAGTGAAGCACCGCCGTCCGACATGGACCTCATCGTGCGCAGCGCGTTCTGTTCCCTTGGGTCGACGAGAAGCGTGTCGTCTACGCGGCGATATCCGAATGGCGTGGGTCCGTATGCTTGGTGATGTCGCCGTTTGTGTGCCAGCGCGAACGCCGTTCGCTCTCCGATAGCCTCGCGTTCCCACTGCGATACGGTGCCGATGAGCGTGATGATGAGTCGTCCTGTCGCTGTTGATGTGTCCAGCGTCTCTGTGATGCTGACTAAAGCTACGCCGGCGCTTTGGAAGATTTCCAGCAGGTCTGCGAGGTCCCGAACGCTTCTAGTTAGCCGGTCCAGCTTGAGCACTACCACCGTACCGATGGCACCGGAGCGAATGCCCGCGAGTATTCGCTGCATGCCGGGCCGTTTTAGGGTCTTGGCGCTGAAGCCGTCATCGATGACGACATCGTCGAGGTGGCGATTGGTCGCGAGGCAGAACGCGCGGATGCGCTCCTCTTGCGCAGCCAAGCTGACGCCGTTGACCACCTGCTCCTCGGTGCTCACGCGGACATACGCGATGGTTTGCCGCTGGCTAACCGCCGCGACTTTGGCCCTTCTTCCCCTCAATAATGCCCTCCCAGGTGTTAAGTAACGACCGTTGGTTGACAGTATGGCTCGGTGTGCCCGGGAAAGCAAGGCGACTTATCCACACGCCGGATATGTTGCCGACTTGCGGCCAGAGCGTGAAAACCCGCCATATCTGCGGCCTGCTGCGTCGCCAGCCGCCCATCGGGCCACACATCCCGCTTTGGCCGAGATGTGCGGCTCTAGGGGCGCGTGCGCGCAAATGTAGGCCAACGTGACACCTAGCCGGGAAGATGGCCGTGCCCGCTCTGGTAGTAACACCGCAACTGCTGCGCTCCGGGGCCCGCCTAGGTCTTCCGGCCTTCCCAGGGCCTGGGCACCAGAAACTCGCCGCAAAACGCCTCAGAACGCAACTGCCGGGCATCCACGGAGCCGCCGGGCAGGTGCTATCCTGCGCTGTTGCCAACGCCGACGTTTATGGCGAAGACGAAGCTGCGAAATGCGCCTCGACAATGGAACACGGCACTCGACAAGCTGAGCTTGAGCATCCCGGCCGCGCTGGGGCAGAAGATGCGGGTCAAGGCGGTCGTCAACAAGGTTTCCGAGAGCGCGTTCGTCGAGGTCGCGCTCAGGCGTTTGCTTTCGTTGGGCGACACCGGCGTGACGAAGGCATTGCGCGACGCGGGCGCAGGCCGCCGTCGCAAGATGTAGGGTAGCTCGGCCGACATTGGGTCGGTTTTTCATGTCACGCGGCCGGGTGACCACAAGCCGGGCCAGACCGGTGCTATTGGCCGCTCGCGGGTGTTGGAGTCGGGCCTTTGTCACTCGAGAGGCCGCAATCGTCGCCTCGCGCGACAGCCGCTCCAGTCGCTGTCGTCAGGTCCGCATCTGCCCGACCCCAGGCACACGGTCCGACGCTAGCCGACTCGCCGCCGCTCTTGACGTATGCCCGTTGTGCATCGGTTAGGACATCGTTGGCCAAGATATCCTTAACCTCCGGCCCAATCAGAGCCCGCTCATTTTGTAGTGCATCGTATTCGTCATCGGTGTACTGCTCCTGGACCAAGATTTCGGTCCATTGAATTGTATCCGATGCCAGACCCAGCACTTGAAGCTTGTCAATGGTTCTCGTCCTGCCCGGTCCTTCCGATTGTGCGCACGCATCGTACGAATCGGCAAGAGCAGCGTCAAAGTGAATCAGGTTTGCAAGCTCGGAGGCGTTATTGCCGCTGTTAAGCTCGGCAGCCTCACTCAAATCCATGGCGTGTTGTCGCAAGGGCCACCCCGCGGCAATATGTTCGCGCCACTTGCAGTCGCCATAAGAACTCGCGTCGGACGGAGGATAGGCATCAGAGCTCGCCGTGCCAACCGGGGTGCGTGCAATCAATACGCCCAGCGCGATGAAAAACAGCACGCCGATTACCGCGCCTATTACTGCAATCTTGGCTATCCGAGCACCAAGAACGGCATCGCGGGCGCGTTGGGTCAAGGGTGCCCCGCAGTAGCTGCAGGAAGCGTATTCCTCATGATTCTGCTTCCCGCACCTTGTGCAGTCTATTAGGAGTGGGGGTATCTTTGTCCGAGCATCGTCGCCCATCACAACACCTACTTTAGTCGTACGCCGATTACGTCGCCGAGCAATTATTTGTTAGGGCGAGCGCCTTCCGGTGACATCCCGACCCGCTCCCGAAGCGCAGCGCGCAGGGCATGGCCCTTCGCCTGGAGCTTGCGTTCGTTGTTAAATGCTTGGCGAAGCCACGGGTATGTGCGTTTCAACTCGGGGGGCGTCATCCCATAATCGTTGCCTACCGATTTCAGAAGCTGACTATATTTCGCATCGGGGCAATCGGCTAAGCGGTCGGCTATGGTCAGACGCAGGTTATGCGTTTCCGTGCTAAACGGTAGCGCATCCCGGCAGTCCTGGGCATCTTTCCCGTGCCCATGCCTCTCCTTGAACCGCGAGGCTCTCCAACTTTGTTTGAAACACCTTTCCGTGGCCAGGAGACCCGATGTGGCACATTTCGTGTAGCAGGCTTTTTCGTAGCTCCGCATCTTCCAACCCGCGCCTGATAACTATCAGCTTGTGCCTAGCTTGATACTCGCCGGGCGTTGGAAGGTCTCTAAAGACCACGCGGCGAGCCGGAAGACGACCGCCGAAGAGCTGCGCGTTCAATTCCTTAAAGAGTTCGCCAAGGTTTGGCTTCATGTCAACTATCGTAACCTAGTCATCTAAGGCGCGCAAGCTGTTACGGGCAGATTATCGCGAACCACCAGCGCCATCTGGTTGCTATTGCACGTGTCTACAGACATCGGCGTACGACAAGAAGTAAGCTCGACTGCCCGTGCGGTGCATGACTTGCTGAATCGCCAACTGGGCTTGTGCGCGCACGCGCGACACAGGCCAAGATGCCGGCCGAGGTTTCTTGTGCACCGCGCGCGCGAGCGTCAGTCAGAGATGGCCGTCTCACCTACCGACCCAAGAAGTAGGCCAAGGCGATTAGCGACCTCATCTCCTGTGAGTGCATGGTCGGCAGCAGCACGTCCACTGTAATTTCTCCGATGCCTTTTTGACGCTCGCTACCCATCTCCGTGCCCATGATGAACGGGATGCGGGTATGCGGCAGCACGACCAGCGCGGGCACCGCGGTTCCGAAGCTGCTCGCTTCGCCCAAACTGGTTCCGGCTATTGCGGTATCCGGCAGCCTGGAAAGCACTACCGCCATGCGCACGCAGTCGCTACCACATCCATTGTCGATGAGGACGACGACCCGGGTCCGTCCGTGGGTTGAGCGTTGTTCCGTAAATGGCGTTTGCGGTGGAGGCGGTGCACCGTACGTGACCTTTTCCTTCACGTCGCAGCCGTTCGCTTGTGTCGGGCCGCTCAGACCGTCGACCACGTGTTGCATCCAGTGTTTCATGTCCGGCGAAAGCGGGGGTCTCAACGTGTACGAAAAGTACTGGAACATGTTGAACATCAGCCCGTTCTTGAAACACGAGTCGGTAGTCTCGCGGTCCCCGATGAGCGACGCGGCTGCGATTTCACTTTGCGAGAACCAGTACGTCAGAAGGTTGGTCGGTGCTGCTCCGCCGCCGTTTCCCCGCAAGTCGAACAGCAGAACGCGTTCCTTGCCAACTCCATGTGCCTTCGAGAGAACGTTGCCGAGTGCTCGATTATTCGCATAGTCAAATAGAAATGGTGCTCGCAAGTACGCGATGCCGTTGCCGAGCGGCTGGTAGACGGGTCCCGCAGAGCCTCGCCGTGGTTGTGCCGTCATTTGCAAAGCGATGTTCTTCCCGGCGCAATCGATTGAGGACGCCTGACCTTCCCGCTGTGGATAGTCTATGTACCAAGCGGGCAAAAGCCGAGCACCATTCCAGGCGTGTACGGCGTGTGGCTGGCGACCGGTATCGGTGGGCAATAGAGCGATGCTGCCGCCGTTCACAAAGTGGATTGTCGTGCACGTTCCAGCCGGAGCCGACGCGAGTTCGGCGGTCACCGACGACCCGCGGGCAAAGTTGTTGAACCCGGCGATAAAGGGACCCAGATGACCGTCCGGCTGAAAGTCTACGAGCTTACCCCACGGCGCGAGTGCGGCGTGCAACGAAATCTGCGCGTCACCGTCGCCGGCTAGGGCCTGGTCCCACGAATCAAACCAGGCATCCCAGTTCCAACCACGGTCCTCCGCGGATTGGTATGCGATATACACCTTCTGGAGGAGTAACCGAAGCACGGGGAGGTCGGCTCGCATGTTCGCCGCACTCACGGTGAAGTTGGGGTTGTGCAGATGCCGACCGGCAACGTCCCAAAACCACGTAGGCGGCACGATGAACGACCGATTCGAATATGGTGGTTGAAACGGCTCAGCCAGGACGATGCCGCCATTGGGCAGCACCACGCCGAGCGATTGCCAGCGTATATTAACTGCGTCAATCTCGGATTGGGGCACCCTGACCGGCGAAGAGCTTGCCGCGCCGCATAACACTACAGCTGCACAGCCCAGGGCAGCGAGTCGAGCAATTCGCATGGACTGGCTGTTCGTTAGCTCTGCGGTTCGTTCTTGCGCTGCCGCACTCGATGCCCTTTGGCTTGACCGGAATGCGGCATCGCCGCAGTTTGCGACGTAAGGCCGCGTGCGACGAGTTTACGCCGACATCGGCCTGCATGGCCCGGCCGCCGTGTTCGACCGTCACGTGCAACATGTCCGCAAGCGTGGGCCGATGTGCAGCCGGGTTCTCGGTGTCGTGCGCGCGCGTGACGACGTCGTGGACGACCACTTGCGCGGGTCGCCGAGGTCCTACGCGCCTATTTTGTCCCGGCGCTCAGCGGTGGAGCGGGCGGCGGGGCGGTGTTGAACGCGTCGCATCTCGATGACCTGTGTCCGCAGGATGCGCCGAGACGGCTTCGTGGGCAACTTCGCCGTCGCGGTTACGTCCAAGTTCGCGGCATTTCACCGCATCCGGCGCATGGATAGCATCTATCGCCGCGCACGACGGTGGGCACCACCAGAGACGCCGCGCCTAGCGAACTCGGCGTGACCAACTACGCCATCAGAACGGCACCGAAGATGAATCGTCGTCATCGAAGACCAGCCAGTCGGCCGAAGAATCCAGTTCGTCCTCACCTGAAGTTTTGAAATCTTCGACATGTTCGGCATCTTCGAAGATTTCATCCGTGGTCGAAGATACCGAAGATTTCACGTTTCGTGTGTCAGGGGAGGTGGTATCTTCGGTAAGCGACCACACCCAAGCGCCCATGCCTTGCTTGTTGGTGGGGACCAGCCCTAGCTTGGTCCGCGCGCGGTGAAGGGTGGCTCTGGAGATGCCGCGCCGCTCAGCCTCTTCGATAACCTCGCTAGCGGGTCTCTGGCCGTTTCCAGCATCAAGCATTTCGAGAATCAGTTCCTCGGCCGCAGACCGCCGCTTGGCTCGCGCAGCGGGAGGCGGCGGCTCAAGGAGCTGTTGGGCTGTTCGGTCGACCGTGCCCAGCCACTCAAAGCCCTCCGCGCTGATACGGTACCCGAGCGACGAGGGCGTAGGACCCAGGATGTTCTTGAAGCTTGCACACACGCGCTGGCTATTCTCACCGTCCGGCGCGAATAGGAGCGCTGTTCTCGGGAGACCCATCCAAGCGATGCTGCCGCCGAGGCGGTACAAAGCCTTAAGAGCTTCGGCCTTGTTGAGATGCATCACGAGGACGATGGCGATGCCGCGCCTTCCCGCGAGTGCCGCGAGCGGGGCCAGGGCGGCACGGACGTCCGCATCTTTGTGGGTATTGACGCCAGGAACGGCAGCACCCATCGGGTCGACGACGAGCATCTTGACGTTGGGGTGTTGGTCAAGCGTCCGTTCCAGCGGCGCGACGTCACGGATGGTAAACGTCCGCAAGGACTCGTCGGCGTAGCGCAACCCCTCGACGACGAAGACGTTGCGGAGGTCTGCGCCGCAACGCATCAGTCGCGGTACGATGGTGTCGGCGTCTCCATCTTCGTAGTTCTGCAGCAGCACCTCGCACGGGCCGAGCTGAGGACCATCATGGTCCGGCAGGGCCACACCCTTGCTCAACGCCGCGGCGACGGCGCAGGTCGCGTAACTCTTGCCCGCTGTCGGGTCACCCGCAAATACCGTGAGCTTGCCCAGCGCGATGCGGTTCTTCCAGAGCCATCGAACCCGCTCTGGTTTGATGTCGGATGCTCGCGTAAGCACCAGTTCCGCCGAAGCGCTTTCTTGCGATTCGGTCGGCGCGGCGCTCATGATGTCTTGCACAGTCTTGTCGATGCTCATGTCGGGTCCGTCCTGCGTGCCTGTCCACCAAACGTGCGCCTAGCCCACAGCTCGGCGTCGGCAACGTCCTCGCGAGTTGGACCCCACGCGCCGTCGTCGCTATTCGCTTTGGCCTTGATACATATCATAATGCGGATTAGTTCAGCGCGGATTTCCCTTCGCGCGCGAGCACGCTCAGAAGAAAAGTAGCGACAGACGTCCGCCCACCGCAAATCGGCGTGGTCGACACCCAGCGCGTTCAGCCAGTCGGGCACGGCGGTTTTCACCGCGAGACTGAACTTGATGCGCTGAGCGCCACTTGCTTTTTGGGAATAGGGCGACGTGTTTGGATTCAACATCGGAAATCGCTTTCAGTGGTTACCTGGGCCGTGACCGTGCCGGCTCGAAGTACGACGCCGGCAAGAGTTCCGCGACGGATACGTTCATCGCGCTGGCGATGACCATCAGCGTTCGCAAGGTCAGCAGATGTTTGCCCGACTCCGCTCGGGCAACGCGTTCGCGCGGCCATCGGCACTTGTCCCCGACATCCCGTTGTGAAAGGCCAAGCCGGTTCTGCAGGCGCAGCGCGGTCTTCCCCGAGCCCGGCTGAGCGTGCAGCACGTGAATCCCAGGTGCCCAGAAGAGGTCGAGTTCGCGCGCCAAACCCTCAAGAGAAACTCGGGGGCCGAGCGCCAGACCCAGGGTCGACGCGGTATGGCGCATCTCCGCGTCAGCCAGCATCTCGGGTCGCAGGTCCACGAAGCGACGAAGACTTGGTTTCGCAACTTCCTCGCTGTCGGTCAGCTCAACGTCGTTCTCGCTCGGCATGGTTTGAGTATAGGCAGCTGGCGGCTAGGCCCGTAAGGGGTCTGCCGCGCAGCACTATTTATATTGGTGTTGTGCGAAGCGAACCTAAGTGTAACGAGGCTTTGCGTGGATTATTGCAACAGTTTTGAGCCGGTTCCCAACACTTTTGAGTCGGATGACAACGCTTTTGAGCCGAAGCGACGACTCTCGCCGCGTCTATCGAACGCGCTTTTTCCGGGTTGCGGCGATAGCAGCGATAGCGTCGGTTCCCGCTCGGCCGGGCCGGATGTCGAGCCGCTGGTCGTGGAGCCAGTGGCCGTAGAAGCTGCGACCGTGCGGAGCCACGCTATCGACCTCAGCGAAGTGCGAGACTACCCCGACGTCCGGTCCCTTGAGAATCCGCATCGCCGTTTGGAAGTACGCCTTGGCCCTGCGTGGATTTGGACTGGCGAGGACCTCCTCGACCCACGGCGTCGCTGGGAACATGCCCAGCAAATCCATTCGAGTATAATGAGGTGTGCGCGCGCTCCGGTGGTTCATGTCGCCAGCGTGGCCGATTTTAGTTCTATATGCAGCTTCTCGCCACCGTTGGTTCAAGGCGAAGCCGATGCTCTTCGCCCAGCACCCCGACGGCTGTCCGCTTGGAATTCTTGCGATGTTCAACAGACCTGGGAACGAAGTAACTACGTGCGGGTACATGCGAACTCGTCGGAGCCAGTCGCCCGCTGTAAGATGAACCGACATCGTCCGTGCAGCACTATCCGATTCGCTCCCTAAGATTACAAGCAGCGGGTCTCGCGAAAGCAAATCGAGCGGCTTGCGTTTTGCGGATTGTACGCCACGCGACCAAAAGACTTTGTGGCGTCGGCCGAAAACGGTCGTAGCGGAAAAGAGGTCGAGCCAAGCGAGAACTTCGCGTCGCATTTCAATGCGAGCGTGGCGCGTTCGCGGGTCCCAACCGATAGCCTCGATAACCTCGTCCACGTCCAGCACGACATCTTCGTGTTTGACCAGCAGCGCGATGCACAAGTACAAGACGCTGACGCCCTGAATGCCGACGCCACGAATCTGCTGGAAGAGACTGTCCGCGTCGGTGCTCTGGATAGCCGATTGCAGGCGGGTGCCATCGACGCTGACCGTGTGACTGGCGTCCGCGACGGTGCTGGTGAACACCAGCTCGTCCGCCACCAGCCATGGCGCGTCGGTTAGCCCTGTCGTAAACGCGCGAGCAACTATCTTCAACTCTGGAAATGTCGGCTGCGGCAACTCGGTGGGGATTTGAGTGGTTGGCGCAGGCGATTCGTCCGGGGGCGTGACAAGTTCAATCCGGTGCAGGTAAGCCGCCCTGAGTTCAACGACAGTACCCTCCAGGTCTGCGCCGGTCGCGAACGCTATCCGCAACGCGTCCGCATACTCCAAATCGAATAGATACCGACCATTCGGCACGTCGACGATGAAGTGCGGGTCAAAGGGGCGCACCTTGTCATACGGCACTTCAGAATTCGCGCCAGGTTTTGTAACAGGGTTGCTTGTCATGAACTACATGCGCATCGCAGCTCGAACTGGTTTCCGGTTGGGCGGCTCGGGTCCAATTTGACCCGGGTACCCCAATCCGTATCTCTTATCTACACGCGCGCGCATAATACCTTTTGGGATACAATTACCTGGGCAGGTAATGATGTAACGGATTGTTTTTGCGCGGACATCACGGCAGCGCAGTCACCTTGTGGATTGCGTGGTTGCTTGCGGCTCCTTGTGGATACTGTGGAGCGTTCCCGCATCATGCGACTCGACCACGAACGGCTGGCGTTTGGGGCCGATGCCGCGCTAGAATACAAAACGTGAGCGATGTAAGCGGCCTTCCCGACGACCTCAAATCGGGTGCGGTCTCGCCGACACCTCGCATACGCGAGGAGGTGGTCCGGCAGTCGGGCGGTCGGTGTCAGTGCCCGGGATGTGACAGCGACGGCCAGCTCGGTGCCACGATGGCCGAGAAAACCGCGAATCCGTGCCGACAGACGTTCGATAGCGCAGGCGCGCTGCCTAAAGGCTGGCAGGTTGACATCATCCATATGTTCGCCGACGGCACCGATGCTCGCGACTACCGGGTGCTGTGCCCGTTGTGCTCAAAGCGGTGGGGCGATGTCGGGGCGCGGGGCGATGAGTTTCACGAGAATTCGCCATAGACGGCGGCGTCCGCATTCACGTCCTCGCAGGCGTGTCTGCCATCGGGTACCGGCTGGCGGTTTGGCTCGTGCCAAATCGTCGAATCACCTGTAAGGGCCGACGAATCCGCCGGCGAAACATCGGGCATGCACGCTCCGACCAGCGACGGTGAAGCACTGCCCGAAGCGGTGGAGGCTCGACACATCCTCCCGAAACTCACGGTTTCTTGAAAGTGGACCCGGCGTTTTCCGCTTTGGTAGACCGTAGTCTCTCGGGACTGGTAGCTGCCCACCGTTTCATCAAGAAATCCGAGCAGTATTGGCCTGAGAGTTTCGGCGATGCCATGATTAGCTACGCCAATGACCATATGCGCCTTCGAGTTGTGCAAGACCGCAGCTTCGTTAGCATCGAGGTTGCGCCACTGTTTATCCAACTCAAGTCGCCGAAGCTTGTGGCCGAAGAATGGATAGCCGCGCAGCATCTACTGGAGTTCTTGGGCAAACCACATCCAGAATACTTTGACCATCTGGTGCCTCTCATAGAGAAGAACTACTCACAAATCCGCGAGTGTCTCGATGCCTCGCAATATCCGAGCTTCAGGAAAGCGTTTGACCGATATATGAAGGAGCGACTTATTCGCCGATATCCACGAGGGACGCGGTTGGTTGTCCTCGGCGATTTCCTCTCGGAGTGTAGCGATTCGACGCTGTTCCTGCCGCCGATATTGCAAGGGACCAAGAGGCTCACCGTAGGCATCCTATCTTGGGCCGGTAAAGACCGGTCGAACTGGTTCGCGAAATCGGTCGAATTCAAGTACCTGGCTCTGCGCTGGTCTCTCCGCGGAGACGAGCCGGGGAGCACCTTTTCGGTTTCCGAGGGAGTCTCGCTAGCCGAAATGGACTTGGTCTTCCGTGGGGACGAGCCTGATTTTATCGCATTCACTCTCGACCTAAACTATCCAATCATTTTACGACGGGTTAGCTTAGAACACTTCGCCGCCGCGAAGCTCGAGGAAAGACTCTGGACCCTCGATGGATTTCTTAAATGGAGCGGTCTAGACAACGCCGCCGTTGCTCATTCACTGATGCCCTGATGAACATGTACGACCTGCATCCCCCAAAACCGACGTTCTTCAAAGCGTGGTTGTCCGCCGGCTTCATCGCGCTGCCGGCGGCACTAATAGTCCGATATTTCTTTCACGCGCCCTGGATGGACGCTCGGCATTGCCATTTTGGCGAGCCTGCTAATCGCTTACACGGTCAATCAGCGCGTCACCGACGACTGGCGGGCGAAGTGGGAGATGGACGAATACCGACGGCGTTGATGGTGAGGGACATCGATGGACCGACGTGAAGCCAACGGATGATGCTCGTGTTAGTGACGCTAGATATCGTCGTTCCCATTGCGCTTGGGATGACCGCGATTCTAATCCCGCGCAAGATTCAGCACTTTTATCTGAACCTGTCCCAGCGCAAACAATTCTATTTGGGCCGTAATTTCTTAGCATACATCGAGTCGCCCTTGTTCTTGATTGGCATCGTGGTCGTCGGTCTTATAATGTTGCTCTCTGGTCTCCTTAACCTGGCGTCGCTATTCGGTGTGCGGATACCAATGAGATGAACTCGCCTGCAGTCCATACTGACAGTGAGCAATTGCAACAAGTGACCGCAAACCCAACTGGAAGATGAGCATGGCCGAGCCATCGCCGATGACACCACTCGACAAATGGTTCCAGAGCCATCGAGTGCTGGTCGTTCGAATGGGGTATGCGTTTTACGCCACTTTCATCGCGGCCATGCTATACGTCGGGTACCCCGTGCTTCGATGGAATGCGAACGGCGGTCAGCCGTTCGTCCTCGACAGGAACAGGATAATTGTCGCTGCGAGCTTCGTTGGCTTGTGGATTGTCCTTCGTGTCGCCAGTTTTGCCGCTGGGGCCGTCGGCTACAAACAACGTCTCCGTCTAGGATATCTGGGAGAAATACCGTCCGTTGCGCATCGTGTCAACCCAGAGGCCGTGCGGAGCGCACTTGCCCCACTCGAAACTCCAGGCGCAGAATGGTGGCCGCCGCTGCGGTCCTCCGTCGAGGGCTTTCTGGCCATGCCTGCGGGCACCGAGAAATGGCAAGCTCGCGCGGAGCTGCTCGACACACTCTATGCGATGGCCGACCACGGTCCGATGCCTCTCGAAGCCCGGCGCAAGGTGAACGACTTGCGCCGCGCCATCAATCTGGAAATTGATGCGCCGTGACCAGAGAGGCGCGCGCTGAAATGAACGATTTGCTAGAACAATGGCCGACAACTTCGATGGGAGTCCAAATGATGAAGCGATGTCTAACCATTAGTGTGGTTGCAATTACACGGGCGCGAACGCGGTCGTGGGTACCCGCTACGACGCCAGCGAAGTCGCTTCAGCCGCCAACGAGGCTTTCTGCTACGGAGCGGCAGTTGTTGTAGAGCTGGTGGACTCTTAGCCGAGGTCAGCAATAGCAATATACTAATGAATGCAAGTCCAATGAAGAGCGTGTTCGTAATCCTTATGTTGAGCATCGTATCGACTGGGTCAAGGGCTTGGGCGACTTCTTCCGACCCGGCACAACTTGCTTCTTTGTGCGCGGTTCGGTTTGGGAGCGGGGCACAAATGAACGGATTGGCGATTGATAAGAGCGATACGTATGCTCTCGTGGCGTGCGTGTACGGCGAAGGTGGCGGGGAACTCATCGCCTTCAAGAACGCCGGAACATGGCAGCTGAAAACTGGCGGCGGCGGGGCCTTTTCTGTGAACGACCTAATTGCGGATGGAGTACCATCTGAAATAGCTTCATATCTTGTGTCGAACTTGAAGCCCACCCTACCGATTTCCGACCTGACCCTTACGACATATACGCCGACGATTACCGGACCCTGTCCGGCAACCATCACCTTTTTCGTCACGCTAACAGGTGCTCCGGGCACGATATTCGGCAACACGTTTGTTAGCGACGGAAAGTCGGTGACAAAGCAGCTGTATGGGTATGTGCCTGACTCGGGGTTCGCGTCTTTTGATAAGGATTTGAAGATTGACGCGGCGCACGCCGGAAGTCACGCTATGCAGGTCCAGATTACAGTTTACCAACGGGCGAACGGAGGCGACTTCGTTCCGGCCGGTCCACCGATTTTCTCAGATAAGGTGAACTACACGATATCGTGCGCTTCGCCGGTCCCGAGTGCGTCGGCAAGCCCATGAGTTGGCTTGCTTGGCATTACACCGCAACGTAAGCGTTCTTTTCGCGATCCTTCCATGCCACGTTCGCGGCAATATGCCGCAACTTGCACGCCCCTCCAACTCACGCCGATTGCGCGAAACCGCGCCTTATGCTAGGGTATACGGCGTGTGCCGAGGGTCGCGTCGGCGCTGAATCGAAGACCGACGGCCGTGGGGATGTAGCTCAGCTGGTAGAGCGCTTGCTTCGCATGTAAGAGGCCAGGGGTTCGAGTCCCCTCATCTCCACCACCGCAAAAACCGGCGAACGCAAAGGATTCCGGCGCTTCCGGAATCCCTGCGTTTGTCTCGTCCTACCGTCCCGTTGTCACTTCGAGCACGTCAGGTCGATCCGGAAGTTCGCCGGCTTGCGATAATGCGGCATACCGGGCAACGCATTTTGCTTTGTCGCATCGAACGTAACGAGCAGGCGAACCGGCTTATCGTTTCCGTTAAGACCGCCGCCGACGAAGAGTTGTGAGAACGCATACGATCCGCCGGGCGGGAAAACCACGTTTCGGGAACCGAGGGCGAACCCGCCAACAGTATTGAACGAGGAAACGTTATTTCCGCTCTGCGTAGCGAGAAATTCGTCCGAAACATTTGTGGGCGCTTCTCCAGTACCGTACAATCCGCCAGGCCATACCTTGCGATTCGTGATATTGACCCATGTCTGCGTCACGCGCCATCCGTTTTGATTTTGCGGCGTCGCGTCAGGCGGGTTCGGCGAAGTTCCAGTTACGCGCATCTTCCAAACGCCGTTCGACATCCATTGGTTCGTGCAACCCGAGACAGCCGTAATTTGGTTGGATCCACCTTCGGCGTTGGCGGCCGCGCCGGTCGCCACGCAACCGAGGTTGAAGTGGAAATTGTACTTCGCGGTCGTAAACTGCGGCTTCGACTTTTCTTGCGCAAGCTGAGCGCCATTGAATATGATCGTGAGGCCTTTGGGTTTGTCAGACGGATCAACGTTCTGGCGATAGAATATCTGCTTGTATGTAAGTTGGCCAGCCGGTGCGAAAGTATTGAACGCGACTTGCTGCTGCGACATCGAACCGGCGGTCGATTCAGTGGCGGTCATCGTTCCATTTCCGAGCTGCAAGCTCTGATCTTTGAATACAGAATCGGCGGGCGACAGCTCTCCTGAAGTTCCGTTGCGCCAAACTTCCGTGACTAGCCACCCCACCTGCTGAGTGCCGCTCATGTACGGCTCGACGTTCGTCACCTCGACGCGCCACGCGCCGTTGAACAACCATTGATTCATGCAGCCCTCGCGGCTGCCGGCGTCGCTTAAGCCCGTCGATCGCGTGAGGGCAATGAATGAGACGATGATAGCAAGAATCCCGAACGTCCATTTCGATGTGACCCGATGATGCATGCTTCGCTCCTTCTTGGTTCAAACGGCATCAGCGCCGTGCTGAGATTCTACCCCACCCGCGTCGGCCAAGCGTCGGGGCACTCGGGGCGGCGCGCCATCCTACTCCGAGGTCATCGTCAGCTCCCGTGCGCGTTTGCGCGCATCCTCGGGGGTGAGCGTGCCCGACGCGATCGCCTGAGCCAGATCCGCCAGATCTCGCGAACGGATCAGATGCAGCTCCGCCGCGACTTCACGCGCGACATGCCGCAGCAGCTCCCGCTCGTCGGGCGCGTAATCGTCATCTTCCTCCCGCGGACCGCAGATCAGCGCGCCGAACATGCGGCCGCGCACGGACAGCGGAAACGCATAGCCGCCAGCGCCGAGCTTGCTCGTCAGTTCCTCGAGGTCCACCTCTCCTAACGACTTGCGCAGGCGGATGAACGCGGAATCGTCTGCGTCGATCGTCTCCGGCAGCTGCGCTCGGTCGCTCGAGCAGGTGAGCCGGTACGCGCCATCCCGGCGCTCGTAGATGCCGACGTCCTTCGCGCGCAGCTGCGAAGAGATATCGCCCACGGTCCTGCGCATCAAGGCGTCGGGGCTTTCGATGAACGACGCTTCGTCGGCCAGGGTGGTCAGCGCTGCCTCGGCCCGGTGCTTGCGCGTGAAGAGCACGCGCTCGATCGCCGCCTCCACGCGCTGATGCACGGTGTTCATCGACAGGCCGATGCCGACGGCCAGCGCGATCTCCACGATCAGGCTCAACCCGCGCGCCACCGAGAAATGCTGGAGCAGCGCCTCGAGGGCGAGGAAGAAGCCCACCACGACCGTGGTCAGAATCGAGTACACGATGGCCCGATTGATGACGAAATTGACGTCCATCAATTTGTGACGGAGGATGCCGTACGCGCAGCCCGCGGGGAAGATCATGACGGTCAGCCATTCGATGTTGTAGAGCTCGAGCGGATGACCGACCATGCGGCCAAGCAGATTCGCCAGCACGCCGAATCTGCTGACGATGAACGACCAGAACACCCACTGGATGCGCTGGCGCTGCTCGCCGCGCGCCGCGATGTAGCTCAACACGAAGAACAGAACCATGACGATCTGGACCGCGATGAAGGCAAAATCGCTCAGCTGACGCGTCGGCAGGACGACGCAACCCGTCGTCACGCGCGTGACCGCATTCACGCACACTTCGAAGAGACTTGGGACCATCAGCGCCCCCAACACCGCCCGCGTGCCGATGATGACGGGCCGCGCGATCACGCTTCGGGCCAGCGATTCGATGATGAGATACAGCGGAATGGGCGAGTACACCCACAAGAACGCGCTCAGCGTGCTGAAGCTGAGCCGGCCGCCGTCGCTCCACGCGCCGAACCAACCGATCGGTAAGGGCACCAATAGACCCAGGGTCCAGATCCCGAGGAAGAGCGATGCAAGATCGCGCCCGCGCCAGAGCACGAAGATGCCGAGGACGAGGAAGAACAGCTTGAAGATAAGATCGCCGGCGAAGGAGCTGAGCGGATCGCGTGCGGCGAGGGGCGCGGGGATCATCAGGGTGCGGCCCGCCCGCTGCACCGCTAGGACGATCTTGTCGCCGATCTGTCCGGCTTCGCTCGGCGATTCGCTCTGCAAAACGAGCACGAGCCGCGACCGCGCGTCGGTAGCGGGAAGATTCACGGTGTCGCCCGCGCGCAGGCCGGCGGCGGCGGCGGCGGGGCCGACCGCGCTGATGCGCACGCCGCACGATCCTTGGAAGACCGCGGACAAATTGAGGCGCGCGCTGGTCGGCCACGCAACCAGTTCGAGCGCAAGAGCCAGGATCGCCAAAGCTGAAAACGCCGCGGCGAACACCATCCGGCCAGTCACGGCGAGCAGGTTCGTCGGATTAGGGCGGCATTACTCTGGTGCGGTCGACCTACGGTCGACCGCGACGTCGAGCTTCGCTCGAGCGCTACATAATCGCGCGACTAGAAGAAGCCCGCGGGCTGAGCCGGATAGCCGATCAACCTTTTTGGATCGAAGCGCGGGCGCGAATGCGCGAGCACCCACGCGGCGACGTCGAACGCCTGCTGCGCGGACAGCGACCCCGGCTTGTCCTGCGGCATCGCAGCCAACACGAACGGCCCCATGCGATCGATGTGCGCCATGCCGGCTCTATCGTTGAACGAATAGGCGCCCCACAAAGGCGGGATGACCGTGCCCGCGCCTTGCCCATTTGCGCCGTGGCAGCGCAGGCACGACGCCGCGTAGACCGCCGCCCCGCGCGCTGCGCTTGGAGCGGACGGCGGCGCGGTCTTCAATAAGGCTTGATCCGGGAAGCCGTCGCCGACCCTCGCGCCGCGCGAAAGCCAGGCGATGTAGGCGGTCATCGCGATCATCTCGCGGCTGTCGTACGGCGGCGGGCGTCCGTTCATGCTATAGAGGAAACATTCGGCGAGCCGGTCCTGCAATGCGATGAAGCGGTGGGCGCGCTTGTTCCATTGCGGAAATTTGGCGTAGACGCCGAGCAGCGAGCCGCGATGCGCCTGCGTTCCGGCGCCGGGGTGGCAGGCCGCGCAGGACATGCGCGCGGTGATGTAGCGTCCGGCGCTTTTTGGCGTATCCGCGATGATCTCCCGCCCATAGCCGATGAGCGCGCCATCGGCGCCGGGCGGCAGCGTGGCCGCCGCATCGACCTGGGCCGGATCCGTTTCGACCACCGCATGGGTTGTGGCGCACGCCGCGGCCAGCAACGCCGTCAGGACAAGAAAGAAACGCGGGCTTCGAATCACTTGACGACCGGCAGGCCGTCCGTCACCCATGCCAAGATCCCGCCGAGCAGATTGTGCACGCGCTCGTAGCCGTGCTCCTCGACCAAGTAGGTCTTGATCTTGCCGCTGCGATTGCCCGACCGGCAGGTGAAGACGATGTCGCGATCTCTCGGCAGCTCGGCGAGGCGCTCCGGAATCTCGCCCATCGGGATCAGGACCGCATCCGGCATGCGGCCCGCATCCCATTCGTTTTGCTCTCGGACGTCCACCAGCAGCGCGCCGTTCTTCACGGCCTCGGCGGCTTGGCGCGGAGTATAGTCAGCGACCATCGTGCGTTGAGGTCAAATGATCGTGTAGAGCTTCCAACCGTTTTCCTGAGCGAGCTGCACCGCGGCCACGCCGGCCGGCACAAACTTGAAACCGGGCAGCATGTTGTTGGACCACTCGGCCAGCACGTCGCTCGGCTTGAGGCCCATCTTGGACGCGAAGACGCCGGCGACCGCGGTGGTGGCGTTGTGACACACCATGAACGAGCCGCCACGCTTCAGCACAGCTTCCGCGCTCCAGTCCTGGTAGATGCCGTTCGGATCGTCGGGAGAACCGCCGAGCGTGAGGTTCGAACCCGCGGAATAGTACGTATTGGTGCTGTCGAGATTGAACGCTGAGCCGAAGTGGTATTTCTGCCACATCTTGTTGTCGAAGGCGAGCACGACGGACGGGCCGATGAACACCGCGAGCGTCGCGAGGCTGCCGGAGCCCATCCCGTATGAGAATTCGTACGCATTCAGCGCGTTCTGCATGTGGATGTACACGCTCGCGACTCCGGGCGCGATGACCAGCGGGTTTACCGATTCAAAGACCTGCTTGTGCGCCGTGCCCGAGTTCATGACGCCCATCATCCACGCGTAGTCGTATTCCGATTTGTTCATCACGTGGAAGTGAACGGGTGCGCGACCGGTGCCTGCCGCCATCGTCGCCGCCGCCTCGGCGCGACCGCCCTTGGCGATGACCGCGGCCGATGCGGCAAGGGCCGTGGAAGCGATGAACGATTTTCGCGTCAGTGGCATATCCTAGTTCCTCCGTGACCTTAGCTGGACTTGTTGCAGACCGTTCGCACCGTGATCGTTCTGCCCGATCCCTCGGTGAACGTGTTGTAGGACGTGATCTTGGTATCGCTGACCTTCGTGTTGATGGTCGGCGTCACGGATAGCACGTCCTTCGTCGGGGTGAAGAGCGCATCCGTCCAGGTCATCGTGTTGCCGCGCCAGCCCGGCGACGTCGTGACGTCGTAGCCGCCCAAATCAGCCGTGAAGACATCGACCCAACGGTGCGCGTCTGGGTCGTAGGTCGTCATGTCGGTGCTGCGCGTCGTGTACGGAAACCACGAGGTCTTCGGATTGAAACTCTTCGCGATCATCCAGTAGCCGGTCGGATCGATCGAGTTCGTCGTCGTCGAGGAGAACGGCGCGGGGCGGCGCGAGCTCTGGGTCCTGCACGACCAGGTGCCGAGCAGGAACTTCATGGACGAGAAATCCGGCGTCGGCGGCTTCGGAACCGGCGTGCGTTCGATCTTCGGCGCCGCGGCCGCGATAGCGATTGCGCCCGTCGCCACGACGGTTGCGAGCGTGATACTGAGAACACGACCTACATAGAATCGCATTGGAGATCCCCCCTGAGCCCGTAGCATTCCCTCGCTGCCTTTGCTCTCCCTATACGAATGCGCGCCGGCTAGGGAGACGACGGCGCGGTGGAAGCGCTGCACGTGCTCGGCGCGGGTCTGCCCTGCAAGCGATCGGCGAGCCACTGCGCAACGCGCGCGCCGGATGCCATGCCCGCGGGGTGATGTTCGACGCCCTGCAGGCGGATGAAATCAACGACCACGCCGTGGCGGCACAGATCCGCTGCGAAGCCCGCAGTGACGGCCGGCCCGATGAGCCCATCGTCGCTGCCTTGCGCCACGTACATGGGTTCGCCCGCCGGTTGCAGCCCGGGGGTGTTCTCCGCGAAGAACGTGCTCCAGGGTTTTCGATCGAAGATGTCTTTGCGCAGCCAGTCGCGCGAGAGCCGTTTCAGCACGAGCGAGACGCGTACAAACTGCGGGTTGGTCTGGATGCAGATGCCGGCGACTCGATCCACCACCGTGAGATCGGCGGCGCTGACGACGGATCCAAGGCGCGCATCATACACGTGCGCCCACGACCAGACCGCGTACGATCCGAGCAGTCGGCCGCCGACCGCGTACAGATTGTCGCGGAATTGGCGAGCGAGATCGGTCGCCGGCGCGATGGCCGCCACGCCCTTGAGACGAAGCTCGGGCGCGTAGGTCGCCGCCAGTTGCCCGACGAACAGCGCGGCGTGACCGCCCTGCGAATGGCCCCACACCGCGAACGCCGACGATGCGTGAGCGCCGGCGAGATGTCGAGCCGCGCGAACTGAGTCGATGACCGCGCGCGCTTCGCTGATACCGACGAGATAGGGATGCGGGCCCACAGTTCCGAGCCCCGGGTAGTCGGTCGCGGCGACGATGTAGCCGTCGTCGAGCAGCTGCGTCAGCCCGGGAATCGTTTCCAGCGCGTCGGAGCGCGCGGACGGCGCGCACCCCGTGGCCACGCCCGTGGTGGGATGCGCCCAGGCCGCGATGGGCCGCCCTCCCGGCGGCGGCTTGGCGCGTGGCACGATCACGATCCCCGATACCGCGATATTCTGTCCGGCTAAGCCGGTGGAGACGTAGAGGATCTTTCGCGCGAACGCGCCCGACGGAGCGGGAAACGGCTGCGCGCTGATGACGTCGCCGGCCCACCGCCCGGAAAGGTCCGGCGACGGCTGCTGGGGCGCGCTCGTCGTCGGGTTGTGCGAACATGCGGCGCAGGCGAGGAGCGCCGCGACGAGGACCGGCGCTCGGCGCGTCACGGCGAGCCGACCACCCCGTTCGCCTGCGTATAGATGATGAACTTGCAGGCGCCCTTCGTGCAGCGCCGTTTCGTCGTCACATTCAAGAGTTTGTCGAGCGATGGATCGAGCGAGCCATCATCGCGGATGTCGAACTCGCCCCACGCGGGGTCTGCGGCCGGATGCTCGTACACGTAGGTGGCCGGCGGGTCGCTGCCCGGCACGTAGAAGTCGCCGCGGAGATAGGGCGAGGGGATGATGTCGCGCAGCCGCGCCGGGTACTGGCCGTTATGGTCGACGGCATACTCCTCGAGGGCCGTGGCGAGCGAGCGCTCGTTGCTGATGTCCGTTTCGGTCATCTGTTCGCGGCGCACTTCGGCCATCGCGGCGAGCTGGTCGGTGGGCGACGCTTCGTGCGGCCGCCGGCTGAAGAGCAGAGCGGCGATGAGCCCGCCCAGAAATCCGCTCCAGAAATCGCCGGCGACGCTGGTGACGATCATCGAAATGGAGCCGCGAGGCTAAGCGTTTGAGAGCGAGTCCTCGAGAGCGGTGATCGCGGCGAGCGCCCGCGAGCGCCGTTTGGGAAGGACGAGCCGGACTTGGATCTTCCGCTTGCTCGCCGCGCGGACCACGCCGGACAGCTCATCCAAGCCGCCGGCGTCTACCGAGCGCAGTCGCGAAAAATCGAAGACGATTTGGGCGCCCCCATCCACGACCAGGTCATCCATGACCTCATCTGCCATGCGGCGAAACTTCTCGCGGCCGAGTGCATCGAATTCCCCGGCGACCACAACGATCGTGGCGTTGGGATGATATTCGACTTCGACGCTCAGCAAAGCAGCCGACGTCTGCATTCTCGTCCCCCCTCAGTCGCGGCCCTTCGCGCGCGAAGATTAATTCCCCTTAAGCAAACGCTCGTTCGCACCGGACTTGGGCATTAGTGAAAAGAGTGCGCTTTCTGAATCGCCGTGTTCCGCCCCCTCGGACCACGGCTTTCAGCGGAGCCGACGAGGGGGTGCCGATGAGCTCACTCGCAATGTCAGCGCGGCCGATTCGTCGGCCGCTCTGCTTTTTGTTGGGCGCTTCGGCGGACAATATCCCAGCCGCGCCCAAGTAGCCGGCGTTAGGATGATCCAAGACCGGTGACCCACACCAACCCTCGATCGGAGCGCTGACCCTTCGTGACGTTCCGCCGGCGAGTCATCGCCGCCGCCCTGCTGTGCGCGTTTCTTGCCCAAAGCGGACCCGCCGCCGCCATGTCCACGGCGACGGAAATCGCTCAAGGCCAGAAAGAGAACCAACAGATCAATGCCGAGAGCGTGGTCGTTCGCGACCCGTTCTTGACGTCGTGGGTCAACCACGTCGGCGGACAGCTGGCTCAGTTCCGGCGGCGCGGCGACATCTCGTACACCTTCATCATCCTGCAAGACCCGAGCATCAACGCCTTTGCCATCAAGGGCGGCTTCGTGCACGTCAACACGGGCCTGCTGAATTTCGTGTCGTCGGATGACGAGCTGGCCGCTACGCTCGGCCACGAGATGGGCCACGTCGAGCTGCGGCACGTCGTCAAGCAAGACTCCACCAGCGCGATCATCGGGATCTTGGCGAGCATCGTGTCGCTGTTCGCGCTGCCGGCCGCCGTGCTCGGGAGCATCGGGGGCGAGCTCGCCAGCGAGAAGTACTCCCGCACCGACGAGCTGCAAGCGGACGGCTACGGGCTGACCATCATGTCGAAGGCCGGCTTCGATCCGAACGCCGCGGTCGATCTGATGCACAAGCTCGGCGTGCTGGATCCGGGGCCCAACTCGCGCGCGGATAAGGCGTTCCTCGATCACCCGGTGCCGTCGGACCGCGTCGCGCACCTGCTCGGTTATCCGGAACTCGATAAGCCCTCGTCGGCGGCGACCGTGTCGCGCGCGATCCACGACGAGACCGAAGGCCGCTACACGTACGCGCAAGCGCTGCTGCTCGGTTTAGCGAATCCCGATCCGAAGGCGGAGTTCGATTCCACGCTGCGCCAGGTCAACTACGCCTTGCGGGAATCCGGCGGGCTCGCGGCGCCCGACAGCCGAGCCTGGACGCGATCGATTTTGCCCTCGGATGCCCAACGCGTGGCTGCCGCCGCGTCCTTGAAGCTCGCACAGGACGATCAGGCCTCCGCCTTCCAGCAGGCCAAGAATGGCTCGCGCGTCGGCGAGCTGGAGCTCGGCGACGTCACCAACCACCTCGGAGCGTTGCAGGGGCCCGCGGGCGGTCTGCAGTTCGACGCGCCGCCCGGCGGCTCGCCGCCGAATTCCGACAAGAGCGGCCAGCAGGCCACCGCAAGAGCATTGACCCGCGATTTCGTCGCGATCGTGAACTTGACCGACGACGTCTTCTCGTCGGCGCCGGGAGTGATCGACGCGAATCGCGAGCCGATCCGCGACATGCTGGCGCCGCTCGCTGAGCCGGGGCCGCTCACGCCAAGGTCTGCGGCGCTGCTGCCATACTACCCATCCATGACGAGCGACATCCGCGACTCGTCGACGCGGCTCGTCGGCGCGATCGCTGACGCGCGAACCGCGGTCGCCACGCTGGGAACCGCGGTGCAGTACTTCGCCGACGAACAACGGGCCTTAGCGAGCCAAGCCGATCAGAGCTCGTCGCAGCCGAGCGCCGAGCAAAGCCGCGAACAGCGGCTCGCGCTGACCCGGCTCCTCGCCGCTGCGGAGTCGGCTCTCGCACAGGCGAACAAAGCTTCGGATGAGATGTACTCTTCGCAAACCATCACGCTGTCCGCGAATATCTCGCTGCTGGATCTCTATTCATCGCCCGAGCGCTATGCGGCGTTGCAACGCGCCCTCGCGTACCGTTTTCCTGGAATTTCGACGCCGAGCTACGCGCAAGCGGCGCAGCTTGGGATGCCCGCGGGCGACGTCGCTTGCGGAGCCTGGCTGGCGTTCGAAACGTCGCGACCGCTGGACGCCGTGCTGGCCGGGATGCGGCGCGGCGGCACGCGCTGCGGATCGCTGGCCACCGACAACCACCTGATGGCCCTGTCGCTCGAGATCGCCGAAGGCCTGCTCTACGAGGATTACGACGACACGCCAAGCTCGCAGAAGAACCCGACCACCCAACCGGCGCGGCCGTAAGCGGCCGCGACTACATGGCTGACGAGGCTACGGCTTGGGGGGTTCTCCGCGAAGCGCGGCGCTGATGTCGTGACGGAGGCGGCAGATCACGCACACCGCGACGTTGTGCAGCATGAAATGTTCTTTGGCGCCGCTCGCGAGCACATCCGCGATGCCGGACAGCCGCGCTTTGAGCGCGTCGTTTTCCGCGAGGATGCTATGAAAGGCCAGGTTGCCGCTTTCGCGCAGCAGCTTTTCCGCGCTGGAGGTTAGGAGCTTTCGAAGGCTGTTGTTCTCCTCGCGCACCGCCTCGATCTCGGCCACCAGCTTGTGGATGCATTTTCCGAGCGGCTGGTTGTGGCGCAGGTCGAAGTCGGCAAGTTCATTCGCTCGTCGGATGAGAGCATCAATGGCAGAATCTCGCGGCGTTGAATTGACCAACGTCCCGCGACGTACGATCATCGAACTGTTTCCCCCATCGGAATCAATGCCCAAAGACCAGGACGCTTACCGTCGGACGAACGCCCCAACCCGACTAGTCCGTTTGACCCTATAGGGCTTCGCCCGTGACCCCCGCCGAGCAAAAAAAATCGCCGCGCAGCTCGTCGTGGGGAGCTGCCGCGGCGGCTTCTTGGCTGCGTCGCTTAGAGGTTCAGGTGTCCGGTGACGACCAGCAGCACGAGGATCAGCAGGATGATGATCAGCGTGGACATCGGATCCCTCCCTTGGCCGGCGCGAAGCCAGCTCGGGATGTTTTCTTCCCGTCCCCGCGGCAAAGTCCCTCGCGCTTAGCGCACGAATCGCAGCGAGATCGAATAGCTGTAGTCTTCGCCGTTGCTGGTGCGGACCGCGGCGATCAACACGCTGATGACGTCCAGCAGCGCGAGCGCGACCAACGCCGGCAGGATGACGACCGCCCCCCACGGCGGCGCGTTGCGCGCGATCGCGTCGATCACCGTCGCGACGAAGGCGGCGAACAAGATGGTCGCGCAGAGCGTGACGAAGATCTGAAAATTCAGCGATTCGCGCCCGGCTCGCGCGATGAACGGGTGCTCGTCTTTCTTGAGCAAGAACAGGACGAGCGGGCCGATGAGGTTGCCGAATGGCGCGCCGGCCACGGCGAGCAGCCCCGCGAGATGGCACGCGGCGGCCCAATTTCTGGCGTTCGAATCGATCAGTTCTCTTGACAAGTTTCGAGGGAGCTGTTAGGAATGATGGCATGCAATCCTGCCGCCAGTTGTGGGCCTCGTTCCACGCGTTTCGGTCCGGAAACGTCGACCTGGCCGGGTTCCGGCATCGCCAGCATTTAGAGATCGCCCTCTGCTATGCGGCGAGCATGCCGCTCGCGCTCGCGCACGCCGCATTTCGCGCCGACCTGCTCAATGCGCTGCGCCCTTTGGGCCTGATGGGCAAGTACAGCGACACCATCACCTATTTTTGGCTTAGCGTCGCGGCGCATTGCTTGGCCCAACGCAGCGACGATGAGTGTCTGGCTCGCGTCGCCGACGAATTCACCGCGCGATTCGGCGACAAGCGGCTCATCGAGCGCCACTATAGCCCCGCGCTGCTCGCGGCCGATGAAGCGCGCGCGCGTTGGATCGAGCCGGACGTGCTACCGATCGGTTGAAGCTGAGGCGCTCGGCGGCGATTCCTGCAGTTCCGCGCTGAAGCGCGCGAAGGTCCGGCCGCCCGAGCGCTTGGCGATGTACATCGCGTTGTCGGCGGCCGACAGAACTTCGCTCGCCGTGCTGCCGTCATCGGGAAATCCGGCGATGCCAAGACTGACCGTGAAGATCATGCGCTTGCCGTTCACTTCCACCGGACTGGACGCCGCGTCGACGATCTTCTGCGCCATCGATTCGACGTCGCGCGGCAGCGCGATGGGCGGGGTGAGGACGCCGAATTCGTCGCCGCCCACGCGGGCGAACAGATCGCTTTCCCGCAGTTTGCTGGCGATGTTCGCGACGACGCCCTTCAGCGCTTCGTCGCCCGCGGGGTGGCCCATCTGGTCGTTGATCGATTTGAATTCGTCCACGTCCAGGTACAAGACCCAAAACGTCAAGCGGTGCCGGCGCGCGGCGTTGATGGCGCGATGCAGCTGCTGCACGAAATGGCGCCGATTCGGCAGGCCGGTGAGCGGATCCGCATACGAAAGCTCGGCGAGCTCTGACTCAGTGCGCACGTGGTCGGTCTCGTCGCGGGCGGACACGTACACGAGCCGGCGCGACGGGTCCGGCACGGCGTTCCACACCAGCCAGTGGTACGATTCGTCCGCCGCCCGATAGCGGTTGCGAAACCCGCGCACGGGCTCGTTGCGGCTGAGCCGGAACATCTCGTAGGCGGTCGCGCCGCGATCGTCGGGATGCACGAGATCGGCGAACTGGCGCGACGTCAAATCGCGCGTGTCATAGCCCAGCGTCTTCTGCCAGGCGCGGTTCACGTACACGAACGAGCCGGTGTAGTTGACCACGCACATCAAGTCGTCGACCGTGTCGAAGAATTGGCCCCGTTCGGCTTGCAGCGTCTGCCTGCCGCGTTCGAGCAGCAGCGCCAACACGATCAGCAGCGCGACGATGAGGGCGGCGATCCCAGCAAACGCGATGACTTCGATCTGCGTGCGGCCGTGCTCTTGCGCCGATGCGGAGTCGATGGCGTCGAGGATCGAGGCCACGTCGAGCCGCATCCGGCCCATCAGCACTTCGCCGCGGCGCTGCAGCCGCGCGGCTCGGCGCGCCGGTTGGTGCGCATAGACGAGTGGCCGGGCGACGTCCATGAGCCACGCGCGATAGGAATCCTGCAGGTCGGCGAACGGCGAGACCGCCGTCGCGAGCGCCGCACCCGACAGATCCGAAGCGAGCTGGCGCAGCTGCGCGTCGAACGTCTGGCGCGCCGCGAGATAGGATCGCATGCTCGCCGCATCACGCGCCGAGACCACGTTGCGCACGTCGCGGTCCTGGTCGAGCAGCAGCGAGAGCACGGCGAGCGTCGCGGCTTGCGTGGTCTGCACGCGTTGCGCGCGCACGAACGATTGCGCGACGGCCGAATACGCCGCCCAAATGAACAACAGCGAAAGCAGAAACGCGGCGACTATAGCGATGCCGCTCAGCCGCAGGTTCCCTACGCGCATTCTTCCCCCTGGGGTTCGGGGTTTACCAATCCGAGAGAAGCATCCTACCGCGAATGCTGGGAGTGGAGCGTCGCGACCTCGGGCGGAGACCAGATCTGCGGCGCGTCTGCGCCGACCGCCGAGCGATAGCGGGCGCGCCACGCGTCGTAGTCGCGGCGCGCCTCGCCGACGCGGGATTCGCGGCACAGCGCGTCCAGCCGCGCCTTGACCGCGTCGAGATCGAATGGGGCGATCTCAAGCAAACGGTCGACGATCAGGCGCTGGCCGCGCGCGTCTTCCGCGCGTTGCCGGTCGGCGGCAAGCCAGCGCAGCGCCTCGATGCACGCCGCGCGCAAGCGCTCGCGCTCGCGCCACTGCCAGCCGCCCTCCTGCATGCCCTCGAGAAAATCGCCGCGATACAGCTCGGCCGCCGCCTGGTAGTGCGCTCGCGCTGCGTCGGCGCTGCCGGACGCCTCGGCTTGGCGCGCCTTGTCGATGTGCGCATCGAACGCGTCCGTATCGATGCGCGTGCCGGGCGGCGGTTCGAACCGGTACGCGTTCGATTCATACCGGATGACGTCACCGACGGCTTTTCGTATGCTGGTAATGGTCACGCGCAAGTTGTCGTGCGCGGCGTCGGCATCGCTGTCGGGCCAGAACAGGTCGGTGAGCCGGACGCGGCTGGCACCCTGCGCGCCGCTGCAGACGAGGTAGGCGAAGATCTCCTGCGCGCGACGCCGTTTCCAGGACTCCGGCGCGACGGGCGATCCGCCCAGCCAGACGCGCAGCGACCCCAGCATGTCGATGCGCATGCCCGCCGGCGCTGCTGCCTTGCCGTCGGTCATGACGCCGGACCCGACCTGCCACCGGCTCAGGTGCGCGCGCAGCTGTTCGAGTACCCCCGCCTTCGTTCGCAGCAAGAAGCGATAGTCGCGCTGGTGGATGAGCGCCATGGCCGCGGCCGCGGCATCCGAGGCGGCGCCTTCGGCCGGCGCTGCGTCCGCCTGATCCAGGCGCGGAGCGCAGTCGGCGAGCAGCGCCGCGGCTTCCAGACACACGGTGGCGGCGAGGACCGTGTTCGGTCCGTCCGCTGCGGCGGCGATCGCTTCGCGCGCGAGCCCGGCGGCTTCTCGGGCGTCGCCGCGCCGCATCGCGCAGCCCGCCTGCGTGATCAGCACCGGACCCGTCTGCTGGCTGCGTCCGGCGCCCCGCAGGATGGCGATGGCGCGCGCGCACAGCGTATCGGCGCCAGCGGCGTCGCCCAGCTGCAGCGCGCATTGCGCCAGCCCGTGCTCGATGTCGGGCAACAGGAGCACGTCGCCTGGATCGCAGGCGGCCTTGGCGGCCCGATAGGCGGCTGCCGCGCCTTCGACGTCGCCTTGCGCGAGCTTCAGCGCTCCGCGCTCTTCATGACCTCGCGCGACGATCGCGTCGGCGCCCAAGTCGTGCGCCTGCGCGAGCAGCGCTTCGACGAGCGATTCGGCTTCTTCGACATCCCCGAGCAAGATCTTCACGTAGATGAGATCGCTCAAGGTGTTGAGCGCCGATATGCGCTGACCCGCCGACTCTTTCAGCTTGAGCGCGCGCTCGTACATCGAGAGGCCGGCGTACACGTCGCCGCGGCGCAGCAGCGCGACGGCCGTATTGTGCAGCACGAGGCCTTGCGCGGCGAGATCGCCGCGGGCGACGACCGCCGGCGTGATCTCCTTATACGTGGCCAGCGCCGCGTCGACTCGGCCCGTCTCGAGATCCACCGACGCGAGCGTGAGCCGCAGGCTCGTCGCGCTCGTCTCGGGCAGGTCGTCGCTCGACGCGAGCGCTTCGCCGAGCATCGAGCGCAAACGGCCGAACTCGCCGCGCGACGCGAGAATCGGCGCGCAGAAGCGGACCGCTTCGGCCAGCATATCGAACTGGCGCGTCGCGCGCGCCGCGCCGATCGCGCGATCGAGCGACAGCAGGGCCGCATCCCATTCGCCGCGCTCGCGCTGCAGGCGGCCGAGCGTTGCGAGCAGCGTCGCGCTCCCATCGATGCGCGCGGGCGGCATGCGCTGCATGAAACCGCCGACCGCCGTCACGAGCCCCGCGCGCAGGAGCGAGAACGCGTGCGACTCGAGCTCGACGGCCGCGTCCTCGACGTCGCCCGCGTCGAGGCGGTTTGCGATCGCCCGCGCCCAGTCGCCGCGAGACGCGAAATGGTCCGCAGCGCGGCGCCGCAGGCCGGTGACGTGTTCGACGGATCGCGAGCCCGCGAGATTGTGGCGCAAGAACTCGCGGAACAGCTGATGATAGGTGAACGCGTCCTCGGACGCCCGCGACACGAACAAGCCGCGGCGCGCGAAGGATTCGAGCATCGCGCGGGAGTCGTCGGCTCCGCGCAGCGCGTCGCACATCTCGATCTCCAAGCGATCGAGAATGGACGTGTCCAGCAAGAATTCGCGCTCGCGCTCCGATAGACTGTCGAGCACTTCGCTCGCCAGATAGTCGAACAGGAAGCGGCGCGCCTCTTCGTCGCCGGCGCTGAGCGCCGAGTGCTTGGCGGCGTCGAAGCGCGACGGAGCGCTGGACGCGATCAGCGCCAGCCCGGCGGGCCAACCTTCGGCGCGGGCGGCGAACGACTCGAGTTCGGACGTGGAGCCGTTGGCGGCGCGCGATAGATACGTCCGCGTCTCGTCGGCGTCAAACGCGAGGTCTGCGGCGCCGAACGAGACGAGCTGCGCCGAGGCCGCGATCCGGTGCAGCGGCAGCGGGATCGATCGGCCGCAGAGAATGAGACTCGCTCCGAAGCGGCTGGCCCGCGCGACGAATTCGGCGAGCGCTTCCAACGCGCGCCCGCCCTCGAGCGCGTGCACGTCGTCAAACACCAGCATCGGCGGCTGCGGCATGTCCGCCAGCGCCTCGGCAAAGCGGCTGCCCACCTCTCTGGGAGAGCCGAGACTCGTCGCGTTGGACGCGTCGAACGCCGGCAGCGCGACGCCGCACGCGCGCAGCCCGGCGTCGAGGTGCGCGGCGAAGACGGCCAGGTCGGTATCCGAAGCGTCGAGCCCGTACCAGAGTTTCGGCCCGGCCCACGCGGCGAACAACCGGGCGGCGAGCACGGTCTTGCCGTAGCCGGGTCCTGCGGCGACCGACATGACGCGAACGTCCGGCTTCAGGCGCCGTTCCAGATGCGGCCGGTCGAGCCACATCGGAAGAAGCTGCGGCGGGCGCAGTTTCAGACGGTGGACGAACACGCTCGGGGCTTCTGTCCGGCTCCATTTGATTCCCCGAAAGCGCGCTGGCGTAAAAAAGCGGAGGACGGCGCCTGCCGTCCTCCGCTCGTGCCCCTATCCTATGCTAGCGGCCATCCTTGTCCCAATCGCCGACGAGCTTCTGCATCGCCGTCTGCATTTTGTAGATGTCGAGCGTGCCGAGCCCGGTTTCGAGGTCGTAGCCGGGCAGGGTTCCGTAGGGTCCGCCGTTGCTTCCGAAGAGGATGTCGTGGTAGCCACCGATGTACTGCGTGGTCGCGCCTGCGGGCGGCACCGGGGGCACGCACGTCGTCGCGGTGCAGCCCGGAACGTATGCTTCCCACAGTTGGTAGAACAGCGGCGCGAGGAACGGCAGATTGTGGTCGTCCTGCGCGACGATGATCCGAGCCGACACGCCCATCGAAAGCGGGGACGAGAGACTCGTGCCGCCGACGCCCGTCTGCGCTCCGTTCACGTAGATGAGCGCGCCGGTGTCAGGGTCCGCGTCCATCGAGATGTCGGGAATCGTCTTGCCGACCGTCCGGTAGACCGTGTTCACCGGGCCGGCCTGCCAGTAGGGCGAGGCCTCGACGTTGCTCACGCCGCCGCCCGTGCCGATCCAGGTGATCTCGGAGTTGTACGTTCCGCCGGGCGCGTTCGACACGATGGTCGTGCCGCCGACGCCGACGACGTAGGGCGACGAGGCCGGATAGCTGTCTTCAGGCACTGCGGTGCCGGGCACGCCCGTGGCCGCAACCACCGGACAGCCGTTGCCGTTGTCGCCGGTCGACGAGAAGACCGTCTGTCCTTGCGCCGCGCCCTGCAGGAACGATTGGTCGTCCGCGACGGCCGAACCGTCGATCTGCGCGAAAGTCTCGCACTCGCCGAACGAGGCGTTGCCGAGTTTGGCGACGTCGTCGCTCACGAACTTGCTGAACTCGAGCGCGATGTCGGAATCGGAAAGAGAGGTCGTGTCGTAGACGTACATGTGGCCGACCGTCTGCGCGATCCCGGTCGAGGACTGGGTGTCGAGATCCCATTCATCCAGCCCCGCGACGTCCGGGCTCGGAATGCCGACCGGGCGGACGCTGTACGCGACCTTCGGCAGACCGAAGTGCGTCTCGTACGCGCGCAGGTCGTTGATCACTTGCGACACGTTGCCCTCGGCGAAGACCGCGACCGGCAGTCCCCAACCGTTCGGGCCCTTGGCCGCATCGTAGAAGATCTGGAAATCCTGCGGTCCGTACGAGTTGATGAGGCACAAACTCGAGGTCGGCAGGTCGCAGGGTTTCGGGGCCATCGTATGCATGCGGTTTTGATTCGAGTACCGGATGTTCTTGTGCATCTGGCCGGCATTCGTCAGCCCGAGCACCGACAACACCGTGCCTCGCAGCGTCGACGGCACTCCCGCCGGGTCGACGTTGGCGTAGACCACGCGATTGCTCTGGCGGTAGAGCGCGATGTGCGTGTTGAACGCGCTGGTCGCCTGGCTCGTCGTGCCGTACGCGCTGACGAACAGGTTGTTCGGCTCGACCGAGATCTGCTGGAACCCGTTGCGCGCCAGATGCGCCACCACCGCCTGGACTTGCTGCGGCGAAGGATTGAACATGGCGGTGAATTGCGCCGGCGTGATGCTCGTGCCGAAATACGGGCTGCCCGGCGTCGTTTCGCGGTAGACGAGATTCATCGCGCCTTGCGGATCGCGCATGCGCAGTGCGACGATGACGTGAAGCGGCATGCGCGGATCCGCCATGCCGATGGGAACCGCGTTGCGAAGCGCGGGTCCGACTGCTCGGGTGGCGGTCATCACGAACGCGCCCGGTGCGGACGGTGCGACGCCGGGGCCGATCGGCCTCGTCGTCATCGCTACCGCCGGGTGCTGGCTCAGAAGAATCGCGGCTGCGGCGGCTACCGCTATGTGGAAACTTCTCATGTCGGACTCTCCTCCTGCTGGCTTGAGGTCGATTGGCTGCTGCATAGGCAAGGAAGCTTGCACACCCTATACCCGCACGCCAGCGTAGCATTCACGCTGTGACAGAGCGGGAACAGGGCCGGAACAAACGCATTTCAGCTTCGCGGGACGGGTCGGTGGGAAGGCTAGCGCGTGCCGGTCGGCCTCGGCGGAATGCTGCGCAAGAAGGCCACGAGCGCTTTCATCTCGGTATCGGTCATCAGTGCGGTGGATTGCCACGGCATCAGCGGGTCGATCGTCGTTCCGTCGGGCCGCTTCCCAACGCGCAGCGCATGGATGAGATCCGCATCGCTCCATGTGCCGATGCCGGTCGGCGTGATGTTTTGTGCCGGCGGCGCGTCCGGGGGCAGACCCGGGATGCGGCCGCCCGAATATCCGGCTCCATGACATGAGGCGCACCCGCCGCTCAAGGCCATGTAGCGCCCGTACGCGACGCTGACCGCCGGCGTCATCGCTGCGGGCTGGCGCCGATCGTGATCGATTTCGGCGGCCGGCGGCTCCGGCAATGCGCCGACTGCGAGCAACGCACGGCCGAGCGGTTTCACGATCGTAGTCGGCAGCTGGCGATCGACCGGCGGCACGCTTCTGATGTAGGCGATGATATCCGCCAGATCTTGATCGCTCAGATATGTATACGCGTCCGACGGCATGACCAACAGTCCGCGGCCGTTGGGTCCGACGCCGTGGCGGATCGCGCGGACGAAGTCCGCGTTGGCGAATGCATTGCCGATCCCGCCGGTGCCGCGGGTCAGGTTCGGCGCGATGATCCGAAACGGCGGCACGTCAAGGAAGATCTTGCCTCCGAGATCGGCGCCGTGGCAACCGGTGCACTTGCCGATGACGAACACGAAGTGCCTGCCGCGAACGACGCTCGCGGCGTCGCTCGGAACCGTGAGAGCGAGCGCTTGCGCGGGGATATCGTAGGTCCTATTCAGCTTCGCGCCGCTGATGGCGGAGACGGCGACGACGACGATGACCACGACCGCCAGCAGGGCGAGCAGCGTTCCGCTAATCCATCGCATGCGATCTCGAGGTTTCCGCCGTCCGGCGAAACAACCTGCGCAGAGCCATGGGCGGCCGCGGCGGCACGCGGCGCCACAGCCACAGTATATAGATGAAGACCGCGACGTAGAGCGCGGTGAAAAACCACAGCGGCATGTTCCAGTGCATGACGCTGATGGCCAGCCCGTGCAGCGGCGAAATGGGTTCGCGCGCCAAGCTGGCTCGCTCCATCAGCCGGAACTCCCACACGCTCAAGAAGCAGGTTTGGCCAAGCACCTTCTGCAGCGCGATCGCCGCGGCGGCCAGCGCGTGCGCCGCCCGCCACGCGAATGCTGTCACGAAGGGCCAGCCCCGCGCGGCGCCGAGTGGGACCGCGATCATCCCGAAGATGACGAACCCTGCGATCGCCATGTGGACGGCGAGGACGAGCTGGGCCAGGCGCAGCGCGGTTTCGGGTTGCAGCTGCGTTTGCTGCGATCCTACGGCGACTGCTGAGGATGCTGCGGAGGCGAACCGCCGTTGGCGGACTGGCTACCCGATTGCTTTTGACCCGACTGGCCGGAAGGATGCGAGGACGCAGTCGTCTGGCCGTTCCAACCGCGTGGCGGCGCTGAGTAGATCGTCCGGTACGGATCGTTGAGCACGCGCGTCGAGTAGACGGGCTGCTCGACCGTAGGGTGGCCGTACGTCTGCGTCGGCGTCGTCGAGCGCGGGTAGTTGGACGCGTTGTATCCATCCCACCAGTTCGACGGCGAATACGTATGCGTCGTCGTCTGTTCGGTGCGCAGCGTGGTCGCTGGTTGCGCTGGGCTCGACGGAACGCCGTCGAAGCGGCTCCAAACGTTTGCAACGGGCGCGTGCTGCGTGACGGTCGTCGTCCGCGTGATTCGGGTCGTCGGTGCAACGGCGCGCGCTTGCGTCGGCGCGCTGACATGCGAGCCGGTGCCGAATCGACCCCACACGTCGGTGTTCGTCTGCCGTGCGATCGCTGGAGCGACGATCGGCTTCGCGATTGCCGGCTTCATCGCGTCGAACCTCGGCGAGATCGGCAGGCCGCCCTCAAAGTTCGTCCGGTCAGCGAAGCGCATGCTTTGCGCGCTGGGCGCGATCGGCAAACCGCCCTTTGCGAGCGTCGCCGATCCGAGGCGCACCTCGCGGATCGGCACGAAGCGATACGGCTGCGTGCTCTTGAAGCTGCCCGCGTTCACGACGGCGACGCCACCCGGCGCCGAGGCGTTGTGGTAGATGTTGATGATATTGACATTGGTGATGTTGTACACGATGCGCGGCCCGCGCGAGAGATAGCTCGGCCACCACGGGTAGAAAGGTTCGAACGGCGCCAGCGGCACCCAGCCGACGTTGCCGAATGGGAAGTCGAATCCGAAGCCGTCGCCGCAGCCGAAAAACGCTACGAGCGCCGGCTGCCAGTACGGCGTAAAACCAGGATACCATGCCCAGCCGAATCGGTGGCGATAGAACCAGCGGCCATAGTGGTATGGCGCCCAGCCCCACGGTTCGTACCCGATCCACGTCCAGCCCCAGTACGGCTGCCACGCCCAGCGCCCGTAGTGGTAGGGCGCCCAGTTGACCGCCTCATCGTCCGGAACCCACACCTCGCCATACGCCGGATCGTACATCCAGCGCCCGTACGCGTTCAGGTCGGCCAGTCCGGTGATCGCAGAGGAGGCATAGTTCGTGCCGAACGCGCGCTCCGCAAACTGATCGCGATCGGAATTCCACTGATCGAATCCATCGTAGGCGATGTCCGCGACGGAGTGCAGCTCCGGCTGCGACGACGATCCGAAGATCTTGACCGCGTACCCCGCCGCGACGGACTGCGCGCCCTGCGGCATGAGGACGTCCGCGCTGCCCGAGCGCACGGCGAGCAGGGTGCTGCCGTCGTTCGTAACCGTGATGCGGTAGCGTCCAGGCTGCGACGGCCGGATGGTGACCGAAGGTGTCTGCACCTGCGCGGCGGCGCCGTTCGGGAACGTGCGAAGCTCGATGGTGCCCGCGGCCAGTTGCAACGTCCGCGTCGTTGGATCGAGCTGCGTAAATCGCAGCTGCGCGCCCGAGTCGACGCGCACGAACGTAAAATTGTCGAGTTGGATCTCGGCTCGCGAGTTCGATGCCGTCGACAGGTAGTCGCCGGCTGCGACCGGCGCGTTGACCCATGCCGCCATGCTGCCGCCGGATGCGCCATGCTGCATGCTGACGCTGCCGCTGACCAAACTGATGCGCGCGATGCCCACTGCACCGTCAGCGGCTGACGGAGCATACGACAAACCGAGGATGGGCAGGAGGGCGAGCAAGCCGCTCCCGAGCCGTCCTAGCAGACTCCACATCACGTGGGTCACCTCTCAGAACAATCGTACCCCTCCCAACTGAAAGTTGGCTGGGAGGGGCATTAACCTACGTAACGCTACTTGGAGCGGTCGGCTTTAGCCGACCGAAGCAAGACGGTCGCCTGAAGGCGACCGCTCCAAGTCGCGAGGCCGGTAGCGCTAGTTGGAGCGGTCGGCTTTAGCCGACCGAAAACTCGTGTAACGCTACTTGGAGCGGTCGGCTTTAGCCGACCGAAAATCACGCGACCTACTTGGAGCGGTCGGCTTTAGCCGACCGACGCAAAAACGGTCGCCTGAAGGCGACCGCTCCAAGTCACGAGGCCGGTATGCGCTAGTTGGAGCGGTCGGCTTTAGCCGACCGAAAATCACGCGACCTACTTGGAGCGGTCGGCTTTAGCCGACCGAAAATCACGCGAGGCCGGTTTGCGCTAGTTGGAGCGCGCTTTCCAAGCCTGTTCTCGGAATTTGATGCTAGCATGAGGGCGTGCAGAAGTTTGATGCAAACGTTTTAATCAAAGACTCATCTCGTCCCAGCGGCGCGACGCGCGCCCAAGCCGGCGAGATCAGCTTGCTGTTCGCAGCGATCTATAAGAAATACCACGCGCTCGCCGCGCGGCGGGTCGCAGGCATCGTCCTGACCGAGCGCGGCGCGCATTTTCTGCGGGCGGTACGCGTCATGCAGAATCGGGCGACGGTCGGCGAGCTGGCGCGGCGCATGCACGTCACGCCCAGCACCATTTCGATCCTCGCCAAACGTTTGGAACGCCAGGGTTTCCTGCGCCGGCGCCGCCGGCCCGACGGGCGGCGCAGCACGACGCTGCAGCTGACGCCGCCGACCCGCCGCTTGCTCTCGAAAATGCGGCAAGCTCCCGACGCCGAGCCGCTGGCCGCGGCCGTGCGCTCGCTGTCGGCCCTGGAGTGCCGCAGTTTGCTGCTTGGCCTTCGGAAACTCGACGCGATAGCATACGCACCACACACGAGGCACGGCTCCAAATGAAACGAATTTACATCATCGTCATCGCCGTCGCGGCGATCATCGCCATCACGGTGCTGGCCGTCAGCCTGCTGCGCGGCAGGTTGGATGCTCCACGCTACCTCACGCGGCCGGTCACGTACACGGACATCAGCGCGACCGTGCAAGAAACCGGTACCGTGAACCCGGTCGACGAGGTGCAAGTCGGGACGCAGGCGTCCGGCACGATCGCCACCATTCAAGCCGACTACAATTCGATTGTGAAAAAAGGCCAAGTTCTCGCGACGCTCGACCCGACAAGCCTGCAGGCTGCCGACGTGCAAGCGAACGCCGCGCTCAGCTCGGCCGAGGCGACCACGCAAGCGTCCTATGCGAACGCCGACCAAATGCAGGCCAACGTCGATACGGCCGAGGCCAACGTGCGCAAAGCGCAAGCGGCGCTCGTTTTGGCTCAGACGACCGCAGCGCGCGACCACGCGCTGCTCGCTCAAGGCTACATCGCGCAAAGCCAGATGGATACCGATACGGCGGCGGTCAATTCCGGCATTGCGGACCTGAACGCGGCGCAAACCGCGGTCACCGCTGCGCAGGCCCAGCGGTCAGCGTCGCAGCATCAAGCGACGGCCGCATCGGCGCAGATCCAGTCGGCACAGGGCCAAGTCGGCCAGGCGAAATACAATTTGGCCCGCTCGATCATCACAAGTCCGATCGACGGCATCATCGTGTCGCGCAACGTGAGCGTCGGGCAGACCGTCGCCGCCTCGTTCCAGACGCCGACGCTGTTCGTGATCGCGTCGACCCTTAAGGACATGCAGGTGGACGTGTCGGTCGACGAGGCCGACGTCGGGCAGCTGCATGTCGGGCAGTCGGCGACGATCACGGTGCCCGCATACCCGAACACGATCTTTCGCGGCTCCGTCCAGCAGGTGCGCGTGAACCCGACCACCGTGCAAAACGTGGTGACCTACGACACCGTCGTGACGGTGCACGATGTGACGCAGCGCCTTAAACCCGGTATGACCGCCACCGTCACGATCGCCGTCCAGAACAAACCACACGTCTTGAGCGTGCCCGTCGCCGCGCTGCTTTACCGGCCGCAGTCAGGACGTTCGGCGCAAAGCGGCCAGTCAGCTCCGGGCGGACCGGTCGCGTTCAGCTCCGTCACGACGGCCTCGAGCACGCCGCCGCCGATCGCGGGCGCACCGGGGTCGCGCGTCGTGGTGTGGGCGTTGCGCAGCGGACGCGCGACGCCGGTGCCGATCGTCATCGGCATGTCCGACGGGAAGAACTTCGAAGTCGCGAGCGGCGATCTGCACGAGGGCGACCAGGTCATCATCGGCCAGCTGCAGGCCGGCAGCGGCGGCAGCAGCTCCAACCCGCTGGGCGGCGCGCGCGTCGGCGGCGGCGGCGGCGGCGGGGGCTAACCATGCCAGGCAGCGGCAACGGCGCGCCTCCGGTCATCGACGCGCGCGACCTGCGCAAGACCTATCAGCTGGGCGCCGTGAGCGTTCACGCGTTGAACGGCGTGACGCTGAAGGTCGAGCGTAGCGAGTTCGTCGCGGTGATGGGCCACTCGGGATCGGGTAAGTCAACGTTCATGAACTTGATCGGATGCCTGGATCGGCCGACGTCTGGCGAATATTTTCTGGAAGGCGAGAACGTGTCGAAGATGTCGCGGGACCGCCTTGCGGCGATCCGCAACAAGCGCATCGGCTTCGTGTTCCAGGGCTTTAACCTGCTGGCGCGCACGACGGCGCTCGAAAACGTCGAGCTGCCGATGGTGTACGCCGGCGTGCCGCTCGAGGAGCGGCGCGAGCGCTCCCGAGCGGCGCTGGAGAGCGTCGGCTTGGCCGATCGCATCGATCACCACACCACCGAGCTGTCGGGCGGCCAGCAGCAGCGCGTCGCCATCGCGCGCGCGCTCGTCAACGCCCCTTCGCTGATCCTCGCCGACGAGCCCACCGGCAACCTCGACTCGCACAGCAGCGAAGAAATCATGAACGTCTTTCGCCAGTTGAACGAGGCGCAGGGCATCACGATCGTGCTCGTCACGCACGAAGCCGACGTCGCGACCTGGTCGCGCCGTACCGTCATGTTCCACGACGGCTTGGTGATCGAGGACAAACCGACGCCAAGACGCGCAGGAGTTCCGGCATGAACACGCTCGGATTGCTTCGCGTCGCGTGGCAGGCGCTCGTGCGCAATGCCATGCGCTCGCTCTTGACCATGCTGGGCATCATCATCGGCGTTGGCGCCGTCATCACATCGATGGCTATCGGCAACGGCGCACGGGCGGCGGTGGCGGCGCAGCTCGCGCGGTTGGGAAGCAATCTTGTCATCGTGGTCCCCGGCAGCATCACGACGGGCGGCGTGAACCTTGGCGCGGGCGCGCGCCAATCGCTCAAGATCGACGATGCGACGGCGATCGCGCAATCGATCCCGGGTGTCGCGGGCGTCGCGCCGCAGTCCAACACGACCGTTCAATCCGTCGCGGGGAACAATAACTGGTCCACGACGGCGTTGGGCACGAGTCCCGCGTGGCCGGCTGTCGAGAATTGGCCCGTGGCACAAGGTCGCTTTTTCACGAACGCCGAGAACCTGTCGGCCGCCAAGGTGGCCGTGCTCGGCGCGACGGTGGCGCAGAATCTCTTTCCGGCTGGCGATGCGATCGGCAGCAGCGTCGTCATCAAAAACGTTCCCTTCACGGTCATCGGGGTGCTCAGCGCCAAAGGACAAAGCGGATTCGGGCGCGATCAGGACGATCAGATCGTCGTGCCAATCGAATCGATGCAACTCAGGATGACCGGCCAAGATTGGCTGGGAGGCATCGTCATTTCGGCGCAATCTCCGGACTCGGTGCAGACGGTCGTCAACTCGACCGAGGAGCTATTGCGGCTGCGCCATCGGCTGACGCCTGGGCAGCCGGATGATTTCTCCGTTCGCAACATCGCCAACGTGCAGCAGGCGGCGAGCGCGACCTCGCGCATCCAATCGCTGTTGCTGGCGGGCGTCGCGGCGGTCTCGCTCATCGTGGGCGGCATCGGCATCATGAACATCATGCTGGTGTCGGTGACGGAGCGCACGCGCGAGATCGGCATCCGCATGGCGATCGGCGCGCGCGAACGCGACATCCTGCTGCAGTTCTTGGTCGAGGCGGTGTCGCTCGCGTGCATCGGCGGCGTCATCGGCATCTTGCTGGGGTTGGGGGCCGCGCTGGCGACGTCGTCGTTGGCGGGTTGGAGCGTGATCGTGGCGCCGTCGTCCGTCGTGCTGTCGTTCGGGTTCGCAGCGCTGGTGGGAATCCTGTTCGGGTTTTATCCGGCGCGCAGGGCGTCGCTGCTCAACCCGATCGAAGCGCTCCGCCACGAATAACGAATTCGTTGCTCAGGGCCTTACGGTCGGCTAAAGCCGACCGCTCCAAGATCAATCGAAGCGCCCGACCGCTCCAGGATCAATCGATTCGTCGCTTAGCGTCTTACGGTCGGCTAAAGCCGACCGCTCCAAGATCATTCGAAGCGCCCGACCGCTCCAGGATCAATCGATTCGTCGCTTAGCGTCTTACGGTCGGCTAAAGCCGACCGCTCCAAGATCATTCGAAGCGATCATTCGATCTCGAGTTCCATCTCGGATGAGGGACTGAAGCCCATCCGCTCGTAGACGGGGCGGCCCATGCTGCTCGTGCGCAAGCGCACCACGACGCAGCCATGCGCTTTCGCCCATTCGACCGACATGCGCGCGAGCTCGGTCGCGATGCCGTTGCGCCGATAGCGCGGATCGACGTAGACGCTCGTGACGTAGGCCGCATGCTGGCGGAAAATTTCGCTGCGATGATTGACCAGCTTGTAGACGGCGCCCATGCCGATCAGGTCGCCGCCGTCTTCAGCCAGGAACAGCGCCGCAGTTCCGGCGTTGATGCGCGAAGCATAGAATTCGGCAAATCTGGCGCGCCACTGCGGATCATCTTGATCCGGATCCGAATCGGATAACTCGCGCGTCATCGCCGCCCGCAGATCGCACGCCGCCGCTAAATCGCGCTCGGTGGCCGCCCGATAGTCAGGCCTCAAGCTTGCCGCCGCGCACGGTCGCGCCGATCACAATGCCCGCGCTGATCAAGACGATGTTCTTGATGATGTATTGTCCCTCCAACGTGGGCACGAAGGGTGCTGAAAATGTTTGGTGCGGGAAGAACCAGAGCGGCAGCAGCGTGCCGATCATTTGCAAGTACAACAGCAAGAGCGTGAATCGAGGAAGAATGCCGCTGACGAGGCCAAGGCCGATACAGCACTCCCACGTGGCCAAAACCAGCAGGCTGACGTGAGCCGACATCGCGCCGTGCGTGATGACGCCGATCGTGCTGACCGCGAGCCCTTCCGCCGGACTCGCGTGCGGAAAGAACTTCAAGACCCCGAACCAAAAAAACACGATGCCCAAGCTCAGCCGCAGCAGCGTGATGCCGTTGCGCGCCATCCAGGCCGTAATCGATCGGTCGGCGGCGTTCGCCGTTCGTCGGATCCAGGACATCGTGTATCACTACGAGGGAAAGGTGTCCGCGCACTTGCCGCACAACGTCAGCGCTGAGGTTTTTCGCGCACCATCTTCATGGAGGGCAGAACGTGAGCCGCATTCGGTATTCGCTTGCCGCACTCGTCGTAGCCGTGCTCCTCGCCGGCTGCACGACCGGTCAGCAGGTCACCTTGCCACCGCCTGGGGCGACGCCCATCCCGCAGCGGCTGTTCGTGGCCAACGACGGCGGGTCGGGCGTGCTGGATATCTTCGCGCCGCCATTCTCCGGCACCTCAACACCCGTGGTGTCGTTCCAAGACGGCACGTCGACCGATATCGACGACGTCGCGTTTGATTCGAGCAACCGCATGTACATCGGTAATTTCGGCCAAGACAAGGTCGACGTGTTCAACCCGCCCTTCTCGGCTTCGAGCACGGCTGCGTTTTCCATCACGACGCCCGGGGCGCCGGAGGGCCTCGATCTCGACGCCAGCGGGAACTTGTACGTGGAGAACGGCTCGGTCGTGTCAGTTTTTTCCGCGCCGCTGAGCGGCGCGAGCACCGCCAGCGCTACGATTTCGACCGGCCTTTCGGGTCCGATCGGCGTGAAATTCGACGCGCTCGGAAACCTGTACGTGGCCGATGGGACGAACAATTACGTCGCGATTTACAATCCGCCATTCACGAATTCAAGCGCTCCCGCGATCAAGGTGCCGGCAGCTGGCGTCTGGGGGATCGGTATCGATCGGCCGACCGGCAACCTGTGGGCCGTCGAGCGCAGCGCCAAGACCGTGGTGGAGTTCACGCCACCGTTCAGCAACACGAGCACTCCGGCGCTGACCATCACCACTGGCTTGGGCGATCCGCTGTATCCCGCGATCGATCATGCCGGCAATCTGTACGTCAGCGACGCAACCGGTGCGCCGACCGGAGTTCGAGTCTACTTGGCTCCGCTCTCCAACGCGAGCGCGCCGGCGTTCACGATTCCGACATCAGCTTCGCTGAACGGTATTCGTTTCGGACAATAGGGATCGAATCACGCGCCGAATCGAACGGAGCGCATCGAGATCGAGCCGGCATCGAAGCCTTCGACGATGAAGCGCAGCGCATCGTCTTCCCGGCGCGCGCCTTCGATATACAGCAGCGGCAAGAAATGCTCGATGTCGGGCGCGGCGAGCCGCGCGTCGGGGTGGCTCGCATAGTTCACGAGGGCTGAGTCGTCGCGGCGTTCGAGCGCATCGCGGATGTAGCCGTCAAAGCGGACGGCCCAATCGAACGGCTGTGTGGCGCGCACCTCGAAGCGTTCGAGATTGTGCACGATGTTGCCGCTGCCGAGCAGCAGGATGCCGCGCTCGCGCAGCGGCGCGAGTCGAGCGCCGAGCTCGAGATGGAATGATGGCGGTTTGCGCGCATCGATCGACAGCTCCAGCACGGGGATGTCCGCGGCGGGGAATGCGTGCATGAGGATCGACCACACGCCGTGGTCGAGACCCCAGGACGCATCCAGGCTGACCGGCAGCGGCGACAAGAAGTCCGCGATGGCCGCCGCGAGCTCGGGATCGCCCGGCGCCGGATATTCGGCCTCGTGGAGTTTGCGCGGGAAACCGCCGAAGTCGTGAATGGTGCGCGGCTGCGGCATCGCCGTGATCGCCGTGCCGTCGACGAGCCAGTGCGCGGAGATCGCCAAGACCGCGTCCGGGCGAGAAAGCGACGCGCCCAGCTGTTGCCAGGCGCGCGTGTACGGAGTCTCGACGATCGCGTTCATGGGACTGCCGTGCCCCACGAAGAGGGCGGGCAGCCGCGGCGAGCGGACGTCAGGGAGTGAACGAGTACTCGTAATCCGTGTACGATTCCGTGTCGATCTTGCGAAAGCCCTGCCAGCTCGAATCGCAGCTGCTCTCGTCGTCGGCGCTGGTGAACTTGAACTCGTCCGGCTTCGCCATGCAGAAGTAGTAGTCGCCGCTCCACGTCCCCGATTCCGCGCTGTAGGCGTAGACGTAGTAGTAGCGCTCGTTGAGGTCGCCGGATAGCGGCGTCTTGCACGCGTCAGGTTCGACGACCCACCAGCCTTCGGAAATCCATTCGCCGCTCGACTTGCTGTAGTACGCAAGCGCGACCGAGATTTCGGAGCTGTACTTATTGCACAACCTGAGATCGGCGGATGCGGGCGACGGATGTGCCACTTGAAGGGCGGCACACAAAAGCGATGCGAGTACGAGAAGAACCAGACGCTTCATCATGACGAATACCCCTCATCCATTAGAAGGCGACTTGGGGCCTTTCATTACATGCATCGGCCGTTCGCGTTGTTTCCATTAGTGGGACGTGACTGGTCGCAGCGTCCGCGGCCGCGTTTGTAACACGCTCGAGCAAGGACGGTCCTACTTGTTGGGACCGGGGTTCCCCCTCGTTGTGGGCGTCATAGCCCGCACCCCGGTTCCAACCACTATCCCAACCGTTCCCTGCCGTGCGCCGACTCCAGATCTTGGAACGGGCCGATCGGCACGATCCGCGTCGGGTTGATATCGTCATGCGTCACGTAATAGTGCCGCTTGATGTGGTCGAAGTTCACGGTCGACGCGACGTTGCGGAATTGATACAGATCACGCAGGTAGCCGTAGAGGTTCGGGTAGTCCACGATGCGGTGCAGGTTGCACTTGAAATGCCCGAAGTACACGGGGTCGAACCGGATGAGCGTGACAAACGTGCGCCAGTCCGTCTCGACGGGCGTCGTGCCGAAGAGGTAGCGCCGATTCGCGAGCCGGCGTTCGAGAGCGTCCAGCGTTTCGAACACCGTATAGGCCGCTCGTTCGTAAGCGTGCTGCCGCGTGGCGAAGCCCGCTCGATAGACGCCATCGTTGAGCGTCTCGTAGATGTGCCCGTTGAGCTCGTCGATGCCCGAGCGCAGCGGAGTTGGGTAAAAATCTAAATCGTTCGTCGCGAACGCGTCGAATTCAGTCTCGAACATCCGCATGATGTCGTCGTCGCTGTTGCTGACGATGCGCTTGGTCACCGTATCCCACAAGGCGGGCACGGTCACGCGGCCTCGATACCCAGGGTCCGTCGCTGCGTAGGCTTCGCTCAGGTAGCGGAATCCGTTGATCGGGTCTTTTGAATAGCCGGGCCCGTCGCGAAACGCCCACCCGCGCTCGTCGCGGATCGGGTCGACGACCGTCATCGCGATGGCGCTCTCCAAGCGCTTGAGCGCGCGCACGATGATGGTGCGGTGCGCCCACGGGCAGGCCAGCGACACATAGAGATGATAGCGGCCGGCTTGTGCCGGGTATCCCGAGCTCCCATCGGCGCGGACCCAGTCTCGAAACGCATCCGGCTGCCGCACGAAGCTGCCGTCATCGGATTGCTCGTCGGGGAACTGCGCTTCAACCTTCATCAGCCGTTCGTTATGGAGGTCGACCTCGGTCGACCTGCGCGGCGATGATTACGCTTGGAGCGGTCGGCTTTAGCCGACCGTCAGCGAGGGGCGCGAAGCGGGACTCCGCGAACGAACGCGCATGGCAATGGTGCTGCACGGGGCAACCCTCATCGATGGCACGGGAGCCGACCCTCAGGCAAAGGCTACCATCGCGATCGACGGTGCGCGAATCGCGGCTGCGAGCGAGCGAGCGGCGCCGAAGCGAGACGCCGAGGTCATCGACGTCGCCGGAATGACGTTGCTGCCTGGACTCATCGACGCCCACGCGCATCTGGGGCTCGTCGCGGCAGCCGAGCTTGCCGGCGAACGCAGTCCCGGCCTGACCCCGGCGGCCGAGATCGCGGCTGCGATCTTCCGGAACTGCGAGCTGTGCATCGAGGCGGGCTTCACGACCGTGCGCGATATGTGCGGCGTGGACGGCGGCGTCGCTCGGGCGATCGAGAAAGGCTTGGTTCGAGGGCCGCGAGTCTTTCCATCGGGACCCGCGCTCGTCCAGCTGGGCGGGCATGGCCACATGTCCGGCCCGTTCGCCGAACAAGATCACATCTGCGCCCTTCCCGGCCTCGTGCAGATGGTCGCGATCTGCGACAGCCCCGATCAGATCCGGCTCGCCGCACGCAAGAATTTTCGGCGCGGCGCCACGCAGCTCAAGGCGTTCATCAGCGGCGGGGTGGTGTCGAGCACGGACCGGCTCGAAGATACGCAGTTGACGGTCGAGGAGCTGCGAGCCGCGGTCGTCGAGGCCGACGCTCGCGACACGTATGTGTCAGGGCACGCGCACAACACGCGGGCGATCGCAAACGGCCTAGCTGCCGGATTGAAATGTTTCGAGCACGGAACGTTCCTCGACGAAGCGACGGCCGCGGCCATGGCAAAGGCAAACGCCGCGCTCGATCCGACGCTCGCGGTCACGCGCATCATGGCGACCGAATACCAGAAATGGGGCTTGCCCGAACACGTCGTGCCGCGCATCGCCGGCTGCGAAAAGGCGATGGGCGAATCGCTGCGGATCGCGCTCGCTGCCGGCGTGCTCGTCGGATCTGGATCCGACTTGCTCGGACCCGAGCAAAATCGGCGCGGCCTCGAGCTCGTGCTGCACGCGAAGATCGTCGGCGCCATGGAAGCCATCGTCCAGGCGACGCGCAACAACGCGCGCATCATGCGTCAAGACGCTGAACTCGGCACTATCGAGGTCGGCAAGCTTGCCGATATGATCGCCGTGCGCGGAGATCCGCTCGCGCAGCCCGAGCTCTTCGACGATCCGAGCAGCGTCGTGCTCGTCATCAAAGACGGCCGCGTGATGAAGAATACGTTGCACGAAAGCGCCGGCGATGGCCGAGCCGCAAGTCGACCAAGGTCGACCTCTACAACAAATTTGTAGTCGCGGCCATTCATGGCCGCGCGGCGATCAATCGCCGCGATTATTCACTCGCGGCGCTCGCCAACGGTCGGCTAAAGCCGACCGCTCCAAGCGTATTCGCCAAGTGTAGTCGCGGCCGTTTACCGGCCGTGATGAAGAATACGTTGCACGAAAGCGCCGGCGACGGTCGACCTCTACAACCAGCGGCTAGCCGCCGAAGCGGCGCAGGATGGCCCGCACCGGCGCGTCGCCGGGATAGAGCGCGAGCAAGCGGTGCCAGTACGTGAACGCGAGCTTGCGATTCCCCAGATTGTACGCTGACCACGCCGCGAAGTCGAGCGCGAAGCGGCTGGACGGGACAATCTGCACGGCGCGGTCGAAGCTTGCAAGCGCGGCGCGCCAGTCTTTGCCCAGAAAATACGTGCGGCCCAGATCGAACGCCAGGGTGAAACTTCCCGGGTTGAGCGCCAGACCGGTCGCGAACGTATCGACCGCATCGGCGTATTTCTGCCGATCGCTGGGCGCCCGCATCAGATAGAGCTCGCCGAGTCCCACCCAGCCTTGCGGGATCTTGTCGTACACGTTGATCGACTTCTTATAGTAGTGCTCGGCTGTCGGCAAGATCAGCATGTGCTCGAAGGTCACGCCGCGATAGAACAACGAGTACGCGAACACGGGCCGCGCGAACCACGCCAGGGCGAGGATGAGCGCGAGGATGATCCAGCGGTCGTACATCCGCACGATGTACGGGCGAATATGGGGTTTCGTCGCGTCGTCGGCCATCAGGCGATCACCGCGAAGAAAATCGCGAGGAACACGAGGATATATCCCGCCGCCATCTCGGCCGCCAGGTGCCAGCGCTGGACAGCGGGGTGGCGCGTATACCACGGCGCGAGCGCGCCGGCGAACAGCACCGGTATGCCGTGGCCGACGCCGAAGGCGAACATCAGCAGCGCGCCGAGGCCGATCTCACCTTGGAACGTCGTGACGGCGAGGCCGGCGATCATGAACGGCATGGCGTCGGGGGCGATCAAGAACGCAAAGCCAAGCCCCAACAAGAACGCGCCGACATAGCCGTTCGCGACCCGGTGGAGCGACTTCAGCTCCCAGTTCAAATGGAAGAGCCGGATCATCGAGAGACCCATGAGCAGACACAGCCCAGCCGTGAAGTAATAGAGAAGTCCCGTCAAGCTCAACAGGATGCCGAACGAGCCGGCCAGCGCCCCTACGAGCGTATAGACGCTGCATACGCCGACGCCGAATGCCAGGGCGAGACCGATGGCGTGGGCCAGACCTTTCGCTTCGCGCCCGGCATAGTTCACGATCGCGACCATGCGCGGGACGCTTGACGGAGACAGCGCGCTCAACACGCCACCGAGAGCCATGAAAGCAAGAGCCAGCGGCAGGTGATCGTGGACGATGCCTTTGAGCTTGTCCGTAAGCGCGTAGATGTTGCTGTAGTCCATCTTCTCTTGTTATCGGCCGGCGTTCGAGGCGCTGCCATGCCGGACCTTATGCGGGACAATTCGCGCCGGCAAGCGAAGCCTGACAATTCATTGATCTGCGAGGTATGATAGACAGCGGTGATTTTGCCCGATGAAATCGCGCGGTTGGTACGGCAATCGCTTCCGGACGCCACGGTTGAGGCCCTCGACCGGACCGGAACCAGCGATCACTATAACCTGCGCGTGACATCCGCCGGTTTTTCAGGGCTCGCCCTGCTCGACCGGCACCGGCTCGTGTACGCGGCCCTGCAGGAAGCGCTGCGCGACGGACGGCTGCACGCAGTCGAAATAACCGCAATCGAACCCGTGCAAGGAAGGTGACCGGCGTGAGCCACGACGTCAAGACCGCAATCGAGCGCGAGATCAAGGCGCATCCGATCCTCGTTTATGGGAAGGGGACCAAGGACGCTCCCCGCTGCGGTTTCACCATGGAGACCATCGACTTCTTCAATCAACTCGGGTTCCCGTTCGAAGTCATCGACGTGCTGCAGGACTCGGAAAAACGGCAGGCGCTGAGCGAGATGACCGACTGGCCGACGCTGCCGAAGGTGTTCATCGGCGGAACCTTTTACGGCGATACCGACGTTCTCGGTCCGATGCTCGAAAACGGCGAACTCGCGAACATCCTCGCACAGACCTTCAAAGACTCGGCGGCGGCGAGCTAACTCGGCCGAAACGAAAGGCGGCCCGATGCGGGATCCGGCGCAGCGCTGGGACGCGAGTCCGACGGCGCCGCGTTTCAACAGGGGCGGCACGCTTACAGCCGGCGCCGTGCTTGCTATCGCTTTGATCGTCTCGGTCTTGGGCTCGCTCATCACCTATACGCAAGTCAGCGCCGCGTTCGCGCGGCATTTGGCGATCGACCGCATCCGAGAACAGGTGACGACGCTGCTCAACCTTCAACTCGATGAAGAGACCGGCATGCGTGGCTTTCTGGCTTCGGGTCAAAAATTGTTTCTCCAACCCTACGAGAGCGCCGCGCCGCAGTTCGATCCGATGCTGCGCCAGATCCAGGCGTTCGTGGTGAGCGAAAACATCGCGAACGGCGTGCCGCTGATCGCCGACATCTACCGGTCGCACAGCTTGTGGGAGAGCGAGGTCGCGCGGCCGCTGGTGACGCACCCCACCAGCAACCTCATGTCCACGCGGTTGAGCGACGGCAAAGTGCTCATGGATCGCTTGCGCAGCGACTTCAGCCAGCTGCAAACCCTGCTCCAGTCCGAGGCCGACAACGCGACGCTGCAAGCGCAGACGCTGCTCGTTCGAGCGGCCGTGTTCACCGCCGTGCTCATCCTGCTGTTCGGGCTGGCCGCGATCGTCGCCGACTTCATCCGCTCGCGGACGCTCGCCGCGCTCGAGCGAGAACGCGTCATTGCGGACACGCTGCAGCGCCTTTTCCTCTCCGGCTGGGATAGCATCGACGACCTGCGCGTCGGAACCGCGTACCTGTCCGCCACGCGGGAAGCTCAGCTCGGTGGCGATCTCTTCGACATCCACCGGCTCGACGACACACGGACGATGCTCATGGTCGCGGACGTCAGCGGCAAAGGCCTGGGCGCCGCGGTGGAGACGGCGCGCGTGAAATATTCCATCCGCATGCTGGCGCAGGACGACGACGACCCGACGAGCGTGCTCGAAAAATTCAATCGCACGTTTTTGACCGGAGCGCGCGATTCGAGCTCGTTCGTGAGCGTGTTCCTCGGCGTGCTCGATCATCGCACGGGCACGCTGCGGTATGCGAATGCCGGTCACGGGCCCGCCTACATCCGGTCCAAGCGCGGCGTCGACCAACTCAACGTCACGGGCCCACTGGTCGGCATCAGGACCGACGCCATCTATGCAGCGGCAACCGTCGACATCGGGCCCGACGACATCTTGGTGCTGGCGACGGACGGGCTCACGGAAGCGCGCGACAGCTCGGGCATGATGCTGGAAGACGAACGGGCGATGCGCTGGATCGAGGACGCGCGCACCGACCCGCAAGAACTCGCCGACGATCTCGTGCGGCGGCTTCGCAAGTATGCGGGCGGCAGGATCGCCGACGATCTGGCGCTCTTGGTGGTTCGTTGGGCGCCGGGCCGGCCCGCGTCGGCGCCCGAGCGCGCCGCCGCCGACTTCCCGGCGGGGCCGATGCAAATCGCGCCGACGCTCTAGCCGAGCTTCGTCCGTGCGAAACGGCTTCGTGTGCCAGGACTGCGGCGAGGTGGTCTGGCTGGCCCAAGGCCCGACGCATTTGCGCTGGCTGCGCGATCGCGAACATATCGCGCGCGAGGTCGGCGCGCACGCCTCGTCGGGCTTGGATCTGTGGATGGCTGACGGATTGCGCTTTCTCGACGAACATCGCGGGCACGACGTGCAGCTGGTCAGCGAACCTTAAACGAAAAGGGCGAAGCATTGCTTCGCCCTTTCTTACGGTTCTCGTCGACGAGAGGCCGTTACTTCTTTTTCTTAGCGGCTTTTCTCTTGCCTTTCTTGGCCGCTTTTTTCTTTGCCATACAGACTCACCTCCATCCTGCGGATGCATGGGGTGACCCGCTCCGAATGAGCTTGCACGATTGCTTGCGCGCTGCGCGGCGATATCCCTCTATCGTCACGCGTGGATGTGCGCCGCGGTTTTCTCCTTGAGCGACGCGCCGCGATGTCCGTACTTCACCGCGATCATCTCCGACAAGATCGCGATCGCGATCTCTTCGGGTGATTGCGCGCCGATGTCGAGTCCGATCGGCGCGTGCACGCGATCGACGTCGCGCTCCGAGAAGCCGGCGTCGAGCAATCGGCGGCGGCGCAGCGCTTGCGTCTTCTTGCTGCCGATCGCTCCGACGTACTTCGCGCGCGTGCGCAGGACGTGCGCGAGGGTCGGGTCGTCGAACTTCTCGTCGTGGGTCAGCACCGCCACGTACGTGCTCTCGTCGATGCGCAGTTTCGGCAGTTCGTCTTCCGGCCAGCCCACCCGCAGCTCTGACGCGTGCGGAAAGCGCTCGCGAGCGTTCAGCTGCGGCCGCGGATCGATGATGGTCACGGCGAACCCGGCGGCGCTCGCTGCCGCGCTGAGAGCCAGCGCGGTATGCACCGCGCCGACGATGACGAGCCGCGGTTGCGGCACGAAGACGTCCGCGAAGATCTCGTGGGCGTCGACGCGCAGCGACTGCGGTTGGCCGCGCTCGATCGCGCCGACGGCCGCCTGCGCGATGCGCCGGTCCAGCGCGTCGTCGCCGGTCGATCCGAGCGACGTTCCATCGGCTCGAACGACGAGCTTGGCGCCCACCCGGTCTGCGCCGCGAACGACGGTGCACGCGGCGAACGGCTCGACTCCGGCGAGCTCCACAGGAACCTGCGCGTGCGGATCCGCGCGCTCGATGAACACGTCGATCGCGCCGCCGCAGGACAAGCCGACGTCCCACATCATGTTGCGATTGATGCCGTAACGCGCGATCGTCGGGCGTCCGCTGGCCAGCACGCTTTGCGCCTCCTCGGCGACGTTGGATTCCACGCAGCCGCCGCTCACGGACCCGGCGATGCGCCCGCTTTGCGCGATCAGCATCTTCGCCCCGACGTCGCGTGGCGCCGATCCATCGACCGAGATCACGGTGGCGATGGCTACGCGCTCGCCGCTCGCGAGCCAGCGACCAAGAGTATCGAAGATCTCGCTCATCGGACTGCCGGCGGCTTCGGCGCGCTCGACTGCGGCCGCGCCGGCCGATGATGCTCGACGGTGCGCAGCAAGGCCGCGAGTTGCACCAGATTTTTCAGGTTGTGGGCGGGCAGGAAGTCGTCGATGTACGGGAGCGCGGCCTGCATGCCGACCGTTTGCGGTCGAAACGTCGGCGAACCGAGCAGCGGATTGAGCCAGACCAGCCGGTATGCGCTGCGCTGCAGGCGCTGCATTTCACGCCCGAGCAGATCCACATCGCCGCGGTCCCAACCATCGCTGACGATGAGCACGATGGCGCCGCGCCCCAGCACGCGCCGCGCCCAAACGTGATTGAACGTGCGCAAGCACTCTCCGATGCGCGTGCCGCCGGCCCAGTCGACGACGCTGCGCGAGACGTCGTTGAGCGCATCCGCGACGTTGCGATGCCGGATCTCGCGCGTGATCCGCGTGAGGCGAGTCCCAAAGACGAAGGCCTCGACTCGGCCGACGGCATGCCGCACGGTGTGCACGAATTGCAGCAGCAGGCGCGAATAGCGATCCATCGAGCCCGACACGTCGCACAGCAGCACGATGTCGCGCTGCGTCAACCGCCGAGCCCGAGTGTGCAGGGTGAACACCTCTCCGCCGCGCCGCAAGCTCGAGCGCAGCGTTCGCCGGGCGTCGAAGAGGTCGCGGCCGCGGCCGCGCTTCGAGCGCCGCGTGAGGCGCCGGCCCAGATCCCACGCCTGACGCTGCGTGAGCTCGCGGGCGCGAGCGATTTCGTCGCCGGTCAGCTGCGAGAGATCTTTATGGTAGAGACCCTCGGCAAAGCTATACGTGAACGAACGGTCGCCGTCTTGGAACGCGCGCTCGCCAAAAATCGCCGGAGGCCCATCGGCAGCCGCTGCGCTGCTGCGCGCCTCCGCTCGGACGACGAGCTCGCGCGGAGTCTGCATCGGTTCGTCGACCCTTGGCGATGGGCGCCCTTCCGGCGCCCGAGCCGGACCTTCGAGGTCGTCGCGCGCGTTGTCGGCGCGCGGCGCGGCGTCGCGGGCGCGCCAGAACGCGTCGAACGCCGCAACGAAAATCTTGGCCTCTTCCGGCTTGCGCACGAACATGCATTGCGCCGCTGCTTTGACGTCCGAGCGCGAAGCCAGCCCGATGGTTTCGAGCGAGCGGGCGAACAAGATGGCGCGGTCGGGGGGCGCGCCCAATCCGAACGATCGCAAGACGCGGGCGAAGACCACGACGTTGCGGGGCAGCTCGACGAAGGCGTCCGCGCTCACGCGCCGACTGCCGCCTTCCGGGCGTGCTCGACGCGAGCGCCGAGACCCGAGTCGCGCGCCTTCTTCACGTCTTCTTGATATTTCAGCAGGCAGCCGATCGTCTCGGCCACGACTTGATCGTCCAGATGCGTGCTGCCGAGCGCCACGAGCGCGCCGGCCCAGTCGATGGTCTCGGCGATGCCGGGATGCTTGTAGAACGAATCGGCCCGTAGACTCGCGACGAGGCTGCTCGCCTCGAGCGCGAGCGCCCGCGCGATGCCCGGCACCTTCGTCCGAACGATCGCGGCCTCGCGTTCGACGGTCGGATATTCGATCCACTGGTACAGGCAGCGGCGCTTGAGGGCGTCGTGCACTTCGCGCGTGCGGTTGCTCGTCACCACCACGATGGGCGGGTGCTGCGCTTTGAACGTGCCGATCTCGGGAACGGTGACCTGAAAATCCGACAGCACCTCTAACAGAAAGGCTTCGAACTCTTCGTCCGCGCGGTCGATCTCGTCGATGAGCAGCACCGCCGGACCTTCGCCGCGATCGTCGAGCGCTTGGAGCAGCGGCCGCTTGATGAGAAATTCCGGACCGAAGATCTCGCGTTCGATGAGCGACGTCGCCGCTTCGCTCTTCGCGCTCTCGGCCAGGCGGATGTGCAGGATCTGCTTCGCGTAGTTCCATTCGTAGAGCGCGTGCGTGACGTCGAGGCCTTCATAGCACTGCAGGCGGATCAAGCGCCGGCTCAGTCCGCTGGCCAAAACTTTCGCGACCTCGGTCTTGCCGACGCCCGCTTCGCCTTCGAGGAAGAGCGGTTTTTGCAGCACGCCGGCGAGGTAGATGGAGACCGCCAGGCTGCGATCGGCCAGGTAGCGGTTCGCGGCGAGCAGCCGTTCGACGTCGTCGATCGAGGTGAATGCCGCAGCTGCGTGCGGCGCGGGTGTGGATGTCACAGAACGCAGAACTTCGCTCGCGCGCAGTTGAGGGCCTCCAGATTCAGGCAGTGCGTTCGTCGCGCAAGCGCGAACGCGTCGCATGATGGAGCTTGGATTGCGCGGACGCGCGGCGCTGGTCGCTGCATCGAGTCGCGGTTTGGGATTCGCCGTCGCGAAGGCGCTCGGCGCCGAAGGGGCGCGGGTCGCGGTGACGAGCCGCACGCAAGCCGCGGCGGATAGCGCGGCGGCCGAGATCGCGCGCGACAGCGGCATCGAAACGCTCGCGTTGACGTGCGATCTTTCGATCGCCGGCCAACCGGAAACGCTGGTCGAGGCCGCGGCGCAGCGCTTCGGCGGCCTTGACGTGCTCGTCACCAACGCGGGCGGGCCGCCGCCCGGCGGTTTCGACGAGCTGGACGATGCGATGTGGCAGCGAGCCGTCGACGGCACGTTGTTCTCGGTCGTGCGCTTGATCCGCGCGGCGTTGCCGTTTTTGCGCCGAAGCGGGCAGGGACGCATCATCAATCTTTCATCGACGAGCGTCAAAGAGCCGATCGATCATCTGCTGCTGTCCAACAGCATCCGGCCCGCCGTGATCGGTCTTGCGCGCACGCTGGCTCGCGAAGTCGCCCGCGACGGCATCACCGTGAACAACGTGTGCCCCGGGCGCATCCGCACGCGGCGCCTCGAGCAGCTGTACGGCAGCGAAGAAGCGCTGGCGCGCGCGGCGGCCGAGGTACCGATGGGACGTTTGGGTGCGCCGGATGAATTTGCGCCGATCGTCGCGTTTCTCGCGGGCGCAGCGGCGCGGTACATCACGGGCCAGACCATCGTGGTCGACGGCGGGCTGACCAAGACGATCATGTGAAGGCCTGCCGGGCAGGTCGCTCATCCACTTTCGCAAAAGACGAATTTCGTGCTTCGCTGGTTGGCCGGCGGCCTCGTGGTGGTCGGCCTTGTCGTCCTCGTCGCCGCACTGTATCCCAACGGCGGAAGCGAGAATCGCGGGCCAGCCGAAGTCATCGGGTCGCGGCTGCCGCCCGTGACGGTTCCGCTGGAGGGGGGCGGCTCGCTCGATCTCCGCTCGCTGCGCGGACGGCCCATGCTGCTCAATCTTTGGGCGACGTGGTGCGGACCGTGCAGGCGCGAGATGCCGGCGCTCGAGCGGCTCTCGAACGCCGAGCGAAACCGGCTGGTCGTGATTGCGGTCGATCAGGGCGAGGATCTGAAGACCGCGGAGGCGTACGCGCGGCGTTTTGGGGTGACGTTCGCGGTCGGCGTCGACGCGGATCAGCAGCTCGGCACGGTGCTGCACCTGGCAGGTCTGCCGAGTTCGTTCTTCATCGATAAGGACGGCGTCATCCGTGATGCCGTCGACGGCGAGATGACGTATTCGACGATGCTCGCAAAGACAAGCGCGCTCATGGGGAGCCAGTGGCGCTGAAAGGATACAGTTGCATGCCTAGTACCCCTGCCATCGTTCGCGTGGCGCTGTTCGCCGCCGCGACGATCGCGGCCGCCGCGATCGTCGGCACGGCGGGCTGCCATAGCAACGCCGCGATCCCCATTCCGAGCAGCACCCCGAGCGCTCTGCCGTCGTTTTCCCCGACGCCCACCCCATCACCGACGCCGACGCCGAATCTGGCGGTTAGCTTGGCCTATGCCAACGTGACGGCGACGATCGACCCGACGTACGGCGAGGTGGACGGATACGGATTGATGGGAGCGGTCCCCACCCCGACGGCAGGCGCGACCAACACGCCGGCGCCTTCGGGCGTGATGACCGCGCATTGCAACAAGACGATCACGTTCTACAACTTCGACAACGCTCCGCATACGGCGAGCCTGTTGGGGCAAGTCAATCCTTCGACCCCCATGAACTGGCCGCCGACGTTCAATAACGCGAACGGCGCTTCGGCGGCGAGCGTGCCCGGCACGGCCATCACGGCGTCGCAGTTCTCCACCGGCAACTTGGCGGCGACCAGCGCGAACTTCCCGACGGTTTCAAACCAGTATACGACCGGCGCGATCGCGGGCTCGTTCTACTATGGCGATTTCTACGATTACTTGCCGATCAACCCGTCGTCGCCCCACATGCGGACGGTCATCACTATCGTCTGCCCGTAAATTCGTAACTTTTTCAGCAACGCGTTCAGAATTGTTTCAGCGCCTCGGCCTACCATGAAGTGGGTGGGTGAGGCGTTACGCCCTGTCGTCTCACCCGCCGCTCTTTCCCCCACCTGAAAATACCCCCTTGAAAGGATGGCTGCTTGTGAGATTCGCGAGCTTCTTCAAACACGCCCTGACGGGCGGCATCCCTGCGTCCGTCTGCGGCCTGCTGCTTGCGTCGTGCGGGGGCGCGTACGGCGGCGGCGGCATCAACTACAACCCGAGCCCCGGACCGTCCGGCAGCAAGATGACCCAGCCGGTGTCGCTCAGCTTGGCGTTCGCACCCTTCACCGACGCGACGTACGGCACGGTTTTCGGCTTTATGAACGGCGTCGTGTCATCGGGCACGTCGCAGGTCATTCACTTGACCGCCGGCGCGAACGTCATCTTCTATAATACCGACACCAAGCCGCACACGGCGAGTTTCCTCGGGATGGCGAGCGGATCGACGTACCCACATCCGTTCGCATCGGTCAACAGCATGGGCACATCGCCGTCGCCGGCTGGGACGTCGATCGATACCACCAACTTCTCGACCGGGACCATCAACGCGGGCTCGATCTCCGCGACGTACGGCGCTGGGGCTGCGGGTTTCGACATCCTCGGGTCGTCGTTCGATTATGACAACGCAAACATGCGCACCGTCGCGGTGGTGCAATAAGAGCTGTTTGAATGGGGTCGAGCTTTGCTCGACCCCTTCGGCGACCTTCGGTCGCAAGCTACACTTACAGTTTCTTGGTGATCGCGAGGAGTTCGATTTCGGTGGCGTTGGAGCCGGTGGTGAGGGTGATCTGCTTCTCGACGCGGCCGTCGTGATACGTGAAGTTCGCCATCCCGCTGCTGCCGTTGATGAGAACGGTGCCCTTGGTCGGGCTGGGCACGTTTGCTTTGTAGAACGCGACGACTTGCGAGATCGGATCTTGCGTGCGCAAGAACAGCGCCTTGATGTCCTGCCCTTGCCGGCCGGTCGTGTCGTAGCCCTCGATGGTCACCATGCCCGGATACATAGGGATCCCGATCTGATGCAGCACCTTGGCTTCGGCCGCCATGCGCTGCTCCGGCGTGACCGATGGCGGCGCCGCGTGGCTGCAGCCCGCGCACGCGAGCGCGGCCAAAAGCGTCGCTGTCCGCCGGCGCGCGCTCACGTCGCCGCCTCTGCGGCCGCCTTCATCGGCAACACCTTCACAAAATTCTGCACGAGCCACTCGTAGTCGGGCGACTCGTATTCTTCGATACGCCCCTCGTCGCAGAGCTGCGTGAGCAGCGGGTCGATCGGCAGCTGCGCGAGCAGCGGCGCGCCGCTCTCCACCACCAGCTGCACGCCTTTGCTCTCGCCGAACAACTGATGGCGCGTGCCAGTCTGGGGATCGACGAAATATGCCATGTTCTCGACGAGCCCGATGACCGGAGCGTGCAATTGCTGCACGAGCTTGATGGCTTTGCTGACGATCATCGTCGCGAGTCCCTGCGGAGTGCTGACGAGAACGACGCCCGAGATCGGAAGCGCCTGCAGGACCGTGAGCGGCGCGTCGGACGTTCCCGGCGGCAGGTCGACGAGCAAGTAGTCGACGTTGCCCCATTCCAGATCCATGTAGAACTGTCGGATCGCGCCCGACACCATCGGACCGCGCCAGATGACCGCCTCGCGCTCGTCCGGCAGGATGAGGTTCATCGACATGATCTGGATGCCGCGTCGACTCGCGGGCGGGTGCGGTTTGTCGTCGGCGCCTTGGTACGGCCGCGCGGTCACGCCGAAGAGCTTCGCCTGGCTCGGTCCCGTGATGTCCGCGTCCAGGATGCCCACGGAATAGCCGCGGCGCCGCAGCGCCACGCCGAGCAGTGCCGTGACGACCGACTTGCCGACCCCGCCCTTCCCCGACATGATCGCGACGACGTGCTCGATGCCCGGTTTGCGCTGGCGCTGTGGCGGCGGCGTCTTCGCCGCCGGCTTTTGGCGCGGCGGCGGCACGCTGCCGTCGTGGATGTAGCGCTCGAGGTCGGAGATCAGCGCGCCGAGATCGAGATGATGGACGGCCGCTCCGCCGCGGATCGACTCGCGCGTGGAGACGTGACAGCCCGCGCACGGCAAACCGTGCGCGCCGAAGACGCGCTCCGAGCCGGGATAGCGCTCGACGACTTCGCGGATCAACGTGTCCGGCGACAGGGATTCGGGCATGGGTTACGCTTTGACGCGCTGCTGCGACTCTCCGCGAAGCAGGTGACTCACGTCGCACAGCTCGCCTTCGCAGGGGTGGCCCTCGATGTAGTATGCACGGAGCAGCGGGCGAGCGAGCTCGCCCTCCACAAGCGCTGTTCCAAGCATGACGATCCAGGACGAGCGCGTGCCGTACGCTTGGGCGGGCCGGTGCGCGCACAAGCCCCCGTCGAGGCCGTGCGCTCCCTCGGCGTGATCGGCAAGCAGCGTCTGCAAATCGCGCGCCAGCGCATCCGGACCGGGGACGCGCGCGATCGATGCCGCGTTGGCCGCGGCGAGCGCGCGAGCCGCCTTCGGCTGGGCGCGCGAATCTAGATCCCAGTTCGTGATCGCGTGAGCGCCGCGCGCGAGCTCGACGATTTCAAGACCTCGCTCGCCGCCGTGGGCGACGAATCCGCCATCGGCGTCTGCCGCGATCAGGATGAACGGATTGTAAGCGCGCGGGTCCTCCGCTTCAACCGTGCGACGCGCGGCCGCGACGTCGTCGGCGCGCCCCGCTTCGAGGGTCAATTCCCCTCGCGACCGCTTGCTGGAATCGTGCGCGCCAGCACCTTTGCGGTTGGCGAGCGCCACCACAAAACCACGCTCCGAAATGGCGAGCCAGGTGCCGCCGGCAACGTCGTCGCGCCCGCCGATGACGAGCGGATCGAGATGCAGCGCCTGCGGAGCGCTCGCGGCTCGGCCTTCATATTCGTCGCGACTCGCGGCGATGACCAGCGGCCAGCTCGGGTGCTCGCCGCACCACGCGAGGATCGTGCACATACTCGGTAGGGTTCGACCAGCCCCTCTCGAAGCCTCGTCCGCTCTCCTCTTGGGTCATTCGGGAATGAAGAGACCGCGTATGAACGTTCGCTTCGCTTTCATTGTCGGTGTCGCCGTCGCCGTCGCGCTCGGCGGTTGTTCGCAAAGCACGGCGCCCACCTCCAGCTCGTCATCGTCTTCGACGGCGACGGGCAACATCATCAAGGTCGGCGTGGACTTTCCGCTCTCCGGCGCCGATGCATCGGACGGCATCCCGAGCAAGAACGGCGTGCTGCTCGCCGTGGCCGACGCCAACAAGGCGCACCTCATCCCCGGCTACACCATCCAAGCCGACGTGCTCGACGACGCCGTCAACGGCGTGCACGACCCGGCGCAGGGCGTCAAGAACATCCAGTCCTTCGCGAACGATGCGGCGGTGGTCGGCGTCGTGGGTCCGTTCAACTCCAACGTGGCGCGCGCCGAGATCCCGCAGTCCAACAGTTTGGGGATCGCGCTCGTCAGCCCCGCGAACACGAATCCCACGTTGACCAAAGGTCCGGATGCGGCTGCGCTGCGCAGCGCGAACCCGAGCTCGATCACGTACTTCCGCGTCTGCACGACCGACGACATCCAAGGGCCCGCCGGCGCGACGTTCGCGTTCCAGAAGCTGGGCAAGCGCAAGGCCTACGTCATCGACGACAACGAGACGTACGGGCTCGGGCTCGCCAACGCATGGGCCGCGACGTTCACGAATCTCGGCGGCGCCATCCTCGGACACGATCACATCACGCAGCAGCAGCAAGATTTCCACGCGCTGCTCACGCGGGTGTCGGGCACGAACCCCGACCTCGTGTTCTACGGCGGGACCACCTCGACGGGCGGCGGTTTGCTGCGCAAGCAGATGGGCGACAGTGCGCTGGGCTCGATCACCTACGCGGGCGGCGACGGCATCCAGGACGCGCAGTTCCTCGTGGACGCCGGCTCGATGGCGGACAACGTCTATGCGACCGTGGCCTCGCCCAATGCGAGCAAGATGCCGGCCGCGCAGAAATTCATCAAGGATTATCAGGCCATGTTCGGCCAGCCGGTGGGTCCGTACTCGGCGAACTCGTATGTCGCCGCGATGGTGATCATCCACGCGACGGCTGCCGCGCTCAAAGCCAACGGCGGCCAGATGCCGACGCGACTGCAGGTCCTGCAGCAGCTGCGCGGCCTCAAGAACTTCACGAGCATCACGGGGACGTTCTCGTTCGACCCCAACGGCGATACGACCGCGCGGATCATCACGTTCTACGAGGCGAAGCAGGGTCAGTGGGTCTTCGTGACCCAGCAGAATTTCGCCAGCCTCGGTAAGTAAACCCGGGGCCGGCCGTTGCACCAAATCCTGCAACAGCTCGTCAACGGCATCGCCCTTGGCGGAATGTACGCGCTCATCGCGCTGGGCTACACGATGGTGTACGGCATCATCGAGCTCATCAATTTCGCGCATGGCGACGTGTATGCGCTGGGGTCGTTCTACTCGATCGCCGTGCTCGGCGTCGTCGGCGTCGGGGCCGCGAGCGTGCTCGTCGGCCCGCATGCCTTCTTCGTGGCGCTTGGCGTGCTCGCCGCAGCCGCGCTCTTGTGCGGCCTAACCGGCGTGGTCATCGAACGCGTCGCGTATCGGCGGCTGCGCAACGCGCCGCGCCTCGCACCGCTCATCTCCGCCATCGGCGTATCGCTGATCCTCGAAAACCTCATGCAGCAATGGCACGGCCCGGAACACGTGCCGTTTCCGCAATTCATCGCGAACGGCGAGCACGCCATCGCCGGCGTGACGTTCTCGAACAACAACGCGCTGGTCGTCGGCATCACGGTCGCGTGCCTGCTGGTGCTCAACCTCATCGTGTTCCGGACGAAGCTGGGCGCGGCGATGCGCGCGACCGCGCAGGACCGCGACGCGGCGCAGCTGATGGGCATCAACGTCAATGCGACCATCGCCTGGACGTTTTTCATCGGATCCGCGCTGGCCGGCGTCGCTGGTTTTGTCTCGGGTCTCTACTACGGCTCGACCTTTTTCCTCAACGGCTATCGCGCGGGCCTGGTGGCGTTCACCGCCGCGGTGCTCGGCGGCATCGGCAACATCACCGGCGCGATGCTCGGCGGCTTTCTCATCGGCATCGTGGAGTCGCTCTCGACTCAGTTCCTCGGCGATCAGTGGAGCGGCGTCGTCGTCTTCTCGATCTTGATCCTCATCCTGGTCTTCCGGCCGAGCGGCCTGGTCGGCGAGCAATTGCCGGAGAAGGCGTGACGCGATGCTGAACCGGCGCAACGCGGCGCTGCCGTTCGGGCTGGCGCGCTATACGCTCGGCCAGATCCTGACCGGCGGCGCGATCTTCCTCGGCGTGATCCTGCTGCCGCTCGTGGACCATAATTCCTCGCACATCTCGGCCGTCGCCGACGCGGGTTACATCCTCTTGCTGGCGCTCGGCTTGAACGTCGTCGTCGGTTACACCGGCCTGCTGGTGCTCGGCTACGCCGCGTTCTTCGCCGCCGGCGCCTATTCGTACGCGCTGCTCGCATCGCCGCAGTTCAACATCCACACGAGTTTTTGGCCGATGCTCGTCGTGAGCGCGCTCATCGCCGCGTTCTTCGGCGTGCTGCTCGGCGCGCCGACGCTGCGCTTGCGCGGCGACTACCTCGCCATCGTGACGCTCGGCTTCGGACAGATCGTCCCCGACGTGCTGCTCAATCTCGACAAGTACACGGGTGGTCCGAACGGCATCTCCGCCATCGACCAGCCCGTGCTCTTCGGCTATCACTTCGCGTTCAACCCGACGCCCTACTACTACGTCTATCTCGTCGTGATCGCGCTGTCGCTCATCGTCTTGAGCAATTTGCGGCACTCGCGGCTTGGGCGCGCCTGGATGGCCGTGCGCGAGGACGAGCTCGCGGCGGCGCATATGGGCATCAACACGACGACGACGAAGCTGTTGGCGTTCTCGTTCAGCGCCGCGTTCGCGGGCTTGGCCGGCTGCATCTACGCCGCCAAGCTCGCGCTGGTCATACCGAACTCGTTCGAGTTCCAGCTGTCCGTCTTGATCCTGCTCGCCGTCGTGCTGGGCGGACTCGGAAACCTGGCGGGCGTGCTGCTCGGCGGCGCGATCATCGCCTTGCTCAACTTCTTCGTCCTGCCGCAAGCGTCGAACTTGGCGCATGCCGCCGGCGATAAGCTCCACATCGCCGCGCTGCAGTCGGTCGATCTGACGAACTACCGCTTCTTGATCTTCGGCATCATCCTCGTGGCGGTGATGCTCTTCCGGCCCGAGGGCTTGCTGCCCAGCGCCACGGTTCGCGCCGAGCTGCACGAAGCCGTCGAGAAAGAAGGCGTGGCCGTCTGATGGCGCTGCTCGAGCTTCGCGACGTCACGAAGTCGTTCGGCGGTTTGACGGCCGTTAAGAACCTGACCTTCGAGGTGCCCAAAGGCGCGATCATCAGCTTGATCGGCCCCAACGGCGCGGGCAAGTCGACGGTGTTCAACCTCATCACGGGCATCTACGAATCGAGCTCCGGGTCCATCGCGTTTGACGGCCGGCCGATCAACGGGTTGAAGCCGAATGCCGTCGCAGCGGCCGGCATCGCGCGGACGTTCCAGACCATCCGCTTGTTCGCGTTCATGACCGTGCTCGAGAACGTCATGGTCGGACATCACGCCCGCATGCGCTCGTTGCCGTGGGCGAACGCGCTGCACGTGAGCTCCGAGCGCCGCGAAGAGCGGCTCACCGCCGAGAGCGCGCGGGCGTGTCTCGAATTCGCCGGTGTCGCCAGCTACGCCGACGAGTGGGCGCGCAACTTGCCCTACGGCATGCAGCGCAGGCTGGAGATCGCGCGAGCGCTTGCCTCGAATCCCACGCTGCTGCTGCTCGACGAACCCGCGGCCGGAACGAACCCGATCGAAAAACGTGCGCTCATGGACCTCGTGCGCGCCGTGCGCGACCGCGGCGTCACGGTGCTTCTCATCGAGCACGACATGAAGCTGGTCATGGGCATCTCCGACTACGTGCACGTCCTCGATTACGGCGAGGAGATCGCGCGCGGCAAACCCGAGGAAGTCCGGCACGATCCGCGCGTCATCGAGGCGTACCTGGGCAAGGGCGCATGAGCGCTCCCGTCCTCGCGCTCGACGGCATCGAGACGTACTACGGCCGCGTGCAGGCGCTGCGCGGCGTGAGCTTGAGCGTGCAGCCGGGCGAGATCGTCGCGCTCATCGGAGCGAACGGCGCGGGCAAGACGACCACGCTGCGCACGATCTCCGGATTGCTGCGGCCCGCGTCGGGCTCCATCCGGTTCTTGGATCGCGAGATCGGGGCCACGCCGCCGGATGCGATTTCGCGCATGGGTGTCGTGCACGCGCCCGAAGGCCGTCGGATCTTTCCGCGGCTCTCCGTGCGCGAGAACTTGCATCTCGGCGCCTTCGCCCGGCGCGACGCCGCGGGCATGAAGGCCGATTTCGGCTCGGTGCTCGAGCTCTTCCCGCGCTTGCGCGAGCGATTGAATCAGAAGGGCGGCACGCTGTCCGGCGGCGAGCAGCAGATGCTCGCCATCGGCCGCGCGCTCATGGCGGGTCCGAAGATCTTGCTGCTCGACGAGCCATCGCTGGGGCTGTCGCCGATCCTCGTCGATACGATTTTCTCCGTCATCGGCGACATCAACCGGCGCGGGGTGCCGATCTTACTGATCGAGCAGAACGCGCGCAAGGCGCTGCAGATCGCCTCGCGCGGGTACGTGCTCGAGACGGGCGCCATCGTCAAAGAGGGCCGCGCGGCCGACTTGCTGTCGGACGACGACGTCCGCAAGGCGTATCTCGGCGAAGATTAGCCGGCTATTTGGAGCGGTCGCCTTCAGGCGACCGTTTTTTTCGGTCGGCTGAAGCCGACCGCTCCAACGTCCCTTACGTTTTATGTCAATTGGTGGACGTTACGTTACTTGGAGCGGTCGCCTTTAGGCGACCGTTTTTTTCGGTCGGCTGAAGCCGACCGCTCCAAAATCCATTAGGGCTGGGTCAGTTTCATCACGAAGTCGGTCTGGTCGCCCCCGTACGCGATCCACACCGCGCCCGTCGCCGGATCCGTCGCGATCGTGTGCGCGCCGCGCGGCACCACGACGTCGCCGAGCGACGTTGCGCTGGTGTCGGTCTCCTGCACGACGGATACGATTCCGGTACCGCTCGCACAATAGACGCGCCGCGTGCCGGGATCGAACACGATCTGATCCACGCGCGGCGCGATATCGAGCGCCGTCAACAGCGCGCCGGTTTGTGAGTTCAGCACGGCGAGTTTGCCGTTGGCGCCGGCGGAGAACAGCAAGTGACGGGCGCCGTCCACCGCAAGGCCGTGCGGGCGCGTGGCCGGAGCCACCGGCCAGGTGGCGACGATCTGATTCGTGACCGGGTCGATGACGGCGACGCTCGACGTGCTGACGATGTTCTGATAGACGCGATCGCTCACCGGGTCGTAGACGACGTACTCGGGATCGCTGGGAATCGCGATCGTGGCGACGATTTTGAGGCTGCGGCCATTGATCGCCCACACGGCGGTGCCGCCGTCCTCATCCGCGTAGAGCGTATCGTTCTTTGGGTCGAAGGCGATGGCGTCGACGGGTCCGGCCGTGTCGACCTTGGTGCGCGGCGCCAGCGAGCGGCGATCGACGACAGCCACCCCCGAATCAGCCGTGCCGACGAAGTAGACGCCGTCGCGTTCGTCCACAGCGACGCCGCGAGATGATCCGGTGTCGACGCGCTTGAGCAGTCCGCTCGTCTTGAGATCGATGACGGCGAGCTCGGAATTGCCGGCGTGCGCGAGCAGCAGCCGCCCGAGCTTCGCGTCAACCACCAGGTAGTCGAACCAGCCTTTGGTACGATCCATTGGTTGGGCGGGCTGAGCGACGAGCAGCGGGGAGTCGGCTTGCGCGATCGAGAGGCCGACGGCGAGCGCGATCAAGAGCGTGAGGAGCAATCTCATGCTTGCCCCCCAGGCGGAGCTTCCCTGTCTGCCAATGTCCGTGAATGTACCGCATCCCATCCCATGAACATAGTCACCGTGAGTTACTAGGCATGCTCGAATGATGAGCCTCGGTCTAAGGCACAACCTGAATTAGCACGGAATTGGACGGTGCCGGATTCGGGTCGGGCAAGAGTGCACCCGTTGGCTGTGACTGATCGCCGGTAAAGTGGGTGTCCGTAGTGGGATACCTCCCCGCGGCTCGTGCATATGCCACAATCGTATATGTACCTGGCAGGTGCACGTCGTATCCCCACCAACTGAGGGAGGTCCATGTATCGTTTTGCCAGGACAGGAGTCTGGACTGTCCTGCATCGATGTCAAAAGTGCCTCCCAGGTATTTGAATCCCATGCGCCCGGGTGACGCAAGAGCGACGCCGTTTTGGTCTGTAATAGTTAGATCCACAAGATACCACGGGCCGTAGGAACGCACGACTACGTCGGTTGCTGAGATGTTCTGCAGCGTCACCTGCACTTTGATGGGCTGTCCGACGTGATACGTCGCTTGATCTGTGGCGATGAACACCTTCAAGAACTTGCCGACGGGTTGGTCCGCCGCTGCACGCCCGAGTCCTAGCGAAAGCACAGCCACGCTAAGTGCAAAAACCCGAATGAAAAATCGACGAAAAGCACGCGGGGCACCAGCTTGCCTATTTTGACTGAACATCTTCAGCTCCATGGCCTATTCGTATAACGCGAAGAGAGAGCGGAATAGTTCGCAATCGCATCACGACGTCGGGACTGTCGCACAGGGTGGACTAGGGTTCAGAATTTGGGGCCAGATGGGAAGCTCGTGTGAAATCGCGCCAGTCACCGTCGCGGGCGAGCTGCTCGAGGACGTAAGCGCCCACGTGTTTGGGTTTCCCGTGCGGGTCGCCAGACCGTTCCAGAACCATGTCAATTTGCCAATCGTAACCCAGATGCTGGATGACCCTGGCGGCCGGTACATGAAGTAGTCCTCAAAATAGTCCTTCTCTTGAATCGAGTTCATTTGCGGGCCGAGGAAATCCGCGGGTGCATCAATCGTCTTGTATATGTCGACTTCGCCAGGTGTAACTTTTAGGTTTCGGTTTTGATCCCGGTTGCCAGACGTGTCAGTGGTGAATAAGATGCACGTATCAGCCCAATACGCAGTTCCAGTGCTCGTGTATGGGGCCGGAGTTGTTGAACTGTTTGGGTTGGGCAAAACTGTCGTGTTAGACTGTACCAACTGCACGGCCGCCATGTTGCCCCCAATACTCGACGGCGCCTGCGCCACGTATGTCGAGTAGATCCCGGCAGAACCCGGAGGACTCGCGATTGTACCATAGCTCAAGGCCAAGGTGCCATCATAGATTCCCACTTGAACCTTCGTGGTAGAAGCAGACATTGACTTGAATGTCGGCGTCAAGACAGAATAAGGCGCGTCCGTCCAGGGATCCGCGATATCCACTGTTTTGCCCTTAAGGGCGCCGGCTATCAGATGGGCGGCCGGCGATTTCTGACCACCGAGCCAGTAACAGCTAATCGTCGGCACGTTGTAAACGCTGTTGAACGGCGCAACTGATGGACCCGGCGACGCTGTCAATTGATAATTGAGAACCGCGTCGCCGTAGCCTAGTGGCGCTGGTGTGCCTTCGCCATCTACAGACCAAAATCCGAGTTCCCCATAAATATTCCCGCTGGTATCCACCGTGTACGGCTGGTCCCACCCGGTGCCAGCTTTCCACCGCCAAGCAAGGTTGACTTGTTGGCCGGCGACGATGCTGCCAGGGCTTGTGGGGCTCACGACCTTTCCGGTATTGGTGTTGTAGATTTCTGCAAGCGGGCAATCGGCAAGCGCGTCTGAGCACATGACCCAAATCGTGGCTTCACTCGTGCCCTTGTCGCCATCCGTGGAAACTCCGCTGACGGAAAAATATTGCCAACCTTCCGGAACCTGAGGCCCGGCACAAAAATCGATATATTGGTTCTGGCCATCTTTCACCGGATTGGGTGTAATAGTCGCGTCGGTATAGCCGCCAGGTCCGCCGCCGCAGCACGAGGCCGTCACATAGTCGGAGTCGGGCGCCGGGCTGTCTTGCCAAAACTCCGTGATTTCACCGCAATTGCTAGGATCCCCCGGCGGTACCGGGGTTGCGCCTTGGACTACGCAGGCGATTGCGTAGATTTGACATACGTCGGTGGTCGCGGGGGTCGGGTATGGCGTTGGAGTCAGTGAGTTGCCAGGAATTGCGGCGTGATTTTCCCCGCGATAAGCAAACAACGATGGCACATTGCGTGCCTGATGATATCTTATCACAAACATCCGCAGTTTCCCCGTGCCCGGCATAGCCACGACGTCCGTAGTTTCGCCAGTTGAGCTTAGGCTCTGTGGAACTGGCGGCTCTAGACCCGACTGATGACCGCTACATCCCGCTACGATCATGATCGTCACGAAAGCAAGAGTCAGGGCTGCGCGGAGCTGCGTTTTCACGATTCCCCACCAAAGCCAGATACGGCAGAGCGCTTTAGGTCGAAGCCAGGCAGTTTCCTGGACCCTACTTTTGCGGCGCCACCCGGTGCGTGCGGCTGTACGCCGTTGTACGCTGACATTTTTGGGTGGTAAGCCGCATTGAGCCACGTGAATGCGAGTTTAAGCGAATCACAGAGAAAGCCCGCAGCGCTTTACACGGTGCGGGCTTCCTCACTTCAGGCCAACCGGATTCGAATCAGCGACCTACTGACGCCCAGTCAGCGGATTTTTGCCCCGACGCCGACGCCGTCACCCAGCGGGAGGATGGTGGCGTTGAGCTCGGGATGGTGCAGCAGCATGTCGCTCACGCGCCGGATGGCGCGCGTGGTTTCGGGATCGTCAGCGGCGGGCGTCTGCGCCGCTTGATGATGCCAGAGCAGATTGTCGAGGATCACGACCCCGGAACGCTTGAGCAGCGGCACGGAGAGCTCGAGGTAGCGGGGGTATTCTTCTTTCAGCGCATCGATGAGGATGATGTCGAACAGACGCCGCTGCATCTTCGGCAGCACGTCGAGAGCGGGCTGATGGATCATCTCGATCCGGTCGGCCACGCCCGCGCGCTCGAAAAACCCGCGCGCGATCTTGGCGCGCGCGAGATCCGGGTCGATGGTCCAGATGCGGCCCGCTTCGGGCTGCGCGCGAGCCATCCACAGCGTCGAGCAGCCGTATGCGGTGCCGAGCTCGAGGATGTTGCCCGCCAGCATGGCGCTCGTCATCACCGACAAAAAGCGCCCGACCTCGCGGCTGACGATGGGGACGCCGTCGCGGTGCCCGAGCGCTTCCAGCTCGAGCATCAGCGCGTCGGGCTCGCCTTCGATGCGCGTCAGATACTCGAGATCGCGCTCGAGCAACGATTCGACTGCCGGCGTCGTCATGAAGAGCCTCGTTTCCGCGAAAGTTTGAGCGTGCGGCCGGAGCGCGAGGACGCGCGCGCGGCGTCGATGACCTCTTGGATCCGCAGTCCGTCCTCGAACGTGGGGACCGCGGACGGCTCGCCGCGGATCTGCCCCACCATCTGCGTGACCAGCAGATAGAATGGGCCCATGAGATGGTGGCCGCCCGCGAAGAGCTTCGGCGGAACTTTCGACGGGGTCGTGACCGGTACCGGCTCGCGTCCCGCGCGCAGGCCGAATAATTCGTCCCCGCGGATGTGCAGCGCGCCGTTGGAGCCCAGCACGCGGATGCTCGACAACTGCGCGTTGACCGTCGCCGACAGGTTCACGCTGGCCAGCGCGCCGCGCGCCGTGCGCAGGGTTAAGCTGAAATTATCATCCGCGTCGACGTCAGCGAGCCGGCCGTCCGCGGAACGCCGCTTCTTGACGCGGGTTTCCAGCACGGCGCTCACCTCGCGCACCTCGCCGCCGATCCAGCGGCAGAAATCTATGTAGTGGGAACCGAGCGCTCCCAGCAACCCGCCGCCCAGCTTCTTCTGCGACTGCCAGCCGAACGGCAGCGTGCTGCCCTTCGCCATCCACGGCGAGCACTCGACGACCGCGATGCGCTGCACCTCGCCGAGCCAGTTGTCGTCGATCAGCTCCTTGAGCCGGCTGCGCGCCGGGAGAAAGCGGAACTCATGGTCGAGCATCCCGAGACGTTTCGCGCGCTTCGCGGCCGCCAGCATGGCTTTTGCTCCGCTTGCGTTGAGCGCGAACGGCTTTTCGCACAACACGTGCTTGCCGTTCGCGAACGCCTCGAGTACGAGCGGCAGGTGAAGGTGCGGCGGCGTCACGACGCTCACCACGTCCACATCCGGGCGCGCAACCGAGAGGCGGAAGTCGTCGGTGAAATGCTCGATGCCGAATTCGATTGCGGTCCGCTCCGCGCGCGCTCGCGTGCCGGAGCAGATGGAGACGACGCGCGTGTCCGGGTGCGCGACGAATACCGGAACCTGGACGCGCCCGCCGAAGCCCATGCCGATCACGGCGATGCCGAGCGGTTTGGATGCCAAAAGAGACCTCCGTATCCGCAGGTCGACCAAGGTCGACCTCTACAACAAGCTGAGCTGGTCTGGCGCTTCGCCCGCCGCGGCGCGCGCGTCCGGCGGGATCAAGTCACCGAAGCGCGCGACGAAGTCGACGACGCGGCGCACGAGGTGGTCGCGATCCTCGTCTTGGGCGTATTCCTCGCTCAAGGCCAGCTCGCCGTTCTTTCGCTGGTAGACCCGAACCTTGTCGCCGATGCTGACGCCCCGCTCGGTGAGCGCCTGCGCCAAGCGGCGGTTGCCCGCGGACGTGAACGTCCTCGACGTCACCGTTTCGCGCCGCGAGAAATCCAGCACGTCGAGCTCACCCTCCCGCACGCGCTGCAGCGCCGCGCGGACGATGCCCGCGATATCGTGAGGCCGGCGGCTGATCAGCGCTTCCGATATCTCCTGGACGAGCGTTCGGCCGAACGGCTCGTCGCGACCCGAACGAAGCGCGGAGCCGCGCATCACGAAGTCTCCGCCGGCTCGCTGGAGGGCATAGTTCTTGGCTTTCAGCGATAGCATCGCGGCGTAACGCTCCTCGCACACGAGCCGCACTCCCTCACCCAGCGTCGCCCCGACCTGCGCCACGATCGCCTCGGGATCGGCGCCGGACGGCAGCGCGAAGAACGCGCCGTCGGTGTCCGCCTCGATCACGGTACAGCCGCGCGAGCGTAACTCGCTCACGATCCGCTCCATGACCGCGCGGCCCGCTTCGGTGACGCGCGCGGCCGCCGCCGGATCGTTGAAGTGGAGGTTGTTGGTGCCCAAAAATCCGTAGAACGAATTGATGAGGATCTTGAACGCTTGCTGCAGGCCGTCGGCGGCAAGCAGCGCCGCGCGGTCGCCGACGCCGCGCGCATGCTCGGCCTCGCGCTTTGCGGCAACGCGCCGATCGCGCAAACTCGCGAGCATCGGCAAGAACACGCCGAGGTCATCGTCCTGCGGCGCGATCGCCTGCGCGAGCATGAGCGACGGATACAGGCTTTCGACGTCGCATTTGACGACGTCGTAGAAGACGCCCGTCTCGAACGCCGCCGTGAAGCCGCCCTCGATCGACGAGACCGGGCGCGGCCGCGGGATCGAATGTCCGGCGCGCAGGTACGCGCGGACCATGAGGCGTTCGATTCGGCTGCCGATGCCGACGAAGGCGATGCCCTGCAGCGATTCCGGCACCATCTGGGTTTGATAGAACTCGTTCGGCGTCACCAGCCGCGAGAGGCGATCGACGTCGCGCGCGTCGTCGAGGCAGTAGGCCTTGAGCTTGGCGCGTTCGGTGGAATCGGCCCAGAGCGCGCGCATGTTCGCCGCGTCGACCATCGCCCGCTCTTCGTCGCCGATGCCCAGATGGCGGACGATATGTTTGAGTTTGTAGTTCGGAAGCCGGCGGCTGATGTCCCAACGCATCGCGCCGTAGAACGTATCGACGATTTGGCGGCCCTCGATGCGGTAGTATTTCGTCACGAGCCCGTTCGGAAGCGTGCGGCGGATCGACTCGTCGAAGAACAGCGGAGATCGCCCGTCACGGCCGAGCGCGAGTTGGGCGCGGCTGCGTTTGGCCCGCTCCGCCAAATACCAAAGATCGAAGTTGAAGATGTTGTGGCCTTCGATGACGTCGGGATCCCGCTCGCGGACGATGGCCGCGAACGCTTCGATGAGCGCGCGCTCGTTTTCGAACTCATCGAGGCCGAGCACGCGCTCGAAACCGCTCGAATCTCGCACCGAGATGATGCAGATCTCGGCGCCGGCGCGATCGGGATAGATGTCGAGCGTCTCCAGGTCGAACTGGAGGCGGCGCAGCTCGGAGAACTGCATGCCGCGGAAAAACGTGTCGCCGCTGCGCGTCAAATGCGCCGCGACTGGGTCGAAATAGGCAAGCCGCTGGTCGCTCGCGAGCGAGCGCGCGGCCTCGAGGATGCGATAGCCGTCCGCGCCGTCGAGGAGCCAGCGCAGCGGGTGCGGCCCTTCGAGTTCGAGCTCGTCCTGTTTTTGCTTGCGGCCCACCATCCACAAGCGCAGCGGCACAACCTCGCGCACGGTCGCGCCATCGACGCGGCGGTACAGCGTGGCGGTGCCGCCGCGAAGGTCGGTCTCCAGCGCGACGATGCCGCTGGTTTTGCCGTGTCCGAAGACGAGTCCGTGCGGGTCGAGCACGAGTCGACCTACCGTACGAGCGCCGTTTCTCCCTGCGGCTGCAGCCGGATCACGGACGTGGCCGAAAGAGCGTCGGACTCGGCGACGGCTCGGGCGGCGGCGACACAAGATGTTGGCCGCTCGGCACGGCGAGCGGGATCGGCGGAATGCTGACGCCCGGAATCGGCGACGGCGTCGGCGTCGGTTGCGGCGAGGGCACGAATTCCGTGTCGACGGGGCCGGGCGCCGCGATGCTGCTCATCGGCACCGGTCCGAAGTTCGAGGTATCGGTGGACGCTTGGCTGCCGAGCGCTCCCGAGGAGATCACGAACTGCGGGACCAGCGATGGCGGCACGACTCCGGCGACGAATTTTGCAAGTTCGATGGAGTACGTGAGCGAGAGATCGTAGACGCCGCGCATGGTCTTGAGCGATGCGTTGCCGTGGCTGCGCGACGTGATCTGCAGGCCGAGCAGCAGCGCGCGATCCGCGTCGATGTACGACGTGCCGCCGGCGCTGCCGCTGCCGCGCAAGCTGACGTCGCCGAACGGCGCGATGCGCGTGCGGCCAAAGACGTCGGCGGAGCCGCTCGACGTCACCACGAGCGTCGTCTGGTTCGTGTCGCCGGTGGCGAGATTCGCGACGTTCTTCATTCGCAGCGACACGTGCCCGAGCGGGAGCGGCACGTCGCCGCTCGCGCTCCATACCGAGCCGAGTTGCGGCGCGCTCTCGAGGCCGCCGAAGAGCGCTGCGGCCGGCGCGATGTCGGCGAGCGAGCCGGCATCGCTGGGCTGGCCGTTTACGCCGATCGTGGGGCTGGGCGGCGCGCTCGGCGCCTGACCGGGCCTGGCAGCGACCGTCGGCGCGGTCGTCGCGATGGCGAGCACCGGCGCGTTCGCCGCGTTATAGCCCTCGACGGTCAACGCGACGCTTCGATGCACGTTGCGCTGGACGGTTTTCGTGGTCAGCTCGCCCAGTGGGTTGCGAAAGCGCAGCGTCAGCGTCTCTTGGATCTGCACCGCGTAGACGTGTTGCTCTCCGACGCCGAACTGATGGCCGGGCGCGAACAGCGCGGGCGCGTCCGAAGCCGCGGTCGCCGCCAGCGCGGCTGCGGCAGCCGCCACGAGGATGGCGCCGGCGATGAGGATTCTCCTGGTCGGCATGCAGTCGCGCGGTTTACGGCGTCGGCGTCGGCGTCGCCGCCGGCACGAAGGTCGGGCCGACGTTGACGGCCGGCGGTCCAAGGTTTGCCGGATTCGTCGTCGGCGCGCCGGTGGCGCCGGGGATCGGCGTGACCGCCGACATCGGCACCTTCGTGCGCGCCGGTATCGGGGTCGGAGTCGTGACCACGGGCGGCGCCGGCGTAGCGGGCGCCGGCGTCGTGCGGGCCAGCGAACGCAGCGCGATGTTGATGGTGGCCGTCGATTCGACGTGACCGCCCGCAGTGTTCACGAGCAGCGTGAAACTTCGAACGGATTCGCCGACGAAGACGCGATCGACGGTGTCGTAGTAGACGGACCCGGCGATCGAGATCTTTCCGGACTGCGTGTCGCTTTGCAGGCTTGCATCCCCGCTCGTGAGGATCTCGAGCGCGTTGAACCCGAGGTAGGGGCGCATGGCGTCCGCCGCGCGCGCGAACGTCATGCGGGCGCCGATGCCGGACAGCGCGCCCGTCGACTGCCATGAGGTGCCGGGCCGCGCGTTGCGCGCTTTTGCTTCTCGGATGATGCCGTTGGCAAGGTCGAACGCGGTCGCGATGGCAGAGCCCTGCAGGCCGACCGTCATGATGTCGCCGTTCGGCCCGATCGTCGCCGGCAGACTGCGGTTCATCATCGCGACCTTGCCGGCCGAGCTGCCTTGGAAGACGTAGTACGCTTTGGCTTGCGCGGCGCCGGAGCTGGCGACGCCGGAAACCGTGAACATGGCGATGCCGCTGCTCGTCGACTCGGTCGTCGTCTCTTTTGCGCCGGAGCCGTGTTTGGGAACGGTATGCTGTTGCAGTTCGACCGTGACGTCGTAGGAAACGGCGTCGCCCGGCTTCCACGGGCTCGCGTTGCTTCCGGCGCCGGCCGACGCGGACGTCGCCAGGGCAATCAGCAGGATCGCCGCACTCGCGGCCGTCTTGGGTCGCATCGAAGCACCTCCGGCTCGTTGTGGACGATGGCTGCGCACTCTTCGCGTAGGGGTTTTGAGCGGGCGTCGGTCAAAACCTGCGCCGCATGTCGTACGCGCACGCCGTCGTCGCCGCCGTGGTGATTGCGCTCACGCAACTCGCGCCGGCGCGAGCGGATGATAGATACGACTCGTCGATGGCGCGGGCCGTGCGCGCGGCGACGGAGCAATATCGGCTCTCGCTATGGGCCACGCAGGACGGCTACGTGCAGACCACCGATTACATCTCGGGCTTCGGCACGATGTACACCAATCACGACCGATTCGATCCGGCCGATCTGGCGCATCCGACCGCGCTGGTCTACGATGAATCGGGCCGGCTGGTGGCGTGCGGCTATCAGTTCACGCACGCCGCTCCGTATCCAGCCGAATTTGCCGGCGTGCCCACAAGCGCGTGGTATGCCATACCGAAGCACGTGCACTACAACGTGTCGGTGGACGGGGTCATGCACTTCGGTCAGGCGCCATGGGATACGAGCGATCCGCCGACGCTCGCGAATCTGCGCGCGCGCAACTACGTGCCGACCAATGGCTCGCTCGTGTTCGCGTTCGTCCATCCGGCGGTGCACGCGTTCGTCATCTGGGCCTGGCGCGCGAACGACGACGGGCTCTACGCGGGCGACAACCCAGCGCTGCCTTGAGCCGTCTGCCGATCTCGAGCGAAGCTCGACGACGCGGCCGATCGAAGATCGGGCGCGACTTCGCGCGGCGATAAATCGCCGCGACTACACATCGAGCGGTTTGAATATACATCGGAAGAGTAGCGCGTGAGCAACGCGAGCATCGCCGCGCGGCTGAACGAAATCGCGGCGCTCATGGAATTCGACGGCGAGCCGTTCTTCAAAGTCAAGGCGTATCAGCGCGCTGCGCGCAGCATCGACGATTCCGAAACCCCGGTTCGCGAGCTGATCTCAGCGGGGATCCTTCAAGAACTGCCCGGCGTCGGGAAGGCGATCGCGCAGAAGATCGCCGACATCGACGCCACCGGCACGTGCAAATACCTCGAGGAGCTCCGGGCCAAGTTTCCGCCGACGATCCTCGAATTGCTATCGGTCCCCGGCGTCGGAACCAAGACCGCGATCTCGCTCTATCTCGAGCTCGGCGTGACCGGGATCGACGATCTGCGCCGCGCGGTGGACGACGGCAGCATCGCCAAGCTGCCGCGCCTCGGCGCCAAGAGCGTCGAAAACTTGAAATCCGCGCTGGCGAGACTTTCCCAGCGCACGAAGCGGATGCGCCTGGCCGACGCATGGCCGCTGGCGCAGCAACTCGTGGATGCGCTCGCAGGATCCGGCGTCGCGCAGAATGTCGTCGCGGCAGGTAGCGTGCGCCGGATGGAGCGGACCGTCGGCGATCTCGATGTCGTCTGCACGAGCGATGACCCGCAGGCCGCGCTCGACTTCTTCGCGGCGCTGCCGGTCGCCGAGCGCGTCTCGGCACGCGGCGAAACGAAGTGCACCATCTGGGCGGCGCCTGGCATCTCGGCGGACTTGCGGGTAGTCCCGCATGCGAGCTTCGGCAACCTGCTGCAGCATTTCACCGGGAATAAAGAACACAACGTCAAGCTGCGCGAGCTCGCGTTACGCAAGGGCAAGAGCGTCAACGAATACGGCATCACCGATGTCGCGTCCGGCGCAGTGGCTATGTTCGCTTCCGAGGCGGAAGTGTATCAGGCGCTCGGCTTGCAATTCATCCCGCCGGAGCTGCGGCTTGGCCTGGATGAGATCGACCTCGCGCGAACCGGAGCGCTGCCGACGCTCGTCGAGCTCGCCGACATCCGCGGCGACCTGCAAGCGCATACGACTTGGAGCGACGGCACGCGCAGCATCGAGGAGATGGCGAGCGGCGCCGCGCGGCTCGGGCGCGAGTACCTGGCGATCACGGATCATTCGGCCGGGCGGGCCGTCGCCAACGGGCTGTCGCCCGAGCGCCTCCGCGAGCAGATCCGGACGATTCGAGCGGTCGCAGACGCCTACGGACTGCGACTGCTGTGCTCGACGGAAGTGGATATCCGCTCGGACGGCTCGCTCGATTTCCCTGACGAGCTGTTGGCCGAGCTCGACATCGTGGTCGCAGCGATCCATTCGGGCATGCGCGCATCCGCGGAGAAGCAAACCGAGCGCCTGCTGCGCGCAGTCCGCAACCCGTTTGTGAACATCATCGCCCATCCCACCGGCGTGCTCATCGAAGAGCGCGCGGGCTATGAATTCGACTACGACGCGGTGTTCAGCGAAGCGGCGAAAACGCAGACCGCGATGGAAATCGATGCAAACCCGGCTCGGTTGGATCTCTCAGCGCCGCTGGCGCGGCGCGCGGCAGAACTCGGCTGCACGATCTCGGTCGACACCGATGCGCACGGCACCGACACGCTCGCCAATATGTTCTTCGGGGTCGGGACTGCGCGCAAAGCCGGACTCATGAAGGCGCAAATACTGAACGCGCGCCCGCTTGATGAGGTGCTTGAATTCGTGCGCCGCAAGCGGCCGCAAATGTAGTCGCGGCCGTTTACGGCCGCGTGCGTACGGCCGAGCTTCGCTCGGCCGGTTCGTCGAGCTTCGCTCGAACGCTACAATCATCGATCGTCCAGCTTCGCTCGAACGCTACAATCATCTATTCCCGAGCTTCGCTCGAACGCTACAATCAGCTTTCCTCGAGCTTCGCTCGAACGCTGCAATCATCTATCCTCGAGCTTCGCTCGAGCGCTACGATTTGTGTTACGAGCCGAAGCGGCGGTGGCGGCGCTGATATTCCGCCAGCGCCTGCTTGAGGTGCTCCCGGTTGAAATCGGGCCAGTGGGTCTCGGTCATGCACAATTCGGTATACGCGACCTGATAGAGCAAGAAGTTCGACAGACGCAATTCGCCGCCCGGCCGGATCAAGAGATCGGGATCGGGCATGTCGGCCGTATAGAGATACGACGCGATGGTCTTATCGTCGATCGCCTGGGGCTCCACCAGGCCGGAGCGCACGTCGCTCGCGAGCGAGCGAACGGCGTCGCGCAGCTCGCCGCGGCCGCTGTAATTCACGGCTAGGTTCAGCACGGTTCCGGTGTTTGTCTTGGTGTTGTCGACGAGCGAGCGCAGCGCTCGGCGCGGCGCTTCCGGAAGTTCCTCGTAGCGGCCCAGCACGCGCACGCGTACGTTCTCGCGGCACAGCGCGTCGAGCTCGGAGCGCGCGAACGCGCAGCACAATTCGAACAGAATTGTGATCTCCGCCCAGCTGCGCTTCCAGTTCTCTTCGGAAAACCCATACACCGTGAGGATCGGGATGCCGAAATCGCTGCACGCGCGCGTCATCTCGCGCAGCGCGATCATCCCGCGGCGGTAGCCTTCGGCAACCGGTAGCCGCCGCTCGGCGGCCCAGCGCCGGTTGCCGTCCATGATGACGGCCACGTGTCGCGGCAGGGGCCCGTCGGCGATGAGAGCCGGCCGCTCTGAAACCTTTTTGGAGATCATGTCGTCGCCAGCCGAGTCAGGCCGCGCGCGTTGGCCGACTTGTCTTTCGCCCGCGCATGCACCGCACGGACCACGGACTCGAGTTCGTCGATGTAGGTCAGGAATCGGGCGCGCCCGTTGGACGAGATGCGCACGATGGTCGTGGGGCGCCCGCTGCCCGCCGCTTTGTGCACGGATACGATACCCATCTCCGCGAGCGCGTACAGGTGCCGGCTCAGATTGCCGTCGGTGAGGCCGCACGCTTCCTGCAGCTCGGTGAAACTCACGCCTTGCGGATGCGCCACCAAACACGTGCACAGCGCCAGCCGGCCCCGTTCGTGAAAGATGCGTTCCAAGCCCGAGTAGGCAAACGGCGCTTCTCGCCCGTTGCTCTTGCCGGGTTTCCTCGAAGGTCTCTTTACCGCCATGCGTGGGTCTCCGTCTTCGCTTCCGAGATGATGAACGAGCCGATGAGCATCTGACCGATGCCGAAGCCGAGCGGCATCACCCACCACGACAGCGGCAACGCCTCGTTCGGCGACAGCAACAGCATCGCGCCGATGACGCCGAACGCGATGGCCACCGTGGACACTTCCTTCGGCAGCATGCCGCGCGCGGCGATCAACCCCAAACCGTAGACCGCGTACCAGACGCCGGGCAGCATCCACGCGATCCCGTGCAGGATGAGCGCGAGCGTCAGCACCGCGCCGAGCAGAACGGCCGGGAGCATCGTCAACCCCGCAGTCCGCGTCTGCCGCCGCTCTTGATGCACGTGCGTGCGGACGTACCATAAGAGCCCGGCCCCGTAGTTGATGCCGAGCGCGACGAACAGGCAGGCGAACCAGATCTCGTAGTACGCCCGCAGCGAGTCGGGAGTCTGTGGGATGGGCGCGACGAGCGCTTGGACCAGCCCGGCCCCCACGGCCAGCACGCCGCTCACCACCGCCGCTTGGCCGGCGTAGCCTCGGTAGCGCTGGACACTCGCCAGGCGGTCCCGGACTTCGGCCAGATCGGCGAGTGCGCGCTCGACTTCCATCGTCCTTACTTTGTACCACAAAGTAAGCTCAAATGCAAATGAGGCATTTGGGCCCGGCGGGTGAAACCTTGGGCACCAGTCCGCGATAGGAGCATGCGAAGGGAGACGCTCATGCTATCTTCTGATATCGGCCGTCGCGCCTGCCGAACGTGCCTCGCCCTCGTCGGCCTTGGCATTGCTGCGCTGCTGTGCACCGGGCCGGCGCTCGCCGCTTCGACGTCCAGCGCCGCAGCGGTTCTCGCACGCGCGAAGCTCGCGGCCGGCGGGGATGCGCTGTCGCGGCTGCATACCCTGCACTTGGTGGAGCGCGTCAGCGGGCAAGGCATATCGGGCCAGGGCGAGGAGTGGGATGACCTCGCAACCGGGCGCTTCGTGTCGTCGCAGCTTCTCGGCCCAGCGGGCGGCGCGCAGGGCTTCGACGGAAGCCACGCCTGGAATCAAGACGCGACGGGATTGGCGCACGTCGTGGGCAGCGTCGGGGATACTTCGAGCGCGCTCACGCAAGCGTACTTCACCTCGCTGGCGTACTGGTTTCCGCAGCGTCGCTCCGGAACGATATCATTCGAGCGCGAAGCGACCGCGAATGGCCGCAGCTACGACGTGCTGCGCGCGAACCCGCGCGGCGGCAATCCGACTGACGTGTGGTTCGACCGATCCACGCACCTCGTCGCGCGCTTGATCTCGCACCCGGGCACCACGCAAGCATTCGAAACGGATCTCAGCGACTACCGCAGCGTGGACGGCGCCGCCATCCCGTTTTCCGTCGTGCTGCGCGACCCGCAGGGCAATGCATTCGCGACGTCCGTCGCACGCGCCGATGCGAACGTCGACGTCGCAAATCGTTTCGCCATGCCGACGACCCAACCGCGCGACTTCAGCATGTCGGGCGGCGCGGCGAGCACGACGTTTCCGATCGACGTGATCAACAACCACATCTTCTTGAAGGCCATGGTCGACGGCAAGGGGCCGTTCCGCTTCATCTTCGATACCGGCGGCCAAGGCATCCTCAACCCGGATGTGGCGAAGGCCCTGGGCATCCGACCGGCCGGCAATGTCGCGGTCGGCGGAGCGGGCGCGGGCACCGTGCAAACCGGCGTCGCATGGGTGCCGGCGGTCCAGCTTGGAAACGCGGTGATGACGCATCAATCGTTCGCCGTGCTTCCGCTGGGGCCGACGATGCAGGCGATCGAAGGCGTGCACATCGACGGCATGGTCGGGTACGAGACGGCGGCGCGCTACCGCACGACGATCGATTATGCCCGTCAGACCATGACGCTGACGCTGCCGAATCGCGCGGGCCGGCCGGCCGGCAGCGTCGTGCCTTTCGTCTTCGACTCGACGATTCCGCAGATCGGCGCCTCCGTCGACGGCCTTGCCGGCCGGTTCATCGTCGATACGGGCAGCCGGAAATCGCTGGTCCTTACCACGCCTTTCGTCCAGGCGCATGGCTTGCGCGCCCGCTACGCGCCAAGCGTGACTGGCATCTTCGGCTACGGCATCGGTGGCCCGTCGCGCGCCCAACTCACGCGCGTGCGTCAACTGAAGATCGGCTCCGTCGCGATTGCCGACGTCATCGCAGGGCTCGGACTCGATACGATGGGGGCGATGGCCGACCCGACCATCGCCGGCAACATCGGCGCAGGCGTGTTGAAGCGCTTCACGGTCACGCTCGACTATCCGAATCAGCGCCTGTATCTCGCGCCCAACGCCGACTTCGCGAAGCGCGATGAGGGCGACCGCTCCGGGCTGGTGCTCGTGGCCGCGCCGATCGGCATCGTGGCGATCGGCGTCTTGACGGACACCCCAAGTTCGGCCGCGGGCATCCGGGCGGGCAATCGCATTTTGGAGGCCAACGGCATGCAGGCGGCTCAGCTTGGCCTGCTGCGGCTGCGCGCGCTGTTGAGCCAGCGGGCCGGGCAGGTCGTGCGTCTGACCGTGCTCTCGGGCGCCCAAAAGAAGGCCGTGACGCTGACGTTGCGCGACTACGTGTAGCGCCCGATGCCCGAGAGCAAAAGCCGCGCCGGACGGCGAACGAGGAGGCAACCGTGCTAGGAACGCTCGCGGCCGCCGGCTTGCTGATTGCGACAACCGCGCAACCCACGTCGCCGGCATCATCGACCGCGCTCGCCGCCATTACCGCGCCGGACGTTGGCTTTCACGCTCCGCAATTCGACCTGCTCGGGCTCGATGGCGCGCACGTCCGGCTGCAAGATTTCTCCGGCCGCTTCGTCGTCCTCAACTTCTTCGCCACGTGGTGCGAGCCGTGCAAGCGCGAAATTCCATTCCTCGTCCAGACGTCGAAGACGTTCGTCGATAAGGGCGTGTCGATCGTCGGCGTCGATTGGAACGAGCCCGCGAATCTCGTCTCGAAATTCCGGATCAATCTCGGGATTGGGTCTTATCCTGTGGCGCTCGACAGCTTCGGGGACGTCTACGGCGCGTACAACGGAACTCGCGTCACGATCCCGCAGACGTACATCATCGATCCCGGCGGCATCGTGATCTACAAGAACGTCGGTCTGCTGAACGTCCCCCGCTTTTTGACGGCGCTGCAATCGGCGACGCTCGCGCACGAGGGTCGCGCCAGTCTCGACGTCGGTCCGCAGCGCCGGATCGTCTACGATGTGACCGTGACGCCGGGCGCGGGTCCATCGGGCGCCGCCTTGTATCGCGGCAAAGCCGTCGTCGACCTCATGGGCTTTCAGAAGGATCACGTGGCCGTTCGGCTCACGCTCACGTCGAAGCCGGACGGCGAAGACGCGTCGTTCGTGGGCTCCGTCGGTCCCGACGGATCGCTGGATTTCGGCCAGCAGCATCTCGGGCAAGTCCCGCTGCTTCTCTTGCCGTTCTTCGGCCGCTCGTTCGTTCATGCGCCGCAATGGACGCTGTCGACGTCCGTCGGAGACTCGGTCGTCGCGGCTCGGTATTCGCTCACGACCGCATCGGCCGGGGCGGGCATCAACGTACAGCTGAACTCCCTCGACTCGGCGCAGACGGCTGGAGGATTCTCCGCGAATGGGTCGGTCGTCTACGATATGCAAGGGCACATGCCGCGATCCGGCTCTCTCACCCTCGGCCCGCCGCGAGGATCCGTGGCTGCGCCGGCGAGCCAGCTTTCTACGCTGACGTTCGCGATCGCGGCGAACTAGCGTCGGCTCGACGCCGCCACCAGACGAGCAGCCCGACCAGCGCTAGCGACACGACGTTCAAGACCGTGGTGTAGTCGAAGCCGATGCGCTCGACCGTCATCAAGAGGTTGCCGCTCGGCCGTGGCTCGCTGTGGATGAGCGCGAACGCGCCGTCCACGACGAGCGCCGCGAGCACCATTGACAGATAGAAGACGCCGACCATCTGCAGCGCGAGCCGCCAACCGTAATATCTTCGGTAGACGTCGATGAGCGGCAACACGATGAGGTCGGCGTACAGGAACGCGATGACGCCGCCGAAGCTGCTGCCGCCGTTCCACAGGACCGCGGCGAGCGGAACGTTGCCGATCGAGCACACGAAGCTCAGGATGGCGATGATCGGCCCGACGAGCGCGTTTTCGATGACGCGCAGCGCCGGCGGCGCATTCGAGACGAACAGCTCGTGCCACCACGAGGCCGGCACCGCGACCGCCAGCAATCCCGCGATCACGAAGCCCAAAACGAGATCCGTCTGCAGCATCGACCAGTCCCGCTCGAAATACCGAGCTACGTATCGCCAGCCCTCGCCCGATCGCAGCTTCTCGAACAGCGTGCGGCCCGGCGCAAGCATCTCGGCGTGGCCGTGATGCGCATCGTCGCCGGCCTCCGCGCGGCTGCGCCCTTCTTCGATGGCGCTGCGCGAGATCAAGAGGCGCGAGAGCAGCACGAACACCACGATCAGCACCAGGCCGCCCAGCCACTCGACGACGACGAAGGGCCAACCCAAGAGCCGCCACAGGATCAGGCCGAGCTCGATGACGAGGTTGGTCGAGGCGAACATGAAGACCATCGCCGTCGTGAAATCGGCGCCGCGCACGAAGATCGACTTCGCGGTGGCGGCGGCGGCGTAGCTGCACGACGAGCTTGCCGCGCCGAGCGCCGTGGCCAGCGACAGCTCGCGCACTCCCGCGCGCCCCAAGGCAGATGCGAGGCCGCCTTTGGGGACGTACGCCTGCACCATCGCGGACAAGCAAAAACCCAGCAGCAGCGACCACAGGACGGCCCAGAACATCGCGAACGACGCGTACGCCCAGTGCCAGACGAACAGCCACACGGACATGTGTCGAACCGGATACCCCCCACCGGTATCCTAACGTTTGACGTCTGATGGGTCAAGCAGCCTTTACAGAAACGGTCGAAATGGGTAGGATGAGCGTGGAAGGGAATACCCCTCACCTATCTCATATGCAGCACCGCTACAGCAAGGACAAGCCGGCCATCGTCGCCCGACTACGCAAGATCGAAGGCCAGATCCGCGGCCTGGAGCGCATGGTCGACGAGAACAGCTACTGCGTGGACATTCTCACGCAGCTGGCATCGGCGCGCTCGGCGCTCGAAAGCCTCGGCATGCTGCTGCTTCAAAACCACATCGAAGGCTGCGTGCGCGAATCGCTGAAAGGCGGCGACGGCCACGCGACGCGCAAAGTGGACGAGCTCATCGCGACCGTCAACCGTTTCATCAAGACGTAGGAGATCGAGCATGCAACTAGAGGACTACCGGATCTATCGCGGCGGCGCGTACGTCCGCTACGGCGACGCCAAAGTTGGCCTGCTCACGCATGGCCTCAACTACGGCACCGGTTGCTTCGAAGGCATCCGCGGCTACTGGAACGCCGATCGCAAGCAGCTCTATTTCTTCCGCCTTCTCGAACACTTCCAGCGCTTGGAGCAGTCCGCCAAGCTGCTGCTCATCACGCTGCCGGCGACGTCCGCCGAGCTGTGCGAACACACGGTGCAGCTCGCACGTCTCAACGACTTGCGCCAGGACGTCTACGTCCGCCCGCTCGCCTTCAAGGCCGCCGAAGAGGTCGGGGTCCGCTTGCACAACGTGCGCGACGACTTCGCCATCATCATGGTGCCGCACAAATCGTATTTCGACGGCATGCAAGGCCTACGGACGTGCATCTCCTCGTGGAAACGAGTGGACGACAACGCGGCGCCGGCGCGCGCGAAGCTCACCGGCATCTATGTGAACTCGGCCATCGCAAAGACGGAAGCGGTCAGCAATGGATTCGACGAGGCGATCCTGCTGACCAACGACGGGCACGTCGCCGAGGGCAGCGCGGAGAATCTCTTCATGGTCCGCCACGGCGCGGTCATCACGCCGCCGGTCACGGACGCGATCCTCGAGGGCATCACGCGCAGCACGCTCATCCACCTGTGCCGCGTCGAGCTCGGCATGCAAGTGATCGAGCGCAGCGTCGATCGCAGCGAGCTCTACGGCGCGGACGAGATCTTCCTCTCGGGAACGGCCGTCGGGGTCGGGCCGGTCATCGAAGTGGACCGCCGGCCGATCGGATCCGGCAAGATCGGCAAAGTGGCCGGCGCGCTGCAGCGGCTCTACGACGAGATCACCCGCGGCGACGAGCCGCGCTACCGGCACTGGCTGACGCCCGCGTTCTCCGCCGAAGCCGCGGCAGCGGCCGCGCCGCAGAAAGTCGCCGCATCGTAGCAGCGACGAAATTGAATTGGGAATTCGGAGCGGCCGGCTTTAGCCGACCGTGAGGAGCGCAGCGACGAATAAGCGCAGCGCCGAATGAATGCGCCGTTGACCGCGAACAGCTGGAGGGCCGCTCGTCCTAGTTCTCGACTCGCGCGCGCTTGACGAACGCGTCGAAGGTCAAGCGAGAGACGTCGCGGATGAAGCTCTGCGCGTCATCGAGATCGGCGAAGTGCGTGGTGAGCACGCAGATCACATAGGGCGATCCGGGCAGCTCGACGATGCCGACGTCGTTGAGCGTGTCGTGCAGCGTGCCCGTCTTGTGGGCGATCACGACGCCGCGCGGCAGCGGTTCCGGCAGCAGCGTGTTGTGACGCTGGCCGGCGAGCATCCCCAGCATCTGCTCGGAAGCCCGATCGCTGACCACTTGGTGCGCTGCGATGGCGGTGAGCAGCTGCATCATATCATTGGCGCTCGTGCGCAGCACGCGGATGTCTCCGTCGCTGTGGATCGCGTCCGCCAGCCGCGTCTGCGACAGGCCCAGATCCTGCATCGTCTGATTCACGTTTTGGCGCCCGACCAGTCGCACGAGCATGTTGGCGGCGGTGTTGTCGGAGCGCGTGATCATCCGCCACAGCAGCTCGCGCACGCTGAACCTCGCACCCCACGGCACCGCGCACAGCGAACCGAAGCCGCAGTCGCGGTCGCTGTCGAACACGCCCACCGTGCGGTTCAGCGTGAATCGGCCGATGGTGACCTGGCGAAACACTTCGACCATGACCGGGATCTTGATCACGCTCGCAGCCGGCAGGTTCGCGTTCCCGTTAATCGAGAGATTGCTGCCGTCGCGCAGGTCCTCGATCGAAATCGCGACGACGCCCGGTTCGCTGTTCGCCAGGCGGTGCAGCTGCGGCGCGAGCCGGCTCAGCGCCGATTCCGACGCGACGCGCTCCGTGTCGGCGGCCGTGGCAAGCGGTGCGAAGAGCAGCGCGGCGCAGATGCAGGCGGCGATGGCGGCGATTTTCATTATCATAGATATCGGCAGATTCTCGCGGCGATAAATCGCCGCGACTCCATCACGCCTCGTACGGAATGCCGTCCGCGGCTGGGGGCCGCGAACGGCCGATGAAGCCGCAGATCGCGATGATCGTCAGCACGTACGGCAGCATCTCGAACAATTGCGCCGGCACGTTCGTGCGCTGCAGCACGATCTGCAAACTGCTGAAAAACCCGAAGAAGAGGCAAGCGCCCGCGGTGCCGAGCGGCGTCCACTTCCCGAAGATGACGGCCGCCAGCGCGATGAAGCCGCGCCCTTGCACCATCCCGTCGCTATACAGATTGACTTCGCCGATCGACAGATATGCGCCGCCGAGCGCCGCGAGCATCCCGCCGATGATGGTTGCCGCATAGCGCACGCGCGCGACGTCGATGCCCGCCGTCGCCGCCGCGCGCGGCTCCTCGCCCACGGCTCGAAGGTGGACGCCCACCTTGGTGCGGTACAGCACCACGTGGACCGCCGCGATCAGCGCGATCGCGAGCCAAAACAGCAGGTTCGCCGAAGGATTCGTGAAGAGCGCGCTCAGATCGCCGCTGGACGCATGCGAGAGCGAGCCGAAGCTGCGCACTTGCGGGGACGCGCCGGGCTGTCCGAACACGGCGGAAAGCAGGTAGGCCGCGCCGCCGATGCCGAGCACGTTGAGCGCCATGCCGACGATGATCTGGTCGGCTTTCAGCGTGACGGCGAAGTACGCGAGCGCGAGCGCCATGAGGCCGCCGGCGACGGCGGCGGCGCACACCGCGAGGAACAGATTGCCGGTGTAATAGGAAGCGAGCACGGCCGTGAACGCCCCGCCGACCATCATGCCCTCGAGGGAGATGTTGACGACTCCGGCGTTCTCGGAGATCACGCCGCCGAGCCCGGCATAGGCGAGCGGCGTCGCTTTGACGAGCGCGATCGCCACCACCGCCGTCACCACGCTGAGCAGGCCGCTCATCGCGCAGCCGCGCCTTGCGCCGGCAACTCGTCGGAGCCCGGCGCGATGACGCTTGCGGTTCCGCGCAGGCGCAGGCGTCCACCGAGCCAGTTCGCCGCCACGAAGAGGATCACCAGACCTTCGACGATCGACACGAGGTCCTTCGGCACCCCAGCGAGCGCTTGCATGGAGAGCGCTCCGTTTTGCATGAGGCCGAAGAAGAACGACGAGAAAATCACGCCGAGGGGATCGGAACCACCGATGAGCGCGACCGCGATCGAAGTGAAGCCGTAACCGGGGGACAGCTGGACATTGAAGCGGTGGAACAATCCGAGCACTTCGGTGGCGCCCGCCAAACCGGCGAGGCCGCCGCTCATCGCCATCGCCTGGACGATCGTGCGGCGCACGTCGATGCCCGCGTACCGCGCGGCGCGTTCCGAGCGGCCCACCGCCCGCAATTCATATCCGGCGACCGTGCGGCGCAGCCACCACGCCAAGGCTAGCGCGATGACGATGGCGAGCGGAAACGCGGCGGTCAGGCGCGTCTCGGGCACGATCGGCGCCAGCATCGCGGTCGGTGAGATCAAGGCCGTTTCGGGCGCCGCCACGTTGCCTTGCAGCGGGCCGCTCACCAAATAGTTGGCGCCGAGAAACGCGATGTAGTTGAGCATGATCGTGGTGATGACTTCGCTGGCTCCGAATCGCGCTCGCAGCAAGCCGGCGATCGCCGCCCACGCGCCGCCGGCCAGCGCGCCGGCGAGCAGGCACAGCGGCAGTTCGATCGGCCGCGGTAGATGCAAACCGGCAGCGACGACGGCTGTCGCCAGCGCGCCCACGGTCAGCTGACCCTCCGCTCCGATATTGAAGAGGCCCGCGCGAAACGCCAGCGCCACGCCGAGGCCGGCGAACAAGAACGCGGTCATCTGCACGAGCGTTTCCGCAAATCCCTGACGCGTGCCGAGCGCGCCGCTGAGCAGCGCTCCGTACGCGGCGAGCGGATTCGCGTGGAAGGCGAGCATGATGACGGCGGCGGCGCCGAGCGCCAGCGCGATCGCCACCAGCGAGCTGGCGAAGCGCCGGATGGGCTCAGGCATGCGCGCCGACGCCTCCCATGAGCCGACCGAGCGCGGCGTCGCTGGCGTCCTGCGGCGCAAGGGTCCCGGCGACGCGGCCGGCGCTGAAAACGACGATGCGATCCGACAGCGCGCGGATCTCGTCGAGATCGTAGGAGATGAGGATGATGCAGGCGCCGGCGTCGCGCACGGCGCGCAGCCGGTCGTGGATCGCGGCGGTCGCGCCGACGTCGACGCCGCGCGTCGGAGCGACGGCGAGGACGAGCTTCGCGTCGGGCGTCACTTCGCGGCCCACGATGAGCTTCTGCTGCGTGCCGCCCGAGTAGCTGCGCGCGGGGGCCGACGCAGCATAGCCGGCCAGCTGATACTCCGAGGCGATCGCGTCGGCGCGTTCGCGCGCGCGCCGCTTGTCGATGAGCGCGCCGCGCGCCAGGCGGCGCTGGTCGCCGAGCAGCGCATTCTCCGAGGTGTCGAAGTCGAGCACGAGCCCTTCGCGCTGACGATCCGCGGGCACGTAGCGAAAGCCGAGTTCGCGCCGCCGCGCGGGCGCCAGCTTCGCGATATCTCGACCCGCCCACTCGATCGAACCGCTTTCAATGGGCCGCAGGCCGTAGAGCGCCTCGGCGAATTCGAGCTGACCGTTGCCCTCGACGCCGGCGATGCCCACGATTTCGCCGCTCTTGGCTTCGAGGTCGATGCCGCGCACCGCCGGCGCGCCGTCGTCGCGCGCGACGCGCAGCTCCTGGACTCGCAACGCGATCTCACCCTCGCGCGTGTCGCGCGGCTTGCGCGCGTCGATGTCCACGTCGCGGCCGACCATCAGCGTGGCGAGCGTGGATTCGTCGGCGTGTGCGCGATCGACCGACCCGACGACGCGTCCGTGCCGCAGCACGGTGATGCGATCGGCGAGCGCGAGCACTTCTTTCAACTTATGCGCGATGAGGACGATCGCCCGGCCCTCGTCGCGCAACCGGCGCACGACGTCGAACAGCGCGAGCGTCTCCGCCGGCGACAGCGCCGCCGTCGGCTCGTCCAGGATCACGATCTTCGCGTCGCGCTCAAGGACCTTGAGCAGTTCGACTTGTTGGCGCGCTCCGATGCCGAGGTCGTCGACCCGCGCGCCCGGCGGGATGCCGAAGCGATAGCGCTCCGCGATCCGCCCGACTTCATCTTCCGCGGCGCGATCGCGCACGAACCCGGATGCCGACGGCTCGCGGCCCAGCAGCACGTTCTGAGCAACGGTGAAGCGCTCGACGAGCAGAAAATGTTGGAAGACCATGCCGATGCCGGCGCGCATCGCGTCGGCGCACGAGCCGAAGCGCACCGTCTGGCCGCGCACCTCGATGCTGCCCGCGTCCGGGCGCAGCAATCCGTACAGCACGCCCATGAGCGTGCTCTTGCCCGCGCCGTTCTCGCCGATCAGCGCGTGCACTTCACCGAAGCGCACGTCGAAATCGACGGCGTCATTCGCGACGACCGGACCGAAGCGCTTCGTGATGCCGTGCCCGGCGAGCGCCGGCGCCGGCCCGGCGGCCGACACTGGGGCTATTGCTTCGTGACGGGCGCGAGCCGGATGGGGACGAATGAGTTCAACTGGGCGGGCGTCGACGGCACGTCGAGCTTCCCGTCGACGATCATCGTCTGGTAGCGTCGCACGATCTGCAGCGCGCCGGGAGGCACGAACGATCGCGTGTAGCGCATGTCGGTCAAGCCGACGCCGCCCTGCTTGAGCCCCAGCACGAGATGGCCGCCGCTGCGATCCGCCCGCGTGAGCGCGACCACTTCGAGCACGGCCTGATCGACGTGCTTCAGCGCGCTGGTCAGCACCTTGCCGGGCGCGAGCGCGTCTTGGTCCGAGTCCACACCGATGATGAAATAGCCGCTCGGGCGCGTCTTCACCTCATCGATCGCGCCGATGCCGCATTTGCCCGCCGCCGCGTAGACGATGTCGGCGCCTTGATCGAAGAGCAGCGCGGCGTATTCCTTGCCGGACGCGACATCGTCGAACGATCCGGTGTATTTCACGAGCACCTTGGCGGCGGGATTCGTGCTTTCGACTCCTGCTTGAAAGCCCGCGAGAAACTTCTCGATGAGCGGCGAGTCGATGCCGCCCAAAAACGCCACTGTGTCTTTTTTCGTGACCAGACCGGCGAGCGCGCCGGCTAAGAACGAGCTTTCCTGCTCTTTGAACGTCACCGACGTGACGTTGGGCTGGTCGACCACCGAATCGATGATGGCGAAGCGGGTCTGCGGGAAGCGCGGCGCGACGTCGTTGAGCGAGTCGTGCATCAGAAATCCGATGGCGACGACGAGCGCGTTGCCCTGTTCGGCCAGCGCCGAAAGGTTCGGCTCGTAGTCGGTGGCCGAGCGCGACTGCAACACGGTGACGGTGGCCGCGTACTTCTGCTTGGCGTCGAGCAGTCCGCGATAGGCCGAATCGTTGAACGATTTGTCGCCCAGACCGCCCACGTCGGTGACCATGCCGAGCTTCAGCGCGCCAGGCGCGCTCGGCGCTCCGCTCTGCGCGTTGTTCGCATTCGAGCAGCCCGCGATCAACAGCGCGAGGGCCGCGAACAAAAGCGTGCGACGCAAAGAAGATCCTCCGCGTAGGGCCGATGAACGCGCGCCCTTCGCGCGCGCGCCGCGTCCCGCCTGCATGAATCCTCGCGTGCGCCCCGAACGTGCGCGAACGATGGCACACGGCCGAATGACCGAGGCGATACGGCGCAACGTCGACGGCTTGCCGACGGTGGACATCATCGGGGTCCCGATCGAACTCGGCGCGGGCCGTCGCGGCGCGCAGCTCGGCCCCGACGTCGTGCGCGCCTCCGGTTTGCAGCGGCACATCGAAGAGCTCAAGTACACCGTGCGCGACAACGGCAACGTCGAGGTTCCCGACGCGACGCCGGATGCGCCCGGCGGGCCAGGCCGGCCCCGCCATCTCGAACTCATCCGCCGCACCTGCGAGGCGACGGCCGATGCGGTGGCCGGCTCCATGCGCGCGGGCGGTTTTCCGGTCGTCGTGGGAGGCGATCATTCGATCGCGATCGGCGTGCTGGCGGGCATCGCGCGCGTGAACGGACCGGCCGGCGTGATTTGGATCGACGCGCATGCCGATCTGAACACGCCGGAAACGAGCCCGACCGGCAACGTGCACGGCATGCCGATGGCGGCTGCGCTCGGGTATCTCACTCAGTACTTCTCGCCGCCGACGTTTCCCGCGCCGGCCGCGGACGCGCCGCGCTGCGTGTTCGTCGGGCTGCGCGACCTCGACCCCGCCGAGCGCCGCGTTCTCCGCTCCGGGCAATTCGCGGTGTTCACCATGAGCGACATCGACCGCTTGGGCATCAGCAAGGTCATGGAGCGCGCGATCCAGATCGCGTCGACGGGGCCGGCCAGCGTGCACGTGAGCGTGGACATCGATTCGTTGGACCCGCTCACCGCGCCGGGAACCGGCACGCCGGTGCCCGGCGGGCTCACCTATCGCGAAGCGCACCTGGCGATGGAGATGGTCTACGAGAGCGGCGTCGCGCACTCGCTGGAAGTCGCCGAGGTCAATCCCATCCTCGACGAGGGGACCGCGACCGCGCGCGTGGCGATGGAGCTCATCTGTTCCGCGCTCGGCAAGAGCATTCTCTAGGCGGACACGGCGACGGCACACGGCGCGTTTCTCGCCGTCATCGGGCTCGCAATCGCGTTCAACGCGGTCGCCGGATTCAACGACGGCGGCAATCTTTTAGCCTCCGCCACGTCCGGTCGCGTCATCCCGTTGCGTCTCGCGTACGCGCTCATCGTGGTCGCGGTCTTCTGCGGTCCGCTCGTGTTCGGCACGCACGTCGCCGAGACGGTCGGAACCGGCATCGTGGACTATGGCCGGGTCGGCCCGCGGTTTCTCGTCGCGGGCATCGCGGGCGCGATTGCCGCGGTGCTCGTCGCTTATGGAGCGCGCATCCCGACTAGCATGTCGCTGGCGCTCGTCGCGGGGATGCTGGGCGCGCTTGCTGCCGGACCCGGCTTCAGCGCGGTGCATCCGGCCGGCCTTGAGAAGGTCGCCGGAGCGATGATCGGATCGGTCGTCATCGGATTCTCGGGCGGGGCCGCGGCGTTCGCGCTGTTGGTGCTGTCGTTGCGTTCGGCGACGCGGCGGACCGGCGATCGCATCATGCGCCTGCAGTACGAGAGCGTGGCGCTCCAGGCGCTTGGCTACGGCGCGAACGATGCGGAGAAGATGATCGGCTTAATCGCGATCGCGGTGTCGATCGCGTACGGCCGCCCATTCGCGGTGCCGCTGTGGATCATCGCGATCGCCGCGGGGGCGTTCACCATCGGCATGCTGCTCGGCGGAAAGCGCGTCGCCAAGACGGTGGGCGGCAAACTGTTCCACATCCGGCCCGAGCACGCGCTCGCGTTCCAGCTCGCCGCCGGCGTCACGGTGATGCTCGCGTCGCTGGTCGGCGGCCCGCTTTCGACGACCGAATCGACGGCCAGCGCGATCGTCGGAGCCGGGGCGGTCGCCAACCCGCGCATGGTGCACTGGCGGCTGTTCGGCCGGTTTCTCATCGCGTGGCTGTTCACGGTCCCTGCCGGCTTTGCCGCAGGTGCCCTCGCTTCGGTTTTGATTGTCGGCTTTAGCCGACCGTAGATCGCGTCACGCTACTTGGAGCGGTCGGCTTTAGCCGACCGTTGATCGCGTCACGCTACTTGGAGCGGTCGGCTTTAGCCGACCGTTGATCGCGTAACGCTACTTGGAGCGGTCGGCTTTAGCCGACCGTTGATCGCGTAACGCTACTTGGAGCGGTCGGCTTTAGCCGACCGTTGATCGCATAACGCTGCTTGGAGCGGTCGGCTTTAGCCGACCGAAGATCGCGTCACGCTGCTTGGAGCGGTCGGCTTTAGCCGACCGTAGATCGCATAACGCTACTTGGAGCGGTCGGCTTTAGCCGACCGTAGATCGCATAACGCTACTTGGAGCGGTCGGCTTTAGCCGACCGAGGATCACGTGACGCTGCTTGGAGCGGTCGACTTTAGCCGACCGAAGATCGCGTAATGCTGCTTGGAGCGGTCGGCTTTAGCCGACCGTAGATCGCATAACGCTGCTTGGAGCGGTCGGCTTTAGCCGACCGAGGATCACGTGACGCTACTTGGAGCGGTCGGCTTTAGCCGACCGACGGAAAAACGGTCGCCTGAAGGCGACCGCTCCAAGTGGATGGTACCTTAGACGGCATGTGGTTGTCGGATCTGTTCGTCTCGGCGAAGCAAGATAAGTTTTTTGTGTTGCTGCGCCGTCAATCAGCCTTGCTCTTAGAAGGCGCGCGGGCGCTGGAGCGGTTCACGCAGGGCAACGATCCCGAACAGGCCGACGCGTGCGGCCGCATCGAGCACGAGGCGGACGAAGTCGTCACTCAGCTCATCGAAGCGCTTCGCAACTCGTTCATCACGCCGTTCGACCGTCAAGACATCTACAATCTCAGCGAAGGCTTGGACGACATGCTCGACTACGTGAACAACGCCGCGCGCGAGATCCGGCTCTTCAACGTCGCGCCGACGCCGGAGATGCAAGACATGTCGCGCATCCTCGTCGACGCCGCCGTCGAAGTCGATGCGGCCGTGACGTCGCTGTGCGCCGGCAGCGGCGAAGCGCAAGCGCACGCCGCGAACGCAAGCCACGCCGAGAACCTCATGGAACGCACGTACCGTGACGCGCTCGCGAAATTGTTCGAAGGCGACGATACACGTCTCATGCTCAAGCTTCGAGAGATCTATCGCCACCTGAGTAACAGCGCCGACCGCGCGGACGCGGTCGGCAGGCTCATCGGCAAGATCGTCGTGAAGGCGAGCTAGGCAAGCGCCGCGCGTTTGAGTTCCCCGGTGATCGTCTCTCCAGGCCGTAGGTCGACGATCTCCAAACCCTGAACGTCTTTGGTGAGCTCGCGCAGCTTCTCCGGCGTGCCGGTGAGCACGGGGAACGTGCCGTAGTGCATCGGGATCACGTGCTTCACACCCAGTAATTTGATCGCGTACGCTCCTTGCACGGGATCCATCGTGTAGAAATCTCCGATCGGCAAGAGCGCGAGATCCGGCTTGTAAAGGTCGCCGATGATCTTCATGTCGGAGAACGCCGCGGTGTCGCCGGCGTGATACACCTTCGTCCCGTTCTCGAAGGTGACGACGTAACCGGCCGCCTCGCCGCCGTAGATGATCTCGTCGCCGTCCTTGATCCCGCAACTGTGCACGGCATGCGTCATCGTCACGCTGATGCCATCGATCTGCGTCGTGCCGCCCTTATTCATGCCGATCGTCTTCTCCACGCCTTTTTTCGCGAGCCAACCCGCCGTCTCGACGATGCACACGACGGTGGCGTTGTGCTCTTTGGCGAGCGCGACGGTGTCGGCGATGTGGTCGAGGTGGCCGTGCGTGACCAAGAGATAGTCGAGCCGGGCGTGTTTTTTCAGATGGCTCGGCGTCACAGGATTTTGGTCGAGGAACGGATCGATCATGACGTACTTGCCGCCGGGCGTTTTGAACTTGAACGTCGCGTGCCCGCAAAACGTGATCTCAAGCGTGCCGAGATTCATGCTGCTCACTCTCCCGCTCGATGCGAGCTTCGCTCGAACGCAACCGCGTGGCCGTAACGCGCGACCGAAGGTCGCGATTAGCGTATTTTTTGGTGCTGCAGGAGTTTTTCGGCTTGCGCCGTCCAGCTTCCCGGAGCGATCGCCGGGGCGGTCCACACGGCCGAGGACGCTCCCACCGACTCGATGATGCGATCCGCCGCGAGCGCGTCGTCAGGCGTCAGGTCGAGATACCAAAGATGGACGAACTTCGGCCATGGCGTCGCGTTGTTCAAGCTCACGATCGTCTCGCGAGACTGAACGTCGTTCGGATATGCGTAGACAATGCTCTCTTCCGGCAAATCGCCGAACCACCCGCTGGTCGTGTACTGGCGATGCTCGACGAAGACTTTGTCGATGGGCTCGTTTCCGACGTAGGCCTGCAGCACGACGCGGCCGGAGCGCGCGAACGAATACAGATCGTAGTCGTCGCCGCTCTGGCGCGTCGCCGTGAGCCCCGCGGGAAGACTCAGGCCAAACCCGGACCCGGCGAACGCGAAATTGCGTTCTTGGGCGCACGCGATCGCTGGAAACGCGAAGAGCGCGACCAGCAACGCGGCGCCTAGTACGGCGACGTGTCTCATACTAGTGAATTTCGGCCTCGCACGAAGTTTTGTTAAGCGCTGATCGTCAATTTGGCGCGAGCGAGCTCGGCTTCCTCGCGAACCCACGCATCGCGCTCGGTGGCGAGCAAGCAGCCCAGCGCCGTGTCCGCTTCGGGCCCGCCGAGTTCGCCGAGCGCCCATGCGGCGTGCCCGCGCACGAGCGGCTTGCGGTCGTCGAGCGCCGCGATCAGGTGCGGGACCGCCGCCGGATCTCGCGAGTTGCCCAGCGCCACCGCCGCGTTGCGCTGCAAGACGGCCTTGCCGCGCCAGGCCATCGCCGTCGGCCCGAACCAGGTTCGGAATTGCGATTTCGACATATGAAGGACTGCCGGCAGATCGACGGCGGGTCCGACGGCCGGAAGCGGCCGGAACGGCGCGCGCGCATCGTCGGTCGCTTGCCTCGCCTTGCGCTCGTTCACCGGACAGACCGACTGGCAGTCGTCGCAGCCCCACAGGCGATTGCCGATGACCTTGCGCAGCTCGCGCGGTATCGCCGTCTTGCGCTGGGTGAGGTCGGAGATGCACAGCCGCGCGTCGATCCTGCCGTCGGAGCCGATCGCGCCAGTCGGGCACTTCCCGATGCACTCGACGCAGTGCCCGCAATGCTTTTTGAGAGGCTCGTCGGGCTCGAGCTCGAGCGTCGTGATGAGCTCCCCTAAGAGCACCCACGAGCCGAACTCGCGCGTGAGCACGTTCGCGTTCTTGCCGAACCAACCGATGCCGGCGCGCACCGCGGCGGCGCGATCCACCAGCGGCCCGGTATCGACGCACGGCAGGCATGCTTCGCCTGGAAACGTCGCGCAGATGTACGCCGCAAGCTCGCGCAGCCGGCCGCCGATCACGCGGTGATAGTCCTGGCCCCATGCGTGCCGCGAGACAAAGCCGCGCAAACCGGGCGCCTCGGGGTCGTGCGTGTCGTCGCTCGTCAAATAGCACGTCGCGGTGCAGATGATCGACTTGGCACCGGGCAACGTCCTCTGCGGCGTGCAGTTGCGCCGGACGTCTTCATCCGAATAGCGCCATTGCGCGAGGTACCCATCGGCGACCCGCTCGCGAAAGCGTCGCTCCTCGAAGACGAATCGGTCGGCGCTCGCAACGCCGACCAGATCGAATCCGAGTTCGCCGGCGCGCGACGCGATGCGCGCCTTCGCGTCGGTCATGTGCTGCTGGTGATCGAGGGATACTGGACGATGGTCGTGCCGTGGACGGGTAGACCGTTGAGCGTTGCCGGCGCGTACGTCGTGCGCCGGGCGGCGTCCAGCGCCGCGGCGTCGTATGCGGGATCGCCGCTGGATTCCAGCAGCGTCACCGCCGCGACGTTGCCGTCGGGATCGATGTCGACGCGTATCCGCACCGAGTGCGGCGGCTGCGCGGAATCGGCGACCGATGCCTGGGTCAGCACCTGCGGCGGATTGTCGTCGCCCCATTCGATCGACCCGGCGAGTTTCTCGGTGCTGCCGCCGGTGTCGGCGGATGCCGACAACATCCGGCGCTTGACGGGCTCCATCTTATGCGCGTCGATCACGGCGAGCGACGCGGGAGACGCGTTGCGCTGCCGCATCTTGATGAAGTGTTTGATCTCCAGCTGTTCCGTCCGGTTGGCGCCCCGGATCCGGTTCGCTCCGGTGACGTTGCCGTTCACCATTTCGCGCAGCTGGATGAGCGTGAGGTCCATGTGCGCCCGCTTGATGATGATCGGCGTCGGCAGCGGGTGCGGCGTCGGCGTCGACTCCGGACGCTGCCGCTCGATGCGCGAAACCGAAAAAATCGATATGGTCTGCTCGGGCATGTTCGGATAGCGCCAAGAGGGCGAGATCGCGGTGATCGTAGGTCCGAGGACGAAGTGCACGAGGAATGAAAGCACGACAAAGGCAGCGAGTACGTACAGGGCGCGGCGACGCGCGCGCCACGCTTGGCTTGGGCCGTCCGTGACGCTCGGCTCGTGAGGCTTCGGGTGCTGATCCGCCATGTAAGACGCCTCGTCGATCTGCGTTTGGCCCACTTCCCTGAAGGGCCGGCGGCCACCTCGGCGCGCATACCCTTGAGCCGATGGCGGCCGACCTGAAAAAATCCGGAAAACTGCGTCTCTACAGCGCCGCCTGGTGCTGGTACTGCCAGCGCGTCATCCGGAAACTGGACCAGCTCGGATTGCCCTACGACGTGATCGAGGTGCCGATCCCGCACAGCAAGCGCCGCGAGGTTCTCGAGCTCTCGGGCCAAACAAGCGTGCCGGTGCTGGTCGACGGCGCGAAAGTCATCGACGACGACGATCGCATCGTCCCCTATCTCGAGGAGACGTACGGAAGAGGCGAGCGCTCGCTCCCCTAAGCGTAGATGCCCCGCGTCACATAGGCGTCGACGACGCGGCGGATCGCCACCATGTAGGCGGCTGTGCGCAGCGACACGCGATGATCCTGCGCCGTGGTCCACACCGCGTCGAAATTCTCCCGCAGCACGTCGCGCAGCTTGTCGTTGACCTCGGCTTCCTTCCAGTAGTAGCCGGCGCGGTCTTGCGCCCACTCGAAATACGATACGGTCACGCCGCCGGCATTGGCGAGGATGTCCGGGATGATCATCACCCCCGCCTCGTCGAGCACCTTGTCTGCGCCGGGCGTGGTGGGGCCGTTCGCGCCTTCCGCGATCAGACGCGCTTTGATGTCCTTGACGTTCTTCTCGGTGATCTGATTCTCGATGGCCGCCGGGATCAGGATGTCGCACGGCAGCTCGAGCAGCGCCTCGTTGCTGACGGGCTGCGTGTCCGGCAGGCCCTCCAGGCTGCGGCGTTCGTTCTTCGGGTCGGCGAGATAGCGCAGCGCGGCGTGCACGTCGATGCCCTTCGGGTTCGTGACGGCTCCGTACTGATCGCTGAGCCCGACGATGATCGCGCCTTCGTCGTGCAGCAGTTTCGCCGAGATGGACCCGACGTTGCCGAAGCCTTGGACGGCCACGCGCTGGCCGGCAATCTTCTTCTCCATCTTCTCGAGCGCGGCTTCGATGGCGATCATCACGCCGCGCCCGGTGGCCTCGACGCGCCCGCGCGACCCGCCGACGTTCAACGGCTTGCCGGTGACCACGCCGGGCGTGTGCGAGCGCATGTGCATCGAGAAGGTATCCATGATCCATGCCATCGTCTGCGGATTCGTGCCCACGTCCGGCGCGGGCACGTCTTTGTCGGGACCGATGATCTCGATGAGTTCGGCCGCGTAGCGGCGCGTGAGCCGCTCGAGCTCGCCGCGCGATAAGCGCTGCGGGTCGCAGGTGACGCCGCCCTTGGCCCCGCCGAAGGGCAGGTCCACGACCGCGCATTTCCACGTCATCCAGAACGCCAGCGCGGTGACCTCGTCAAGCGTGACGTCCGGGTGATAGCGGATGCCGCCTTTCGCCGGACCGCGCGCGAAGTTGTACTGCACGCGATAGCCGCGGTAGACCTCGAGCTCGCCGCTGTCGCGCTGAAACGGAATCGAGATGATCATCTGGCGCGAGGGATGCGTCAGGATCAGCTTCATGCTCGGGCTCAGCTCGAGTTTTTCGGCGGCGCGATTGAAGTAGGTGATCGCTTCGCCGAAGACGTCTTTCTCGGGTCCCGTCCCTCGAAGGTTGGCGGACGCGCTGCCGGACGGACTGTTCATGGAGATCATGATGCGTGCGGTCCTCAGACGTTGAATCGGAAGTTGACGACGTCGCCTTCGCGCATGACGTACTCGCGGCCCTCGGTGCGCAGCAAGCCGGCGTCTCTGACGGCCTGCAGGCTGCGCAGGCGCGCGAGATCCCGGTAATCGGCGATCTCGGCGCGGATGAATCCGCGCTCGATGTCGCTATGGATCTTGCCGGCGGCCTGCGGCGCTTTCGTGCCGCGCTGGATGGTCCACGCGCGCGTCTCTTTTTCGCCGGCCGTCAAAAACGTCATGAGATCCAGCGAGCGATAGGACGCGAGGATGAATTCATCCAGCGCGCTTTTTTCGATGCCCAGCTCCGCCGCCATTGCCTTCGCCTCGTCCGGCGGCAGTGCCGCAAGCTCGGCTTCGATCTGCGCGCAGACGACGATGCATTCCGCGCCCTGCGCGCGCGCTTGATCGCGAACCGCGAGCACATGCTCGCGCGTGCGTTCGCTCGGACGTTCATCGACGTTCGCGACGAGGAGCATCGGTTTTGCGGTGAGCAACGACAGTTCCTGTGATAGCGCGAAGACGAGCGCATCCTTCGCCAGCGCGCGAACGGGCCGGCCTTCATCGAGCGCGGCGCGCATGTGTTCCAACGCCGCGACTTCGGGTGCGAGCGCAGGGTCCGCTTTGGCGCGCGGGCGCGTTTTCTCCAGCCGGCGGTCGACCGCCGCGACGTCGGCAAGCGCGAGTTCGATGTTGACGATCTCGATGTCGCGCAGCGGCTCGGCGTGACCCTCGACGTGGACCACGTCGGCGCTCTCGAAGCAGCGCACGACCATCGCGACGGCGTCGACCTCGCGGATGTGCGCGAGGAACTGGTTGCCCAACCCCTCTCCCGTCGCGGCGCCGCGCACCAGGCCCGCGATGTCCACGAACGTCGTGGTGGACGGCACGATCTTCTTGCTCTGGAAGATCGAAGCGAGGTCGTCGAGGCGTGGATCGGGCACCGCGACCACGCCGACGTTCGCGTCGATCGTGCAGAACGGATAGTTCGACGCGGCAGCCCCCGCGTGCGTGAGCGCGTTGAAGAGCGTCGACTTCCCGACATTCGGCAGGCCGACGATGCCGCACGCGATGGGCATCGGTCAGGAGGGCGGTCCGCTGGGCAGCCAGCCTTGCTGTTGCAGGTCCGCGCTGATGCGCTGGCGCGCGTCGGCGAGCCGGTTCGCCATCTCCGCGCGCGGTGCGTGGAACGCGACGGAGAACGTCACGAGATCGGGCTTCACGTCGACGACGCTGACCGAGACGTCCGCGTTTGCGGCGCCGGCTCCGTCCGCGCCGGCGGCGGCCGCCGCCGCGATGCGATCCCGCATCGCGTCGATCGGGGCGCGCAACGGCAGCGTGATGGAGAAGGTGGCTCGGTTCGGTCGCCTGCTCTCGTTCGCGACCATCAAGATGTTGCCGTTCGGCACGAAAATCTCGCGGCCGCTGGCGTCGATCAAGCGGGTCGTGCGCAACCCAACCGTCTCCACCGTGCCGACGATGACCGCGTTCGTGGTGGTGGTGATCTCGAGCGCGTCGCCGACGTCGTACTGGTCCTCCAGCAGGCCGGAAAAACCGGCGAGAACGTCGCGCACAATGGTCTGCGCGCCGAACGCCAAGGCCGCGGTCACGATGCCGGCCGACCACAGGGCCGGTTCAACGTTGACGCTCCAGATGTTGAGGACGATCAGGACCACGGCGATGAGCGCGACGAAGGAGATGAGGGACTTCGCCAGCTGGGAGAACGTCGCGACGCGCGGGATGAAGCGCGAGATGAAGCGCCGGCCGAAGAAGCGATCGACCACCGCGATGCACAGACGCCATATGACGAACGCCACGATGATCGCGATCGCGGTGTCCAACAGTTGACGAACCAAGTCTGGGCGGATTCCTCCCATGCGTTCATTCAATCTACATGCTGACGCGAACGCGGTCCTGCGCGCGATATGGGTATGATAGGAAGGGGGGGACCCGTGGCGAAGGGGCTTCGCCGTTAGCGAAGCAGAGTGGATGTGAAGTCAGTGCGCCAGATGAAGGTTGACAAGCTCGGCATCGACTTGCTCACCCACGATCCCGTGGTGATTCTCAAGGATCTGGAGGGCAAGCGCTACTTGCCCATACTCATCGGCCCCTTCGAAGCGACGGCCATCCAGCTCGCGCTCGAGGGACAGCCGGTGCCGCGGCCGCTGTCGCACGACCTCATGAAGTCGATCTTGGACGGCGTGAGCGCCAAGCTCACCAAAGTCGTCATCCACGACATCAAGGACAGCACGTTCTACGCGAAACTCGTCGTGGAGACCGCCGGCGAAGATCAGGAGATCGACGCGCGCCCGAGCGATTGCATCGCGCTCGCGCTGCGCGCGAACGCGCCCATCTACGTCACGGATAAGATCGTGCTCGAGGAATCGGTGTACGACAAACGCGCCGAAGAAGAAGACGTGCAGCGCTTCCGCAAGTACATCGAGAACTTGAAACCGAGCGATTTCAAGGAATAGCGTTTCGCAATTCTACCTTGGAGCGGTCGGCTTTCGCAGACCGAGCGCGTTTTTTATGCAGGGAGTCCCGGGATGAAGCATTCAGCGGAGATCGGCGTGTTCGGCGGCTCGGGTCTCTATTCGCTGCTCGAGAAGCCGCAAGAGGTGAAGGTCGACACGCCCTACGGAGAACCGAGCGATCTGCTGCATCTGGGCACGCTCGCCGGCCGCCGCGTCGCGTTTTTGCCGCGGCATGGACGCAAGCACACGCTGCCGCCGCACATGATCAACTACCGGGCGAACTTGTGGGCGATGAAAGAACTCGGCGTGACGCGCGTCATCGGGCCGTGCGCTTCCGGCTCATTGAAGGCGTCCGTACGTCCGGGGCACTTCGTCGTCTGCGATCAACTCGTGGATCGCACGAACGGCCGCAAAGACACCTTCTACGACGGTCCGGTCACGACGCACGTCTCGTTCGCCCACCCGTATTGCCCGCAGCTGCGCCCGCTGGCGGTCGAGGTCATCCGCGAACTCGGCATCGTCGTGCATGAAACGGGAACGGTCGTGACGATCCAAGGCCCGCGGTTTTCCACCATCGCGGAGAGCCTCTGGTACGCGTCGGCCGGTTGGGAGGTCATCAACATGACGCAGTATCCCGAGGCGTATTTGGCGCGCGAGCTGGAGATGTGCTACGTGAACATTTCGCTCATCACCGACTACGACGTCGGTCTGGAGGGCGACCCCGGCGTGCAGCCGGTGACCCACGAAGCCGTGATCAAAGTCTTCAACGAGAACAACGCGCGCATCAAAAAAGTCATCTTCGAGCTGATCCAGCGCGCGCCGGCGCAGCGCACCTGTCCCTGCGGCTTCGCTCTCACCGGCGCCCGCCTCTCGTAGAACGCCTGCGCTACTTGTGGCGGTCGAGCTTGCTCGACCGGTCGACCAAGGTCGACCGCTGCAACTAGACGCGCAGCGAGCGGAGTTGGATCTGCAGCCAACCGAGGATTTGGCCCGGCGCGACGTTGGTGCTCGCAAGCCTCGACGCTTCGTCGAGCGCGGCCAGCGCGGCGGCCGAGAGCGCCGTCGCTGCGTCCTTGAGCGCGGCGGCGGTCCGCTTCACTTCGGGCAAGAGTTCCACGTCGAGCACGTACGCATCCCCGGCGGCTGAATAGGCGATGACGTCGCGCACCGCGATTCGCGCTTGGCGGATGATCTCGTCGAGGTCGGCTCGCGCCGCTTCGCGGTCTTCCTTTGAGAGTTGCGGCGTCGCCGGCATCTCTTGCGGCGACCGCAAGCAATCCAGCGCCCAGGCGCGCGCCGACGCGCGCAGCGCGGCGACCTCGTCGTCCAGTTCCTCGAGCGCCGTGCCCAAACTACCCTGAGCGCGCCGCGCGAGCGTTCGCGCGCGCGCTTTCTTGACCCCGTAGTGGGTCTCGAGCTGGCCGGCGATCGCGGATTCCGCGAGCGGGGCGAAGCGCAACTCGACGCTGCGCGAGCGCACCGTCGGCAGGACGCTCTCCGGGCGCTCAACCGTGATGAGGAAGAGCTTGCCGGCGTCCGGCTCTTCGAGCTCTTTCAGCAGCGCGTTGTACACCACATCACCGGTGACGTTTTCGAAATCCGGGATGATGCAGACCATGCGGCCGCCCTCGTACGACCGCAGCTGCATTTCCCGCAGGACGGCGCGAGCCGCCTCTATGCCCATGTCGTCGGTCTTGCGCGGGGTCGTATCTGCCTGCGCGTCCGCGCGATGGATGAATTCCGCGTCCACCACGATGGTGTCGCCGGACGAGCCGGCGATGCCGCGCACGCATGGGCCGCACGTTCCGCAGTATCCGAGCGGAAACGACGTCGGACGTTCGCAGTGCAGCGTGAGAGCGAGCGCGCGCGCGAACGATCGCTTTCCCGTTCCGCGCGGGCCGGAGAATACATACGCCTGCGCGAGGCCCTCTGGGCCAAGCTGCCGGAAGTAATCGACGATGCGCTCCTGACCGACGAACGGCTTCGGCGCCTGCGCCGGCTGGCGCGCCGGCGCGGCTTCGATCTCGGTTTTTCGCTTCGGCACGTTGACATCTTCAGATGATTGTAGCGGTCGACCTTGGTCGACCAGTCGAGCAAGCTCGACCGCTACAAGTCTAGGAGTGAAGGCGTTCGAGGACCTTCTCGCGCACCACGTTGGCGATCTTTTCGGGCGGGCGCGCGCCTTCGAGCACGACGAAGCGCTGCGGCGCCGCGGCCGCCAGGTGCCGGTATCCCTCGGCGACGCGCTCGTGAAACTCGAGCTGCTCGCGCTCCATGCGATCGTGGCCGCGGCGCCGGCCGTGCAGTCGCTCGTGTATCGCGCTCGCCGGGATGTCCAGCAAGAACGTGAGATCCGGCGTCAGGTTGCGCGCCGCGAACGCGGTGATCCGCGAGATCTCCTCGAGGGGCAAGCCGCGAGCGTAGCCCTGATACGCCAGGGTCGCGTCCCAGAATCGATCGCACACGACGAGCTTGCCTTCGCGTAAGGCGGGTTGAATGACGTCCGCGACGAGTTGCGCGCGCGACGCATTGAAGATAAGCGTTTCGGCTTCGGCGCTGATGATCGCGTGCGGATCGGCCAGGATCTCGCGCAATCGTTCACCGAGCGGCGTTCCGCCGGGCTCGCGCGCGATCGCGAACGGGATGGACGTCGTGATCAGGTAGTCGTGGAGCAGCTTGACCTGCGTCGACTTGCCCGCGCCTTCGATGCCTTCGAAGGTGACGAACAATCCGGACGCTATTGGTACGACTCCTTGTACAGCCGGACGCGGCGGTTCGGTTCCGAACCGGTCGAGCGCGATTGGACGTGATACTTCTCGGCGAGTTGATGCTGGAGCCGGCGGATGTACGAGGTCTGCGGCGAGAGCTCGATCGGCGTGTTGTGCAACATCACTTTGTACACCGCTTCCTCGGCCTCGCGCAGCGCGATCTCCTCGTCGTCCTGCGACGGCAGATCGTAGAAATGCCGCAAGCAGGATTGGATCTGCGCCGTCGTGTTCGTCTTGATCGAGTAGATGGGCACGTTCTGCGCGGCGATGTCTTTCAGTTTTCCGTTGTCGCGCCGCTCGAGCGTCTTCAGGGTGAGCACCACGTCGGCGTCATCCCAGGTGCGCACCACCGCCGCCGGCACGCGCAGGTTCTGAATGGCGCGCTCGATCTTCGCGCGGCTCACGCCGTACGGGAAGACGCGCACGATGTCGGGCTCGGCTTCGTCGTCGGCCTCCGGCACGTCCGCATAGGCCGCCGCGCGTTCGGTGAACGACGGCCGGATCGGGATGGCGAACCGGTTGTCGGGCATGTCCGACTTTTGCACGACCTCGAACGGGCCCGCCTCGGTGCGCACCCGCACCTCCGGCCGGGGCGCGTGGCCGCGCAGCATCGCGTCGACCACTTCGGAGACGGGCGAGTGCAGCGATAGGCGGTTGCGGTCGTTGATCTCGATGACGACGTCGAAGGTCGGCGGCGCGCGGCGTTCGAGCACCGTCTTGCGGGTGCCGCGCCGGCGCGCTTCCTCATCGGAAAGGGTGACGGCTGCGATGCCGCCCACCAGGTCGGAGAGCGTCGGGTTCATCAACAGGTTGTCGAGGTCGATGCCATGCGCGGTGCCGATGAGCTGCACCCCGCGCTCCGCGATGGTGCGGGCCGCGAGCGCTTCGGCTTCCGTGCCGATCTCGTCGATGACGATGGCCTCGGGCATGTGGTTCTCGACCGCTTCGATCATCACCGCATGCTGGTTGGCGGGGATGTCGACCTGCATGCGCCGCGCGTGGCCGATGCCCGCATGCGGCACGTCGCCGTCGCCGGCGATCTCGTTGCTCGTGTCGACGATGACGACGCGCTTGCGTACGTCGCCTGACAGTATGCGCGCCACCTCGCGCAGCATCGTCGTCTTGCCCACGCCGGGCTTGCCGAGCAGCAAGATGGAGCGTCCGGACCGCACGACGTCCAAGATGATGTCGATCGTTCCGTAAACCGCACGGCCGACGCGGCAAGTCAAGCCGATGACCTTGCCGCCGCGATTGCGCAGGCACGAGATGCGGTGCAGCGTTTTTTCGATGCCCGCGCGATTGTCTTTGCCGAACTCGCCGACGCGGCTGACGACGTACGCGATGTCGTCCTGCGTCACCGGCGTGTCGGACAGGTTCACGTAGTCGTGCGGGAAGCGCGCCTCGGGTAACCGGCCGAGATCGAGGATGACCTCGATGAGTTCTTTTCGGTTGGGGAGGCCGATAAGCGCCTGGCGGATCGCCGGCGGGAAGATGTCGAGGAGCGCGTAGAGTTCCCAGTCGCCGTTGTAGTTGGTCTGCGCGGCAAGACCCTGGTTCAAAGAATCGTTCACCTCAGGTCGGTGCATCTGGTTGGAGGACGCGGATGGTGCGCAGCTTCGTGTCGACGGGACCCTGCATGCGTACTCCGGCCTTGATTTCCAGCCGCAAGTATTCGATGAATGTTTCCGTTATGCGTTCGCCCGGGCACAAGATCGGGATGCCGGGCGGATAGGGCGTCACCACCTCTGCGCAGATGCGTCCTGCGCTCTTCTTGAACGGGATTTCGACGTGGTCACTCAGGAATGCCTCCCGCGGCGTGACGACGAGCTCCGGAATCGGCGGCATCTTGTACGTGCCTTGCGCGAGCCGGCGTTCGAGGATGCCGGTCGGCGCGTAGATGTCGATCGGACGATCTTCCCGCGCGAGCTCGCTCACCGCATTGACGAGTTTATCGATGCTATCGTGCGTGTCGCCGATCGTGACGAGCGCGACGACGTTGAACAGATCCGCGAGCTCGATCTGCACGTTATAACGTTTCCTTAAGATTTCGTCCGCTTCATAGCCCGTGTAGCCCAAGCCCTTGACCGTGATGACGATGCGCGTCTCGTCGTAGCCGGCGATGCCGGGCCGGCCGATTTGATCGGTGCCCATGCAGTACACGCCGGGGATGCGATTGAGGCGCTCGCGCGCGTCTCGCGCCAGCTGGAGCGCGCCGGCCAGCAGCTGCTCGCCTTCGGTCGCCATCTGCATGCGGGCCACATCGAGCGACGCGAGCAGCACGAGCTGCGGGCTCGTGCTCTGGAAAATGCGCAAGGTGCTGCGCAGGCGGCCTTGATCGACGCTTTGGCCCTTGGCGTGCAGCATCGACGCTTGGCTCATCGCACCCAGCAATTTGTGCGTCGAGTTGACGCACATGTCGGCGCCGATCGAGGTCGCCGAGGGCGGCAGCTCCGGGTGGAAGTGCAGGTGCGGTCCCCAGGCCTCATCTACGAGCAGCAGTTTCCCTCGCTCGTGCACGATGCGCTCGAGCGCCGCCAGATCCGCCGTCGAGCCGTAGTAGGTGGGGCTGGTGATGAACACGGCCTTGGCTTCCGGATGTTCGTCCAGCGCGTCGCGCACCGTCTGCGCGGTGACGCAGTGATCGACGTGGTGCTCCTGATCGACTTCCGGACGCAGGTAGACCGGACGCGCGCCGCTCATGATGAGCGCGCTCGTGGCCGACTTGTGGCTGTTGCGCGGCAGCAGCACGCTGTCGCCCGGCCGCAGCGCGGTCATCAACATCGCCTGATTGCCGGCGGTCGAGCCGTTGACCAGGAAATAGGTGAAGTCGGCGCCGTACGCCGCAGCCGCGAGGTTTTGCGCGTCTCGGATCGGGCCGGATGGTTGATGAAGGTCGTCGAGGTTGCCGACTTGGGTCAAGTCGATGGCCAAGACGTTATCGCCGACGAAATCGCGCATCAGCCGGTGCATGCCCGCGCCTTGCTTGTGGCCAGGCGTGTGGAACGGAACGGTGCCGCTTGTCACGTAGTCGTGGAGCACGTCGAAATACGGGGTGCGTTTTTGGCTGAGTCGAGGCAAACGGGTTCCTCCGGTTCGCGATCGGTCTAGAAGAACCCGAAGATTACCAGAATTCCCAGAAGCGGCGGCAGACGGGGAGCAGGCGGATGTGTCGCGCCATCATCACGCCTTCGTTTTCGCGCATCTTCGTTCCCAACCTTGTCGTTCCCAACCTTGTGGCGGTCGAGCTTGCTCGACCGGTCGACCAAGGTCGACCGCCACAATCATCCGCGGTCAAAACAGGTCCACCAAGGTCGAGCTCTCCAATATCTTTCGCATGAGAGCATTGCGCATGCGCGCCGCCGGCGGGCCCGACGTTCTCGAAATCGCGGACGTGCCGGCGCCGCGTCCGGGCGACAACGAATTGCTCGTGCGCGTCGTGGCCGCGGGGCTGAGCGGCGCGGATCTCGTGCAGCGGCGCGGTCGGTATCCGCCTCCGCCCGGAGTTCCGGCAGACCTGCTCGGCCTCGAGTATGCCGGCGAAGTCGCGCAACTCGGCGATGGAGCGCGGCGCTTTCGCATCGGCGACCGCGTCATGGGCATCGTCGGCGGAGCCGGGCAAGCCGAGTTCGTCGTGACGCACGAAGATCTGGCGATGCCCGTGCCGGCCGAAGTGAGCGATCTCGATGCCGGCGGGATTCCAGAGGCATGGATCACCGCCCACGACGCGCTGTTCGCGCAAGGCCGACTTGCGAACGGCGACGCGGTGCTCGTCCATGCGGTCGGCTCCGGCGTCGGCACCGCGGCCGCGCAGCTTGCCAAGACGCACGGCCACTTCGTCGTCGGCACTTCCCGCAGCGCGTGGAAACTCGAGCGCGCGATGCCGCTGGGAGTCGACGTCGGCGTCGACGCGCGGGAAGGGAAATTCTCCGATGCGGTCCTCGAGGCCACGCAGCAGCGCGGTGCGGGCGTCATTTTGGATTTCGTCGGCGCTGCGTTTTTCGACGAGAACATCCGCGCGCTGGCGCCGCGCGGCCGGCTCGTGTTCCTCTCCACGCTGGGCGGGGCGGACGCGGCGCTTTCCATACGTTCGATGATGCGCAATCGGCTGACGCTGGTCGCAACCACATTACGCCCGCGCAGCGCTCGCGAGAAAGCCGAAGCCACGCGGTCATTCGCCGACTACGCGCTTCCGCTATTCGAGAGCGGAGAACTCAAGGTGCCGGTCGACAAGGTCTTCAAACTCGAGGAAGCTGCCGCGGCCCATCGCTATTTAGAAGAAGGCAAGGCTTTCGGCAAGGTCGTCTTTCTGATCGCGGAGTGACCCCAATGCTGCTTCGCTAATGCCGTGCTCGACCGGAGGTCGACGAACTTCGCGACCGGAGGTCGCGGCACACAGTCCGACCTGCGGTCGGCCTGACGTCGAGCTCCGCTCGAGCACAGCATTAGAGGTCTGCTGTTGCCCTAGGCCTCGATGCGCTCCTCGATCGAAACGTCGTAGAGGAACAGATACTTATACCACTCGCCGGGTAGCGTGTGGCGCTTGATCTGGATCCACGGGATGTACTTCGGCGTGCGCGGCTTGCGCAGCAGCGTCATGTTCGCGTCGTGCGGCGTGCGGTTGTTCTTCCTGTTGTTGCAGGTCAAGCAGGCGCAGGCGAGGTTCTCCCACGACGACGGGCCGCCGGCCGAGCGCGGCACGACGTGGTCGACCGTCATCGGGCCACCCGACTTCTGGCCGCAGTACTGACAGGTGTAGTCGTCGCGCAACAGGACGTTTTTCTTGGTGAGCGCGACCTGCTGGCGCGGCCGCCGGATGAAGTAGAGCATGCGGATGATCGACGGCATGCGGATGGAAAGCGTCGCGGAGCGAAGCGCTCGATCGTGCTCGTGCAGCACTTCGGCCTTGCCGGAGAAGATGAGCTTGACCGCGCGCTGCAACGAGCACACGTTGAGCGCTTCATACGTCGCGTTCAGCACCAGTACGTCGGTCACGCGGTCAGCGCACCTTCTTGACGTACTCGACTTGCAGTTGCGTCAACACTCCCTCGATCGCGATCAACTCGTCGTTCGACAGCGCCCGCCGCACCGCACCGAGCAGCGCGTTCGCCGCATCGATGGCCAGCTTCGCCTCATCCAGATTCAGCTGCGATCCGCCGGGATCCATCGCGGCATCGGCCGGCGTCGGCGCGCCCAGGCGCGCAGCGCCGGCTTCGACGAGCAACGACAGCAGGCTGAAAGCCAAGGCGCTGATCGGCACGGGTTCTCCGGTCCGATCCTCGCGCTGCGGCGATGTCGAATCGTCCGCCCCTTGCGCCATCAGCCGGCCACCATTCATCTTTAGGTTGGGCGCAGCCGGGTGGGGTCCCCTGCAGCGGGGCAGGCGTCGCCACGGATTATTGTTCCTTCGCCGCGGCCACCATCTTCAGGAAGTACTCGTGGATGCGTCGGTCATCTGTCAGTTCGGGGTGGAACGAGGTGCCCAAGCGATTGTCCTGGCGCACCATCACGCCCTTGCCTTCCACGCTGGCCAAGATCGTCGCGCCGCCCCATGCCGATTCGATCCACGGCGCGCGGATGAACACGCCGGGAAACGGCTTGCCGTCGAGCCCGAGGATATCCAGCGGCAGTTCGGCGCTTTCGATTTGCCTGCCGAAGGCGTTGCGCTTGACTTCAATGCTCAACAGTCCCAGCGTCGGCTGATGCGAACCCATGACGTTCTCCGCCATGACGATCATGCCCATGCACGTGCCCCACACGGGCATGCCGCGTTTGACGCGTTCCGCCAACGGCTTCGCCAGACCGAAACGCTCCAGCATGGCGCCGACCGTCGTCGATTCGCCGCCTGGAATGATGAGCCCGTCGACGGCTGCAAGTTCGCGTGGCGTCTTGACGCGCACGCCGTTCGCTTTCGCGCGCGCGAGCGCGGCGAGGTGCTCCTCGACGTCGCCTTGGAGGCCGAGCACGCCGACGGTGAGGTTGAACATAGGCGATGAAGACTTGAAAGATGCTGTGCTCGAGCGGAGCTCGACGTCGGGCAGACCGGAGGTCGGCCTATGCGCCGCGACCTCTGGTCGCGGACGTCGTCGACCTGCGGTCGAGCACAGCATGAGCGGGAGTGAGCGTTACCAACCGCGGCCGGCCAGCAGTTGCTCCTTCGGGATCTGGCTGATCTCGAGGCCGGGCATCGGCGCGCCGAGGTCCTTGCTCACTTCGAGCACGACCTTCGGGTCGTCGAAGTAGTGCGTCGCTTCGACGACGGCCTTCGCGGTCTTCGCCGGATTCGCGCTCTTGAAGATGCCCGAGCCGACGAACACGCCTTCCGCGCCGAGCTGCATGACGAGCGCGGCGTCGGCCGGCGTCGCCACGCCGCCCGCGACGAACATGACGACCGGGAGCTTGCCGTGCTTGGCCACGTCGCGCACGATCTCAACCGGCGCGCCGAGATCGCGCGCCACGGACACGAGTTCTTCTTTGGGCAGCGTAGCGAGCCGTCGGATGTCGTCGTTGACGGCGCGCAAATGGCGGATCGCCTCGACGATATTGCCGGAGCCAGCTTCTCCCTTGGTGCGGATCATCGCCGCGCCTTCGGCGATCCGGCGCAATGCCTCGCCCAAATTGCGCGCGCCGCAGACGAAGGGCACGGTGAACGAGCGCTTGTCGATGTGGTAGTTCTCGTCGGCGGGGGTGAGCACTTCGCTTTCGTCGATGAAGTCGACGCCCAGCGCTTCGAGCACCTGCGCCTCGACGAAATGGCCGATGCGCGCTTTTGCCATTACGGGAATGGTCACGGTGTCCATGATGCGCTGGATGATCTCGATCGCGGCCATGCGGGCGACGCCGCCTTCTTTGCGGATGTCCGCCGGCACGCGCTCGAGCGCCATCACCGCCACCGCGCCGGCCTCTTGCGCGATCGTCGCTTGTTCCGGCGTGGTGACGTCCATGATGACGCCGCCTTTGAGCATCTGCGCGAGCCCGCGCTTGACCTTGTCCGTGCCGGTGTTCTTCATGTCATACTCTCCCGAATACGAAGGCTACCACAACCGAAGCCGCTGCGGTAGCCCCATGGTGACAAGAGGGACACGGTCGACCAAGGTCGACCTCCACAAAGTCCTAGTCCGTCAGAACGTCGCGCTGCCTTGCAGATCGGCGCCGCTGGTGATGTGTCCTTCGAGCGCGAGCCGGAACTCGGTCGGTTTGTCCGCTTTCGCGAACGCCTCTTGCTCGGTGACGAACCCGCTCTGATAGAGCTCGAGCAGCGCTTGGGTGAACGTCTGCATGCCTTCCATCTTGCCGATCTGCATGTATTGATAGATCTCGCCGAACTTGTTTTCGAGGATCAAGCTGCGGATGGTGGGCGTGGCGACGAGCACCTCGACCGCCGGCACGCGGCCCGTGCCGTCGAGCCGCGGCAGCAAGCGCTGCGAGACGATCGCGCGCAGCGTCGAAGCCAACTGCGTGACGAACATCTGACGGTTCGATTCGGGCAGCGTGTCCATGATGCGCTCGAGCGCCTGGGTGCAATTCTGCGTATGCAGGGTGGACAGCACGAGGTGGCCGGTCTCGGCGGCGGTCAGCGCGGTGATGATCGATTCCTGATCGCGCATCTCGCCGATGAGAATGACGTCCGGATCCTGGCGCAGCGCTTGCTTGAGCGCGACCGTGTAGGACTCCGTGTCGATGCCGACCTCGCGCTGGTTCACGATCGCCATCTTGTCGACGTGCAGATATTCGATGGGATCCTCGATCGTGATGATGTGGCGTTTCTGCGACGCGTTGATGAAGTCGATCATCGCGGCGAGCGACGTGGATTTGCCCGTGCCGGTCGCGCCGGTGAACAAGATGATGCCGTCCTGGAATTCGCAGAGCTGGCGCAGGATGGGCGGCAAGCGCAATTCTTCGAAGCCGGGGATGCGCAGCTTGACCATGCGGAACGCCGCGCTCACCACGCCGCGCTGGAAGAACGCGCTCACCCGGAAACGGCCCTGCCCGTGGAGTCCGTAGGCGAAGTCGAGCTCTTTGTTCTCCAAGAACTCTTGCTGCTGGGCGTGGGTCATGGACGAGAAGATGAGGTTCTCGCATTCGGGAACCGTCAGCACTTTGTCGATGAGCGGCCGCAGCGTGCCGTACACGCGGATGATCGGCGGCGCACCGGGTTTGAGGTGCAGATCGGACGCGTCGAGCTCGATCATCTGCCGAAGCATCGTATCGAGGTCGAGCGCCGTCGTGGTGCGAGCTGCGGTGGACGTGTCAATCACGGTGTACGCTCCCGAGCGGTTGGCAAAGGCGCGGTCGTGGCGAACCGCACCCAACATGGGTTAAGATACCCTTCTCTTGATGTTATCGGAGATTCGACGCGCGTTTTGCGGCTTTCGGGGGCGTTCGGGACAGCACAGGACGGATTTCCGGGGCGTCCGAAGGCCTGCGCGTGGCCGCTGCGACCGGGCCGTTTCGCCTTCGTGCTCGAGCCAAGCTCAATCTGCGCTTCGAGATCGGTTCGACGGCGGCCAACGGACTGCACGCGATCCGATCCGTGATCGCCGACTTGGTCCTCGCCGACGACCTCGACTTCGTCCCCGAGCCGGGCCCGTTCGCCCTGGCGAGCGATGGCGCCGTCATCCCGCAGCAACGCAACCTAGCGTGGCGCGCCGCCATCGCGATGGAATCCGATCTTTCGGGTTGGCGACTGCGAATCGCAAAGCAGATCCCGCTGCAGGCCGGCCTCGGCGGCGGCAGCGCGGACGCAGCCGCTGCGTTGCGCGGGGTGGCGTGCATCCTGGAATCTCGAGGCGTGCCGATCGTGGAAGCGCGACTGCGCATGATCGCGCAGATTCTCGGCTCGGACGTGCCGGCGTGCTTGCTGCCCGGCTTGAAAGTCGTCGGCGGGACCGGCGAGATCGTTCGGCAAGTCAACGCGCAGGCGCCGCCGTGGGGTGTCGTGCTGCTGCAACCGTCCGTCCGCATTCCCACGGCAGACGCGTACCGGCTCGTCGATACGGCGCGCGCGTCGTCGAGCTCGCCGGGTGTTGAGCACAACGGGAGCTGTGACGAACTGTGCGCCGCGTACGCGCACGCCGATTTCGAGCGCGTCCGTTCGTTGCTGCATAACGACTTTCAATCGATCATCGAAGCCGCCTATCCGCCGGTGCGCGAAGCGCGCGCGCGATTGATCGCCGCTCAGGCGCAGGCGGCGCTGCTGTGCGGCAGCGGATCGTGCGTGGCGGGGTTGTTCTTGACGCGTGCCGCCGCGGACGCGGCTTTGCCGGTGCTGCGCGCCGCGCCGGACGAATGGGCTGCGGTCACGGAGTTCTCGCATGCCGAGTGACGCGCCGGCGTACGCCGCCGTGGCGCTCGCCGGCGGCGCGCTGGAAGACGATTTTCGCGACGCTGGGTACGACGTCGTCAACAAGGCGTACCTCACGATCGGCGACTCGACGATGCTCGAACGCGTTTTGCGCGCGCTGCACGGAGCGTCGAGCGTGGCGCGCATCCGCTGCGTCACGCAAGCCGAGCCGTTCCGTTCGGCTTTCGGCGACGCCGGCGCCATGGGCATCGAAGTGGTCCCACCGGGCGACGATCTCATCGAGAGCGTGCTCGCCGGCTTCGAAGGGCTCGATCCTTCTGCGATGGTGCTCGCGTGCGCGACCGACATCCCGCTTGCGACGTCGGCCGCCATCGACGGGTTTGCGCGAAAGGCAAGCGGAGTTTCGTGCGACGTGGGGTACGGCTACGTGAGCCGCACCGCCCACGAACGCGCGTATCCCCAGATTCGCCACACCTGGGTGCGCCTGCGCGAGGGCACGTTTTGCGGAAGCGGCATCAGCGTGCTGCGCGCGGGCGCCGTCGCGCCGCTGGCGGCCTCGCTGCGAAAGATCGTCGCCGCGCGAAAGTCGCCGCTGCGGCTCGCGAGCCTCATCTCGCCGTGGCTGATCTTGCGGCTGCTCGTCGGAACGGTGGGAATTCCGGAACTCGAGCAGCGCGGCAGCCGCATCCTCGGCGTGCAAGCGCGCGGCATCCTCGCCGACGACCCTGCGCTTGCGGTCAACGTCGACCGCCTCGAAGACCTCAAGGCAGTCGAAGCGATCGTCAACAAACCATGATGCTGCGCTCGAGCGCAGCTCGACGAAAAGGGCCGAGCGTACGCTCGGCCCCGACGGCGACCTCCGGTCGCGCAGAGCATTGGTATTTCGCCCGCGGCGAAGTGCTGCGCTCGAGCGCAGCTCGACGAAAAGGGCCGAGCGTACGCTCGGCCCCGACGGCGACCTCCGGTCGCGCACAGCACTAGGTCATTAGTATTTCATGCTGACGAACACGGTCCACGTCTGCGGCTGGCCGATCGGCTCGTTCTCATACGAGAACGGCCCGTAGTTGTACTGGTACGGCTCGATGCCGATGTTCGGGTTGGCGCCCGACCCCGGACCGAACGCCCCGAACCCGTTGTTGATGTAGTACGGATTGTTCGGGATGTCTTGCGCGCTGTAGTTGCCGGGCGTGAAATTTCTGAACAGATTCTCCACGCGGAACCCGACTTCCCAATTCCGCGGCGAGCCGAGCTCGTGCGACACGGACAAGTTGACCGTCGCGATCGCCGGCCCGTGCAGCGTTCCCGGATCGTCGCCTTCGGCCGTGCCGCGCGAGCCGATGATGTTCGGATTGTCCGCCGTGCCCGGATTGGTGGGGTCCGTGAAGTAGTACGCATCGGCCGGCGTCGAGGCCGCGAGATCGGTGTTCAGCACTTCCACCGGAATGTTCGCGCCGCCCGGGCCCTCGGGCTCGAAGATGAAGGTCTTCTTGCCGACGCCGTAGCGATAGCCGGATTCGTACGGAATCGTGACCGACGCGTGGAAGCCGCTCGGCGTGGCGTAGTCGAGGTTGAGCGTGCTGGTGATCGGCGCCACGTACGACACATGGAAGAAGTGGTTTGCGGTGATCGCGGCAAGGTTCGCGCTCGGGAAGAAGTCGCTGTCGTAGTTGGCGAGCGTGTTATCGTAGGTCACATCGAAGAGCCCGGACAACCCATACTGTGCCTGCCGCTGGATCTCGAATTCCACGCCCGTGTTCTTGTTGACGCCGGCGTTGAGCGCGCGGGCCGGCGAGAACACCGGCTTGCCGGACGGAAGCGTGAACAGCAAATTGCTCGAGAAGACCACATAGTCCGTGCCCTTGCGGTAGTAGGGCGAGATTTTCAGCTCGATGCCGTTGCCGAAGTCGTGCTCGATCGACATATCCACGTTCACCGCGCGCTGCGGCCGCACCGGCGTGTACTGCGCGAAGTTGTTGGTGTTCTCGTCGACGATGATCTGCTGGTAGAGATTGCTGATGTCGTTGCAGGGCGCGTTTGCATTCGCCGGATCCACGCCGTTGACGCAGGTCGGGCTGTAGCCTTGCAGCGGCTGGAAGCAGCCGCTGGGGATGTTGCAGCTCGCGAGCGCGGGGTTCACCTGATATGTATCCTCCACGCCCGAAAGCGGTTCGAACTCGATGTTCTTTCCGTATGAAAAGCGCAAGACGTCACGGCTGCCGACCTTCTGGCTGACCGCGAGGCGCGGGCTGATCTGCGTCGGCCGCGTTACGTCGCTTCCGACCGAATTGCCCAGTTGCGTCACGTAGTTGCCTGCGTCGTCGATGATGTAGAATTCGTTTGCTTGCGGGATGTTGCCGGGCAGGTGGTAGATCTGTTCGTCGAAGCGCACGCCCGCATCAACCGTGAGACGATCGTTCGGCTGGTACAAGTCTTTGATGTAGGTGTTGAAGCGCGTAACCGGATCGTTCGAGTAGCTGAAGTCGCTCGGGAACGTCGAGAGCGGCGCATGCGCTGCATCCGTCGGCAGGCAGGGCGGCGACGGGCAGAGGCCAGCGTCGGCATTGATGGCGGCGTTGAGCGGCGCGATGTAACAGCCGCCGGTGCCCGTGGCGCCGCTCAGCAGCGGGCAACCCGCCTCAAGCGGCGCGTCGAACGGCTCGAAGCTCGGCGTCGCGAGCGTGTACTGGTCGCGGAAGTAGACGATATCGCCGCCGAAGCCCAGCTCGTTCTTGCTCGACAGCTGATTCGTGTAGTCCAGGCCGATGCCGTTGCCCTGAGTGTTCAAATCTTCGTAGAAGTCGGTGAACGAGCCGAGATCGTACGGATATCGGAAGATCAGGTTCTCCATCGTGCGAAAGATCCGGAAGTCTGCGTAGGCGTTTGCGCTGAACTGGCGCTTGTAGTTTATTTTTTCGATGAGCGAATTGAACGTCTGGCTGTCGACATAACCGATGTTTTGACGGTATGTGGCTTCACCGGGATACAGCGTGATGAAATCGCTCTCGAAGATCGGTGTGGTCGAACCCGAGATCTCGGTGCCCAGCTGCACGTTGCCGTTGTTCGGCGCGTACGGCGATTGAAACGCGTTGACTTGCGAGCCGAAACCGAAGTAACCGGCGGTGACGTCGGCGAGGAGCTGAATCTCGTTCTCGTTGTTCTTGCCGAAGTGATAGTACACGTTGCCGACGGTGTCGTCCGTCGTGGTATAGTCCGACAGCGCGACCAGCAGGGGCTGCACCGTATGGCCGTCGCCGTAGGTGAAGGCGTCGCGTTGACCGCCGAACGAGAAGTAGTAGCTAAAACGATTGTCCGGCGTCGCGCTGCCCCAATCCATCGACAGCTCGTGACCATAGGCGGGAGAAAACCAGCGCAGCGTCATCTGGCCCGCGCCTGGATATGCGCCGCGCTTGATGACCTGATTGATCACGCCCGAATTCGTATTGCCGTTGCTCACGTCGTAGCCGCCGGTCGACAGCTCGATGCTGCGCGTGCCGTTCAAGCTGAGGCCGTTCAGGAACTGACCGGTGATCGGATCGGTGTTGTCGACGCCGTCGTAGGCATAGCCGACGTCGTTTTCCGCGCCCGCGCGGATCACGGGGTAGCCGGCGCTGTCGGTGGTCACGCCCGGCAGCGAGTTGAACGCTGCAAAGCCGTTCAGATCCTGCGGCGTGCCATTGAGGTTTTGCAGGATGTTCTGATTGATCGTGTACGTGTCGGCGGTGACGGTCGGCTGGATGAGCGAGGTCGCGCCGCGCACGAGCACATGGCCGAGCGTCTTGATCTCGGCCTGCAGCTTGGCGTCGACGTCGACGTTTTGGTCCTGCACCACCGTGATGCCGGGGACGGATTCGATTTGGTATCCTTCCTTCGAGAACGTCACGGTGTAGGTGTCGACCGGCAATCCGGTGACGACGTAAAAACCGCTGCCGTTGGTGACGGTCGCACCGCGGTAGGTCGGCGAGACCACCGAAACGTGCACCGCGGCCAGCGGATGGCCCGCCGCGTCGCTCACCGTGCCCTTGATGACGCCCGTCGTGCCGGCGACGCCCGGCGAGGTCGCAAAAGCGACAGCCGCGAGCGCAGACGCAAGACTGATGAATGGATGAAGCCGAATGCCGCGCATGTGCAGGTCCCCCGATTGGCGCATCCGTAAACCAACGACCGCAGTCCGGCGAGAGCCGCCGCACCGAGGCTCAGGAATTTCGTCCTGCGATGTGCCTCACCTGTCACGTGTTCTCACGGGGGAGCGATGATTTTTCGTTTCATTTTTTCGGCTGCTTTCATACTCGTGGCCAGCACGTGGCTGCCGAGCCCGGCCGATGCGCGCCGCATCGTGCTTGCGGACCTTGGCTCCCTCGTCGCGGTCGCCGATCCGCAGTTCTCGCCGGACGGCGCGTCGGTCGCCGTGGTCGTCGCGCGGCCGGATTATGAGAGCGACACATTTCCGACGCAGCTCGTGTTGGTGGACATCGCAAGCCGGCGGCAGCGCGTCTTGACGGCCGCCTATCAAAATGTCGCCATGCCGCGCTGGTCGCGGAGAGGAGACCGCCTGGCGTTTCTCGCCGACCTCGATGAAAAAACGCAGCTATTCGTGATGCGCATGTCCGACGGTTCGGTTCGGCAGATCACGACGTCGCCGACAGGTGTCGATCAATACGCGTGGCGACCGGACGGGCAATCGCTCGCCTACGTCGCCGAAGACGCCGCGCCTCGCCACGCGCCGAACGACGACGCGTTTGTCGTCGGCAATAACGACTATCTGACGATGTCCGCGCCGACGCCGGCGCAGCTCTGGCTCGTGTCGGCCGACGGCTCGAATCGCCGCCGTCTCACGAGCGGTCCGGCCGGCCTATCGGGGCTGTCGCCATCGTATGCATCCGCTTCGCCGATCTCATGGTCGCCCGACGGCAGCGCGATCGCCTTCGCGCGCTTGCCGAGCGCCTACGACGACGACTCGAATCGGCAAGACATCCGCATCGTCGACGTCGCATCCGGCCGCGTCCGCAAGCTCACGAGCGGCGTCTATCAGATGATGCCGCTGTGGTCGCCGAACGGCGCTTCCGTCGCCTATCTGGTGCCGCGCGCCGGCGATTACAATCAGGTCACGCAATTTTTCGCCGCGCCCGCCGGCGGCGGATCCAGCTTCGCGCTGACCACGGATCTCGATCGCAACATGCTCTGGGGCGCATGGCTGCCCACCGGCGCCGGCATGCTGGTCGGCGCCGATGACGGCGCGCAGACCTCGATGTGGCTGCAACCGCTGCACGGGGCGCCGCGCAAACTGAACCTAGGCGATGTCGACTGGGAAGATGCGAGCACGATCGACTGGACGACCGCCGGCGGCATCGGAGGCACGAATTGGAAGCCGGCAAGCATCTCCGCTCGCGGCGCGATCGCGTTCACGGGCAGCGAGCCGAACCGGCCCATGGACCTCTACTACCTGGCCACGCCGAACTCTCGACCGCAACGCCTCACGGACTTCGGGCATCCGATCGCCGCACTGGACCTTGGCCGGACGAGCGGCGTCGCCTGGACGGGTCCGAACGGTTTTGCCGAGGACGGCATCCTGACGTATCCGCCGGTCTACGTCGCGGGCAAGAAGTATCCGCTTGTCGTGTACGTCCACGGCGGGCCGATTTATTCGTCGTCCACCGCGTTCGACGAATTATGCCAGCTGTTGGCGGCGCGCGATTTCTTGGTATTCCAACCCAACTATCGCGGCAGCGACAATCTTGGCAACGCGTACCAACGGGCCATCTATCGCGATGCCGGCGACGGACCGGGCAAAGACGTCATGGCGGGGATCGCGGCGCTCGAGGCTCGCGGCATCGTGGACACCAGCCGCATCGCGGTGTCGGGCTGGTCGTACGGCGGCTACATGACGTCGTGGCTGATCGGCCACTACCACATCTGGAAAGCGGCCGTGTCGGGCGCCGCGGTCAACGACTGGTTCGTGGACTACGCGACCGCCGACGATCACCTGGCGGATTCGCTCCAGCTCGGGGTGACGCCGTGGACGGACGATGGCTACCGGGAGTATCTGCGCCAGTCGCCCATCGCCGACGCGGCTGCGATCACCACGCCGACGCTCATCATGTCCGACGTCGGCGACGTTCGAGTGCCGGTCACGCAGTCGTACGAGCTTTTCCACGCGCTGCGCGACAACCACGTGCCGGTCGAGTTCGTCGCCTACCCGGTGTCCGGCCACGTGCCCGACGATCCGGTGCGCAACGCCGACATCGACCGCCGCTGGGTGGAGTGGATGGTGCGGTATCTGCGCTAGGGTCTGCTGATCTCGACCGAAGGTCGACGACAAGCGCGACCGCAGGTCGCGCGACGACCGATCTTCGATCGGTCGTATCGTCGAGCTACGCTCGAGCACAGCACTATACTTTGCCGATGCCTTGATCGCGGTATTCCGCCGTCAGGCGGACGTAGGCGTCCGACGACACCTCGATCCACCGCTTCGCGCTGCCCTCGAGCTGTTTTTTGACCTTCGCGGGAGCTCCGGCGGCGAGCGCGTGCGCGGGGATCTCTTGATCTTCCAGCACCACGGAGCCCGCGGCGATGACGGCCCCTTCGCCCACGCGCGCGCGATTGAGCACCACGGCGTTCATGCCGATGAGCGCGCCGCGGCCGACGTGGCACGCCTCGAGGATCGCACCGTGGCCGATGGTCACGCGCTCCTCGATGATGGTGTCGTGACCTTCATAGACGTGGATGACGACGTTGTCCTGAACGGAGGTGTGCGCGCCGATGCGGATGCCAGCCTCATCGCCGCGCAGGACCGCGCCGAACCAGACGCTCGCGCCATCGCCGATCTCGACGTCGCCGATGATCGATGCGGTCGGCGCGACGAACGCACCCGTGCCGATCTTTGGTGTCTTGCCGCCGAACGACAGCACGCACGCGCGCTCGCGCTTATGGTTGGGACTCGTCATCGCGATCGATCTCGATCGGCGCCCAAAACGATTCAGATGGCGAGGGTGCCGGTTCGTCGATGGCCGGGGCCGGTTCCGGCGGGTTCCAGCCCGTGACGCTCTCCGACAATTCGGGCGGCGCGCCACTGTCGCTCTGAATGCCCGCGCGCTCGCGCGCTCGGCGCCGGCGCTCGTCCCGCTCTTCGTCGCTCGTCACGAACAACGACTTCGCTCCGCTCGCCGTCGAGGCGTGCGTTTCCGTGAAATCGTCGGCCGGTTCTTCAGGCGCGGGCGGCCACAGCTGACGCACCTTGCCTTTCGGCAGCGGCGGCGCGTTCGGATCTTTCTGCAGCATCGGGCCGCGCGGGAAGCGCCCGCGCGAGGCCTGCGGCTTCGGCGCCGCCTGCGCGTCGAGCTGATCTTCGTCCGGGCCATCGCCGGCGGGCGGCGCGTACAGCACGCGGATCGCCGGTCCGGTCCTCGGCGCTTTCGGTTCGCGCGGACGCCCGCGGCCTCGATCGCGCCCGCGATCCCCGTCGCGGCCACGGCCCCGCCCGCGCTCCCGCTCGCCGCCGCGTTCGAATCGCTCGCCGCGCTCGAATCGTTCGCCGCGCTCTCGTGGTTCGTCGCGCTCGCTTTCCCGGCGGCGCTGCACCGGCGCGCCCTCGAGCGACACGCGCTCCACGCTGATGGACGCAGGCCGAGCCGGTTTCACCACGATTTCGAGATCGTCGTCTTCGAAAACCGGTTCCGCCTGCGGACGCCTGCTGCGAACGGATGCAGCAGGACGCGGCTCGGACGGCGCCCGTTCGGGCGTCCGTCGCACCAATTCATCGCCGGGTTCGACCGGAACCGGCTTCCCGTAGAGCTGCCTGACGGGTCCGATGATTCGATGCGTGCGCGGCGGGCGAGCCGGCTCGCGCTCTTCGGCTTCCTCGAAATCCGACTCCAGCCGAACGCTTGGCGCGCGTTCGGACGCCGCCTGCTCGTCGTCGCGTCTCGGCGCGCGCTCGAGCGGCGGCGCCGCGCTCTTGCGCCCGCGTCCGCCGCGCCGGCGGCGACGGCGCTGTCCGGATTCGCGCTCGTCGTCGCGCGCCGGCTCGGCGGCGGCCGCGCGGCTGTGCACCACGGGTGCCTTGGCGGCGGGCGCCGGGCGCGACGCGCCGGGCGTCACGACGATCGCATCGTCATCGCCATCGTCATAGTCGATGTCGCCTTCGCCGCCCACCACGAGCGGTTGCGGGCCTTCCTTCACGTCGCGGCGCCCTCTGCCGGAGCGGCCACGTTCGCCGCGACGCGAGCCGTCGCCACGCCGATCGTCACGCGCTCGCGCCGGCGCTGCTGCGGCCGGACGCGCGCGGCGCACGACCGTCTCGTCTTCGTCCTCGTCGATTCCGTATGCGACGGCCGGAATTGCCGGGCGCTCGATGGGCGGCGGCGCCGGGGCTGCCGCTTCGTCGACCTCGACCTTGCCGCGTCCGCGACCGCGGCGGCGGCGCTTGCTCGCCGCCAGCGGTTCGGCCAGCGCAGCGTGCGCCATGTTGCCGCTGACCTCGGTGATGCGCAGTTTCACAGATTGGCCGACGCCCGCCGCTCCGTCCTTGACTTCGACGAGCGTGCCGTCCACCACGGCGACGCCCGACGCCGGGTCCGGCAGGCGCACGTTGACCAGATCCGTCTCGACCTCTTTGCCGACGACCAGCGGTTTGCGCTGGCGGCGCGCGGCCTCGAACGTGATCGTCTCGCGCTGGCGAGCCGCCTCCACGAACGTGTGGAGTTCGAGGCTGAACAGCTTGCCGAGCTTTTCGAATTCTTCGCGGTACCAGCCGAGCAGCTGGGTGGCGACCGACGGATCCGTCACCACGTCGAACTTGCGGCCGCGGCCGCCGTCGAGCCCGCGCTGCCGGATCTGGCGCAGCAAGCCGATGGCGAGCGTCTCGCTCGACATGACGTCGCCGAGCCCGCTGCAGTACGGACAGACGGAGCGCAGCTGGCCGGCCAGATCTTTGCCGACGCGCTTGCGCGTGAATTCGAGCAGCCCGAGATTCGAGAACGCTTGAATGGTGCTGCGCGTGCGGTCGCGCCGCAGCGCCGCGGTCAGCGTGTCGATGACCTGGCGTTGGCTGCGTTCGTGCGCCATGTCGATGAAGTCGACGACGATGATGCCGCCGATGTCGCGTAGGCGCACTTGCCGGGCGATCTCCGCCGCGGCTTCGACGTTCGTGCGCACCAGCGTATCTTCGAGGTTGCGCCCGCCGGTGAATTTCCCGGTGTTGACGTCGATGACGGTCAGCGCCTCGGTGCTCTCGATCACGAGGTGCCCGCCCGACGGCAGCATGATCTTGGGTTTGAGCAGCTTCTGCAGCTCTTCGTCGATGCCGCGCACCGCGAAGAGATTGCCCGGTCCTTCCCACAATTTGAGGCGGCCCAGATATTGCGGGCCGAGCAGCGACATGGTGGACCGGATCTCTTCATACTGCTCGCGCGAGTCGATGAGGACTTGCTCGACGTCGCTGGTCATGAAATCGCGCACGGCCTTGAAGACGAGGTTGAGATCTTTGTGCAGCAGCGCGGGCGCGCTGGCGCGCTTGTACGATTCGAGGATGCCGTGCCACAAGCGCAGCTGCACGCCGAGATCGGCGATGAGCTCCGCTTCGCTGACGCCCGCGGCGGCGGTGCGCACGATGGTGGCCATGCCCTCGGGCCGGACCCGGCGCATGACGTGTTTGAGGCGCTCGCGCTCGTCGGGATCTTCGATGCGCGACGACACGCCGGAATATCGGCCGGTCGGCATGAGCACGAGGTAGCGGCCCGGCAGCGACACGTTCGTGCTGACGCGCGCGCCTTTGAGGCCGCGCGGTTCTTTGACGATCTGCACGAGCACGTCGTCGCCGACGTGCAGCAGTTCGTTCACGGTGTTGCCGCGGCGGCGGTCGGTGATCTCGGTTTCCCCGATGTTGATCGGGTCGCGCATGATGTCGTCCACGTACAGGAACGCGTTGCGCCCGAGTCCGATGTTGACGAAGCATGCTCCCATGCCGGGGAGGACGTTTTCGACGCGGCCCTTATAGATCGAGCCGATTACTTTTTCTTCGCGTTCGAAGTAGATCTCAGCGAGTGCGCCCTCTTCGAGGACGGCGACGCGGTTCTCCCAATCGTCGCATGAAATGAGGAGCTCGGTTTTCAAGAAAGTCTGCCTTTGCTGGAAATGCGAATAGCCCGCGCTCGGGCGGGCACGCTGCGGTATTCAGTTGTAGCGGAGTGCGCGCGGGCTGCGGCCCGGCTTGCTCGGATGTCAAATCGTTCGTCGTGCCCCCACCTGGGCGTGTTTTCGGTCCGTTGAGGGCGGGAGCGTACTGCGCGAGCTGGCCGTTGCGATCGAGGTTTCGGGACTGGAAACTTTTCGTTTGCCGGCGGGGTCCGATTCCTTCGGACGGCACTGCGCCGGGGATGGCAACGTTCCTCAGTTCGGCTTGCGGTACGGGCCTTGCGCCCTGCGCGGCCTCAGGTCGACCAGGGTCGACCGCTCCGAATGGCCGCGACTGCATGGCTCCTTCGCCCCGACCGGCCGGGTGGCCTGCGCCCCGGCGGTCAGGGCAGGTCGAAGCTCACTTTGTCGCGTTGTAAATGGATATTCAACAGCACGCCGACGCCGAGCAAGCACGTGATGAGCGCGGAGCCCCCATAGGACACGAACGGCAGCGGGATGCCGGTGATGGGCATGATGCCGAGCGTCATACCGATGTTGACCAGCACGTGAAACGCGAGCATGGCGACGATGCCGGCGGAGACCAGCAGCCCATAGCGATCCCGCGCGGACAGCACGACCGACATGCCCGCGCCGATCAGCAGGGCGTACAAGCCGAGCAGCAACATCGCGCCTAAAAAGCCCAGCTCTTCGCCGACGACCGTGAAGATGAAATCGGTGGCGTGTTCGGGCACGAAGCCGAGCTGCGTCTGCGTGCCCTGGTACAGTCCCTTGCCGGAGAGCTCGCCCGAACCGACGGCGATCTTCGCCTGGATCAGGCTCCAACCCGCGCCCTGCGGGTCGCTGTGCGGATTGAGAAAGACGAGCAGCCGCTGGCGTTGATAGCCCCTGAGAAAATGCGGCGACGCGATGGCGAGCGCGCCGCCCGCGAGCAACGCTGCCGCGTACGCCGCGAACTGCCAGATGCTGGGAAGCGCGAAGAACATGAGGGCGGTGAAGATCACGATGAGGACGAGCGCGGTGCCGAGGTCGGGTTGCTTGAGCACGAGCGCGGTGGGCAGCGCGATGGCGACGATCGGCGCGATGAAGTCTCGCGCCCGGCGCAGCGTCCGTTTCGGATCCGCCAGCACGGCCGCAACGCACAGGATCGTCAGGAGCTTCGCCGGCTCTGATGGCTGGAAGACGATCGGACCAAAACCGATCCAGCGCTGCGCGCCGAGCGCGGTATGTCCGGCCAGCGCGACCGCGCCGAGCATGAGGAGGTTCAGAAGATAGAGCGGCCACGCCAGGCGCTGCCACAGGTGATAGTCGACGAATGCGAGCGCCAGCATGGCGAGCGCGCCGAACGCAAAGTACGCGATTTGATGCCGGAGGTCGGCCTGCGCGCCGGGCAGGTGCAGCGTCGCGCTCTTGATGATGACGAACCCGAAGATGGAGAGCGCCAGCGCCGCCGCGACGAGCGGATAGTTGAGCTTGACGTACCAGGGGCGCTCCAGCATGAGGGAAACTTCGGTCTACTCGTAGCGGTCGACCTTGGTCGACCGGTCGAGCAAGCTCGACCGCCACAAAGAGAGAGAAGCGGGTTAGAAGTCCGAGATCACGTCGTCCGACGCCACGCCGTTTTGGCCTTCCAGCTTTTTCTTGCGGCGCCGGCCGCGACCGCGGCGGCGGCGCGGGCGCGGGATCTCGTCCGCGCTCGAGAGCGGCTCGATCGATTCGAAGATCGGCACGTTCGACGGCGGCGGCGCCAGCCCGATCTCTTGATAGGACTTCACTTTGAGCACCGGGATGTTGGCCAGCAGCATGAACTGGCGTTCCGCGTTCTCGAAGTGCATGTCCATGGACTGCTCGTCGATGTCCAAGTAGCGGCGCACGACCGACAGCATCTCACCCTTCATCGAATCGAACGTGTCGGGAGCGAGCGACACGCGATCCGACATGAGCACCAGCCGCAGGCGCTCCTTGGCCAAGTTCTTGCTCGCTTCTTCGCGGCGGAAAAACCTCGTGATGAAATCCAACATGCTCATGTCCTCCGCCTAGCGCCGTCCGATGCCGAGCGACGACATCATGCGAGAGAAGATCCCGGGCGATTCCTCGAACGCGGGGATGGGCACCCGTTCGCCGAGCACGCGCGAGACGATGCGCCGGAACGCGGCGCCGGTTTCGGATCCCGGGATGTCGATGACGGGCGTGCCGCGGTTAGTCGCGATGATGATCTCGCGCTCGTCCGGCACGACGCCGATCAGCGGCAGGTGCAGGATCGCGTTCACGTCGTCGACGCTCATCATCGTGCCTTTTCTGACCAGCGTGGGCCGCACGCGGTTGACAATCAGCTTCGGCTCGATGTCCGCCGGCAGCAGGCCGGTGATCCGGTCAGCGTCGCGCACCGCCGACACCTCGGGCGTCGTGACGATGATCGCTTCGTGCGCGCCGGCCACGGCGTTGCGAAAGCCTTGCTCGATGCCGGCCGGGCAGTCGATGAGCACGAACTCGAAGCGCTTCGCGAGCTCGGCGATCAGCGCCGACATGGCCGCCTGCGGCACGTCGTCCTTTTCGCGGTTCTGCGCGGCCGGCAGCAGGTACAGCGAGCGGCGCACGCGGTCGCGCACGAGCGCGTCGTCGAGTGAGCACTGTTGCTCGATGACGTCGAGCAGATGCTTGCGGACTCGATTCTCCAGACCCAGGACCACATCCAGATTGCGCAGCCCGACGTCCGCGTCGACCACGACCACCTTCTTGCCGGCGTCGGCCAGGCCGGTGCCGAGGTTGGCGGTCGTCGTGGTCTTGCCGACTCCGCCTTTGCCCGACGTGACGACAATGGTTCGGCCCAAACGAACGCTCGAGGGTGCAGGTCGACCAAGGTCGACCTCTACGGAAGTCGGGGCAAGGGCCGGGTTGTCGTTCATCCTCACGTTCCGATCATGAGCCGGCGCAAGCGCCGCAGCAGGCCGTCATCGTCGATGTTGGGCAGCGCCACATTGTCGCCCAGCAAGCGCCGCGCGATCGCGGCGTACAGCTTGGAGAGTCGCCGCGTCGAGTCCAGCACCACCGGTTCGCCTCGGTTCGTCGTGTCGATGATCTCTTCGTCGTCGGGCACGATGCCTAAGATCTCCCGGTTGAGGATCTCCTGGACATCGTCGACGGAAAGCATGTCGCCCGTGCGCACCATCTCGGGCCTCACGCGGTTCACGATCAGGCGAGCGCGGCGGCCGCCGAGCATGCCGAGGATGCGGTCGGCGTCGCGCAGCGCGGAGACTTCCGGCGTGGTGACGACCACCGCTTCCTGCGCGCCCGCGATCGCGTTGCGGAAGCCGTGCTCGATGCCCGCTGGGCAGTCGATCAGCACCACGTCGAACTCGCGCGTCAAAACGCGCGTGAGCGCCAGCATCTGCTCCTCGGTGACCGCGGTCTTGTCTTTCGTCTGCGACGCCGGCAGCAGGTACAAGCTCTCGAAGCGGCGGTCCTTGATCAACGCCTGGCGGGGCTGGCAGCGGCCGTCGACGATGTCGACGAGATCGAAGACGATCCGTTTCTCGAGACCGAGCACGAGATCGAGATTGCGCAGGCCGATGTCGGCGTCGATGAGGACGACTTCGTACCCGAGTTTCGCGAGCGCGCCACCCACGTTCGCCGTGGTGGTGGTTTTTCCGACGCCGCCCTTCCCGGACGTGAAGACGTACGATTTCGAAGCCAAAGATTTACGTTACCTCGTTCATCCTTCTCGCTCGATCGAGATTCGTCCGTTTCGCACCCGCGCCGCTTCCGGACCGTGGATGCGACGCCGGCGTTTCTCGTCCGGCGCGACGGCGACGAAGCGCGAGATGCGCAGCTGCGTCGGCTCGAGCCGCAGCGCGTAGACGCTTGTCTCCTCGTCGCCCTCCGCGCCGGCGTGCGCGACGCCGCGCAGCGCTCCCCAGACGACGATGTCGCCCGTGGCCACGAGCTCCGCGCCGGGATTCACGTCGCCCAGCACCACGATGTTGCCGTACGCGCTCAGGCTCTGGCCCGAGCGCAGCGTTCCTTTATAGAAGAGCGTGGACTCGAGCGCGCGCTCGACCTCGGCGCCGCGGTGGCCGTTGGCGCGCCGCCGCTTATGGCGCGGGCGGTCTTCCCGCTCGTCCGGCGTGCGCTCGGCGACCGGCCGGGTCCGATCGTCGCGCACGCGCGGTGCCGCGGCCACGCTTGCCGCCACCAGCCGCAGGCCGGCCGCCTTGGCCAGCGACGACACCGTTTCGCTGTCGCACACGGCGCCGTCGGCGGCGATGCCGAACTGCTCCAGGGTGGCGATGACCGCCGCCAGCTCGGTGGCTTCGGCCGGCATGGCGCCCAACATCAACACCGCGCGGCTGCCCTTGTAAAACCCCGGCAGGGTCTCAAGGCGCTCGCGCAGCTCGTTCACCGCACCCGCGAGCGGCCGCTCGTACAAGTGCAGCAGTAGTCCCGATTTCGTTCCTTTTATCTGCACCGATCATCGCCGGGACAAGCTGAAGGTTCGCTGTTTAGGCCGACATTTTGGTTTCCCTTGTGGAGAGCATTGTGAAAGGATTGTGAATGGATTGTGGATGCCGGCCAACGCGTCCGTGACGGCCAGCGCAGGGACTCGTGCGCATCCCGTCGCAAAGTTTTCTCCTCCAGCCATCTGTGGGAGCACGCCGATGAACTTGTGGAAGAGAATCGTGGCCGCCGTGACGCTCGCCGCGATGCTCGTCGCCAGCATTCCGAACCCGGCTTTGGCCGTGTCGACCGCCGCGGAGATCCGCATCGGCGCCGATTACGCCCGGCACGTCGACAACCAAAACCAGCTGGTCGAGGACCCGGTCCTGAACAGCTGGATGAACTCGATCGTCGGGGACCTCGCGCAGTACCGCGCCCGGCCGGACATCCACTATTCGATCAAGATCATCGATACGAACGACATCAACGCGTTCTCGTTGCCCGGCGGCTTCGTCTACGCGAATTTCGGCCTGCTCAATTTCGTGGATTCGGACGACGAGCTCGCGGGCGTGATGGGCCACGAGATCGGCCACGTCGAGCGCCGCCACTCCATCACGATGGACGCCAAGGCGCAGGCGCTGAACATCATCATCGGAATCCTCTCGCTCGCGTCGCCGTTCGTGTGGCGCTTCGGCAACCTCATCGGCGGGTTGGCGCTGTACAAGGTCTCGCGCATCGACGAGCTGCAAGCCGACCAGTACGGCCTGCAGTTGATGTCGCGCGCCGGCTACGACCCGAACGCCATGGTGTCGTTCATGGACCGGCTCGGCAAGGAGTTCGGAAATTCGGGCGGCGGCATCAACAAGTATTTCGAGGACCATCCGGATCCGGTGGCGCGCGTGGCGCATTTGGAGGGCTATCCCGCGCTGTCGAAGACCAACGCGGCGCAGATGCTCGCGCAGGCCGTTCACGATGAGGACGAAGGCCGCTATGCGTACGCGCTGACCAAGATCAACGCCGTGCTCGCGCTCGACCCGTCGAATCAGATCGCGATGCTCCACAAGGGGCAGCTCGAACTCGCGCTGGGCAGCTTCGATCAGAGCAAGAACGCCCTGACGCAGGTCGCGAACTCCTCGGCGGCGGGCGCGGCCGGCCAGAGCGCCGCGCATCGCGTGCTCGCGATGCTGCCGAGCGCCTCGGATCCGGCGCCGGGCACGCGCATCCTGCATTCGAACTTGAATTCGTTGCGCACGCAGCTCGCCGCGGCCCATCAGAAGGCGACGGCGAATCAGGCCGCGATCGACGCCCGCGTCAAGCTGCTGAAGCAGGACCTGCAGTCGTTCGGGAGCCGCCTCGACAATTTGAGCTACGAGGTGCCGAACTTCAGCAACATCGACATCCCGCCGGGCAGCCGGCTCGATGCGGTGGAGTCGGACCTGGAGCACATGTCGCGCGACCTCAACCTCATCTTCGACAAGGCGAGCTACGTGCAGACCAGCTGCTCGCAACTCCAAAAGGACGACATCAGCGTCCTCAACGAGATGGACGCGCCGCTCCGCGATCGCACGCCGAGCGGCCAGGCGCTCACCACCTTTCCGTTCTATCCGGAGATGACGACGCAGATCAACGAATCGGCCGACGGAATGACGTCGAGTCTCTCGGCGGCGCGTGGCGCCGTGGCGCTCGGCTGGCAGACTGTGCCGTACCTCGACGCGTATTTCCGCCAGCTCGACCGGACCGAGGTCAACTTCGGCGGAGACATCACGCAGCGCTCGCTCGACGAACTCAAGCCGCTCGCGTCGGCCGCCGAGAAGGTGCTCGACATCGCGGCCTCCGGCTCCGAGTCGGCCCAGCAGCAATACTTCACGGCGCAGTCGCGCCAGCTCGAAACGCGCATCACGCTGCTCGGCCTCGCCTATCCGCAAGCGCGCTACGAAACCCTGGCGCACGTCATCCACTACCGTTTGGGCGTCGACGCGCCCAGCTATGACGAAGCGCTGCGCTTGGGCATGTCGCCGGGTCAGATCGCCGACGCGGCCTGGCTGGCGGCGGAGGAAAAGGTCCCGGTGAGCACCGTCATCAACGAGCAGCGCGCCACCGGCACCAACTTCATCGACCTCGGGCTCTCCAAGAACCTGTCGCAGGAGTCGCAAGAAGTCGTGCTCGGACTGTGGTGGGAAGGATACGCGGAAAAGCCCACTGAGTAGCAATTCCTCGAGGTCGGATCGACGACAAGCAGCGGAGCCGGCATGAAGCCGGCTCCGTTTTTGCGCGTTCCGTGCCTGCCGGGATTTGGTATGATAGAAGGCACGCATGGCATCTGAGCTCGAGAGCGCGAAATCGGCCGCCGCGGGCGGCGCGGCGAAAGCCGCCGGCCAATGGTTTGCGGTGGTCCGGGACCGCGTCAACTTCAGCGCGGTGGACGAGCGCGCCAAGAAACCCGTGCGGCTCTTGGTCGGCGGGAGCGGCGCCCTCGAGCTCATGGCCGCGCTCGACCCGTCCGGGACGAAACGCGGGCGCGTGCTCGAACGCATCGAGAGTGCGGCCGGTTGGCTCGCCCTTGACTCGTCGACGACCGCCCTGCTGTACTATGCTTCCGAGATCGGCGAGGACTCCGACCTGGCTCGATTCGCGGCGCTCTCCGTGCCGGTGTTCGTCGTCGAGCGGACGCCGCTGGTAGACGACCTCGGCGCGAGCGCCTCCACCGCGGCGCCCGCCGCGCGACCCAAGGCGGGCGCGCCGGCCACGTATCGAGTCGCCTCCTTCGATCCGATCGAGCTGCGAAAATATCTGCTGCCCGACGTCGTGCACGCGTCTCGTCATCGGGAAGTGGCGCTGGCCGCCGCGTTGCCGATCTTTCGGCCGGTGGTGGCCGCGAAGCTCACCATCGACTGCGCCATGAACAGCTTGAAGATCGCCGGCCTATCGGCGATCGCCGATCACGTGCCCGTCATCGGGCTGATCACCGGCGGCATCGCGTCGGCCGGCGACACCATCGCGATCACAGTCCTGCAGATGAACATGCTCATGAATCTGGCTGCCGCGTACGGCAAGCCGGCGGGCGTGGCTCGCATCGTAGAACTGCTGCCGGTGATCGGCGGCGGCTACGGCTGGCGCGCGCTCGCGCGCGAGCTCTCGGGCTTCATTCCCGGCGTCGGCATCTTCGTGAAGGCCGCCATCGCGTATGCGGGCACGCTGGTCGTCGGCCACGCCGCAGCGCATTACTATGAGACCGGCACGCCGATGGCGCCGGACAAGATGGCAGCGCTCTACCGCGAGGCCTCGGAGCGCGCCAAGCACGTCGCCAGCGACGTCACCTCGCGCATCCGGAAGAAGTCCTGAATCGCTAGGCGGCGGCCTTGGCTTTGGACCTCCATGCCCCGTTGATGATCCCGCAGATGATCATGCCCGTCACCACGAATCCGGGGTTGATGAGCCACAGGCTGATCGGCCGACCGGCAAACGCGTTGGGCCGTGTGGGGCGTCGTCGGCACGCTGACGCCGCTCGTCGCGGTGGCGCTCATGGTGCTCAAGCCGGCTCTTCCGGCATTTCACACCTGACCTTAAATCTGGTTGTGGAGGTCGAGCTTGCTCGACCGGTCGACCAAGGTCGACCGCCACAATTGGTATTGTAACGCTTCTCGGTCCACGAGTCGATGGTGACGTAGCGATCGGCAGATCCTCGATCGCGCAGCAATATCGTGCTCGAGAATCCCAGCACGGGCTTGACCCGAAATTCCCAGACGATGTGGATCATGAGATCGCGCGGCGGCCTTCGAGAGCGCGGGTGAGCGTGGTCTCGTCCGCGTAGTCGAGTTCTCCGCCGATCGGCAGCCCGTACGCCAGGCGCGTCACCGCGACGCCCGCCGGCGCCAGCAAGCGGGCCAGGTACAAGGCCGTCGACTCGCCCTCGGCGTTGGGGTTGGTCGCGATGATGATCTCTTTGATCTGCCCGTCGCCGACGCGATCGAGCAGCTCCTTGACGTGCAGCTGGCCGACGCCGACGCCGTCCATGGGCGAGATGAGTCCGCCGAGAACGTGGTAGCGCCCGCGGAAGCTCAGCGTGCGCTCGACCGCATACACGTCTTTCGGCTCGGCGACGACGCACAGCACGGCCGGATCGCGGCGCGGATCGCCGCAGATCGAGCACGGGTCCTCTTCGGTGATCGAAAAGCAGCGGCTGCAGGTGCGGACGCGGTCCTTGACGGCCAAAATGGCGTCAGCCAGGGCGGCGGCGTCTTCGCGGCTGGCCGATAGGAGATAGAACGCAAGTCTGCTCGCGGTTTTGGGCCCCACCGTGGGCAACTTTTCGAGCTCGGCGATCAGACTGCCGAGCGGGCCGCCGTAATCCACGAGCCGTATCAGAAGCCCGGAATGCCGAGCCCGCCGGCTAGTGGACCCATGCGCGATTTCGAAAGCTCGGCGACCTTCGTCTGCGCGTCTTTGATCGCGGCGACCAGCAGATCTTCCAGCCCCTCGACGTCCTGCGGATCGAGCGCATCCGCGCTGATCTTCACGGCGCGAATGGTATTGTGTCCGTCGAAGGTCACTTGGACGGCGCCGCCCCCCGACGTGCCGACGACCGTCTCGTTGCCCAATTCTTCTTGGATTTGCGCGAGTTGCGCCTGAAGCTTGCGCGCTTGCTGGAGCAGGTGCTGCTGGTTCATCTACATGAGGTCTCCGAGAACTGACTCGGCGAGCGCGAAGCCGCTGTCGGAGGCGGGCGCCGCGCGCAGGCTCGCGGATGCCGCGGGGTCGACGACGAATTGCACTTTCGGGCTCTTGCCGCTGACGCGCTCGATCGCCGCGCGCAGCACGGACATGCAGGTCGGCTCCGCGAGCGAGTCGGCATAGAACTTTTTTCCCAGCCGCAGCACGACGAGCTCGTCCGACGCCTCGTCGATCGCGGCGTGGGCCAGCCAGCCATAGCAGGTCAGCGAGCGTTCCTTCACGTCGCCCAAAACGAGCGGCCACTGCGCTTCGAGTTTCGTCCGCGTGAGCTCCCCCGCGGACGATGCCTTCCGCGGTGTTGGCGCGCCGGGCGTGGTCGTGCGCGTCGCGCCGGTTCCATCGCGCAGGCGCTCTTCGAGCTCGGCCAAGCGCTCCGACAAGCGCTTGAGGTCGAGCTCGTCCGTCGGCCGGATGACCCGCATGAGCGCCAGCTCGAGATCGATGCGCGGTTGGGTCGAGAAGCGCCCGACGTCCGAAAAGCTGCGCAGAGCGCGAAACACGGTGGTGCGGGGCAGCTTCGCGGCTCGTTCTCCGATGCGCCCTGCTTCATCCCGAGGCACTTCGGTTTCCAGCACCTCCGCGCTGACCTGCGCCAGCAGCGCAAGCCGGAACCAGCGCAGCAATTCTTTCGTCATCCATGCCGGATCGGCGCCGCGCTCGACGGCTTTGGCGACCGCCGCAAGAGCCGCCGCGGGGTCGGCGGCGATCACCGCATCGGCCGCCGCTTCGATGAGTTCGCGGTGCGACTCGCCGAACGCCCGATCCAGCACGGCTTGGTCGATCGCGCCGTCTCCGCTGAAGCCGCGCGCCTGCTCGAGCAAGACGAGCGCGTCGCGCATCGCTCCGTCCGCCAAAAACGCCATGCGCTCGATCGCAGCTTCGTCGATCCTGATCTTCTCGCGCGTGGCCACTGTCTTGAGCTGCTGCGCGATCACCGCGGGGCTCAAGCGCCGGAATTCGTAGCGCTGACAGCGCGACAGAATCGTGGCCGGGACGCGATGCAGCTCCGTGGTGGCGAGGATGAAGACCACGTGGTCGGGCGGCTCCTCGAGCGTCTTGAGGAGCGCGTTGAAGGCCTCAGGCGTCAGCATGTGGACTTCGTCGATGATGTAGACCTTGGTGCGGAATTGCGCCGGGGCGAATTTGACCCGCTCGCGCAGCTCCCGAATCTCGTTGATGCCGCGATTGCTGGCCGCGTCGATCTCGATGACGTCGAAGGCGGTTCCGTTCGCGATGGCCACGCAAGCTTCGCACTCGCCGCATGGATCGGGCCGGGGGCCGTCGCGCAAGCAGTTCAGGCATTTCGCGAAGATGCGCGCCGCCGACGTCTTGCCCGTGCCGCGCGGACCGGCGAACAGGTAGGCGTGAACGACGCGGTCGCTTTTCACGGCTTCGCTCAAGCCGGCGACGACGGCCGGCTGTCCGGCGAGTTCCGAAAATGCTGCGGGGCGATGCTTTCGGTAGAGCGACGATGACTCAGAGGTGGAGGGTTGGACCACGAGATGCGTTTCGGGCGCTTTTGCGTCCATTCCTAGAGTGCGCTTCGTCGGGTCCTGGGAAGGAACGCGCGCGCACGGACCCGTAGCCGATAAGCGCACAGGTTTCGACCCGCGGGGCTCCGGGTAGGAGAAGGGCGGGAGTACCGAGTGCCCCGAGGCCAGCGTTATAGAAGCGCCGGTCTTCATCTTCCACCCTCAGCATTCGCCGATCAACACGCGGAAAGCCGATCAGATGCCCGTCGACGTCGACCTCAGCGAAGCGCTTCGCAAACATTTTGGCTATAAGCACTTCTATCCGGGTCAGGAAGAAGTGATTCGGCGCGTCCTCGACGGCCACGACACGCTGGCCATTTTGGCGACCGGCGCCGGCAAATCCATGTGCTACCAGCTGCCGGCGCTGCTGCTGTCGGGCACCACCATCGTGGTTTCGCCGCTCATCGCGCTCATGAAGGACCAGATCGACATGCTCGCCGACGCCGGCATCTCGAGCACGATCGGCCTCAACAGCACCCTCTCCGACGAGGAAGAAGACGCGCATCTCGAGCTCATGGCGAAGGGCAACCTCAAGCTCATCTATGTGACGCCGGAACGCCTCGAAGATGAGGCTTTCGTCGACGTGCTCACGCGTCTGCGCGTGCCGCTGTTCGTCGTCGACGAGGCCCATTGCATCTCGCAGTGGGGCCACGATTTCCGCCCCGCGTATCTCAACCTGGGCCGCGTCATCGCGGCGCTCGGCCACCCGACGGTGCTGGCCTTGACCGCCACGGCCACCCCGGCCGTGCGCGAGGACATCGTCACGCAGCTCGGCATCGGCAGCGCGAAGACCATCGTGCGCGGTTTCGATCGCCCGAGCCTCGTGTACGAAGTGGCGCGCTGCTCGAGCGAGATCGAGAAGCTGCGCGTGCTGCGCAACAAGCTCGAGGGAGACCTGCGCGACTCGCTGGGCATCATCTATACCGCGACGATCAAGAACACGTATGCCGTCGCGGAGTGGCTGCGCGACGAGCTCGGCATCATCGCCGACGTGTATCACAGCAAGCTGCCCAAGGCCGACCGGGAGCGCGTCCACAACGATTTCATGACCGAGGACGTCAAGGTCGTCGTCGCCACGAACGCGTTCGGGCTCGGCATCGACAAAGCCAACATCCGCTTCGTCATCCATTACGATCTGCCGGGCAGCGTCGAAGCGTACACGCAAGAAGCCGGCCGCGCGGGTCGGGACGGCCTGGAATCGTTGTGCCTGCTGCTGTACCGGCAAAGCGACACGCGCGTGCAGAACTATTTCCTCACCGGCAAGTATCCGGACGTCGAGGAGGTCCAGAAAGTCTTCGGCACGCTGCAATATTTCGAGTCCCAAGCCGGCGGCGTGTCCCTGTCGGAATTGCGCAAGATCCTGCAGCTGCCGCTGACCAAGCTCAAAGTGATCTTGGCGCTGCTCAAGAAAGCCGGCTTCATCTACAACGTGACGAAGGCGACCTATGGGCTGTCGCCGATGTTCAAGACCAAGCCGGACATGAAATTGAACCTCGCCAGCTACGAGACGAAGCGTTCCTACGATCAGAGCAAGCTCGCGATGATGCTGCAGTACTGCGAGACGCGCAGCTGCCGGCGCAAGTTCATCCTGAATTACTTCGGAGAAGATTACGACAAGCCGAACTGCGGCGCGTGCGACAATTGCCGCGCGCGGCTGATGGCGGGCGAGGTCGTCGAAGTCGCGGACGACGAGCAGGCGTTCAGCTTCCGCATCGGCGACGTCGTGCATCACCCCAAGTTCGGCCAAGGAACGGTCGAGCGCTCCGAACGCGATCTCGTGACGGTGCTGTTCCCGAGCCACGGATACAAGACGCTGCTCGCGAGCGCGGTGCAGCGCGAAGAGCAGCAGCAGATCGCGTAGTCTCGTGCCGTCGCGCAGCGCGATCCTCGTTGCGATGCTCGCCTCGGCCGCCGTCCTTGCGGTGGGCTTGCCCGTGAGGACACACGCCCAACCGCCGCCATCGCCGCAGCCCTCGTCGCTCACGCCCGCGCCGCAGCCGACCCCGCTCGCATCGCCGGGGCCGGTCGGCCCGAACCCGACGTATGCGCCGAGCCCCGGCGCCACGCTGCCCGGCGAGATCCAAGGGCCGACGCTCGCGCCGTCCCTTCCGCAACCGGTGAATCTGTCGCCGAACGCCGTGCTGCTGCTCATCGGCCATTCGGCGTCGGTCGATCTGCTCTCACCGGTGAGCGGCATCGTGACCGCGTCCGGCTTCGACCCGGCCATCGCGCGCGTCGTCTTCGATCCGATCGGTCGGAAGGTGCAGGCGTTCGGCCTGCACGCGGGCACGACGACCGCGACGATCACGGATGAGTCGAATCTCTCGGCAACGCTTAGCATCACCGTGCAGGTCTCCGCCGGCAAAGCGTTCGAGGCCACGAGCGCCGTGATCACCGGCCGGCCCGCGAGCGGCGACTTCGTCGCCGACAGCGCCGCGCGCGCGGCAGAGCGCGTGAGCTATCCGCAGCCCGGCGCGAGCGTGAAGATCGATCAGGGCTCGATCGCGGGCGTTCGACCGCTCGGCGTCGACGACGTCGAAACGGTCGCGGTTCCAGTGACGATTTCGGGTCCGGGCTACTATCCATATCACTCGACGGTCTCGGTGCAGCTGACGAACCTCGCGCAACCGCCGGCGCCGCCGAAATATCTTTTAGTCTCCGACTATCCGGAGACCATCACCGAGAACGGCACGCTGTTCTTCGCGGATGTCAACTACGGCGATCCGGCGCGCTTGCTCTACTATCACTACGCGCCGAAGGACGCGCCGTTGCGCCGCGTGCTGGTGAAAGTGCAGAACAACGGCGTGGTCGACAGCACGATCTCGCTCATCGCCGGGCTCGCCGGCCCGAGCCCGGATGTCTTGTACATCGGGCACGTCGCGACGCAGCGTTTCCTCGTGCGCGAGGCGGCCGGCGAAGGCGAGATCTTCGACGTCCAACCGCACTCGACGATCAACGTGGTGGATCAGCTGCTGCCGGCCAACGCGCTGGTCAGCGGGCTCATGCAGTTCCGCGTCATCAGCGGCGACGGCGTGCGGGTGGCGGTGCTCGTCCAAAACGCGACCGATCCGATGACGGACCCGATCTCCGACACCTTGTTGCAAAGCTCCCAGCAGCACGCGCGCGGCATCTATCAGGTGCCGGAGTTTTTCTACGACGAGTACTACACCGTCGGCGCGGATCCGACGGTCCTCGTCGTCGGCCAGCTGCCGCTGCCCAACCTCGTGCAGGGGCAGGTGCTTGGCGGGGATTACGGCGTCAAGCAGTCAGCCGATCTGACGCTGCTCAACCCCACGAACGACGCCGCGCGCGTCGGCGTATGGTTCGAGCCGCGCGGCGGGCGCGCGACGGGGACGTTCCTGCTCGACGGCGATGTGCTGCAGCTGCACGGCGTCAATCCGTTCGCGCCGGTGCTGCTGCGCAGTTGGATCGTCCCGCCTCACGGCTATCGCGACGTCGGCCTCGTGACGATGCCCGAAGGCGGGTCATCCTATCCCGTCAACCTGCTGGTGTCCTCGCAGCCGCCGCCCGGCGGCGGCTGGGGCGTGACCTCCGCCCTCTATTGATTGTCTTAAATGCTTTGCTCGACCGGAGGTCGACGCCGGGGCCGAGCATACGCTCGGCCCACCCGTCGAGCTGCGCTCGAGCACAGCAATATTCCAGAGCCTCAGCAGGCGCGGCGGCGTTCCGCGAGCGCGCCGATCGCCACTCCAAAGGAGGTGCCCAAGACCAAGCCCGTGGCGGTCTGGTGAAAACCTACCCCGAGCGCCGTACCAATCGCGGCGCCGAGCGCGATGAACAGACCCAGATAGGGTCGAGAGCGTTCTTGCATGGGCGAAGCGGTTCGATGACGGCAACGCAAGACCCTTAAGAATCTCGAGCTTCGCTCGAGCCCGAGGTCTTCGACTTGCGCCCATTGGAAGCAACACGTACTGGAAAAGCTTATATCCAACTCCAGTCGAGCGCACGAAAGTCTGTATTACGCGGACTGCCGTCTGGAAAACGTCCGCCACAATAGTCTTGCGGCTACGAACGAACAGTAGAGGAAGGCCGGGAGCGCAACGGCGCCGAGCACTTCCCCAATCCAGATTTCGTTCGGTTTCCCTAACGTGAACTGGTAAGCTGTCGCGAGCACGAGCAATTCAGCAACGCCGGCTACAAAGGCGATTCTGCTTTCGAAGAGTATGTTCTTCGCACGTAGCACGATCGCAGACACGAAGCACACCGCTGCTGCAATCACGACGATCGTGTATATCTCAGCCATAGCTCATCCTTCTCCATAAGGATTCTAACATAGAGTGCAGCGGCGCCGCTGCTTTTTATCCGCCACGCGTCGATCTGAACGAAGACGGGCACAGTCGGCACATTCCGCCAACTCGAGCCAAGACCGCGACCTTTGGTCGCTGCCATCGTCGACCTGCGGTCGAGCACAGCACGAGTGTTTTTGTAGCGCTCGAGCCAAGACCGCGACCTTTGGTCGCTGCCATCGTCGACCTGCGGTCGAGCACAGCACGAGTGTTTTTGTAGCGCTCGAGCCAAGACCGCGACCTTCGGTCGCTGCCACCGTCGACCTGCGGTCGAGCGCTACAGGACGGATCGATAGATCTCCGCCATGCGCGCAGCGACGGCGCTCCACGAGTGCTCACGCGCGCGACGACGGCCTCGCTCCACGCGCTGCTCAACCTCCGCGCCGCCACCTAGGATCTCATCGACTGCCGCGGCGATGCCGGCAGCGTCGCCCGGCTCGACGAACCAGGCACAGTCGCCGAGCACCTCTTCCGTCACCGGAATCCGGGCGGCGATAACCGGTACGCCCGCGGCCAAAGCCTGGAGCGGCGGCAACCCAAAACCTTCGTAGATCGACGGAAAAACGAGTGCCGCGGCGGTCGCATACAACTGAAGAAGCTCGCCGTCGCCGACATATCCCCGCAGCTCGACCCGCCCGCTGACCCCGAGCTCGCCGGCGACGCGCCGCACCTCACGCGCGTACGGCGTGGCTGCGCCAACCGACACGAGCCGCGCGGTCGGCAGACGCGAGAGCGCGCGCACCGCGGTCGCAAGATCTTTGCGTTCTTCGACCGTGCCGACCGCCAAGATGAACGGCGGATCGGCCGGCCGCCGCTCGACGCGCAAAAACCGTTCGTCGACGCCGACTCCCGCCACCCGGATGCGCGACGGATCCACGTGGAGCCCGTCGGCGACATCCGCACGCGCGGCGTCCGAATCCACGACCACCGCGTCGGCATGCCGCGCGAAGGCGGGCTGCAGCCGTCCGAAGTACCAGCGCACGTACGATTTCCCGCGGTTCGCTCCGCGCAGCCACACGAGGTCGTGCAGCGTCAACACGGCGGGCCGCGGCGGTCGCCACGGCAGCGTGCCGGCGGTGAAATGGAAGACATCCGCGTGCGACGCGCGCGCCAGGCGCGGGCTCCGGATGTGATCCCAATAGACGCGGCGGTCGAAGCGCCACAGATCGAAGCGGGGGTCGCAGATCTCCACCACGTCCACGTCGCCGCGTGCGCGCAGCGCATCGGCCAGCCCGCGCGAGAAGACGCCGATGCCGGTCGCCCGACCGATCGCGAATTGCGTTTCCAGCGCGACGCGCAGCCGCGTCACTGGGCGGGAGCGGGCGTCGCGCGCTCCGGCGCGAGCCGCGCGAGCGCGCGTTCCGCGTCCGGCTGGTGCGGGTAGAGTTCGAGCAAGCGCGCGAAGGCGCGCCGCGCGATGCGCTTGTCGCCCCAGTTCAGCTCGGCGTACCCAAGCGACAGCAGATACGATTCGTTGTAGGGCGCGAGCTCCGACGCGCGGCGAAAGCGTTTGAACGCGTCGGCGCGCTCGGCCGCGGCGCGCGCGGGCTGCCGATACGCCGCCACGATTTCGAGACGACCGATCTGCCAAAGCGTGCGCGCCAGGTTTCCGCGGTCGAGCGGGCTTGAGGACAGACGGCCCGCCAACGCGCGCTCGAGCGCGATCGCCTCTTCGTACTGCCCGGCGTCCGCCAAGCCGGCCACGTGCGTCTCCAGCCGCGTCACCGCCTTCGCGCGCAGGTAATCGTCGACCGCGGCGGCTGAATCTCCCAGCCGCACCTGCGCGTCGCCGGCTTCCGCCAAGCACGCCGCTCCGCAGTCCGCCGCCGCCAGATCGCGCAGCGCCGCGGCGGGGTCGGCGTCGAGTTCCGCTCGCCCCCGATCTTCCAGCAGCGCCGGCGAGCGCGGCTCGAACTCGAGGCCGCGATCGAACAAGGCGCGGGCCCGCCCGAGATCGCCTTTCGCGTAGGCGATGCTGCCGAGATTGTCGAGCCACAGCGCGGCGAGCGGCCGCCAACAGAGCGCGCCGGCAACCAGCAATCCGACGAGCGCCATCGCCACGCGCGCCGCAGTGGTTCGCATCGACGTCGCTCTTAGAACTTGACCGTGAAGTAGATGTTCTGCCGGTTCTGCGCCCAGTCGTACGACGGCAGCACGTAGTCCGTGTAGGAGTAGTGCGCGAAGTACACGTTCACCGACGAATTCGTCTTCGGAATGTTGTACAGCACGCCGCCCGTGAACATCGTCTTCTTCTCGTTGATGCTCTGCGCGAGCGAGTTGAGCGCCTCGCCGGAATAACGCTGCCCGACATACATGAGGTTCGCCGAGAGCGCCGACGTGATGGGCACTGACGCCTGCGCGGTTCCCAGCGTGTGCACGATGTTCTGATAGTTCGGATAGAACATCACGCTGCGGCCCGTGCCCGTCAGCTCGGCGCTTCCCGCGGGGTTGAAGGCCGGCTCGCCGAGCAGCGGATCCGCGGCATACACGAACGGCGTCCGATCGTTGCGCAGGATCTGCTCGCGCAGCGCGTCCAGGCTCAGCGTCGCGGTGCGCGAGAACATCGGCAGATTCAAGGTCACCCCGCCGCCGATCGCGGTGAAGTGCGAGCGGACCGGCGACGCGAACGCCGGGCCGAAGATCTGCGTGGCCACGGAATTGGGCTGCACTTCCATGAGGCTTTCGCCACCCAGCCGCAGCTTGACCGGGAGCGTGCCGACGGCCAGCGGGAAATTGAGCTGCACTTGCGGCCCCTTGCTGTTCGGAGCGTACGAGCTGTGATAGTACGGGCCCTCGGCGTGGAACTGGTTGAACAGCGGGAACGCGAACGTGCCGTATGGATAGTTCGGGTTGCCCGCAAGCAGCGGCCCCGTGTAGCCGAGCGACGTGGCCAGCGAATCGACTTGATTGTTGAGCGTCGCGTCGTTGCCGATGCCGAACGCGCCCGGCAGCTGCGGGTACCTCCAGTACGAGAACAGGATCGGCGCCTGAGACGACCATTCGAACGGCGCGCCCGAAATGAAGTTCGGCCCGACGTAGACGTAGGCGAGCGTCTGATCGCCGCCCGCCAGCCTGAAGCGCAGGCCGGCGATGCCCGCGCGATCGCTGAGCGCCGCCACGTTCAGTGCGTCCGGCGTGAACCGGCTCTGCGACGTTTCGGCGAAGAGCGCCGGCGTCTTGACGGGGCCCCATGCGTAGGCGAGCGGGAAGACGACATCCCAGCCGAAGACGGTATCGCTCACCAGCGTCGATGGGATCGCCGAGCTTTGGAAATACGTGGTGTTCTGCACGGGCGGCGCGCCGCTGATATCCCAGATCCGATTGAACGAGAAGCCGACTTGCGCGTGCGCGATGCCCGGAATCCGATAGACCAGCCGGCTGCCGACGTCGTAGCGCTGGGGCAACAGGTTGTTGGAGACGCTGAACCCCGTGTACGTGATCGCGACGTGCGAGCCTGACGCGAGCGGCGCGGCGAAGACGACGGCGTTGCCCTGCTGCACGAAGTTGAACGCCGGCTCGTTGGGTTGGTTCGGTCCCGTGAAAAAACAGCCGAGCGAGCACGCGGGCGGACCTTGGTAAAAAGAGATGAAGATGGTGCCGGGCTGCGCGTTCAAACTGAGGTAGACCGTCGGCAGGGGCACGCTGCCCGCGCTGAACGAGTCGGTCGTCGGCGTCGAATTGTAGACGTTCGCGGATGCCGGGAACCAGTATGGCCCGAGATACTGGTTCTGCGCGTAGCCGGTGTTCGGGCCGAACGGCCCGGTGTTGACGCCGACGCGATCGATCCGCGCGCCGAAGATCTGGAAATCGAAATTGTTCCAGGCGGTGCCGGTGACGCCGATGCCTTGCGGAAACGGCCGAAACGGGTCCTTGTCGGGGAAGTGGAAATTATCGGGCGGGTTGTAGGTGAGCCCGGTGAGCGAACCTTTGAGGTTGTCGAGCGTGCCGATCCGGATGTCGAGCCCGGTGAGCTGCTTGAGTTTCGCCACGCTCACCTCGAGCGTCGGATCGACGCCGACGCCGAGCTCTTGCTGCCGGTAGCCGCCCACGTGGTAGTCCCAGATCTTGACGGGCAGCGACACGACGACGTTCGGATCGACCGCGTACTGCGGCTCGAGCTCCCAAAACGAACGCGGCAGATAGATGCCGGTCAGCAGCGATCCATAATAGGGATGGTTTGAGGCGTCCGTTTCGATGAACGCGTCCGTGAATATCTCGATCGGGTCGGTGCGCGCGAGCGGCCCGCCGGGCGAGATGCGCGGGTTGGTCGTGTTCTCGCCCTGCGAGTACTGCGAAGAGACGGTTCCGTGAATGGAAAAGCGCTGCGCGAACTGCGTGGCGTGGTCGAGCGACGCGAGCTTGTCCTCGACCGCGCTCATGCGCACGCCCATGCCTTCGAGCTGATCTTTGTAGAGGTCGACGAGCTTGCCGAGCTTCGCGACATCGGCCGCGCTGGCGCCGTCGGCTTCGACTTTTGCGATGGCGCGCGCGATGAGGACCGCCATTTCGTAGCGCGTCATCGGGCGCGTGCCGTCGAACGAGCCGTTGGGGTAGCCGGTGATGACGCCGTCGGTGACGAGGCTCTTGATCGCATCGCTCGCCCACTGGTTGCGAGGCACATCCAAGAACGGCGTCGCGCTTACGGGAGCGGCGCTCGCCGCGACGATTGCGGCCAGCACCGTGAAAACGGCGAGGCGCGCGCACGCTTTTTTGGTCATGCTCCCACCCGAGTTCAGGCGCGAACGCGGACCGGTGAGCTGCCCGATCGACCGTTCCGCTGCGTCAAGTGTGCGCTCGATTTTGGGGCGCCTAGACCCGTTCCCTGCCGTTCGTTTGCGCGCGCAAGTAGCGCTCGACGATGAGCAACGCGGCGTACGCGTCGAGCGGCTCCGGCGGCACGAGCATGCCCTTTGGAATGAACCGCAAGATGCCGCGCGGCGGATGCTCCGCGAAATAGCGACGTCGCGCTTCGAACGTGGTGTTGCGCTCGTCCACGACAGCGACGGTCAGCTGCGGCCAGCGCGCGCGGCATAATCCGACCATGCTGCGCGACGTCGTCGCATCGCCGATGCAAATCGCCGCGACGCCGCCGCTGCGCACTTCCTGCTCGATCCGCTCGGCGACGTCGGCGGTCGCGACGATCCCCATGCCCGCGCGCTCGCCGTCGTCGAACACGACGGCGTAGCCGCACTTGCTGGTGCCCGGGTCGATGCCGAGGATCTTGCGCCGCGCCGCGCGCTCGCTCACCGGCCCGCGACCGGCGACACGCTCAAGCTCCATGCCAGCGGTCCTTCGGCGTAGATGTCGCGCGTCGCGACCGCCGTGATGACCGCCGGGCCGTCGATCGCGCCGAGCTGCGCGCTTGGATCGCCCGATTCCGGACGCGGCGGCGAATTCGCGATGACCGGCGGCATGCCGTGCGACGTCGCGTTCGCGACGAGCAGGTCATCCAGCGCGAAGAGCGCCTGGCGATCGAGATCGGTGCTCTTCGCGTTGGCCACCTCGACCGATGCGATGATCTCTCCCTTGCGATACAGCAGCGCGTCCTTGTAGACGTCGAAGGTGATGACCATGTTCGTGCCGCGGAAGATGTTCTCGCCCGCCACGGGCACGATCACCGCGCTGTACGGCGCGAAGGACTTGACGTACGCCGCGAGCTTGTCCAGCTTGGCCGCCACCCCCGCCGCTTTCATCGGGTCGCGCGGATACGGGATCACGTCCGGCGCCGCCGTCCGATAGTAGTTCGCCACCTCCGCGAAGAAGAGGCCCAATTCGCGATCGATCTCTTCGACGCTCTGGCGCGACGAGACCGTGACCGCGCCAGGATACGTCAGCGCCTCGTCCTTGCGGAACACCAGCGGCGACTCTTTCATGAATTCGATGAGGCGATCGCGGTCGGCGGACAGCGCGGTGATCTCATCGTTCAGTTTGTTGATCGAGAAGAGCGCGACGCGCGCGTTCTTCACGAAGATGGACACGATGACGAGCGCGACGATCGCGATGAGCATGCCGAACGCGATGGCTGAGATCGTGCTCGTGTAGCGCGGCCGCAAGCCGAACAGCGTCAGACGCCGCCGGCCGACCAGATGCCCGACGCGGTCGCCGATGAACGCAATGACGCCGGCGATCACGATGATGATGACGACGCTGGTGGCCGGTCGAAAATCGACGGCGGCGAGCCCGAGGGCGGCGAGGATCACGAGTTCATACCCGAGCCGCCTCGCTCAAGCGCCAGATGCCGACGGCGAAGAACGCGATGTCGGGCAGCCACGCCATGGCGAGGGCCAGTTGCGGCGCCTGGCGCCCGATGGCGAGGCAGATGGTGGTCGCCACGTAAAAGGCGAAGACGATCGCGATGCTGATCCCGAAACCCGCGCCGGACGACGAGCGCCCGGGCCGGATGGCGAGCGGGATTGCGAGGATGGTGAACACCACCACCGAGAACGGGCGCGCCAGTTTGCTTTCGTAGGTCACGAGCAGCAGGTTATAGCGCGAGACATCAGTTTGTTTCACGCCGCTCGTGAGCAGCTGATGCAATTCGAAGCGGCTCATCTGCTCGGGCTGCTTCGTGCGCTCCACCAGCTGAGACGGATCGGCGCCGATGTCCACGTCGAGCTCAGGATAGTAGCTGATCTTGCAGCAGACCGGTTGCAGCGCGTAGCCTTGCGCGTCGAAGAATTCCCACGACAAGCCGTGATACTTCGCGCGCGGCGCGGTGAGCACGGAGACGAGCTGGCTGCCGCGGTACAGCGTCAAGGTCGTGTTGATGAGCTCCTCGGTCTGCGGATTGAAGCCGAAGGCATACGTCGCCTGCAGCTCACCGTTCGGGAGAACCGTCGACACCACCTGATTGCTGATGACGTCCGCGCCGCCGACTTGGATCTCGCTCTGCAAAATCTCGTTGGCCTTGGCGGTCGCCCCCGGAACGACGTATTCTTGGAAGAACAGCGCCACGAACGACGCGACGAGCCCGACGGCGACGATCGGCGCCGCGATCCTGTAGAGACTGGTTCCGCCCGCGCGCATCGCCGTGATCTCGAAGTCGCCCGACAGCCGGCTCACCGCGAGCAACACCGCGAGCAGCATGGACATGGGAAACGTCAGGATGAGCGTCTCCGGCAGCGAGTAGAGAAAATATTTCGCCGCCGCCCAAAGATTCGCGTGCTCTTCGGACACCAGCCGCGCGATGTTGAGCAGTTCGCCCGCCACGAACATCGCCGTGAAGGCCGCGAGCCCGAACAGAAACGGACCGCCGAGCTCGGTGACGATGTAGCGGTCGAGGATCTTGAGCGGCTTCACAGCCGAAAGCTTTCGCCCAGATAGAAGCGCCTGGCCACGTCGGAGTTCGCCACTTCTTGCGCCGTGCCCGCGACTTCGATGCGGCCGCGATTGAGGATGTAGGCGCGATCCACGATCGCCAGGGTTTCGCGCACCGCGTGGTCGGTGATGAGGATGCCAAGCCCCTTGCTCTTGAGCACGCGGATGATGGCTTGGATGTCCGCGACGGCGATGGGGTCGATGCCCGTGAACGGTTCGTCGAGCAGCAAGAACGCCGGATCGGTGGCGATGGCGCGCGCGATCTCGACGCGCCGGCGCTCGCCGCCCGACAGCAGCTCGGCGCGCATGTGCGACAATCCGTCGAGGTCGAATTCGCGCAGCAGCGCCGGCAAGCGCACGTTTTGCTCGTCGACCGGCACGCCGCGCTGCTCCCAGATCAGGCGCAGATTGTCTTCGACGCTCAGCCGGCGGAAGACGGACGTCTCCTGCGAGAGATAGCCGAGGCCTTCGCGGGCGCGCACGTGCATCGGTTGATGGGTGATGTCGATCGAGCGCCCGTCTTTGGTCTGCAGCAGGACGCTGCCGTCGTTGGGCTTGACCAGGCCGACGACCATGTAGAAGGTCGTCGTTTTGCCCGCGCCGTTCGGTCCGAGCAGCCCGACGACTTCGCCGTGCTTGACGGACAGGTTGACGTGATCCACGACGGTGCGCTGGCCGTAGGTCTTGGTCAGATCGCTGACGTCGATCTCCGTCGGTTGGGTCGTGATTTCCACTGGCGTCAAGTGGTCCTTTAGCGGGAGCCGCTGGTCATGCCGATATGGCCGAAGATCTTCACGATTTGGAGATCGAGATCCGCGATCGCCCGATCGCCGGCGATGGTCGTGCCGTCGGCGTTGACCGCCACGACGTTGCCCGCGGCGCGCAGTTGATGGGACTTGCCGTCGTACGAGACCTCGTCGGCCGACAGCGAGTCGCCGGCCGAGTTGACCGCTTTGACCCGACCGCGCAGGACGACGTCGTACGACTTCAGGTTCAAATCGGCAGACGGGGCGCTTACCGCTAGGCGCACGTTCCCTCCTTTATAGAAGGCGATCCGGACGTTGGAAAAGGTGCCCTGGGATCGATTCGGCAGGTACGTCACGCTCTCGGCCGTCAACCGGTATTCCGGGCGCGAGTTCACGATGTTCTCCACGCTGATCGGATGACCGGGCGCGCCGTGCGCCGTCACGCTTGCGATGTTCGGCGCGGCGGGCGAAAGCGACGGCGCGGGAGATGTGGAGGAGCTGGGCGCCGAGCCGCTGCAGCTGGCGAGCAGCAGCGACCCGGCGGCCACTGCGGCTATTTTCTTGTAGCGGTCGGCTCTCGCCGACCGATCAACTTGAACGCCGCCGCTCCTTCCCAGGCTCAGCGCGAGCCCCAGCATCGGCCACCACAGGATCAGCACGAACGTCGTCACGTCGTCGACGAGATTTTGGACGATCGACGCGGCGAACGCCGTGCACAGGCCGGCAAAGAGGAACGATCGCTCGCGGTCGACTGGCGCGATGCTCGAAGCCGTGCGGCGAAGCGCGGCGACGCACGACCAGACGACCCAAGCCAGCGCCGCGAAACCGAAGACGCCCTCCTCCACGAGCACGTTCAGCGGCACGTCGTGCGCGTGCACCTCATCGTTCGTCGCGCTGGGGACCTCGTAGCTGGGATACACTTTCGAGAACGCCGCCGGCCCCACGCCGGTGAAGGGAAAGCGCAGCGCCATGCGCGCGGCGCCGCGCCACACGGTGATGCGCAGCGCGTTCTCGCTGGGGTCGTGAGCCAGGTTGCCGAATTCAAGGGCGCCCAGCGCGACGATCGCGATCGCCGCGCCCGCATACGCGATGACGGCGCGCCTGCCGAATCGTCCGATCAGAAACGGTAGCCCGATTGCGATGCCCAGCCATGCGGCGCGCGAGACCGACAGCGCGAGCCCGACCGCGCCGACGCCGGCCGCAACAAAGCCGAGCGCTTTGAGCCAGCTCGGGGCCGCGAGCTGCGCCAGGCCGAGCGGAATCAGAAACAGCAGGTAGCCACCGAACTCGTTCGGTTGCAGGAACGTGCCCGCGGCGCGGCCGTGCAGATACGCGAAGGCGGCGGGCGGATGTTTCGCGAGCACCAGGTCGATCGCGAACGCGCACGCGACGATTCCCGATGCGAAGAACGACGCCAAGAAGAACCGGCGGCGCCGGTCGTCCGCAAGCGACCAGTACGAGGCGACGAAGACGAGCGCCGCGGCGGCCTGCGCGGCGATCTCGAGCCGGCTTGAAAGCGGCGCGAACCCACTTCGAGCCGCGAGGATCTGGATGAGGATGAACGTGGCTAGGGCTGCGACCACCGGCGGCCGGGTGAAGGCCGCAAAGCCGTGGCGCAGCAGGAGCGCGCACAACGCTATCGCCATCGCGATCGGCACGAGGACGACGATGGCCTTCGCATAGATGCCGCCGCCTTCGATGGGCAGCCCCGGCGGCAGGACGTCGGCGAGCAGGATGAGCAGCGGCAGCGCGGGCGCGAGCAGCGCGATCGTCACCGGCAGAACGGCTTCCGCGTCTTGTAGTCGCGGGCATTCAAGGCCGCGTTCAGATAGGTCGAGCAAGGTCGACCTCTACACACTTCACAAGCGGCCGCATTCCGCGAGCGTCACCACGATGTCCGCAATCTTCGCGGCGGCCCCCGGTTCGCCCATGCGCTGTTTGCCGGCTGCAGCCATGCGGTTTCGACGTTCGGCATCGTCCAGCACCTGCACGACGCCGCTCACGAATGCTTCGTCGTCGTCGGGCAAGACGAGCAGTGCATTCCCCAGCAAACGCTGCTGACGGCGCCGGTACCAGCCGACGCGCTCCGGCGGCACGCCCGGATCCGACGCCGCGATGATCGGGAGGCCGAGGCCGGCGGCCTGTTCGTTGGCGGTGCCGGCTTGCCCGAGCACCGTTTGACTCGCCGCCAGCAGTTCGGCGAATCGTCCGCGCACCAGCATCACCTCGAGATTCGGTTCCGGCGCCGTGCCGAGCGACACATCTGCGTCGCCGGAGCGCGACGACAGCTCGACTCCCTCGCGTTCGATGGCGTGGGCCACGTCGCGTTCCGACGCCGACTCGGCGATCGAGACGAACGCTTGCACGGATTCGCCGCGCTCGGCCAACACCCGCGCGATCTTTCGCAGGCGCCGAATCGCTGCGCCCGCGTTGGCCGCAGCGTCGCGCCGGCTTCCCGGCAGCACGGCGAACCGAACGGCGTCGTCGCGCACCGGCAACGAACCGGGCTGCGGCGGCGCAAGTCCGTCCATCATGGCGTTGCCGACCCATTGCGCCCGGACGCCGCGCCGCTCGAGCGCCACAGCGGTCGGCTCGTCGCGCGCGAAGGTGACTGCGGCACGGCGCGCGATGAGCGCTTCGAATCGCGAATGCCCGGCGACGTATTCCGATTTCGCGGTCGCGACGAATGCGGTCGGGCGCCGCGCGAACGCGAGGCAGACCGCCAAGCAATACACGTCGCCCACCGCGACGATCGCGTCGCGAGCGCGCTGCGTCCGCAAGAAGCCGTACTGCCGCAGGCTCAGGCTCACGAGCCCGGACCGCACGTCGCGCAGCAGGTTGCGCGCATTGCCGTAGGTGACGAGGCCGCCTGACGGCATCTCCCGCTGCGGACCCACGCCGGGCGGCCACGCCCCGTCCGGCGTTTGGCCGACGAGCCGCAGGTGCTCGAGGACGGCGTGCGGCGAGCGCTCGGCGATCGCGCGCGCGAGATACCCGCAGATGGCCGCCTCGCCGTAGCCGTTGCTGACGAGCAGAATCGATGGCCCGGCGCCCCGTTGCATCATGCGCCGGGTCCGTTCGCCGACAGCAGCGGCAGCAATCGGAATGACGAGAGCTGCGCTTTGCCCGCGCCCTCGGGCACGCTCAGCTCCAAACGGCCGAGCTGGCGCGCGTACGGTCCGGCGTGCGCGATCGGCACGCCCGAGACCGACTCGACGCGTTCGAGCGTCTCGTGGCTGTGCCCGCCGACGATCGCGCTCAATTGCGGAAACGCCGCCGCGACTCGGCGGTCGGCGTCCAGGCCGAGATGCGAAAGCAAGATCGTCACCTCGGGGTCGCCGTTGAAGAATTCGCGCAGCGCCGCCTCCGGCGCGAGGAAGCGCCATCCGAAGATCTTCTCCCAGCCGCTGCCCGTGCGGTATTGAGGAACGAGCGCCGCGAGCAGGCGCACCCGGACGCCGTTGCAGCGCACGCGAAGCTCGCGCACGAATGGCGGCGTGCGGCCGCGCAGATCGATGAGGTTCGAGCAGACGAGCGGCATCGGCAGCATGCGCGCGCGGGCCGCAAACAACTTGTGCACGTAGTGGAATTCGCGGTTGCCCACAGCTCCGGCTCGGTACGACGCCTCGGCGAATTCGGCTGCGACCGGTTCGGCCCGCGCGAAGACCGTCGACGAACCGCGCAACGCGTCGCCGCAGTCGACGACGAGCGATTCCGGCTCAGCCATCCGCGCCACAAGCTTTCCGAAACCCAGGCGCGCGTGCACGTCGGAGGTGTGATAGACGACGAGGGTTCGCGGACCGATCATGCCTACCGGTCGCTCTCGCCGACGAGCGTGGTCGCGAACTCGGCGATGCGCGCAAGGGCGTCCGGCGGCCCCAGCGCCGCGCGCAGCTCTCCATATGCTTCCACCTGCCGCGCTCGAATGCGATCGTTCTCGAGCAGCGGCAAGCTTTCGTCGACGAGCCGCGCGGCGGTGAACTCGTGCTGCTTGAGTTCGGTGACGATTTCGCGCCCAAGCACGAGGTTCGGGAGCGTCATGTGGCCGGAAACGATTTGCGGGATGCGCCGCTGCGCGAGGCGATACTGGGTGGCGGACGTCACGTAGAACGCGATTTGCGGCACCTCGCGCAGTGCGGCTTCGAGCACCGCCGTGCCGGATGCCGACCACGCCACGTCCGCATCGGCGAGCACGTCGACGACCGATCGACGCTCGATGGACGCCCGCTCCGGCCCGCGCAAGCGCGGCCACGCCGCGCGGATCTGCGCTTCGCGTTGCGCGGACGCCGCGACGATCGCGAACCGGCAATCGAGCCGTGACACGAGGGCCGCGGCCGCGCGCGCCAGCACCGGGAGGTGATAGAAGACTTCCTCTCGCCGGCTGCCCGGCAGCACCGCGACGAGTGGTGCGCCCCCGTCGCGACGGAGCGCCGGCCGCGGCTCGATCACCGACACGAGCGGATGACCGAAGTACTCGATGCGCAAGCCGAGGCTGCGATAGAAGTCCCGCTGGTGCGCAAACGGCGTCACCGGAACCGCGAGGTCGGCCGTGCGCCGCGCGGTATCCGCGTAGTCCAGCCACGCAGCCGGAGGAAAATAGTACATCACGGTGCCCCGAAAGCCGCGCCGCCGCAGGCGCCCCAGCAGTCGCAGGTTGATCGAACCCGAATCGATCGGCACGAGCAGACGCGGCGGACGAGCGCGCAGCAGCTTGTCGAGCCGCACGTAGCCCGCGTAGATGGAAGGCAGCTTCGCGAGCACCATCAGCGGCCCGATGCCCGCGAACTCCGTCGAGTCGATGACGACGTCTGCCCCGGCGGCGGCGAGCGCCTGCCCGCCGGCGGCCGTGAAGCGCCACGCCGGGTGAGCGGCGCCGAGCTCGCGGGCGAGCAGAGCGCCCTGCAGGTCGCCCGACGCTTCGCCGGCGATGAAAAAGACGTCGGCGGGCAAAGCGCTTACCGCTTCAGGATGCCTCGCTCGGACTCCGCCTCGAGAAACGCGACGAGTTCTTTGCCTTCCGGCGTCTTCAACTTCTCGCGCAGCGTCGCGATGGCGCCGGCGAGATTGACGCTGGAGCGGAAGAGCAGGTGATACGCCTCTTCCAGCTCCGCGACCGCCGCCGGGTCGACTCCGCGACGTTTCATTCCGACTTTGTTGAGCCCGCGGATCGTTGAAGGATGGCCTTCGACCATCATGAACGGCATGACGTCTTTCACGACGCGCGCCATGCCCGCGATCATCACCATCTGACCGATGCGCACGAACTGGTGCACGCCGACCATGCCGCCGATGTTCGCGCCGTCGCCGACGCTGACGTGGCCCGCGAGCTGCGCGTTGTTGGACATCACGACGCGATTCCCGATCCGGCAATTGTGCGCGATGTGGACGTAGGCCAGCAGCAGGTTGTCGTCGCCGACGACCGTCTCGGAGTCCTCGCCGGTGCCGCGGTTGATGGTGACGTATTCGCGGATCACGTTGCGATGGCCGATGCGGACGAACGATCGCTCGCCGCGGAATTTTTTGTCCTGCGATGCGCCCCCGATGACCGAGAATGGATGGATCTCGCACTCGCTGCCGATCTCGGTCCAGCCGTTCGCGACGACGTTCGCGAGCAGGATGGTGCCGTCGCCGATGCGCACGTGCTCGCCGACGAGGCAGAACGGCCCGATCTCGACGTCGCGTCCCAGTTGCGCGCTCGGATGGACGATTGCGGTCGGATGGATGTTGAGCCGGTGGATGGGCGCCGGTTCGTGCTTGACGAGATCGCGCTTCACGGATTGCACGGCGCTCACGAGTGCAGGATGGATGCGTCGAGGCGGAAGAGGCGCGTGTCGGACACGATCGAGAACGAAAGCTCGCCCGCGCACACCAGCTGATCGTCGACGCGCGCTTCCGCCTGCAGCCGGCCGATGTTCATGCGCGCCCACAACACGTTCGCCCGCAGATCCAACCGGTCGCCCGGCGTGACTGGCCTGCGGAATTTCACCTTATCCACGCCCGCGAGGTACGGCACCGTCGTCGGCTGGCTGCCGGGTTCCAGGATCGCCGTGCCGCCGAGCTGCGCCATCGCCTCGATGATGAGCACGCCCGGCATCACCGGATTGTTCGGGAAGTGCCCGGCAAAGAACAGCTCGTCGAAGGTGATGTTCTTGTACCCCGCTGCGAACTTGAGGGGCTCGAGTTCGGTGATCCGATCGATGAGCAGCATCGGGTAGCGGTGCGGCAGAATGGCCATGATGGACCGGATGTCGACGTACGCCATTTTCGAATCTTCCTTATACTATCTTGTGGAGGTCGACCTTGGTCGACCGTTATCTCGCCGCCGCTGCCGGCAGCGCGCCGCGCAAGTCGCGCGCTGCAGCCACGTGCAGGGCGTGGCCCGAGCGCAGCGCGATGACTTCGCAGCGCGGGTACAGCCCCATGAGCGCGAAATCGCCGATCAGGTCGAGCGCTTTGTGCCGGACGATTTCGTCGGGAAAGCGCAGCGGTCCCATGTATCCCTCGCGATCGATGACGACGGCGTTGTCGAGCGAGCCGCCGCGCGCGAGCCCCGCGCTGTACAGCCGTTCGACTTCGGCTCGAAACCCGAACGTGCGATTGGGCGCGATGTCGCTCAGGAAATAGTCGGGCGTGATCGGCGGCGTCTCGAGGAATTGAATGCCGACCGGCTCGGGGAACGACACGAAGAAATTGATCTTGAACTCGTCGGCGGGCACGACGACCAGGACTTTGTCGCCCTCGCGCACCCAGTACGGTTCGCGCACGACGAGCTCGCGGCGCTGCGCGCGTTGCTCCTCACGTCCGACATCGGCGATGGCCTGCGCGAACGGGAGCGCGCTGCCGTCCATGATGGGGATCTCCGCGCCGTCCACAGTGATGACGGCGTTGTCGACGCCCATGCCGAGCAGCGCCGCGAGCAGGTGCTCGACGGTATGGACCTCGCTCGTCTGCGAGCCGAGCGTCGTGCAGCGGACGGTGGAGCGCACCATCTCGCACGCCGCCGGGATGCGCGAGCGATCGGAAAGGACAAAAGAAATGCCGGCGTTCGCCGGCGCTGGGATGACCGAGATGCGGGAGTCCCCGCCGGTGTGCAGACCGACGCCCGCGAGATCAAAACCGCGCTTGAGAGTATGCTGATGTCTCACGTTCACCGGCGATCTTGAATGCTACCGGCGTTTTTTCAGCTCCTCGACCGCATCCGCCAGCGCTCGAATCTGTTCCACGAGTTTAGGCAGGCGGCGCACGAGAACCTGCTGCTGCATGTTTTCGCGATGCGGTCGCGCGAGCGTGCCGGACACGACGGAATCTTCCGGCAGCGAAGCGCTGACGCCGGCTTGACCCAGGATCAACGAACGCGCGCCGATGGTGATGTGTCCGCCGATGCCGGCTTGTCCTGCGAACGTCACGTGCGGTCCGACGATCACGCTGCCTGCGATGCCGGTTTGCGCGCAGATCGTGCAGTCTTCGCCGATCTGGACGTTGTGCCCGATCTGGACGAGATTATCGATCTTCGTGCCCGCGCCGATCGTGGTCGAACCGGTGACCGCTCGATCGATCGTCGAGCACGCGCCGATCTCGACGCGGTCGCCGACGACGACGTTGCCGATCTGCGGGATCTTCACTTGCTCGGCTCCGACGCGCACGAATCCGAATCCGTCGCTGCCGATGACGCAGCCGGCGTGCAGGATGCAGTCCGCGCCGATCTCGCATTCGTCGAGCACGGTCGCGCGCGGATGCAGCAGCGTGCGCGCGCCGAGCGTGCTCGCGCGGCCGACGTACGCGCCGGCGAAGAGCTTGACGCCGTCGCCGAGCGTCGCGCCCTCGCTGACGATGACGCCGGGACCGATCCACACCTCGCCTCCGCGCCTCACGCCCGATTCGACGAGCGCGCTCGCGTGCGTGAACTCGCCGCTCGGCAGCGGCGGCGCGAACGATTCGAGGACGGCCGCCAGCGCGGCGCGCACGTCCGCAGCGACGACGAAGGTTTTTCCGCGGCGCTCGGCGCGCGCGGCGCTCTCGGGAACGATGATCGCGCTCGCCTTTGACGCGAGCGCTTTGTCCAGCCAGCGCTCGTCGACGGCGAACGTCAGGCAGCCTGCGACGGCCTCGTCCACTGACGACACGCGGTCGATGCCGATTTCGGCGTCACCAAGGACCGCGCAATCCGCCAAGCGCGCGAGATCGCCGAGCCGGCGCTGCGACGCCTGCGCCACGGGCTAGCGACCGGGAGACGGCGTCGGAATCGGGATCTTCAGCGCGGTTTCCACGTCGGGCGTGATGTCGTCGCCGCCGTAGGCCACGCCCTGCTTCGTCACCACCAGTTGGTAGCCGCGCTGCTTCGCGATGTCCGTCGCGACGTTGCGCACGTCCGCCGTGACCTCTTCCTGCCAGCGCGCTTCCTGCTGCTGGAACTGCGCGTAGGCACGCTGCTTTTCGGCGTTGCTCTGCCTGGAGTCGCGGATCGCGGCCAGATTGGCGTTCAGCTGGTTGTAGTAATTGATATATTTCGGCCAGACCTGCTCCAGCGACAGCACGTCGACCACGGCGACCTTCGAGTGCGCGCGCGAGCACCCGGCGAGCGCCAGCGCGGCGGCGATCGCGGCGATCGCCAGCGCTCCGGCTGCGATGCGTTTCTTCATTTAACCCCCGGGTGCGGCGGCCGACGGCGACGGCGTCGCCGACGGCAGTGAGGCGATGGCCCGCGCGACGGTGCCCGTGAGGTCCACGGCGCCATTCGACGCGCGCACCGAATCCAAGACCAACCCGTACCCCTCTTTGTGAGCGATGTCGGTCACCACCGTTTGGATCTGCGAGACGATCTGGGCGTAGAGATCGCGGCGCTGCGCGGACAGCTGATCGATCTGCGCTGCGATCGCCTGATCGTCTTGGAACTGCATGTGGGCGATGGCGCTGTACTTGTCGACGAGGGCTTTGCGCGTCGATTGATAGGCCGACAGCGAGCGGCTCGCGTCGGACACGTACGCGCTCTGCATCTGATTGTGGACATTCTCCACTTGCGCTCGCAGCTTGGGGTTGGACTGCAGCGCCTGGTTCGCCGCGGTCACTTGCTGCTGGAACTGGCCGCCCAGCGTCTGCACTTGCTGCTGCATCTGCGTGCCGAGATCTTTTTCGCGCGACATGAGCTTGTCGCGGGTCGCGTTTTGGGTGGTCGTGCGCTCGGCGTTGAACTGCGCGGCCGCGGCATCTTGCTGCTGTTTCTCGAACGCCCGGAGCTGCGCGTCGTCTTTTTGCTTCAGCTGATTGATGAGATACTCTTCGCGCGTCTCGAGGTCTTGAAGCTGGCTCTGAGCCGCTGCTCGCGCTTTGTCGGACAGCGCGAGGTTTTCCAGCTGCGCCTTGAGGTTGAGGCGCGCAGACTGATCCTGCTTGGCGAGCGACACTTGATACGCGGTCTCCGCGTCGCTGAACTGCTGCGCTTTGGCCCGCACGCGCGCCGCCACGCCGGCGCCGAGCTGCTGCTGGAAGCTGCGCAGATGCTGCTGGTCCTGGCCGAAGAGCGAGCTGCGGTAATCCAGCAGTGTCTTGCCCGCGGCCGATTGCATCTGCTGGATCTGGGTGCCGTACTGCTGGCGCATGCCCGACAGCACGCCGGCCGGTCCGCCCGCGCCCGCTCCCACCGCGCCGGCCTCGATCTGCTGCACCGCGAGCGCTTCTTTTTGCTGGTAGTATGCGCGCTTGCGCGCCAGTTCGTCCTGGAACGCGGCTTCCGCTGTCTTGAGATCCTGCTCGAGTTGGGCCTGCGCCTGCTGCTGTTGCGCCGTCACCGGCTTCGGCGCCACGAGCGCTTGCGAATTCAGAGCGTTGATCTGATTCTGCAGCGCGTCGACTTCGGCGTGCATGGGGTGCGCAGAGACGAGCTTGTCGATGTCGACGTACGCTACCGCGCCAGGCTGCGGCGCCTGCGCGGAGCCGGGCGACGAGCTTGCCGACGGATTGCCGCCGCATCCCGCCGAGCACAGCGCGAGGAGCAAGACGAGCGCGAGAGGTCGCGCAAGCGAACGCCGGCGCACGTTACTTGAGTTCGCCCACCACGTCGCTCGTGACGTCGGTGCCGCCGTAGACCCGGTCGGCCGCGTCGATGACGAGCATGAGGTTCTTCTTGCGCGCCACGTCGGCGATGGCTTTCTGCGTCGAGTCGATGACCGGCTGAAGGTCTTTCTTCTGCTCGCCGGCCAGCTGCTGATTGAATTGCGAGACGATCTGGCGCTGCTGCGCTTGGGGTTTGCCGCCCAGCTGCTGCTGCAGCTGCGCGCCCAGCGTCTGACGCGCTTGCATGAACGCGGCGTTCGCCTTTTTCACGCTCGGGAGCGCGTCGATCTGCGACTGGTCGACGTAGCCGATCTCGCCCGGCGGCGGCGTGTTCACCGGCGGCACGAGCACTCCCGGCGAGCCGAACAGCGCGATGACGTCCTTCGTGATGTCTTGACCGCCGAACACGACGATCTGCTTGTCGACCACGACCGAGAGCCCTTTGTTCGCCGCGACCGACGCGATGGCGACCTGCACGCGCGACAGCAGCCCACCGAAGATCTGCTGCTGCCGGCTTGCCATGCGGTTGTTGAAGTCGTTGAAGATCTTCTGCTGGTCGGCTTGGCTCTTGCCTTTGATCGCGGCTTGGAACTGGGCGTTCAATTGCGTGCGCGCCTGCGCGAACTGGGCCTGCGCGTCTTGGAACGGCTTGAGGTTGCCAAGCGCCGCTTGATCCACGATGCCGACGTCGGTGATGTCGACCGCGAGCGCGTGCGGCGCCAGCGTGACCGCCAACGCGCAGAACACCGCGGCGGCGTAGAGTCCGGGCGCAAACCGCGCGCGCGGACGTCGTGCGTTCATCCTGTTCATGTTCTCCCCGTGCACTTTGGTCGCGTCAGAACGACTGGCCAAGCCCGAACGACACGTGCGTTCCTTGGTAGCCGGTCGCAAAATCGATGCGGATAACCTGCGGCAGGATCGGCGTGGACACGCGGATGCCGAAGCCGACGTCGGATTTCAGATGGAACGGCGCCTCGTGGTAGATGAAGGTCTGCGCCGGGCCCGGCAGCTGCGGCGCGTGGGGTCCGGACGGCGGCGTCGGCGTGGGCGCCGGCGTGGGGCCCGGCAGCGCGTTCACGTACGGCACGTCGCCCGCTTCCCCGAAGAACGCCACTTCGAACTTCTTGTCGCTCGTCACCGGCACGCGCAGCTCCAGCTGCTCCAAGAGCTCGCGGTCGCCGTAGTACACGTATTTCACGCCGCGCAGCTGCTGGTCCGACAGGCTGAACAAGTCGTTGTACGGCAGCGCGCGGCCGCCGCTCGAGAAGCCGAGGTTCACGTGAAAGGCGAGCGTCGAATGGCGGCGGACCGGCCAAAACCGCGTGTAATCCAAATCGGACTTGCTGTAGACGTAGTCCGATCCCAGGATTTTCGACGCATACTCTTCCGAGGCGGACGAGGTCCCGCCGAAACGCGGATTTTGGACGTCGTCGCGATTGTCGCGGACGAGACTCGCGGTGAGGCTGTGCAGATTGAACGTGCCGGTCTGCGTCGCCGGACCCCCACTGACGGACTGCGTCGGCGACAGCACCGCCGAGTTCAAGTCGAGCAGCGCTTGCGGGAAGCCGTTGGCGGCGAACGACTGTCCGAGGCGCGTGACGTTGATGCCGTAGTTCAAGCGGGTGTAGAGCGCCGTGGGATGACCAAGGCTCACCTGCACGCCGGACTGCTTCGATGAGTAGTTCGCGAAGATGTTGGTGCAGGGCACGCCGTTCGCCGAGCACGCGGTCGTCGTCGGCGATACGCCCGTGGTCGATCCCGGCGGCAGGATCGCGGGCGACACCGATGCGCCCGAGATCGGCGAGATCGAGAAGAACGGGTTGTCGCCCGCTTCCTTATAGACCGGATACGGCTGATTGCTCACGACGTTGTTGAACAGCGAGAATGAAAGCGAATCGGGTTTGAAGCGCTCAAGGTACGGGATCGTGCCGGAGAGCGAGACTTGGCTTTGGTATTGTCCGCGCGACAGGCTCACCGAAGCGGCGTCGCCGGTGCCGTTCAGGTTCGACTCCGTGAAGTAGACGTTGCCGGAGATTCCCTGGCCGTACTGTCCGCCCCCGCCGTAGCTCACGCCCGCGCCCGCGGTGCCCGTGCGCTGCTCCACCACGGTCCACACGAGCGTGACCATGCCGCATTGATCGCCGAACGGTTTCGTCGACAAGTCCACCGACTTGAAGAACTGGGTGTTGTTGAGCTGCTCGTAGTCGAAGCGCAGGCGCGTGTCCGTCACGTAATCGCCGGGCCGCAAACGCAGCAGGCGGCGGACGACGTAGTCCTTCGTCTTCGAGTTGCCGACGATCTCGACCGCGCCGACTTTGACCTCGCAGATGCTCACGTTGACGACGCCGGGCTTGTTCGGGTCGGCGCTGCCGTCCACTTCCGCCGAGAAGCCCAGATCTTTGTACGCCGTTTGGAGCGCCTGCAGATCCGCATCGAAAGTCTGTTCTGAGAACTCGGTGCCCTGCTTCGTCTGCATCTTGCTCAGCAGAATCGGCGTCGGGATCAACTTGTTGCCGGTGATGTTGACGGCGGTGACGGTCACGCCTTCCTTGACGCCGATGTCGACCTCGCCGCTCGACGGATTGATGTGGATGCTCTGCACGTGACGCGTGCCGGTATAGCCGAGCTTATCGTAGTAGGCGTTGATCTTGTCGACGTCATCGTGCAGCGTGTTCGTGTTGAGGATCTGCCCGGACGTCGTATCCATCAGCGCGCTGAGGATGTCCGCGGTGACGTGCTTGTTGCCCGTGAAGGCGATCTTCGAGACGACGGGATTCTCGACGACGATGTACGTCACCGCGACGCCGCCCGGCGTCGAACGGATGTCCGCTTTCACGTCGGAAAAATAGCCCAGGTCCAGGATCGCGCTTTGGTCGGCCGCTACCTGTTTCGGATCGAGCGGCGGGCCAGGCTGGGTCTTGACGACCGCGAGGATGCGATCGGCCGGCACCCGCACGTTGCCGCGCACGTTGACCGCCGTGACGATCGGGCGCGTTGCCGCCGGCGCGTCCTGCGGCGTCACAGCGAGGGCTAAAACCCCAACCGCGAGTGCGGCTGCCGCGATGCGGAACGCGAAAACTAGCAGTGCGGAGCTCCTCATGACGTTCGGGAGATACAGGACGCATGTGGGCGGGCGCGAGACTGCCCGCCTGGCTCAAAGCAGCCGGGTTCTCCGCCGCCCGAAGGAGTGTGTTGGCCGCTGTTCGACTGAAAACCGGGCATCAACCTTCCCACGGGTCTCGGAACAATCCTGCTAATGGAACGAGTACTGCACATCGAAGATGAATGATTGCAAGCCCGATGGCGACTGCGTTTGGAGGAACTCGACGGTCGCTTGATCGCGCACCGCGTATGCGAATCCGTACGACTGCACGACGGGCGCGGTGAGCGTCGAACGATAGATGCCATACGCGGAGGGGCCGAAGCGCTTGCGCACCTCGACGTTCACCCGGCCCTGCGGATCGAATGTGAACGCGATCTGCTCGATGTCGAGCGATTCGCCGAGCGCCGTCTCGAACGGGAACAGCAGGCTGCGCGCGAGCTGAGCGTTGAAATATTGCTGGGCCGTTGAGATGATGGCGGACTGGGCGGCGTTCGGTTGGCTTCCCGACAGCACCGACTGCAGGTCGGGCTCGTGCAGCAGCATCGCGATGATCTGTTCGCGCGTCAAAGGCGGATACGAGGACAGATCCACCGTCAGGCGGTCGATGCGGCCGTTGACGACGACGGTGATGTCGGTATCCCCCGTGTACGAAACCGCCTTGGCCGCTATCGTCGGCAGCAAGCCCTGCGCCGGGTCGAAGATCACGCTGCCGCTTTCGAGGCGGAAGTTCTGATCGAAGTAGGAGACCAGTCCGCGCGAGGAGCTGAACTCGCCGGCCAGCGTCGGCGCGCGCGTGCTGCCGGCGACGGTGACGGCGCCGCTCGCCTGCAGATTGAAGCCGCCGCCTTTCACGCTGACGTTCTTGGTCGCAGCCAGGCCGACGTTGAGATCGACAAGGGGCATGACGAAGGGCGCCGGCGTCGCTTTCGTGCCCGCCGCATTCGACAGCATGAACGGACCGCCGCCGTAGATGGAGCCGCCGTAGACGATGGTGTGGCCGGGCCGGAGCGGCGGCACTCCGGGCGCGCTCTGCGGCGCGGTCGGTTGCGCGGCCCCGGAGAATTTCTCCGCCAGCGCGTAGATCGCCGGGAACGGCACGATGCCGTCGTGCATGGAGACGTCGCCTGCGAGATACGGCGTCGCGCCCGACTTCGTGAGACTCAAGGAGCCGTCGAACGTGCCGTTGATCCAGTTGGGAACGTCGATGTTCGCGCCGCGCGCGTTCACGCGCATCCAATATTGAAGGCCGGCGGCGCTGAGCAGGCCCGCGGCTGGAATGACGTGCGCGGCGCCGCTGATCTCGAACGTGCCGCGGCCGAGCGCGCCGCCGAATCGCTCGAGCTGCACCGAATCGTTGCGAAACGCGGCCGCTCCGTTGATGCCGGTGGCCGGCACGGTTTCGAATTTCGACGTCACGCTCGCGGCCCGCACGCTCGCCGCTCCCGCCAGCACCGGGCGGCCCGCGCTGCCGGTGGCAGAGGCGTTCGCATCGAGCGTCCCGGTCACGCCGGCGATGCCGTGCAGCAATGGATCGAGGTCGGCAAGATTGATGGCCTTGGCCTGAAGCGCGAGATCGACGCGCTTGCTCGGCGGGCCGAGCCCGAACGGCGCAAGCCGCAGCGGCAGCGTGCCGCGCAGCGTTGCCGTGCCGCCCCGATTCGCGAAGGCGAGCTCGGTGTCGCCGATCTCGAGGGTTCCCGGCGCGTACGTCAGCCGGCTCGCGAAGCGATCGAACTTGACGCCGAGGGCGGCGCCGCCCGAGCTTGCGGCGACGACGATCACGCGCGGGTCGCGCAGCGAGCCCGAGACGGTCACGTCGCCGGTCGCGCTGCCCGTGAGGGCGCCCGGAAAACCAAGCGTGTCGCCGATCTTGGCCAGGTCGCTGGCCGCGACGTTCGCGACTCCAGAGATCGCGCCGTCGAAATGCCAGGTCGCGTGTCCGGTCGCGCCCGCGAATGGGACCTGCAGCGTAGCGTCGCTCACCCGCACGGCGCCGGCGCTGCTGTCCACGACGCCGTCAAACCGCTCGATGGCGATCTTCCGCACCGCGCCGTGGCGCAGCGCGAACGTGGCGTGCGCGACAGGGCGCTGTAGTCGGCCGTGCGCCGTGCCCTGCGCGTCGAGCAGACCGGTGATGCCGTAGCTCTCTCGGCCGATGAGCGGCATGATCACGCCGAGGTCGAGCGCGTGCACGCTGCCGCTCACGCGGTAGTGCGCGCGCCTGAAATCGAGCAGCGTCGGACGGCGCCGCGACAGCCCGACGCGGCCGGTGAGCGAAGCGCTCCCGATCGGACCGTTTTGATGGATCGTCGCGGCGAGCGAGCGCCGGTGCTGCGAGAAGGTAGCGTCGACCGTGCCGAGCGGGATGCCGACGACCTTCGCATCCTCGAACGCGAACGCTCCGGAGCCCGCGACGTCGCGCGGCGTGATGCTGACCGACACGTTGCCATGACCGACGCCGTCGAGCGTATCCCAGCCGTCGAAGAAGTCGTTGAAATCCGCCAGATCGATGCGCGGGCTGCCCACGGAGAGGCGCACCGCGCTGCGCGACAGCGCGCCGCCGAATGAGATGACGGACGAGCCGACGCGCACGCTGGCGCGCTCCACGCCGAGATCCGACGGGGTGAGGTGCACATCGCCGCGCAGCCCATCGTAGGCGACGCCGCGCAGCGTTCCGTGGTCCGACGTGACCGACCCGTCCGCGTGCGGCGCGGACAACGCTCCCGTGATGCGCAGCTGCGCGCTAACCGAGCCCGTGATGCGCGCCACCTTCGGCACGTAGCGTCCGACCAGGCCGTTCAGATCGCCCTCCGCCAGCGAGGCGCGCAGATCGAGCGACGGGCTCGCCGGCCCGCCGAAGCCGTCGATCGCGCCCCTCACGTTCGCGCGGTTTCCGTTGATCGCCACGCGACCCGAGCCGTCGGCATTTCCAGATGCATACGCGATGTCCGCATCGCCTCCGATCGGCATGCCGCGGAACGCTCCGTCGTTCAGCACGACCGATCCGCTGGCGATCGGACCGCTTCCGCCGCGCGCGATGCGACCGATCGCGATCGCGCTGCCGCGATCGAGCGGCAAACCGAAGCGTCGCAGATCCGCGACGTCCACTCCATCGGCCCACACCTCGATGCCGGCACCGCTCGGAGCGAGACTGCCGAGGGCGGCGACGTCGGCGCCGGCCGCGCTCGCCGTGCCGGCGAACAAGTCGGGAGCGACGGCCCCGCCCACCACGCCGCGTGCGGCGCGAAGCGGCACGCCGGAAATGGCGGCGTTGGAACTCGTCGCGTCAAAACTGATGAGCCAGCGGCCGCGCGCCAACAGAGCGCTGAACGAGCCTGCGGCGCTGCCGGAAGAACGTTGACCCGGCAGGGCCGATCCGGCTGCCGTGAGGTTCGCGCTCGCGGTCCCTCGCAGCGCTGCGGCGTAGCGATGCTTCGAGGGCGAGGCGGTGACGTAACCGCTCGCACGCGCGTGCATATCCGCGCCGTCGATCGACGCGCTCGTCACGTTCATTCTGCCGCCCGTTCCGGAGCCGACGAGCCGCACGTCGCCGAAGCGCACGCCCGCGAGGTCGAGGCCGCTGGCTCGCATGTCCACCCCGATGCTCGGCTGATTCGTATCGCCGCCGAGCACGAGCGTGCCGTCAAAGACGCCGTTCATCTCCGGCAAGACGGTCGCGAACGCTTCATAGCCGGGCAACGCTACCGCGCTGCGCGCGAGCCGCAGCGGAAACCGATCGGCGATGACGTCGGCCGCGATGGCGCGCGGATCCGACGATCTTCGATCGACCGCGGCCTGCGCGAACAGCTCGCCGCCGGCACGCGTGACCAGCATCGGACCCAAGGCGACGCGCTCCGGGCCCGCGTCGACCACGGCACGCACGAGCGTGCCGTTGCCGCCGGTGATGTCGGCGAAGCCCGAACCCGAGAGCCGATCGAGCGGACCGGCCAGCGTCAGAAATGCGCGCGCGTGCCCGAGCGGATTCAAACTCGCGGCGACCGGCAGGCGGCCAGCCGCCACCACGCCGCTCGCGACGAACGTGCCTGACGGCGCAGCGCCGGTAAGGTCCAGGTCGCCGTCGCCGTGCAATCGAGCTCCGTCGTAGATCGCGGCGATGCGCGGCAGCGCGATGTGGCCGCCGCTCGAGAACATCGTGCCCGACGCGCTGGTAAATGGCAGCCCGCCGTACTGGAACGTGCCTGGAAAGCTCACGTCACCGTAGACATCGAGGGCGGCGAGCGGCCCGGCAATCCGAATCGACGCCTGCATCCGGCCGCCGAGCGGCAAGAGCTGCGAGAACCGGAACAATCTGCGCGCGCGCGACAGCGGGCCCCCTCCGCGCACTTCGAGTGCAAAGCGCACTGCGGGCAGCAGCTCGATGCCGCCGCTCGCGCGCAGTGGAATCCCATTCGCCGTGCCCTGCAGATCCGTGCTCGTCAGCATCGACCCGCCGAAGCGGATGAGGCCGCGCACGCCGACGGCGGGAACGATCAGCGGGAGCACGCGCAACACGCCGTCGCGCACCTCGGCGCTTCCCGACAGCCGCCATGCAGGCGGCGCGCCGGGCGCGTAGCCGAACGCGTACGCGCGCAGCTCGGCGTTGGCGTGTCCGTCTTCCACCGCAAAATCCGTCGACGAGACCAGCCAGTCGACGGCGGGCGCGAGCGGCGCGTCGAGCGCCGTCACGCGCAGCTGCGCGAAGCGGCTCTCATCGTTTTCGAAGTACAGCGCCGTCAACGGAGCGCGCTGCCTGCCGGCGATCATGTCAGCCGTTAAGCGGCCGGTCGACAGCGCTCCTTGATCCATGCGCAGCCAGCCGTTCATGCGCTCGATCGTGAAGCGGCGGCCTGGGGTGGCGAGGGCGGTCGGATTCTCGAGGCTGACCGTGCCGCGCTCGACGCGCAGCGTGAAACGATACGGCAAGCTCGTCGGCGCGCCTTGCGCCGTTGGGTTCGCCGCGCCGAGCAGCGGTTGAAGATTGAGCGTGCCATCGGCGAGCCGGACGACGTGCAGGACGGGTTCGGTGACCACGACCGACCGCAATCCGAGCGCGCGATCCGAACGCCTGATGAGCCCCGCGAGATCGTAGGCGATCTCGATCCGCTTTGCGCCGAATGCGGGGTTGCCGTCGCGATCGCTGACGCGGACATCGGCCGCCGATAGATGCCGCGCGTCGACCTCGATCGAGCCGCCCGTCATATGAAAGCGGCCGCGCTCGAAAAGAGCGACCTGGATCACCAAGCGAGCAAGGGCCGAGCGCGGTCCGGGAAGCCCCAGGAAGACGAAGCCGGCTACAAGCGCGCCGGCTAGGAGGGTCGCAGCCGCGAGCGCGGCTTTCCGCATCCTCACAAATTTCCTGATTCTCGCGAGGCGTCGCAAAAACCCAGCCTCCGGTGGGACCCGAGGCTGGGCGGGCTCGTACGTGAAGGAGCACTAGAAGAAACGCAGCCGGCCCGGTTTTGGTTCGCGGACTTGGGTATTCTAATGGAAGGACGGCCGAGCAGTTTAGCATGCCCGGCCCTCATTCGGGGTAAGGAATGGGGATTCGCTCGCTCGAGGCACGGTTCGGCGCGACGCCGAGTCAGATCACCGTTGCCCGTCGAGCCGTGAGGGATTTCGCGCGCGCGCACGGCCTGGAAGCGAGCCTTTTATCGGATATCGAGCTGGCCGTCGGCGAAGCGCTCAACAACGCGGCGGAACACGGCAACAAGGAGCGCGGCCACGTTTTGGTGTCGTGCACGATCGACGACCACCGCCTCATCATCGAAGTGCAAGACGACGGCCCAGGTTTTTTGCCAGAGAACATCGCGGCGCCGAATTCGGCCGACCCCGCGTTGCGCGGCTTCGGTCTCTACCTGATGCGCACGCTCATGGACGATGTTTCGTTCGCGGACCGCGGGCGCAAGGTCAGGCTGATGAAGCGCCTTCCCGAGAGCGCCTGATTCGGTCGACGAAAGTCGACCGCTCCAGGCGGTTTATACGTCCAGATTTTCGACTTCGCGCGCGTTGTCCGCGATGAATTGCTTGCGCGGCTCGACCTTCTCGCCCATCAGGATCGAGAACATCTCGTTGGCCGCGACTTCGTCTTCTACGAGCACCTTGCGCGTGACGCGCCGGTCGGGATCCATGGTCGTCTCCCACAGCTGCTCGGGATCCATCTCGCCGAGACCTTTGTACTGCTGGATGCTGTAGCCGTCGCCGGCCTGCGCGATGATCGCGTCGCGCTCGTCTTCCTTGTAGCAGTACCAGATCTTCTTGCCTTTCTTCACCTGATAGAGCGGCGGCTGCGCGATGAACAGGTAGCCGCCCTCGATGATCTTGCGCATGTGGCGGAAGAAAAACGTGAGCAGCAGCGTGCGGATGTGCGCGCCGTCGACGTCGGCGTCGGTCATGATGTAGATGCGGTGATAGCGCAGCTTCGAGACGTCGAATTCTTGTTTGAAGCCGGTGCCGAGGGCCGTGATGAGCGCGCGGATCTCGTCGTGGCCGACGATCTTGTCTTCGCGCGCCTTTTCGACGTTGAGGATCTTGCCCTTGAGCGGCAAGATGGCTTGGAAGTGCCGGTCCCGGCCGGCCTTGGCGCTGCCCCCGGCGGATTCGCCTTCCACCAGGAAGAGTTCGCTCTTCGCTGGGTCGCGTTCCGAGCAATCGGCGAGCTTCCCGGGCAGCGCGCCGCCGTCGAGGGCGCTCTTGCGACGGGCGAGATCGCGGGCCTTGCGCGCCGCGTCGCGCGCGCGCGCCGCGTTCACGGTCTTCTCCACGATACGGCGCGCCGGAGCGGGGTTCTCTTCGAAATAGTAGGTGAGCGCTTCGGCCACGATGTCGGACACCACGCCTTGGGCTTCGGCGCTGCCGAGCTTGGCCTTGGTCTGTCCCTCGAATTCCGGGTTGGGGATCTTCACCGAGATGACGGCTGCTAAACCTTCGCGTACGTCCTCGCCCGCGAGGTTGCCCTCGCTGTCCTTGAGGATTCCGTTCTTCTTGGCATAGGTATTGATGACGCGGGTCAGCGCGGAGCGGAAGCCCGCCAGATGCGTGCCGCCGTCGACGGTGTGGATGTTGTTCGCGTACGCGAAGACGGTCTCGTAGTAGCCGTCGTTGTACTGCAGCGCCACCTCGACTTCGATGTCGTGGCGCTTGCCGGTGATGTAGCGCACTTCGTGCAGCGCTTCTTTGCCGCGATTCAAATGCTCGACGAAGCTCTTGATGCCGCCTTCGTAGAGGAAGCTCTGCTTCTTGTCCGTGCGCTCGTCGACCAGATTGATGCGCAGCCCGCGATTCAAAAACGCAAGCTCGCGCAGGCGCTGCTGCAGGATGTCGAGGGAAAAATCGAGCGTCGAGAAGACCTGCGGATCGGGTTTGAAGTGCTGGCTCGTGCCGGTGCCTTCAGCGGCACCGACGACTTTGAGTTTGCTGGTCGCCACGCCGCGCGAGAACTTCTGCTCGTAGATCTTGGCGTCGCGCTTCACCCGGGTGATCATCCACTCCGACAGCGCGTTAGTGACCGAGATGCCCACCCCGTGCAGGCCGCCGGAGACTTTGTAGCCGAGCTGGTCGAACTTGCCGCCCGCGTGCAGCACCGTCATGACCACTTCGACCGCCGGCTTGCCCTCGGACGGGATGACGTCGACGGGAATGCCTCGGCCGTCGTCGATGACGGCGATCGACGAGTCCTTGTAGATGATCACGTCGATGTTGCGGCAGTAGCCAGCTAGGGCCTCGTCGACTGCGTTGTCCACGGCTTCGAAGACGATCTGATGGAGGCCGCGGGTGCTCGTGTCGCCCACGTACATGCCGGGGCGCTTGCGCACGCCTTCGAGCCCTTTCAGGACCCGGATGTGCTCGGCGCCGTATTCGCCTTCTCGCGCTTTGCGAGCCGCTGGTTTGGGCTCTTTTGCCGGCCTACTGGGCAAGCGTCGTTCCTCTTAGAAAAACGCGCGCATGAAAGCGCGCTTCATAGCACATGCATGGTCACGCAACCGGGGTATGCCCGACAAGCCTATTTCTTGGGGCTTTGTCCGCGAGCCTCCACAAGCGCGTCTGCCCACGCGCTGCCGAGCGTGTTTTCGACGAGCGCGCGGCCGATGTCGCGGCGCGCTCTGCCTGTGACGAGCATAACGTAGCTCCATGCGATGATGCGGTCGCCCGTCTCGAGCCGCCCGGCTCGCAAGCGGCGTTCCGCCACTCGCACGTGTTCTTGCCATTTCGCCGCGAGCGCGCGGCGCACGCGCTCGAAATCGCCGCTCTCGGCGCCAAGCACGTGGCCCTCGAGATCGCTCCATTGTAGCCACGGATCGCGCGACAGCGCGAGGGCGAGCCGTCCGTCGATGCGCGCGCGCTCCGCATCGAGGCACGCATCGCAGCGCAGCTGCTGTGCGCCGGCGCGCTCGAAGAGTTGCCCGCATGACGTGCACCGCGCCCAGCCGGCGGCGGCGCGTTCGCGATCGAGCGCTGCCTGCGCGCCGCGCAAGCGCGCGAGCAGCGCATCCAAATCTTCAGCTGGTGAGCCTGCAGTTGTAGAAGTCGACCTTGCGCTTGGTGTAGAGGTCGACCTTGGTCGACCTGAGCTTGCTCTTGTGGAGGTCGAGCTTGCTCGACCGTGGATTCTGCCCTCCAGCAGCGCGCGCGTGCGGCCAGTGGCGACCACGAAGCGCAGCCGCTTCACTCCGAGGCTTGGGCTCTGCCGCCGTATGCGTTCGAGAATGGCGGGCGCGAGGAACGAGAGCTGGTGACTCCACGAGCTGCTCACCGTGAGGATGGTGAGCGTTGCCTCGCGCAGCTGCAGCGGCCGCGTGCGCCTGGAGACGTCCGCGCCGACGATCTCCGGCCAGATCGGGATGAGGTCGACCGCGTTCTCGCTTGGCAGCGCGCCCGAGCTCGGTTTCCATCGACCCAGGAGCTCGCGCAGCTTGCGCGGCGCGCTCATACGCCGCTTTCCACGCTCGACGCGTCGAGCTGCCCGGCGCGAACTTCGTAGACGTGAGCGGCGAGCAGGCGCAGCGGCCCGGACATCTCGGTCGCCGAGATGAACGCCTGCTCGAAGCCGGCGACGCTGGAGAAGAACGCGCTGCGCCGCGCGGCGTCCAGCTCCGACAAGACGTCGTCCAACAACAGCAGGGGCGCCTCGCCCGCAGCGCGCCGAGCGAGTGCGTATTCGCCGGCTTTAATCGCCAGCACCGCGGTGCGCTGCTGCCCCTGCGATCCGAATCGCGCGAGCGCGCGTCCGCCGAGCACGAGCGCGAGATCATCGCGGTGCGGACCGACGAGCGTCAGTCTGCGGGCGAGCTCGGCCTGTGCCATCGCATCGAAGGCGCCGCGCAGCGCGCGTTCCACCGCGCCGGGCGACTCGTCTGGCTGCGGCGGCGAGGGCTGGTAGGCGACGTCGAATGCATCGAGAGGCCCCACCCAGTTCGCGTGCGCGTCGGCCGCCTCGCGCGCGAGCCGGCGCACGTATCCGGCACGCGCCAGCACCAAGCGCGCTCCCGCGCTCGCCAGCTGATCGTTGTACGTCGAGAGCAGATCGCGATTGCCGGATTCGGCCGAGCGGAGGAACGCGTTTTTTTGCGCGAGCACGGCGGCGTAGGTCGCGAGGTCGCGATAGTAGCCGCGGCTGGCCTGCGACAGCGCCGTGTTGAGCAGCCGCCTGCGCAAGCTCGCGGGTCCCGCTATCAATTGAAGATCGGCCGGCACGAAGGTCACCGCGTTCACGCCGCCGAGGAACTGTCCGTACGGCACCGCGCGGCCGTTGCGGAGGAAGCGCTTGCGCGCGCCGTCGCCGGCGCGCGAGATGACGCAGGCGCATTTCACCTCGCCATGGCGCGTGCGCACGCGCGCGGACACGCTCGCCGACGGCGCGCCCGTGCCGATCAAATCGACTTCCCGCGCGGCCCGGAACGACTTGCCGATCGCCAGCATGCCGAGCGCTTCGAGCAGATTGGATTTGCCTTGCGCGTTGGCTCCCACCAGAACGCACGCGCCCTCCGGCGGTTCCAGGCGGAGGGCGGCGTAGTTGCGGAAGTTCGCGAGCTCGAGCGAGAGGACGCGCACCGCGCTATTGCCGCAACGGCATCAAGATGTAGAGTTGGCGGTCGGCGCGAGCGCCGCTGCCGGGCGTGATGGACGCCGGGCTCAGCGCGCCGACGAAACTGAGCTTCACGGTGTCCGCGTCGATGTGGTTCAGGATCTCCACGAGGTACTTCGCGTTGAACGCGATGGTGAGCGGCTCGCCGCTGCGCTCGACGTCGAGCTCTTCGTAGGCGTTGCCGGCGGTGTCCGAGTTCGCGGTGATGACCAGGCTCGTGCCGTCCATGGCGAGCTTCACCATGCTCGCTCGATCGCCGGCGACGACTTCGGCCCGCCGCAAGCCCGCGAGCAGCTTCTCGGTGCTGGCCACCACGTGCTTGTCGAACTGCTGCGGGATGACTTGCTTGTAGTTCGGGTACGTGCCGTCCACCAGCCGCGCGATGACCTTGACGTCGCCGGTGTTGAACACGAGCTGGTTCGCCTGCCCGCCGAGCACCGTCGCCTCGATGACGCCGCCGCTTGCCACCCGCACCACTTCGCCTAACGCCCGAGCCGGAACGATGAGCCGCGTCGCCGCTTTCACCGGTTCGGCGAGCGCGATTTCGTAGCGCGCGAGCCGGTAGCCGTCGGTCGCGACCAGCGTCAGCGACTTGCCCTCGAGCTCGAGGAGCGTGCCCATGAGGACCGCGCCGCGAGCTTCTTCGCTGCTTGCCGCGAAGGTCGCTGCGCTGGCCGCCTCGCGAAACGCTTTCGCCTCCACGCGGAATTGATCGCCGCTTTTGCCCTCGGGCAGGGGCGGATATTCTTCCGGCGGCAGCGCGAAGAACTCGTAGTTCGAGCGCTCCACTTTCAGCGTTGCGCGGCTCGCCGTGCCCTGCATGTGCAGTTGCGCCGCCGGCAGGTTCGCCAGGTAGTTCGAAAAGAGCCGCGCCGGCACCGTGCAGGAACCCTCTTCGGTCACTTCGGCCGGGAACGCGTTTTCCAGCGTGAGCTCCAGATCGGTGGCGCGCACGCTCACGCTCCCGTGCCCCGCTTTGAGCAGCACGTTACCGAGAATCGGCATCGTCGTGTGCGCGTTCACCACTTTGCTGGCCGCGGCGACCGCGCCGGCGATGTCCTTCGCGTTACAGGTGAATTTCATTCGCTTCCTTTAGGTCGACCTCTGGTGCGTAGGTCGGCTCAAGCCGACCTCTACAGGCTGACCAAGGTCAGCCTCTACACTTCTGCACAAACACGATGCGTTGCTATTCATCTATTATATTTTTCTAAACGTCGTCTTCGTGGTCATAGGCCGGTGGATGTCGTGGATGAGTCGATGCGGGCAGTTGTGGTGAGGTTTACCTCGGTTGCTTTTCTGTGCACGACGGGCCGCGGTTGTCCACGTCTCCCACAGTCCGCTGGCGGCGCGCTTCCTCCTCCACAGCGACCCCCGTACTATCCACCGTTACCCGTCTTGCGTGATCGTCGCGAGCATTGATTTCACCTTGCTGCGGAAATCCGGATCGCGCTCCATTTGCTCCTTCACCTTGTTGCGCGCGTACATCACGGTTGTGTGATCTTTCTTGCCGAATTCGCGAGCGATCTGAGGCAGGGACGCATTTGTCAGGTCGCAGCATAAGTACATCGCGATTTGGCGCGGCACGGTCAAGCGGTGGTCGCGGCGCTGCCCCTCGAGCTCCTTCAGCGTAATGCCGTTGAAGCGCGCGACCTTCTCCTTGATCATCGCGATCGTGACCTTGCGCAGCGGCACCTCGTTGATCTCGTTGCGCAGCACCTCGGTGGCCAGCTCCACGGTGATCGGCTTCTGATAGAGCGACGCGTACGCCGTGAGCTTGATCAGGGCGCCCTCGAGCTGACGGATGTTCGACGGGATGATCTTCGCGATATAAGACGTGACCTCGTGGGGCACGTCGATGCCGTCGCTTTCCGCCTTCTTGCGCAGAATCGCTTCGCGCGTTTCCAGATCGGCCGGCTGAATGTCGGCGAGCAGCCCCCACTCGAATCGCGAGCGCAAGCGGTTCTCCAGCGTCTGGATGTCTTTGGGCGGCCGGTCGCTTGAGATGACGAGCTGCTTCGTGGCTTCGCGCAAGGTGTTGAAGGTGTGGAAGAACTCTTCTTGCGTCTGCTCTTTACCTTCCAAGAACTGGATGTCGTCGATGAGCAGGACGTCCACGGTGCGGTAGCGGTTGCGAAATTCCACGGTCTCGTTATTGCGGATCGCGGTGATGAATTCGTTGGTGAAGGTCTCGGACGACACGTACACCACGCGCGAGCGTGGCGTGCCCTTGAGCACGCGGTGTCCGATCGCGTGCATGAGGTGAGTCTTGCCGAGGCCGACCGGACCGTAGATGAAGAGCGGATTGTAGGCGCGAGCGGGCGCGTCGGCGACGGCCTGCGCCGCGGCGTGGGCGAACCGGTTGTTCGCGCCGACCACGAATTGCTCGAACGTATAGCGGTCGTTCAGGCCCGTGTGCCGGAAGTCGTCGGCGTGCGCCGCTGCCGGCGGCGCTTCGACCGCCTCTTCCGGAGGCTGCATGGAGCCGGCGAGCGCGCTTTCGTCCGCCAGCGGATCGTCGAGCACGATGAACCGCACCGTGAGCGGAAAACCCATCTCCGCGAGGACGGTCATGATCTGGCTCTTGAGCCGGTTTTCCGCCCAGTCTTTGGCGAAGCTGTTGCGCACCGCGAGCGTCACTTCGTCCGCGGTCAGATGTTGCAGCCGCATCGGCTTTATCCAGGCTTCGAAGGTGCCTTTTGTGAAACGAGGCTCGAGCGCGGTCAGACAGCTCTGCCAGAGAAACTCTTCATTCGTACCGACGGCGACTGCTGTTTCCATCAGATCCACTTCCGATTTTCTTTTTTCTTCCGGGCTCGCCCGCGCGCCGCAGAACTCAAAGCGTACGTGCGCAATGCATGACGGGCGCCGTGCGCGAGCGCCGGGGTTTCCGGGCGCAAACCGTGATTCCTTCAGCGTTTGCGCGATTTTCTTATGAACATATCCACACGGAAATTGTCAAAGCTGTGCACGATGATTCGCGTCGCTTTGCGCCGTTGCATGCGCGGCGTGACTTCGCGCGCATTCCGCGCCGCCGCGCTGCGGGCCGGTTCGCGCGCGGCGCATCCGGCATCTGGCGCGCTCGAGACCGGGCAAATCGACGCAAATGGCCGTGACTGCGCCGTTTGCCGAGGCCGCGATGGCTATCCACAAGCCTATCCACAGGTGTGAATAATAGAGACCGGCGCCGCGCGAAAAACGCGCAAAGTCTTGCGCCATAAGGGTTTGATGCACATTTGCGGCGCGCCGCGCTCGCCCAGTCATTCACCGGCTGTCCACGCCTGCGAGACCGCAAAAAGCTCGCCGGGCTAGCCGGCCACCCGGGCGGTTCGTGCGGCGGGTCGAGCGCGAGCAACAGGTGCTAGCAACGGGCACGCGGTCGCGATGCTGTCGGAAAAGCCCGTGAAATCGTGGTACTGACTTACTTGACTCAACAAGGCAAGCGTGATATACTTGTCTCACCATGAAGAGGCCCGGTCCATTCCCCCGCACCCTCCTCGAAGCGATCAAGTATTTCTCCGATCTGGACGTGTGCCGCGGTTTTCTGGCGCATCTACGCTGGCCGGATGGTATAGCGTGCCCGTCCTGCGGCTCGTTTGACACCTCCGATATGCCGACGCGCAAGATGTGGCGCTGCCGGCTGTGTCGTCGCCAATTCTCGGTGAAGGTCGGCACTATCTTTGAGGACTCACCTATCGGTCTCGACAAGTGGCTGCCCGCGGTTTGGGCACTGTCGAGCGCGAAGAACGGCGTAAGCTCGCACGAATTAGGCCGTTCCATCGGCGTGACGCAAAAGACCGCCTGGTTCATGCTACAGCGCATCCGTCTAGCGATGCAAACCAAAGGATTCCAAGCGCCGCTCGTCGGCACCATCGAAGCGGACGAGACGTTCATCGGCGGCAAGGTGGCGAACAACCCGACCCGCAAGCGCGGCGGCAAAACCGGCCAATGGGAGAAAACGCCCGTCATGGGGTTGCTCAAACGGGGCGGTGAGGTCCGAGCGTTCGTGATCCCGGAAGCGAAGCCACCGCACATGATCGGCGGAGTCCGCGAACACGTCGCCGAGGGCTCGAACCTCTGCACCGACGGCCACACGGCGTACCGGCTACTCGACGTGGACTACAACCACCAATTCGTTGATCACCTAAAGGAATACGTGCGGGGGCAAGTCCACGTGAATGGGCTCGAAAACTTTTGGTGCTTGCTGAAGCGGTCGATCAAGGGGACCTACATTAAGCCGGAGCCGGCGCATATATCGCGATACGTGGACGAGCAGGTGTTCCGGTTCAATAGCCGCAGCAAGACAGACGCAGACCGTTTTACTGCAGCTGTCGCAAGAGTATCTGGTGTGCGACTTACTTGGCTGGAGCTCACCGGCAGGATCAAGTTATGAACCACCACGGAGGCCGGCGCGGGAGTGCCAAGAAAACACTCTCCGCGCCGGCCTCCTTGTACCGCCTCTTAGGTGGGCTAGCTGCCGCTGGTGGAATCCGTGAAACCGTAAGCGCGAGAGGCAACAGCACAAGACTCGTTACGTTCGAGAAAATCGGGATGGAAGACAGACTTCGAGAGCGTGAAATACGGGCTGCCGAGTTCGCCCGGCGGCTTAAAGCAACTGGTCTGGCGGTGGGGGAGTTTCAACGCAGATCCGGACTGAGTCGAAATGTAATCTACAACCTATCCAGGGGCCAAAAACCGAGCAGCCAAGAGCAGGCCGAACTCCTGGAAGAAGCATTCACCAAGTTCGCACGCAATCAGGAAGAAGGGTGAGAGCAGTAACGTGATGTTGGAGTCTGCAGGTCGAGAGCTATCGAACGATCTGTCGAGCGCCGCGCTTCAAGGGAAGCCACGGCGCAAGGGCACGACTATCGAGCGAGCAGACCGTCAGCCTCTCGCCCCGACCCGTCATATCTTGCACCAAGGGGATGCGCGCGATCTGGGTTGGATCCCCGACAACTCGATTCATTTGATCATTACATCGCCGCCGTATTGGACGTTGAAGAAGTACAACGATCATCCCGGGCAGCTCGGTGATGTCGCTGACTACGAAGCCTTTCATGACGAACTCGACAAAGTCTGGAGGAACTGCTACCGAGTGTTGGTGCCGGGAGGTCGGCTCGTCTGCGTCGTGGGTGATGTCTGCCTTGCGCGTCGCCGCAACAACGGGCGCCACATGGTTATGCCGCTACATGCAGACATCTCTGTTAGGTGCCGCAAGGTAGGGTTCGACTACCTCACTCCTATCTACTGGCACAAGATCGCCAATGCAAGCTACGAAGTAGAGAACGGCTCCTCATTCCTTGGAAAGCCCTTCGAGCCGAACGCAATTTTGAAAAACGACACAGAGTATATTCTAATGCTCCGCAAGCATGGCGGCTACCGAAAACCAACCGAGGATCAACGGCGCAAATCAAAGATGACGAACGACGAATACCACACGTGGTTCCGCTCAATATGGACCGGTGTTACCGGCGCTTCCACGAGACAGCATCCTGCACCATTCCCAACCGAGATTGCCTACCGACTTGTGCGGATGTTCTCATTCGTCGAGGACACCGTGCTGGATCCTTTCTTGGGAACCGGCTCATCAACGCTCGCTGCGATCCAGGCTGGGCGTAACAGCATTGGCAATGAGATAGATCCCCACTACTTTAGGCTCGCTCGCGATAGAATCCAAAGCGCGATCGCGCAGCAAGACATGTTCGCAAACAATCATTCGACTCTCGAAATCATTGAAGAGACTTTGCAGGGTAGACACAAGAGGCAAACTCAAAAGAGATAGCCTACCGGCGACGCATGGGGTTGCGATCAAGCCCAACCCAACGCGGCGGGGGCCCGCCCCCCTACTGCCTGGAAAGGCACCTTAACGCGCTTAATGAGGACACGTCTTGGCAACCTCCGGTTCCGGTGAACACGAATCCAAGAACGCTAACGCAAGTGACGGCAGCCAGGTTGCAGAGTCGGAGGCCTCCGGGCTTATCGCTGACGTTGTCCAGGCCATACAAGAATACGGTAGTCATGCTTCATATATTTCGCATGTCGCGCCAAAGGCTGATGAAAGGACGGCTAGGGTAACCGACGCCCTTTTGGAGGCTTTCCGAAAGTTCATTCGTCGTGAAGAAGTCGAAGTGATCGACTTCGAAACGCAGACGGCAAACGATATAGCCGAAGCGCTGCTCGCGTATCCCGTGATTCTCAAGCCGCTGCTCGCGCTATGTAACATCGCGGGCCGGGCTATCGAGCGCGACCTGGACCTTAAGAACGTTGATACCTACGGCGCAAGCCTCACTCGCGATCAAGCGAATCAGATCGCAGGCTTTGTTAAGTCATTTCTACCCCCATCTGTGAGCGTCGCTACGCTTGCGCAAATCGATCGCAATGCTTTTTTTGACAAGGAAATCCGCGCGCACAAAGGCCAGTGGGAAAAACTGGTGGCGGCGTCGCTTAGCCGGCTCTCAGGTTTACCTTTTAAGAAGACGAAGTTTCGCAATGGCGGCCAAGAGTTTGAGCTGGACTCTGCCTATAGGATGGGTGAAACGGTTCTCTACGGGGTCGATGTTAAACGGATTGAGGCTAGACGAGACATACACAAACGCGCTGACGAGATCGCGAATAAAGCCGCAAAGCTCAAGGAGACGTATCCCGGCAGCAAATTCGGAGCTATGATCTACTACCCGTTCACGGCCGAGCACGGTAATGTTCGTGACCGCTTGGCGGGAGCGCAGATCGACTCTATCGTTTTCGCGAGTGAGAATGCTGATTCGATAGATGCGTCGGCGCGGCTAATGCTCGGGAAATTCGGAGTCCGGATCGTAGACGAGGCAGACCTCGACTAGCAGTTAGAATTCCTCGCCAAAGCGGCGCTTACGCCCTCGCCGGGGTTGGGTTGCCGTGGCCCGATCCTGACGGGCAAACAGTAACGCGCGTACTAGCGCCGCTTTTCCTTAGCCTGCCGCTTTCGTATCGCGTCTACCTCTGCTTTCGACACGTTGAGCAAGCGCCGTGTAAACGTCATCATTTCGTCGGCGCCGCGCGTGTCCGTGGGCCGCTTTTTCTTTTTGACTGTCATATTGTTTTACAAGTTTCCATGTCCAAATCTGAACTCGACAATCCCTCTAGGAGGCCTTCGGTTTATGCGCCGGATCAGGGCGGCCGAGTATTTCCCGAAATCGGACCTCGGCCTCGCGATATCGCGCAAGCGCTTCTTCTTTAGTCGCGCCGTGGGCCGCAAACCAGCGTCCGATCGCGGCCCAGCCTTTGTGGGCGCGGACGAGTTCCGGTTGCATACTGGCACCTCCGCGCTCAAATCATACGTCCCACAAAGAGGGATGTAAAATACAATACAAAATATTTTCCGGCACTAAACAAGGTATTTCCGTTCTAAACGGTAAACACGCCGTCTATTCGAGGAGGAACGGTTTAATGAACGAATCAGAATTTGTACCGTACGCACCGGGGAATCGCACCGTGGAAGTCATCCGCCGCATACGCGAAGGAAAGTCCGGGAACGCTCTTACCTTGAACCAACTCCAAGCCCTCGGTGTTGCCGCAGGCAACGCTGATCGGGTTCAGCGAGCACTTACGTTCTATAGGTTGATTGAGCCACCGGATTTCACGTTGACCGAGTCGGCCACAGCACTTCGCAAAGCGAGCGATGACGAGTATCCGGGGTTGCTTGGCGGGATAATTCGCAAGGCGTACGCGGGCGTTTTTGAAATTGTGGATCCGGCGACAGCAACGCGAAATGATCTCGTAAACGCCTTTCGCCCTTACGACCCTGCTGGACAGCGCGATAACATGATTACTTTGTTTGTTGCGGTGTGCCGCGAGGCCAAGCTCATGCCGTCCGACGCCGAGCCCCAGCGACGCGCAACAGGAGCGGCAAAAAAAGTCGCGGCATCGTTGAAGGGTACCGTACCCTCGCAAATCAGGAAGCGATTCACGGACAGCGGTGGCTTTCTCCACCCGGTCTTGGATACAATGCTCGCGGACGTAAAGCAAAAATTCGTCGCTGGGAAATGGACCCAGCAAGAGCGCGATAGGTTCATGGCTATTTTTCCGCTGACGCTGGACACGTATTTACCAATCGCGTCTGAACAGAAACAAGAAGAGGAAGAAACGTGATGATTTCTTCCTCGCTCTATTGGGGTCGCCGATCCGCGACAAGATTTCGGCCTGGTCTTAGCAACCAAGGGCAGGGGCTACTACATGACCCCGCTTCTTCGTCGCTGACGAAAGAGCGCACCGCCGAGCGTGGACTGTGAGCTAAAAATGGGGCTTGGTAAACTTCCTCTTAGCGAGGATAAGTTGACCCCGAAGCTGAGACATCAGATGGGGAGATTTGACTGCGGCGATGAGCCATGGCAGCGTGAAATATCAGATGCTCTAATATCGGGAGAATTGTTGCGCGACCAGCTTTACGAGCGCGTATGTTGGCTATATCTTAACGACGAGCAAACGCTTGTTGGTTACGGCGGGCTGGCGGTCTCGGAGATCGAGTGGCTGCCTGAGCTTCGCCTAAGCAAACGGTATTTGGAAGTCAATCCGATCGGTGTTGATAAACGATTCTTCGGAAGTAAGGACACTCCACGAGAGGATCGGTGCTCCTACATGATAATGGGAGACCTGATCATCGAGGCGAGGGCTCGTAACGTCGCACCATTTTTGATCTTATATGTACATCCGAAAAATGCGAGAGCTATTGCGTTTTATCGAAACGTCGGTTTCAGGGAGATGTTTGAAATTGACCGGTTGAATCCGAGGAATAACACTCGATACCCGTGCATGACGCTTCGGCTCTAGGTGTTCTGGAGATCAACCACCGGGACCGGTTTGGCATCAAAAGTTAAAGTCGAGGGTCGGCTTATCAGCTCTTTAAGCGCCGCAACTGCACCCTTTGTCCGAGTTACCTTCTGCCCGATCCCAAGCAGACCACCGTACTTGGGCCCAAAGTATAAGAGCATCGCATCGCTTGCAATTGGCCGTCCAGACTCTCGTGCTTCGATCCACGGTGGCTCCTCGTGCGTCATGGCGCATAACTTCCACGCCGAGTATTGACCGTACTCACCGTAAACGAAGTTCAAAAGTTTCCGTATTCGATCGTCCAATCGGCTTTCGTCTAGGTCGCCTGGCGGAGGTATTGGACTGGCGTCATACGCCTTGTACAGGTGATACAAACTGCGAACTACTGGGCCGTGCTTCCAAGCTTCAAGCTCGTCCGAAAAAAGTGGCTCACCATAAGCCGCAATGTGTACCGCTTGGGCGTAGTACAGGAGCTTTTGGAGTTTTAGATTCGAAATAAGATCGTCGTCTGGCTCGGTGTGTGCCAGGAAATATTGGGCTACATCGCTTGCACGTATCATGATTTCGTTTCGGCCATACACCGTAACAGATTGACCATTCGACTGTCAATCCCTCCGGGACAAGGGAGCAGAAATTTAGTTGAGCCAAATAAGTCAATGCCGAAATCGTTCTTTGCTTGACGGGTGCGATAATGTCGGTCTATAATGTTCGTTCTGTCATGAAACGAACGTATCAGCCGCATCGGCGCAAGCGCAAACGCACGCACGGATTTCGCGCGCGCATGGCCACGAAGAACGGCCGTCGGGTGCTCGCGCATCGGCGCCGCAAAGGCCGCAAGCGGCTGACGCCCGACTGATCCACGCTTCGCGCCCTTCTCGCATGCGCCCATACGCGAGCCTACGCGGTCGTCGCGAGTTCGCGCTCGCGATGCGTCGCGGCTTCGCCACGGCGACGCCCTCGTTCACGATGTTCGGCTACGAGCCGCGCGATGCCGCGCCGGGCCGGTCGAAGATCGGATTCGTGGTGCCGCGGGCGGTCGGCGGGGCCGTGGTGAGAAACCGGTTGCGCCGGCGCTGCCGAGCGATCTTCGACACGGCCGACTTCGGCGCTCGGCCCCGCTGGTACGTCGTCCAGTGCCGGGCGGAGGCCGCGAACCTACCCTTTGGCGAACTCAAAGAACAGTTGCTCGCAGCATTTGCGCGCGCCCGAGTCGAGGGTTTGCGCGCTCGACCCGTCCGGAAGGCCACATGACGCACGCGCTAGTCACAGCCATCCGCCTGTATCAGCGGTCCGTTTCGAAGCTGCTGCCGCCGGCGTGCCGCTTCACGCCGAGCTGCTCGGAATACGCGGCGCAGGCGATCGGCAAATACGGCGCAGCGCGCGGCGCCGGCTTGGCGATGCGCCGGCTGGCCCGCTGCGGTCCGTGGCATGCCGGCGGCCACGATCCGGTGCCCTGACCTCGAGCGTATGATCGTCGCGTTCTCCGCCGTGCATGTCCTGACGCTCGCCCTCGCGTTCGTCAATCCGTTTTCCGCCGCGTTCCAAGCGATCGTCGCGGCGGTCGCGCGTTTCATCGATCTCGTCAACGGCGTCACCCACAACTACGGCTGGTCGGTGCTGTTGCTCGCGCTCATCGTGAAGCTGGTCTTGTACCCGCTGTCGGCGCAGCAGTACAAATCGATGAAAGAGATGCAAGCCGTCGCCCCCTACATGAAACGGCTGCAGCAGCGCTACAAAGACGACAAGGTCAAATTGCAGCAGGAGACGATGGCGCTGTATCGCGAGCACGGCGTCAATCCGCTCGCGGGCTGCCTGCCCATCATCGCCCAGTACCCGATCCTGATCGCCATCTATCAGGCGATCGCGCAACACCACGAAGCGTTCAAGACGGCGACGTGGTTGTGGATCGGCTCGCCGCTCTCGCAAAAGTTTCCGCAGATCTTCGCCAACAATCTGTTCCAGTCGGACAAGCTGCTGCTGCTGATCTACGCGCTGTCGCTGTATTTCTCCATGAAGATCACGCCGGTCTCCGATCCGCAGCAAGCGCAGATGATGAAGACGCAGGCGATCTTCATGCCGGTCGTGCTGTTTTATTTCGGCATGCAATTCCACTGGATGGCCGGTTTCGTCTTGTATTGGTTCGGCTTCAACGTGCTCTCGATGGCGCAGCAGTGGTATGTCATGCGGCGGCCGTCGCGCATTCCCGCGCCGGAACCCGACACGCCGGCGACCTTGGCCGGGTATCCCCACAAGTGCCCGAACTGCAACGCGCTGCTCGTGGTCGCCAAGGGCAGCAAGTGCGAAGCCTGCGGCACGAAGGTGCGCAAGCTTACCGCCAACCCGAACGGCGTCGCGTCGAAGACGATCGCGACGAGCGGGACCAGGAGAAACAAATGAACGGCTATGGATATGGTTCGCGGCCGCGCTCGGCTGGCTCGACGCGCTTTCGCGGTGGGCGCGGACGGCGCCGAGACGGTGCGGGCCCGCCGCGCGGGCGCGAAGGACGGCCGCCGCGCGCGCACCAGCAATGCCCGCCCGAACTGCGCGAACCGTTCGTGGCGGCGCGGGATTTTGTCGCGGGCTTGGTCGGCGCGATCGGCATGCCGGCGAAACTGACGTACGGCGGCGTGGAGCCGGCGCGCGACGGCCGGCAGGTCACGATCAGCATCGAGGGCGTCCACGAGAGCGGCCGGCCGCGCTTCGCTCGGGACCGCTACGCCGATCCCGAAGGCGATCTCGGCGTGCTCATCGGCAAGCACGGCGCGACGCTGGAGGCGCTCACCGCCCTCACGAATGCGGTCATGCACCATCACGACTGCGAGGGCGTGTTCTTCGCGGTCGACGTCGAAGGCTATCGTGCCCGGCGCGTGAGCGCGCTGCGCTCGCTCGCGCAGCGCGGCGCGGAACGCGCGGCCGCGGAAGGCGTCGCGATCGAATTGTCTCCGATGCCGCCATCCGAGCGGCGCATCGTGCACGTCACGCTGGCGACGCATCCCGATTGCACGACGCAGAGCACCGGCGTCGGTTCCAACCGGCGCGTGGTCATCGTGCCGCGCGGCGCCCAGCCCGTCATCGACGACGAGGAAGAGACCGCAGACTTCGACGCCTGAGCCCCCGATGATCGCCGACGACACCATCGCAGCGATCGCGACGCCGCCGGGGGTCGCGGCCATCGCGATCGTTCGCATCTCGGGACCCGACGCGCGCGCCATCCGTTCGGCGTGTTTCCACGCGCGGCGCGATTCGCACGTATCAGCAGGGCAGCTGGTGCGCGGCTCGCTGCGCGAGCCGGACACGGGCCGCAGCATCGACGACGCGCTCGCGGTGCTGTTCGAAGCGCCGCGCTCGTACACCGGCGAGGACGTCGTCGAATTGCACGTGCATGGCGGCAGTGGGGTCGTCTCGGCGGCGCTCGCGGCCGTGCTGCGGGCGGGCGCGCGGCTCGCGCAACCCGGCGAATTCACCCGCAGGGCCTTTCTCAACGGCCGCATGGATCTGGCGCAAGCGGAAAGCGTCGCGGATCTCATCGCCGCGCAGACCGAAGCATCCGCGAAAGCCGCGGCCGTGCGGCTGGAGGGCGCGCTCGGCCGCTCGCTGCGCGACATGCGCACCGAGCTGATGGATCGTCTCGTCGAGCTCGAAGCGCACGTCGATTATCCCGACGAAGTTCCCGCGCCGGACGCTGCCCAGCTGGCGCGCTGCGTCGAGTCGCAACGGCTGCGCATCGCCGCGCTGCTGGCGGGCTCGGGCGCCGCGCGCGTGCTGCGCGACGGCATCGATTGCGTCATCGCCGGTCCGCCGAATGCAGGCAAGTCGTCGCTGCTCAACGCGCTCGTGGAGGCGGAGCGCGTCATCGTTTCCGAGGTGCCGGGCACCACGCGCGACGTCGTCGAGGAGCGGCTCGCGGTGGACGGCGTGGTGTTGCGCCTGCGCGACACGGCGGGCTTGCGCGCTACGCGCGACGCGATCGAAGCCGAAGGCGTGACGCGGGCGCGCGAGGCGATCGAACGCGCCGAACTCGTGATCCTCGTCATCGACGGGTCCTCGCCGCTGCGCGACGACGAACGCGCGGCGATCGCAGCCACCGCGCAAGCTCCGCGCATCGTGCTCTGCAACAAGTCCGATCTGGGAGACCTGGGGCTGCGCGAGCTGCGCGCGAGCGTGCCCGACGCTGTGGCCGAGAACGCTTCGTCGGCGTTCATCGCCGGTAGCGTGCGCAGCGCGGACACGATCGAGCGGATCCGCGCGGCGATCTCGCGGCTCGGTTGGGGCGGCGCGGCGCTCGACGCGAACGCGGCGCTCGTGGCGAACGCGCGCCAGATCGAGGCGCTGAGCCGCGCGCGCGCCGCGCTCGAGCACGCGCGCGCGACGCTCGAAAACGGGTTGCCGCTCGATCTGCTGTCGGGGGATTTCGGTGACGCCGTCGCGGCGTACGGCGAGGTCACCGGCGAAACGGTGACGGACGAGGTGCTCGACGGCATCTTTTCGCGCTTCTGCGTCGGCAAGTGACGCGAGGGGTGCGGGCCGAGCCGCGGTTTCGGGCTGAAACAAAAGGCCTGGCCGGCGTGTCATATGGCGGAGGGGAGACCTCCATGATCGACTCCACGGTGAAACACTTGTATAGCGCTTCACGCATCGCGAACCTCGCTCGGCTCGGCACGCCGAAGGCCGAACACGAGATCCCGATCGAGTTCCGCGGCACGCTTGTTCGACTCTCGGTCCATGAGCAGTCGCCGTATTGCCTCGCCGTGGTCAGCGGCGGACCAATCTTCGAACACCTGCTGCGCATCAGCCGCCAGAATTACGCAAAGCTCGTCGGCTCTATCCGCAAACCCGTTCTCTGCCAGCCCGCTGGCGACGGTTTGTGGAGCATCGAAACCGAACTTCCCACCGTTTCGTAAGCTCGCACCCAGAGCTGCTCAAAAGACGCATCCTTCCAGGAAATAGCAGCGCTGGCAGTGCATCACGGCCTGCGTGACCACTCGACCCTTTGACCTCGACGCCGGCGTGATCGTCATCGGCGGCGGCCATGCGGGCTGCGAAGCCGCGTTGGCGGCGGCGCGCATGGGCGTCGCGACCCTCATGATCACGGGCAACGCCGCGAGCATCGGCCACATGCCCTGCAATCCGTCCATCGGCGGCCCGGCGAAGGGCCAGCTCGTGCGGGAAGTCGACGCGCTCGGCGGCGAGATGGCGCGCTGCACGGACCAGACGTTTCTGCACGTGCGCTGGCTCAACGAGAGCCGCGGGCCGGCCGTGCGCGCGCTGCGTGCCCAGACCGACAAGCACGCCTATCAACGCCGCATGCGCGAGACGATCGAGGCCGAGCGCGGCCTCGAACTGCACGAAGAATTCGTGGTGGATTTCGTGACGGATGCGGAGGGCATCGCCGGCGTGCGGACCGCGTCCGGACGAGAATTTCGCGCCCGTAACGTCGTGATGGCGACCGGCACGTTCCTCGGCGGCAAGATGTTCGCCGGCGAAACGAGCCGGCCGGGCGGGCGCCACGGCGAAGCTGCAAGCGTCGGCCTGACCGCCGCGCTCCAACGGCTCGGTTTCCCGACGGCTCGCCTGAAGACCGGCACGCCGCCGCGGGTGCTGCGGAGTTCCATCGACTTCGCGCGCACCCAAGCGCAGCCGCCGAGCCCGGTGCCGCTCATGTTCTCGTATCGCAGCCGGCCGGCGTTTCCGGGCCCGCAGCTGGCCTGTCACATCACCCACACCAGCGCGCGGACGCACGCGCTCATCCGCGCCAACCTGCATCGCTCTCCGATGTACGGGCTTGGGGTCATCGAAGGCGTCGGCCCGCGCTATTGCCCGTCCATCGAAGACAAAGTGATGAAGTTCGCGCACAATCCGAGCCACCAGATTTTCTTGGAGCCGGAGGGCTGGGAGACCGACTGGATCTATGTCGGCGGGTTTTCGACGTCGTTGCCCGCCGAGGTGCAGCTGGAGATGCTGCGCAGCCTGCCAGGCTTGGAAGACGCGCAGATGCTGCGCCCCGGTTACGCGGTCGAGTACGATCACGTGCCGCCGACGCAGCTGCGCGCGACGCTGGAAACGCGGCGCGTGGCGGGCCTCTTCCACGCCGGGCAGATCAACGGCACCTCCGGCTACGAAGAGGCGGCCGTTCAAGGCATCGTGGCGGGCATCAACGCGGCGCGCCGCGCGCAGGGGCGCGCGCCGGTCACGTTCTCACGTGCTAACTCCTACGTAGGAACTCTTATCGACGATTTGATCACCAAGGGAGCGCCGGAGCCGTACCGCATGCTGTCGTCGCGCGCGGAGCATCGCTTGCTGCTGCGCCACGATAATGCCGACGAACGCTTGACGCCGATCGGCCGGGAAGCCGGCCTGGTCGACGATGCGGCGTTCGCGGCGTTCCAAGCTCGCATGGACGCGATGGCGCGCGAGCGCGTGCGCGTGCGCAGCGCGCGGATTTCGACGGAGTTCGCCGATCGACACGGCATGCCGCGCAGCAGCACGATCGCGGACGCATTGCGCCGGCCGCACGTCGCCTACGGCGATGCGGTGACGAGCGGCGGCATCGATTCGGTTCTCGGCGAGCGCGTCGTCATCGAGTTGCGCTATGAAGGATACATCCAACGCCAGGCGGTGGCTGTGGAGCGGCTCGCCAAGTCGGAACACGTGCGGATTCCGGCCGATTTCGACTATGCGGTCTGCCCTGGTCTGTCGCGCGAAGCGCGAGAGAAGCTCGCCGCGCTTTCACCCGAAACGCTCGGCCAAGCCGGCAGAATCCCCGGCGTGACGCCGGCCGACGTGAGCGTCTTATCCGTCATGCTGCATCGAAGGTTCGGCGCTGCGAGCTGACGAGCTTCTCCGCGCGGGCTTGCGCGAGCTCGGGATTCGCGTCGGTGAGGACGTAGCCGGCGCGCTCGAGCGCTATGCCAGCATCGTCTTGGCCGAGAACAAGCGGACCAACTTGGTCGGAGCGAAGACGCCGGAGCAGCTGGTCCTGCATATCCTCGACTCGCTCGCTCCGCTCGTCGGCCTGAAGCTTGCAGACCCGGTGGTGGATCTCGGAAGCGGGGCCGGGTTGCCAGGCCTCGTGGCCGCGATCGTTTTTCCCGCGCACGCCTATGTGCTCATCGAACCTCGCGCCAAACGGGCGGCGTTTTTGGAGCGGGCGACGCGCGAACTCGGGCTGGCGCGAGCTCGCGTCGTCCGAGCGACGGCTCCGAAAAGCGCTTCGGCGGCGCTGCCGGGTGGCGCGGGCACCGTGTTGGCGCGCGCGATCGCGAAGCCGGCAGCCGCGCTGGCGCTCGGTCTGCCGTTGCTGCGCAAGCGTGGTCGCCTGATCATGTATCTCGGCCGGCAAGCGCAACCGTCTCCCGGGGAGCGCGCCATCATGCTGCGCCTGGGTGGGAGGCTTGTAGAGGCCAAGCGCGTCTATGTCCCGTATCTAGAGGCGCAACGGCATGCCTGGATCGTGGAAATACGCGGTCGCGACACGTGAGAGCCGGCTAGGGCCTGGTTCTGTTCCTCGACCGATTCGAGCTGAGCTCCAGCGCCAAGCGCTCGAGCCGAGCGCGCGCCGGCTGCCGAAAACGCTGCTTGGCGACGACCATCTCGCGCCAGACGGCGTAGGCGGCCGAAGCACTCCCCCTCAGCGGATAGCCGTCGAAATGGCGCGTGATGGCCGACAGTTCGGCGCTGCGCGAAACGCGATAGTACGCGGCGCCTGGCCCAACGTCGTAGATCTTTCCAGCGCCTCCAAAGTACGAGCGGATTTGTTCGAGCAGACCGCGATCGGCCATCGGCGATTTGACCGCAAAGTAGATGTTGAATCCGGTCTGATTTCGGCTATATGTGAAGGCGGCAGCCCTCTCCAGAAACCCGGTCACGTACCATGGCTCGAGCTTGGACGTTTCACGTGAAAATGTTTCCATTGGAACACATTATATCGCTGGGCGCTCGCTTTGGCAAGGTTCCGGCTCGATGAGGCAACCCTTCGATCAGTTGCTTGCTCGAGAGCTCGTCGGAGCTGGGATCTATGCGGTCGGCGGTCGCGTCCGAGACGAAGTTTTAGCAGAGCTCGGCCGGCCGCCCGAAGCGCAACCGGCGCCGGATTTGGATTACTTGGTCACCGGACTCGCGCTCGACGACATCATCGGGCGGCTCGCTCCGCTCGGCAGGGCCGAGTTCGTCGGCACGGCGTTCGGCGTGATCAAATTCACCCGAGACGCAACGACCATTGACCTCGCCTTGCCGCGCCGCGAGTGGTCGACCGGCACGCACCATCGAGATTTCAAGGTCGAGTCGTCTCCAGACATTCCCGTGGAAGAGGACCTGGCTAGGCGAGACTTCCGCATCAATATGATGGCGCGCGATGTTCGCACCGGCGCACTCTTGGATCCCTTCGGTGGCCGGCAAGACCTCCAGCAGGGTCGGCTTGATATCCACCACGTGGATTCCTTCGTGGAAGACCCCTTGCGCATCTTGCGCGGTGCCCAGCTCGCGGCGCGCTTCAAGCTGACGCCGACCGGCACGACGCTCGAGGCGATGCGCCGAGCGTCGCCCCTGGTGTCGACCGTCGCGGCCGAACGCATCGCGTTCGAACTCGCGAAGCTGCTGGAACGGGCCGAAGCGCCGAGCATCGGTTTTGAACTGCTGCGCGAAGTGGGCGCCCTGGCGGTCGTGTTGCCCGAAATCGCGGAGGGCTGGGGCGTCGATCAAAATCAGTATCACGCGCACACGGTGTACTATCACAGCTTGTACACGACCGACGCCGCGCCGCGCGATCTCGTCATCCGGCTCGCGGCGCTGCTGCACGACGTCGGCAAGCCGCGCACCAAAGATGGCCCGCATTTCTATCGGCATGAGGCGGTGGGGGCGGACATGGCGCGCGCGGCGCTCGAGCGCTTGCGCTTTTCGAACGACGTCGTCGAGCGCGTCTGCCGCCTGGTCGCGCAGCACATGTATTCCGCGGTCGACGAGCTCACGGACGCCGCGATTCGCCGCTTCATCCGCCGCGTCGGCAAACCCAACATCGAAGATCTCTTCCGCTTGCGCCACGCGGATGTCGCTGCGACCGGGCTTGCACCGCGCGACGTCTCGCAAAACGAGCGCTTCGAGGCTCGCGTGCGCGCCGAGCTCGGCGGCCCGCATGCGCTGTCGGTGAACGATTTGGCGATCGGGGGCGAAGAGATCATCGCCATCATGCAAGAGCTGGGATTGGTGGGAACCGAGTTTCGAGGCGATGCCCGCGTCGGCGCGGCGCTGCAGCTGTGCCTGGAGCGCGTCACCGACCAGCCGCGCTGCAACGAGCCGGACGCGCTGCGCGACATCGTGCGCGAACATTTTGCCGGTTCGCAGTTACGAGAGACTAAGAAGGAATAGAGACGGTGGCGCTGGGGCGCGTGGTGGCGCTGGCGAATCAGAAAGGCGGCGTCGGCAAGACGACGACGGCCGTCAACTTGAGCGCGGCGCTCGCGCAGCGCGGCGCGCGCGTGCTCCTCATCGACCTGGATCCGCAGGGCAACTCGACCACCGGCTTGGGCATCGAGAAATCGCGTATCGAGACCTGCGTGTACGACGTGCTCTTGAAGTCGGCGACGCTGGCCGACGCGGTGATGCCGACCGCGCTGGAAAATCTGTGGATCGTTCCGGCGACGCTGAACCTTGCAGGCGCAGAGATCGAGCTCGTGTCGGCGCTCTCCCGCGAGCTGCGGCTCAAGACCGCGCTGGCGGCGCAGCGCGACGCGTACGACTACGTGCTGGTGGATTGCCCGCCGAGCCTCAGTCTGCTCACGCTGAACGCGCTGGCGGCCGCGCGCGATCTCATCATTCCCGTGCAGGCGGAGTATCTGGCGCTCGAAGGGCTCGGGCAGCTCACGCGCGTCATCGATCTCGTGCGCACGCATCTCAACCCGGAACTGCGCATTTTAGGCGTGCTCGTCACCATGTTCGACGGACGCACCAAGCTGGCGGGCCAGGTCGTCGAGGAAATCGGGCGCTTTTTCCCCGGCTTGATGTTCGAGGCGCGCATCCCGCGCAGCGTGCGGCTCTCGGAAGCGCCGTCGTATGGTTCCCCGATCGGGCAGTTCGATCCAAAGAGCAAAGGCGCCGCCGCGTACGCGGCGCTGGCTGAGGAGGTCAGTGCGAGATGAACAAGCCGCGTGGTTTGGGCCGCGGACTCGGTGCGCTGTTTCCGGGCGGGGGAGCGCAGGCGCCGGCCGCTCCGGCCGCCACCAGCGCCGGCACGGTGGTCGAAATTCCGCTCGACGAGATCGCGCCGAATCCGCATCAACCTCGGCGCAGCATCGACGGCGCGGAGCTCGACGGCCTGGCCGACTCCATACGCGCGAACGGCTTGCTCGCGCCGATCCTCGTGCGGCCGTCCGCGGACCGCGCATCGCGCTACCAGATCATCGCTGGCGAGCGGCGCTGGCGCGCGGCGCGACTGGCGGGCGCGCGCGTCATCGCGGCAGTGGTTCGGCGCGCGGAGGACGCGCAGGCCATCGAACTCGCGCTGCTCGAGAACGTGCAGCGCGCCGATCTCAATCCTATCGAAGAAGCCGCCGGCTACCGGCAACTGCTCGAAGCGCACGGCTTCACGCAGGAGACCCTGGCGCGCCGGTTGGGGAAAAGCCGCCCGGCGCTCGCGAATGCGTTGCGGCTGCTCGCGTTGCCCGATGAGGTGCAGGCGATGATCCGCGACGGCAAGCTGTCGGCGGGTCACGGCCGCGCCCTCGCGTCTCTGCCGGCGTCGCTCGCATTGCATATCGCTCGCCACGCCGCGAACAATGGCGCGAGCGTGCGCGAAGTGGAACGGCTGGCATCGCGCGGCGCGACCGCACAGCGCGCGCGAGCGCGGGCATCCAGCGATCGGTCAGCGCTCGGAGCCGATCTCCAGGCCGTCGAAAGCCGGCTGCGTTTCGCGCTCGCGACGCGCGTGACGTTGACCCACGGACCGAACGGCGGCAAAATCGAGATCGCGTATGCCGATGACGACGAGCTGCAGCGCATCGTCGACGCCATCAGCCCCGCCGGACCTTAAAACTGCGGGAAAGTTGCGACGCCGGGCCGAGACGGAGTATCCGTCGCGCGAGGCGTAACGGTGAGTGCTTGGTAGAACGAATGCGTCGGAAAGCGCCGCTCGTCGCAGCGCTGGTCTCCACGGCCCTGAGCTTGGGAGCGGCGCCGCTCGGCGTCCACGCGGCAGGCGCCGCGCGAGTGAACGTTGCGTTGGTGTGGCACGTCGAGTCGCCGGCAGCCGGCGATGCATCGGTTCGCGCCATGGACGTCGCGCTGAGCGCGCCGGCCACGTTGGGCTCGATCCTGCACGCGCTGCGCAGCCATTCGGGTGCGCGCGTCGCCGTCGCGCTCGCTCCCGATGTGTTGAATTCGCTCGAAGAAGCCGCGAGCGGCGATGCGCTGCTCGGCGAGCTCGCGCGCGGCCGCTTCAACCCGGACGATCCGCGCTTCGCCGACGTGTTGGCGGCGCTCAGCCGCGTGCCCGCGATCTCATCAGATTTGACGCGCTCCCCCGCCGGCAGGCGCTACGCCGCGCTCGCGTCGGCGGCTCCGCTCGCGCGCACGGGCAGCGCGGCGACTCGTTATTCCGCGCGGGACCTGGCCGATTTTGCCGGCGCGGCCGCGCTGATGTGGCTTGCGGCAGCCGGCGGATCGAGCGAGGTCGCGGCGCTGTCGTCAAGACCGAACATCGATGCGAATGGCGATGTGGCCGCGCTGGCGCGTGCCGACGACGACACGCTCAAACTGCTGCGCTCCGAGGTCAAGAGCGGCGCAGTGGAACTCATCGCGCAGCCCTCGGGCGAACCCGTGCTGCCGCTGCTCGTCGATTCGGCCGGAAAGACCTCGCTCGATCCGAACGTCATCGAGATGCATGCAAGCGCGGATGCGGGCCGCATGATCGACGACGCGATCGCAGCGGTGTCGAGATTCGAAGGCTCGAGCCGAGCCGTCGGTATCTACTCTCCGTTCGGCGCATACGATGACGCCACCGCCGATACCATGGCGCTGCACAAAGCGGCCTATGGGTTGTTCACGGATCGGGTCGTGAAAGGCATCGGCGCTGGAGAATCCGCGGAAGCGGTCGCCGCCGCGCAAAGCGCTGGCTTTCACGCGTACACGCTGCAAACCGGCAAGGATCGTTCGCTCAAAGCGCTCTTCTGGGATCAAAGCGACAGCGATTCGCTGTCCGCGACGCCGGTCAGCTGGCCGGCCTCGGCGATGGGCGACCGCATCGCCGCGATCGCCCGAAGCGCTGGCGCAACCGCCGCTTCAGTGCCGGGTCCGCGCGTCGTGGTGCTGTCGATCGACGCCGATGGCGCGTGGACCAGACGCGCCGATCGACAAGCGGTGCTCGAGCATATCGCGGCTCGCCTGAGCGACGCGCCCGGCTTCAGCGCGCAGACTCCCGCTGCGTATCTCGCAAGCGCCGGTCCGGGAGCCGTCGCGTACGGTTTCCCCGCGGCATGTTCGGCGGGCTCGTTCGAGTTGTGGATGGGTTCGTCCGCGCAAGCATCGCTGTGGACCGCGCTCGTCGCGGCGCGTTCGGCCGCCGGCGCGGACAGTGCGCTCGACCAACCGAAGACGCGCGAGCCGCTGCTGCAAGCGGAGTCGTCCATTTGGTTCGAATCCGTCGCGTTGCCGCTCCCGTCGGCGACGCTCGACCGCCGGTTGCGTCAATACCGCGGTTTGCTGACGCAGATGTACCGGGCGGTCGGCAGACCGGCGCCCTCGCCGCTCGCGCCCGTTCGGACCGAGGCTCCGTCGGTGCTGAGCACCCCCGCGCCCTAGCGCCCAAAAGTTTTCCACAGACTCTGTGAGTATGTGTAGAACACGCGTTTGCGGGTGTCCCACAAGCAGCGGTTGGATTCCTTAGGATGGCAAAAACTCGGAAGCGCCCGCTGGTGTGCAGCATCGGGTCGACGGACCCCACCGCCGCGGCGGGAATCGGCCTCGATCTGCGAGTCTACGCTGCGTCCGGCGTCGATGCGGCGTTCGCCGTCGCTGCCGTCACGGCGCAGAACGCGGCCGGCGTTCGCGGGCTCGTCGCGATCGAACCCGATTTGATCGCGCAGCAACTGCAAGCGATTTGGGAAGAGCGGCCGCCCGACGCGCTGCGCATCGGATTGCTGCCGAGCTCTCGCGCGATCGGGGTGGTCGTGGCGTTCTTGCGCGCGCTGAAGTCGCGGCCACCGGTGGTGCTCGATCCTGTTCTCGCTGCGTCCAGCGGAACGCAATTCTCCGGTCCGCGCGAACTTGCCGCCCTGCGGCGCCTCATGCCGCTCGCCACGATCGTGACGCCGAACGCGGTGGAGGCGCAAGCGCTCTCGGGATTGCGCGCGCTCACGCTCGACGAGGCGCGCAAAGCCGCAGCCGCTCTTAGCGAGCTCGGCTGCGCGGTGCTGGTGAAGGGCGGTCATCTGTCCGAACGCAGCGCGATCGACGTGCTGGCGATCGACGGCCGGTTCGTGAAGGCATATCGCAGCGCAAGACTGCGGCGGACTCGGCGCGGCATGGGTTGTCTGCTCGCAGCGGCGCTCGCTGTCGAGCTGGCGCGCGGCAAAAAGCTCGACCCCGCGATTGCAACCGCGCGAGCCTTCGTCCGCGCCGCGCCCCGCTCTTCCTATTTGTAGAGGTCGACCTTGGTCGACCTATCGATACGATCGTTGGCGCTGGAAGCACTCGCGGCAGTAGACGGGCTTGTCGCCGCGAGGCTGGAACGGCACTTCCGCTTCCTTGCCGCATTCCGAACACGTCACGCGGAACATCTCGCGCGCCGCGCCGCCGCCGGCCGCGCGCGGCATGTCGAATGCGCCGCCGTTCGCGCCGGTCGAGCGATACGCTTTGCGCGCGCGCCGGCAATCGGTGCAACGACTGGGTTTGTTCTGAAAACCTTTTTGCGCGAAGAACTCTTGCTCGCCCGCGGTGAACGTGAATTCCTGGCCGCAATCGACGCAGCTCAGCAATTGATCCGTAAACACGCTCGGAATGAACTCCCTTCGCCGACCAAAAACTTCGGATAATCATAACATCCTCAAGGGATGAGCGCAAGGCCGATTCGAACGTGACCGTGCGCACGTACGCGATGGAAGAAGGAGTCCGCGATTGGTGGTCGTCGAGCTGCAATCGAAGACGCGAGCGAAGAAGCAGCGCATCATGGCCGGCATGCGGCCCACCGGACGGATGCACGTCGGCCATCTGCTCGGCGCGCTGCAGAACTTCGTCGCGCTGACGCAAACGCATGATTGCTTCTATGAAGTCGCCGATCTGCATGCGCTGACGACGAAGTTCGAAGACAGCCGCGCGATCTCGCGCGACGCGCGCGAGATGGTCACCGACTGGCTCGCCGCCGGCCTCGATCCGAAGCGCTGCACGATCTTCGTGCAGTCGATGATCCCGGAGATCAGCGAGATGACGATGCTGCTCTCCATGATCACGCCGGTGTCGTGGCTGGAGCGCGTGCCGACCTACAAGGATCAGATCAACGCGCTGGGATCCGACATCGCCACGCACGGCTTCTTGGGCTATCCGGTGCTGCAAACCGTCGACATCGCGATCTTCAAGGGCGAGGGCGTGCCGGTGGGCCAGGACCAGCTGCCGCACTTGGAGCTGTGCCGCGAGATCATCCGTCGTTTCAACTATTTGTATGAGCCGGTGCTGATCGAGCCGCAGGCGATCTTGTCGGACACGCCCTACGTGCCCGGGACCGACGGGCGCAAGATGAGCAAGTCGTACGACAACGCGATCATGCTCGCCGATTCCGATGAGGAGACGACGGCGAAAGTCAAATTGATGTTCACCGATCCGGAGAAGATCCACAAGGCCGATCCGGGCCGCCCGGAGATCTGCCCCGTGTTTTTCTTCCAGCGCATCTACAACGCCGGCGCCGCCGACTCGATCGCCCAGCGCTGCCGAGCCGGCAAGCTCGGCTGCGTCGAGGATAAGGCCGACATGGCGGTGCACCTGAACGCCGCCCTCGCCCCGATTCGCGAACGCCGGCGCGAACTCGAGCGCTACCCGGGAGACGTCGAAGAGATTTTGACGGAAGGCACGCGGCGCGCGCGCAGGATCGCGAAGGACACGCTGGCCGAAGTCAAAGCGGCGATGGGCATATCCTAAAACTGTAGAGGTCGACCGTGCTCGACCTTTGGCTACCTCAGCCCCTCGATCACTCCGCCGACCAGCGTCTCGAATTTCGACTCGTCCAGATCCGCCGTGTTGTTCCACGTCGCCGACACGCAATAGCGCGCGCCGTTCTTCGCTTTGAGCCAGGTCGTGAGGTTGAGCACGCCGGCCTGCGAGCCGCCTTTGAAGGCGACGCGGGCCCATTCGCTCGCGTTCGCGACGCCGGGGTTGACGCTCATGAGCGGAAGCCCCGACACGCGCGCGATCAGCCCGCACAGCTCGTGCGTGGTGAAGTGGTCTTCGGTGATCGCGGCCTCGCTGGCGCCGCCCAAATCTCCGAAGCTCGGGAGCGGGCGCTTGTCGAGCAGCGCTACGACGGCTCGCCGCTGCGCGACGTCTCCGCGCAGGTAGCGCGCGCGCAACGCGGCCGCGCTCTTCGATTGCAAGATGAAGAGTTCGCGCGTCGTCAAGAATGGGCGGCTGTGCGGAGCGAAGGCCTCAACCGCCTGCCTGCCGACGATGTTGGCGAGTGAATCAGCCGCCGTGTTATCGCTGATGGAGATCATCAGCGTCGCGAGCGTCTGCAGCGTCAGCGCGGTGCCGTCGGGCCAATCCTGCAGCTGCCCGCTGGGCAGCGACTTCCAGTTCGGTTGCAGATGCACGACGTCGCTCCACGCGTGTTTGCCGGTCTGGATTTGATCGTAGAGCGCGTTGAGCACCGCCAGCTTAAATGCAGAGCCGACGGCGAGCGGCAGCTCGGCGTTGTATGCCGCGCGGATGCGGTCGTTCTGCGTCACGTACAGGCTGCTCGTGCCCGGCCAACCGCGCAGTTGCGCCAGCGCGTCGCTTAGGCTGACCGGCTTCTGGGTCGGCGCGACGAGAAAGCGCAAACCCGCGATGCGGCCTTGATCATCCAACACGATCAGCGCCGGGACCGCCGCGTGCGCGAAGACGATCGAATACTGCTGGCCGGATTGATCGACGCGAACGAACGCTCCGTCCTGCGCTTTGTACTCGCCGATGAGTTGCGTGATGGACGATAGAGAAATCGCCTGCAAGAACGCCGGAGTGAACCAGTCCGGCGAGAGCTGATCAGACGCGAACAGGCGCGCCAGCGCGGCTTGCGGGGTGATGGCCGAGCTCGACGGCGGCCCCGTGGGCGCCGGCGTGGCGCCGTTCAGCGTCGGCTGATGGAAGAACAGGCCGGCGATGCGGCCCTGCGCGTCCAGCGTGATATCGACGGGCAACGTTCCTTTTTCAAACGTGGCGACGAACTGAGTGCCGCTCGGTTGCGAACCCTTGTACGCTCCAAGTTGTGCTTTGACGGTGTTGATGATCTGCTGGCCTTGGGCCACGGGCACTTGAGCGAGGAAGGCAGGCGCGAACCACGCAGCATCGACGCTCGACGACGTGAAGAGCTTGTCGATCATGGCTTGCTGAGGCGAAGGCGAGGGCGCCGGCGAGGCTACGGCCAGCACCGCAGCCGCAAGCGCGCTTGCGAGAACGGAAAGCATGCAAAACCTCCTGGGCCGAGCGGGTGTCCTGGTGTCTTAAGTCTTTAGGACAAGTATAGCGACGGCCATTTGGCGTGTCAAGGGGAAGGACGAACGCCGTGCGGCGGGCGCACGGCGTTCTCGGGAGCGCAGGTGCTAGCGAGCCTTGTAGCCTGGGATTGCCGACGGCCCGCGGGCGATGATCTTCGCGATCTGCTCCCTCGTCAGGATGCCGGCGTAAAAGAACGCATCGGCCACCATGCCGTTGAAGGGTTGGTCGAAATTGGGATTGCGGCCGATGGTCGCGCCGCTCGTCACGCTGTTCGAATCGAAGCTATCGGCTCCGGACAGCGTGGTCGTCGTCGAGCCGTCGTTCACGTAGAAGGTGTATGAGCCCGAACTCGGTCCAGAACTTTGATCGAAGCTTGCCGCGAGGAAGATCCATTTGTCGGTGGCAGCCGGAACCTTGCCGACGACGGAGCCTCCCACGAAGGCCGACCAGACGGGCTTCGGCGCCGGGCGGCTATCAATCGTCAAGCTTCGATCGAAACTTCCGTCGTCGTTGGAGATGATGCCGTATTGAGGCGTGGCGACGGAATTCGCGTAAACCCACGCGCCCATGGTGAGCTGCGGCAACGCCGCGGGGCTGATGTTCAGCGGCGCCGTCACGATCGCGTGACCGCTGCCGTCGAAGCTGATCGCTTTCCCGCCGAACGGCGCGCCGGCCACGTAGGTTGGCGTGCCGGAATCGTGTGCGGTTCTGCCGTTGCCGCTCGCATCGTGAAGCGTTCCGTTGAACGGGTACAGCGCGATCAGGTGATCGGCGCGTGCGCTGCCGATGGAAAACAAAAACAGCCCGACGAACGCAATCGCGGTCGCGGCGTATCGAAAACCCGGTTTTCTCATTAAAGAGCCTCCTCCGATGTGTGTGGTATTCCCCTTCGACCGCCCCAGCATACCAGGTCTGCATCGGCAAAGCGTCGGCCTGGCGACGCCTTTGGGATCACGGGTTCACCTGATAGAACGCGGTCATGCCGCCACGCATATGATCGCTGACGTGGCAGTGAAAGAACCATCGACCGGGGTTATCGGGGACCATGTCCGCGGTCACCATCTGCGCCGGCGCAAGATTGATGACGTCGGTGCGCTGTTTGTTCAGCAAGATCGTGTTGCCGTGCCAGTGCGGCGTATGGAAGTTGAACCCGAATCCGATCGCGATCAAATACCAGCGCACGCGATCGCCCTTTTGCATCGTCATCATCGGCATGTTGCCGAACGAGTACCCGTTGATCGTAAATCTCAAGTTGGCATCCCCGAAGCCTGTGCCGTTGAGCGAAAACACGCCGTCGGGGCCGACCGGAATCGTCTCGGCCTTAAACGTCTTTTCGGTGCCTTTCGGATCTTTGGTGTAGGCTGCGATATTGTGATCCAAATACCAGCTCTGATTCTCATCGAAAATGTTGAATAGGGTGATGAATTCGCGGTCGACGTCCTTCGGGGTGCCATCCGCGTTGGCCATGCCGCGCGCGGTCACGACGATCGCGCCGACGAGCCCGGCGTCGACGTCCTTCTGCTCGTCCACGTGCGAGTGATACAGCCAGACGATCGAGCTTGGATCCCCGGGCCCAGGGCCGGCACGTTCCGGAACTTTCCAAACGTACGTGTAGATGTGACCCGGCGCTACGGCCCCGCCGGTTTTGTCGCTCGCGGGGCTGCCGTCGTTGTAGGTCATGCCTTCGGACGCTTTGTCGTAAAACACGCCGTGCGGATGGATGCTGTACGGGCGCGTGGCGTCGTTCTTGAACACCACGTTGATGGTGTCGCCGACTTCGGCGTGGATCACCGGGCCGAGGATGCCGAGGTAGGCTTCGTTCGCCGGCCTTTTCTTCAGCGTGCGGAACGACGCGTCGGTATACTCCCGGTAGACGGCCTTGCGGTACACTTTTCCGATGCGATGCGCGCCGCGCTGGGTATAGACGCGCTCAAACGCGTCGAACGGCTTGCCGCTTATCTGGTCGATGCCGGTCGGCGCGTAGTCCCACTCGACCTCATCAGCCGCGATGTAGTACGTTCGAACGGTCGAGTCCCCGAAAGGATCGCCGCTCATCGCGCCGCATCCCGGCAGCAACGCAAAAACAGAAACGATCAACAACGCCTGAAGGCTTTGCCTGAGCTTCGGCATCGCGGGATTCCTCCATCAAATGAAGCGCAACTGCCCGTGTTCCAAATCAAGGCACACGCGCAAGAACCGCGTTACGAGATTCGGATACGCGTTACCTGTGGTAGTTCGCGAGCGCCGCCTTGATGCGCTTGACGCCTTCGCGCAAGTTCTCTTCCGAATTCGCGTACGACATGCGGATGAAGCCCTTGCCGTGCGGGCCGAACGTGGAGCCGCCGAGCACCGCGACGCCGCCTTCATCCAAGAGATGGTTCGCAAACTTGATGTCGTCAGGCTCGATCGCAGAAAAATTCGGGAAGACGTAGAACGCGCCGCCCGGCATCTGGCACGTCACGCCGGGGATCGAGCGCAGTCCCTCCACCAAGATGTTGCGCCGGCGCAAGAACTCGTCGCGCATGGCTTGGACCGGCTCGTCCGGTCCGGTGAGCGCCGCAATGCCGGCGTCCTGCACGAACGTCGCCGTGCACGAAACGAGGTTCAGCATGAGCGCGCCGACCGCGTCGGCCAAAAACGTCGGCATGACGCCGAAGGCGAGCCGCCAGCCGGTCATCGCCCAAGCTTTTGAGAACCCGTCGATGAGCACGGTGCGCTCGGGATTGTCGGAGAGCGCGTAGTACGACGCAAACTCGGCGTCATACGAATGCCGGTTGTAGATCTCGTCGGAAATGACGAAAATGTCGTGCCGTCGCGCGATCTGCGCGATGCGCAGCAGGTCGTCGCGCGTCAGGATGCCGCCCGTCGGATTGTGGGGCGAGTTGATGACGAGCACCTTCGTTTTCGGCGTCATCGCCGCGTCGAGCGCATCGAGGTCGAGACGGAATCCTGTTTTTTCGTGCAACTGCACCGAAACGGGCTTCGCGCCGACGTACGTCGCGATCGAGCGATACGCCGGATATGCCGGATCCGGAATGACGACTTCGTCGCCCGGGTCGAGCAGCGCCATGAGCACCGCGGCGATCATCGTCTTGCCGCCGGGGCTTACCACCACCATGTCGCGCGTGACCCGCACGCCGCGCGTCCTGGAGACGTGCGCCGCGACCGCGTCGCGCAGTTCGGGGATGCCCTGCGCGGGTGTGTAGTGCGTGCGCCCGCGCTTCAGCGAGTCCATTGCAGCGGCTTTGATGTGCGCGGGCGTGTCGAAGTCGGGTTCGCCGATCTCCAGATGGATGATGTGCTTGCCTTCGGCTTCCAGCTTGCGCGCGCGCGCCAGCATGACGAAAGCGCTCTCCGTGCCGAGTCGTTTGAACGATTCGGCTAGCGGTGTCGTGGCGGCTTGCATGATGCGCCGATTTTCGGGAGATGGACGGGGGCGACCTTCGATTGCGCGCGCCGCGTAGCGCGACGCGAGATTTTCGGTCGGCTAAAGCCGACCGCTCCAAGTAGCGTGACGCGAGATTTCGGTCGGCTAAAGCCGACCGCTCCAAGTAGCGTGACGCGAGATTTTCGGTCGGCTAAAAACCGACCGCTCCAAGTAGCGTGACGCGAGATTTCGGTCGGCTAAAGCCGACCGCTCCAAGTAGCGCGACGCAAGATTTTCGGTCGCGAGCGTGAGGTCGACGCAGCTTTAGTCGCGGATGCCGCTGCCGAGCGGGCCGGTGGATTTCAAGTGGAAGTACGATTCGACGATCGCCTGCGCGACCGGCGCGGCGTTCACTGCACCAAAATTCCCGCTCTTCTCCATGAACACCACGACCGCGATCTTGGGGTCGTCGTACGGCGCATAGCACACGAACCACGCGTGGTTGCGGCCCGACGGATTGTCGGGTGTCGGAACGTTTTCCGCGGTGCCGGTCTTGCCGGCGAAGTGGAAGCCGGGGATCTCGACGTTGTTGGCCGTGCCGTACGGGCTTTCGATCGCGCCGAGCATGCCTTGACGGATCACCTGGAGATCCTCGTCGGACACCGGCACGCGCCCCTCTTCAATAGGAGCAAAACGCGTCTTGACGTGATTGTGCGCGTCGCGGACGTCCGCGACCAAAAACGGCCGGTAGAGATAACCGCCGTTGGCAACCGCTGCCACGACCTTGAGCATCTGAATGGGGGAGGCTTCGACGAAGCCCTGCCCGATCGCCGTGTTGACCGTATCTCCCGGATACCATTCCTCTTTGAAATTGCGTTCTTTCCATTGCGGCGTCGGCAGTATGCCGCTGGTCTCGCCGGGCAAGTCGATGCCGGTGCGCCGTCCGATGCCGTACGCGGCGGCGTACTTATCGAGATTGTCGATGCCGAGCTCGTGACCCACTTGGTAGAAGAAGACGTCGCACGACTGCGAGATCGCTTGCGGCACCGTCAGCGTGCCGTGGCCGCCCGTGCGATCGTCGTAGAAAACGAAATCGCCGAGCGCGAACGCGCCGCCGCAGTAGCGGGTGCTGTCGGGCGTGAGGACCCCCGTGGCCAGCGCCGCGGAACTCGTCACCAGTTTGAAGGTCGAGCCGGTCGGCGCGGATCCCGAGATCGCGCGATTGAAGAGCGGCAGCAGCGGATCAGTGAGATACAGCGCGTACTTTTTGGCGCTGATGCCGGCCGCAAAATCGTTCGGATCGAAATTCGGCTGGCTCACCAGCGCCAAGATCGCGCCGGTGTTCGGGTCTTCGACGATCGCCGCCCCGCCGATGCGCTGGCCGATGCGCTTGGCGATGATGCCGATCTGCTGCGCCATCGCGGACTCGGCCGCGCGCTGCAGACGCCAGTCGAGGGTCAGGTCGAGTCCGCTGCCTGGGTCGGCGTCGTAGCCAGGATACGTGGCGACCGCCTGACCTGCAGAATCGACCTTGATGCGCCGTCCGCCCGCGCGGCCGCGCAAGGTCGAGTCGTACGAGAACTCGAGGCCTTCTTTGCCGATGACGTCGTTCGTGCCATAGCCACGGCGCCTTCGTTCCTGATATTCCGCCTGCGTGATCTGGCCGACGTAGCCGAGCGCGTGCGAGCCGATGGTTCCAAACGGGTATTGCCGGACGGGCACGAGTTCCACGTCCATGCCGACCAGGTGATCGCCGCGTTCGGCGAAGCGCGCCACCACCGGCGGTTTGAGGTCCGCGGCGATCGTGATGGGCCCGAGGGGGATCGCGTCCGCGAGAGCCGCAAAATTCGGGTACGTGACGCCGTTTTGCCGCAGCAATCGTTTCCACAGGTCGGCTTCCGGCACGCCGATGATCTGCGATAGCTCGGCGAGCTCGCGGTGCGGCTGCTCGAGCTGCATCGGCACCACCTCGACCACGAACGACGGTCGGTTGCGCGCGATGACGATGCCGGCGCGATCGTACATCACGCCGCGCGGCGCCGGCACGGCGATGGTGCGCACTTGATTGAGGTCGGCGAGCCGTCCGTAGTACGAGCCCTCGACGAGCTGTACGCGCGCGAGCTGCCATACGAGCAGCACGAAGACCGATCCGACGAGGATCCCGAACGCGATCAGCCGCCGCGTCCGTTTTGGATTCGGCGCCTCGAGTGCGGGAAAGCGTTCGCTGATGCCGGCCATGTCAGCTCACGACCTCGACCGCGGCGCGTGCGAGGCGGCGCGCAGCACGAGCAGCACGACGATCGCCGCGAAGACATTCAGCACGATTTGCCACAGCATCTCGTGCGACATGCGATGGAACATGCCGCGCTCGCCGAAGGCGAGCTCGATTACCGCGTAGTTCGCGAGCGTGCGCAGCAGCGTGGTGGCCGCCACAGCCCCGGCGAAGACCGGGATCGAATCGGAGAAGAAACGCCGCGAGAGCAGGCCGGCGCCGAAGCCTGCGAGCGTCGCGCCAAGCACGTTGACGCCGCCGCCGCCCAGCGCGTCTTCGAAGATGCCGCCGATCAAACCGAGCCAGCCGCCCGTGGTGACGCCGCAGCGCAAGCCGGTCCAGACGATGAGCACCGTGAGCAGGCTGAGCCGGCCGCCGCGGATGGCGACGCCGTGCAAGAGCGTCGCTTGGAGCAGCGCCGCCGCCATCGCCAGCAGCACGAGCACCCAGAAGCGCGGCGCGTGGAAGATCTCGGCATCGACGGGGGCGATGGGATGCAGGCGCGCGCCGTGCGCGCCGTCGCCGAACCGTTCGCGCAGCCGATGCTCCCGGCCAGCCGCGCCCGCGGACGCCTCGCTCATTGCGCAGGCAGGACGATGACGTGCGCGAGCGAGCTGAAGTCGACGTTCGGCCGAAGCACCGCAGATTGATAGAGCGCGTTGTCCTTGCGGTCGACTTCGAGCACGTGCCCGATGGGAATGCCGCCCGGATAGACTTCGCCGCGGCCCGTCACGACCGGATCGCCGTCGAGCACGCGCGTGTCCTGATTGATGTACTTCATCTTGGCGTGCAGCCACGTGCCGGTCACGATGCCCCACGTGGCGGTGCGCGACAAGTATGCCGGGACCGCGCTCGACGGATCCGTGATGAGCAAGACGCGCGCATCGTGGCGGCCGACGCTGATGACGTGGCCCACGAGCCCTTCGCCGCTCACCACGACGGCGTCGGTGCGGACGCCGTCGCGCGAACCGCGATCGATGGTGATCTCGTCGCGCGGCGTTTCCGGCGCGTAGCCGACGACGTCGGCCACGACGCCCGGGTGCGCGAGCAGCGCGAGCGCCTGCTGCATGCCCAGCATGCGCCGCAGTTCCTGGTTCTCGACCGCTTTGGCTTTCAAGCGCTCGTTGGCGCCGGCGAGCTGCTGAACTTTGAGCTGCAGCGCGCGGTTGTCCGTGGCCAAGCCGTTTGCGTGCACCAGCGACTGCGCTTCGTTCGCGATGCCGTTCGCGGCGCCGCTCAGGATGGATTCGATGGGCGTGAGCACGGCGCTCACGACGTCGTCGATCGGGCTTTGGCGGCCATTGCGCGCGGCGTCGATCTCGAGCAACATGACCGCGCACGCGATGATGGTCAGCGTGACGAAGACGAGGAGTTTTCTCTCATCCCAGTACGAATGGATCGCCACCACCTGCCGATCAGCGTCTGCGAGGGAGGGAAGAGCGCGGCGAACAGCCGGCGGTCGCGCAAGATCTCCGCCGCGCCGAGCGCGACGCACAGCAGCGGATCGTCCGCGATCCGCGCCGGGATGCCCAGCACCACGGACAAAGTTTCAGCGAGACCCGCGATGCTCGCGCCGCCGCCCGCCAGCGTCAAGCCTCGCTCGCCGACGTCGCGCGCAAGCTCCGGCGGCGTCTGCTCCAAGACTGCGCGAATCGCGTCCACGATCTGGCCGATCGGCTCGGCGATTGCCGCTCCGACATCTTCCTCGGTGACCTCGAGCGTTCCCGGCCCGAGCCGGCGCACGTCTTGACCGACAATTTTCGCCGGTGGGCGTCCGAGCGGCCGACCGTAGTAGCCGTGCGAGATCTTCAACGATTCTGCGGTGCGCTCGCCGACGAGAAAGCCTTTCTTGGAGCGCATGTACGCCATGATGGCCTCGTCCAGCCGATCGCCGCCAAGTTTGAGCGAACGTCCGGCGACGACGCCGCCGAGCGAGATCACCGCCACTTCGGTCGTACCACCGCCGATGTCGACGATCATGCTGCCGCGCGGCTCGAGCACGGGCAGGCCGGCGCCGACGGCCGACGCGATCGCCTGCGCGACGAAGTAGACGCGCGCGGCGCCCGCGCCGAGCAGCGCCTCGCGCACGGCCTTTTTTTCGACCTCGGTCGCGGAACCGGGCACGCCGACGATGACCCGCGGCGGGATGAGCGTGCGCCCGCGCAGCGCACGGTCGATGAGCTGATCGATGAGCGCTTCGGTGTAGCGGTAGTTCGAGATCACGCCGTTGCGCATGGGCCGGATGACGGAGATGCTGCGCGGCGTGCGCCCCAGCATCTGGCGCGCGCCCTCGCCGACGGTGATGATCTCTCCCGAATCCGTGTCGATGGCGACCATGGTCGGCTCGACGAAGCGCACGCCAAAGCCGCGCACGTGCACCGGCGTGTTGGCCGTGCCGAGGTCAATGCTGATCTCCGGCGCGATCCGCGCGTAGAGATTGTCGAAGAGGCCGATCATTACAGGAGGCGGTACCCCAGTCGCGCCAGCGCTTGGTCGATGCGGGCCAGCGGCAAGCCCATCACGGTGAAGAAGTCGCCGGCGATCGAAGCGATGAGCAGCGCTCCAAGCCCCTGAATGCCGTACGAACCTGCTTTGTCGAGCGGCTCGCCGCTCTCAACGTACGCCGCGATCCGGTCCTCGTCGAGGTTGAGAAACGTGACCCGTGCGGATTCGACGCCGTCCTCACCGGCGCCCGCGGCGCGGTCCACGGCTGCGAAGCCGGTATAGACCGTGTGGTCGCGGCCGGACAGCTCGCGCAGCATCTCCCGCGCGTGCTCGGCGTCGCGTGGCTTGCCGTACACGCTGGCGCCGGCGACGACGATCGTGTCGGCGGCGACGAGCACCGGCGGCCCTTCGGCCGCGGCCGCGTTCGCCTTGTTGCGGGCGACGGTGCGCGCGAATTTGCGCGGGTCGCCGTCGGCCGGCCGGTAGGCCGGCTCGTGGTAGCTGCTGGGCACCACGACGACGCGCAGCCCGACGCTTTCGAGGATCTGTTTGCGGCGCGGCGACCTCGAAGCGAGCGCCACCTCCCGCAGTCTATTGGTAGAGCCGGCCATGCACTTCGATGAAACCCGCCTCGTGGCGGAACGCTGGATCGTGGTGCGTCCAGTGGATGACCGGTCCGGCCGCGTCGATCTCCAGGTCGCCCTTCACCGTGACGTCGTCCCCGGTCCTTAGCGGCACGTACGGCGCGATGCCCACGTTGTGCGCGACGAAGATGTCCGCGCGCTGGCCCGCCGAGCTGATGCCGATGAGGAACTGCTCGTGCTCGCCGTCGGGTCCGTAGGACGGCCGAAACACGCGCTCGACCGTGCCCTGCACAAGGACTTCACGACCGCCGCGCCCGCTTGCGATATCGGACAGCGCCGCCGCGTTGTCGGGCTGGGACGCGCCGCACCCCACCAACAGCAGGGCCGCCAAGATTTGCTGCGCTCGAGCACAGCACCGCTCGCCCAGGCCGGCGTCCGAGCGGCCGCCGGCTCGTTCGTCGACCGGACGTTTGGAATTGATTGTCGTCGCAGGTCTGGGTATACTCATTGCGGTGAGCCACATTCCAAAGGAGCCGCGTCGCGGCTGGTCGGTGCTGGCGTTCGACGCCGCAGCGGTGTGCCGGCCGCAGGTGCGAGCGGCCCGCGACATCAGTTTTCGGGTCTTCGGCGCGTTGCGCGCGGATGGCTCGCGCAAACCGACGCGACCGATTGCGACGGGCACGTTCGCATTCCCCGCCTTCACGCATAACTAGCTCCGATACAGTCCGTTCTTCTCGATGTACTCGGCGACCGCCGGCGGCGTGAGCCTCGAGATCGATTTGCCTTCGCGGACGCGAGCGCGGATCTCGGACGCCGAGATGTCGATCGGCGCGAGATCGACGCGCGCAAAACGCGAGCGCAGCGCTGCGGGCACGCTCTTGAGGACGTCGTCGACGGATTGGTCTGCGACGCCCGGTCGGCCGACGATGATGAAGCGCTGCAGCTGCTCGGCCACTTCGTCGAGCCTGCGCCACGGCGTCTTGGCGAGCGAATCGGCGCCGGCGATGAAAAACAGCTCGTCGTTCGGATATTTGGCGCGCAGCGCCCGGATTGCATCGGCGGTGTAGACGGGTTCCGGCAGCTCCAGCTCCGTCGTGTCCAGCTCGAAGTCCGTGTGTCCGGCGAGCGCGAGCCGCACCATCTCCGCTCGCGCCTGCACCGGAGCGTAGGTCGCGCGATACGGCGGGTTGCCGGTCGGCACGAACAGGATGCGGTCGAGCCCCGCAAGCTCGCGAACGGATTCGGCAACGCGCAGATGCGCGTTGTGGATGGGATCGAACGTCCCCCCGAAGATGCCGGTCTTCATTGAGTTGTCACGAGAAGACGAACTCGGCGTCGCCCACGCGCACTGTGTCACCGGGCCTGATGCCGGCGCGTTCTAGTTTGCGCCGAGCGCCGCTGCGCACCAACGCGCGCTCGAAAAACGCGCGTGCTTCATCCGACTGAAAATCCGTTTGCGCAGCCAACCGTTCGATCCGCTCGCCGAGCACGCGAAACACGCGGTCCTCCTTGACGACGCGAATCGCGCGATCCGCCGCCGCCCGAGGCCGTAGCACCACATGGAGAGGTCGGCCTTGGTCGACCTGTCCTTGGTCGACCTTGATTTCTCTATATATCTCGTCCATCAGGTGTCTGACGCCGTGCCCCGTCGCGGCGGAAATCCCGAAGACGGGCGACTTGACGGCAGCCGCCACCGCATCGTACGTCAGCTTCGCGTTCGGCAGATCGAGTTTCGACAGCGCGACGATTCGCCGTTTGTCGAGCAGCGCAGGGTTCCATGCGCGCAGCTCGGCTTCGATCATCGCCAGCTGCTCGAGCGCCGCTGCCGGCTCGAGCGCGCCATCGACCAGGTGGACGAGCACGCGCGTTCGCTCGATGTGGCGCAAAAACGTGTCGCCCAAGCCGGCGCCCGTGCTCGCGCCTTGGATGAGGCCGGGGAGGTCGACGAGCACGAAGTTGGCGTCGACGTCGATGCGCACGACGCCAAGCTGCGGCTCGAGCGTAGTAAATGGATAATCGGCGATCTTGGGGCGCGCGGCCGAGACGGCTGCGAGCAGCGTCGACTTGCCCGCGTTGGGCGCGCCGACGATGCCCGCGTCCGCGAGCAGCTTGAGTTGAAGATCGAGCACGCGCTCTTCGCCCGGCTCGCCTCGCTGAGCGAACTTCGGCGCTTGGTGGGTCGACGTCGCAAAATGCTGGTTGCCGAGTCCGCCGCGCCCGCCGCGCGCGACCAGCACCTGCTTGCCTGCCTCATTGAGGTCCGCGATGAGATCGTCATCGCAGAAGACGAGCGTGCCGGAAGGAACCGAAACGATGACGTCCTGCCCGTCTTTGCCATGGCAATTATTCGAGCCGCCGCGCTCGCCCACGCCGGCCAAGAAGCGGCGCCTGTGCCGGAACTCCAGCAGCGTGGACAGCTGCGGGTCGGCCACGAGAAAGACCGATCCGCCCTTGCCGCCGTCCCCGCCGTCCGGCCCGCCGCGCGGCACGTATTTCTCGCGCCGGAACGACACCATGCCTGCGCCGCCCGCGCCGCTGCGGACCGTGATGCGGGCTTCGTCGACGAACATCGGCAGATCTAGTCCGACAAAAAGGCCCGCATCACCGTGCGGGCCGGGAAACGGTCGAGCGGAGATGAATCGGCGCGGTCAGGCCTCGGCGCCAACGGCTTCGACGACGACGAGCTGCCGGTCCCGGCCGCTGCGCGCGAAGCGCACGCGGCCCCCGACGAGCGCGAACAAGGTGTTATCCTTGCCCATGCCTACACCCGTACCGGGATAGAATTTAGTGCCGCGCTGTCGCAGGATGATGTTGCCGGCCGCAACGGTTTGGCCGCCGAATCGCTTCACGCCGAGGCGCTTGCTCTGCGAGTCGCGGCCGTTGCGCGAGGAGCCAAGCCCTTTCTTGTGGGCAAAGCGTTGAAGGTTCAGTTGGAAAAGCACCAACCCATAATAGCAAAGGGCGCTATGAGGGTCAACGATGTATCATAGTCAGGCATGCAGAGACTAGTGCCTTCTCGGTTCACCATCGCGGGACGTGTTGCTTTGACATGCGCCGCGAGCGTCTTGCTCGCGCTCGCAGCCGTTGCGAGCTCACCGGGCGGTGTCGCGCGAGCACAGACGGGCTCGAGTCTTCAGCTGCGACTGCTGCCGGGCCGAATCACCGTGCACGTGGGCGATCACGTCGACGTCGCGCTGCTCGTGCGCAACGCCGGACCGTATCTCGTGCTCGCCCCGGACGCTTCGCCGTGGCAGCGCTTCGGTTTCGTCATCACGGGTAATGGCGTGACGCTCGTGCCGAAGCCTATCCCGCGCGTTGAAGCGATTGCGACGCCGCAGCCCGATTTCTTGAATCAGGGCGACATCTTGTGGACCGACGTCGACCTGGCCGAGCGCTACGACTTCTCGCGGCCCGGCAAATACGTGATTCGCGCGGCGGCGCAGCTCGCGCCCGCCAGCGAAGTCAACGCGACGACGTACGTGCGCTCCGGCCCGCGCATCGCGCTGCAATCGAATCCGGTCACCGTCGTCGTTCTGCCGAGCGTGGTCGTGAACACCACGCCAACGCTCCTGCTGCCCAAACACATCGCGTTTAAGAGCGCGGACCAAGTGATCGATACCGCGGTCGCGCAGCTGCGCGGCTTGACCTACCCTCGCTACATCTCGTTCACGATCGAAGCGCGCTCGACGATCGGCGGCCGCAGGTACGACGAGGGTTATACGGCGGTGGTGGACACGCAAACCGATGCGGTCGTGACGCAAGCGCAGCCGATTTGGACGACCAACAAGCCCGTCAGCCCCTATGGATTCAACATCAGCTTCTTCGGCCTCATACCGAAGGCCGGCAACGAGATTGAACCTCCGTTCGGCACGCCGCGCATCTCGCCGCTGTTCGCGTTCGGGCTGCGCCGGCCGGCCGCGATTCTCAATCAGGAGGATCTCAGCGGCGATCAGAACGCGCCCGACGACACCAAAGTGCTGGGGCGCATCACGACCATCGGCCGGGACTACTCGGCCGCGCTCGTCGGCATCGAGACCTACGCGGGGCACAAGGCGTATCATCTCAAGCTGACGCCGCTGCTGGATCCGGGCGTCTATCGCGTTCGCGACTTGTGGGTCGACACGCAGTCGTACGTCATCTGGGGATTGACGAGCGCCGGCATCTTCGATTCCGATTCGGCATCGAAGGCGCCCTGGAACGTCACCTACGACGTGCGCAACGGCAACTGGTTCATGGTGGACGAGCGCACCGCATCCAACCTGCTCACCGGCGGCGGTGCGTTCGGCGTGGGCGGCAAGACGTTTTCCGGATTCGAATATGTCTTGTCGGGCTTCGACTACCCGAAGCGCGAGTGGGACTTCGATTTCTTCGACCGCGGCCCGTCAGAAGCGATCCAAGAATAAGGCCGCTTGGTTTTTCGACGCCCGCGCCGCGCTACTTGGAGCGGTCGGCTTTAGCCGACCAGGGATAATACTTGGAGCGGTCGGCTTTAGGCGACCAGGGATAATACTTGGAGCGGTCGGCTTTATCCGACCAGGGATAATACCTGGAGCGGTCGGCTTTATCCGACCAGGGATAATACTTGGAGCGGTCGGCTTTAGCCGACCGGCAGTCGACCTTGGGTCGACCTAACGATGTGGCGGCTGAACAGTAATTGTGGCGGTCGAGCTTGCTCGACCGGGAGCAACATACGGATCGGCAGGAGCATAGATCGGCCTCGCACGCCCATCAACGGTCACGTTGTAGGTCGTCCCATCACCTGTCCACGTGAACAAATTGAACCGTTGGCCGGCACGATCGAGTAGCGTCACGCGAATATTGCGATAGAGCAGCGGCGTTCGCGGCATAATACGTTGCGCAGAGCCGGCTCGCAAGAAGAGAGCTCGCCCTGCAGGTCCCTGGGTCAGCAGCGTGGCGATGCCGCGAGAGTCTACGACGAGAGCAGAGCGCTGGTCGACGCCGATTCCTTTGACGTAGGATCCCTTTACCGCGTGAGCGGCGAGCTCGCGCGCCATGAATGCGGCGAGACGGCCAAACCGGTCACGTGCGCGAAAGTGCGTGTCGGTAATCACGCCGACGAGTGCCGGAAATCGAAACATGCTAACGGTGAAGCTGATCGACGGCTCGTACGGATCGCCTACCGCATCGCGCGTATGCACGTCGATATTTCGTCGATCTCCCGCGACCGCGTCGAACGCGATCTGCCCAAGGATAGCCAGACCGGCGCTCGTGCCGCCCACGACGCCACCGCGATCGTACACGCGCTGAACGGCAGCGGCGAGGTTGCTGCCTTTCCAGCGAACATAGTTGGCTTGATCGCCTCCAGCGAAGAACACCGCTTGCGCCGAATCGACGACCAGGGCCGCGCGTGCAAGATCCTCCGAGTTCGCGCAAGGCGGCAGCGAGATCGTGCGCACGGACCCAAAAGGCGCGAGATGGTAGACGTACGGCGTGTACGCATTGTCATCGCTTGCGGTCAGAACAACGAGGTCCCCGCCACGTCCACTCTCTGACCCGGCGATGTCGCGCTGCATCCATTGAAACGCGGCATCCACGTCCGTGCCACCGCCCATGAGCAGAAGGCCGGGCCCGTGTGGCGCGGCGTGCTGGCGATCGACCCTGCCGACGATGGGATAATAACTCGCATGACATGACGCCATGGCAGGTGCGGCAAGGATCGCGACCGAGCAAACCAAGAGAATCTGAATCGCTTGCGCAATCGCCGTCCATCGTGTTAGACTAGTCGTTAGACTAGTCATATAGGAGACCGTCATGCGAACGGTAGGCGCTTACGAGGCCAAGACACGGTTGTCCGAGCTTCTTGACGATGTTTCCGAACGGGGTAAAACAATCGTCATTACAAAGCACGACAAGCCCGTGGCCGAATTGCGTCCCATAGCGCGACGTTCGAGGATGACACCCGAAGAGGCTGCCCGGGCGTTACGAAAACTTCGCAAACGCTTAACGCTGGGGGGGATTTCGATTCGCTCGCTCATCGAGGAAGGCCGGCGGTTCTAGGTGTCCTTCGTTCTCGACGCCTCGGTCATGCTATCCATGTGCTTCAAAGACGAGCACAGCGCCTATTCCGACGCCGTGACCGCCAAGCTCTCCCAGGGCCAAGAAGCGTACGTGCCTCCGCTCTGGTCGCTGGAAGTACTCAACGCCCTTTTGATCGCCGAGCGGCGCGAGTGCATCAGCGGCGACGAGTTCGCGCAGCTTCTTCAAATTATCGAGGCGTTTCCGGTTGAGGCTGCTCAACCGGCGATGCCTGGCGCGTGTGGCCTCGAGCTCAACTTGGCGCGCCAGCACGGGCTATCAATCTATGACGCGGCGTATCTCGCTCTCGCGCTTTGCCGGTATCTTCCGCTAGCGACCATTGATGTCAAGCTGCGCAAGGCGGCCCAGGGATCCGGCATCGAGCTCTTCCGTTAGGAGGGCGGCGATCGGCGGCGGGCGCGGGGCTTCCCGGGTCTGCATCGTGATCGCCACCAGATGGGCGCGTGATCGGGCGCCGAAGATCGCCCGAAGAATGCGCACCCGCAGTTCAACGGTCGCTCTGCTGCGCTGGATGCGGACGGCGATCTCCTTTGTGAGCAACCCGTTCGCCAAGGCATCGAGAATTTGATGGTCGAGGTACGTCAGTCTCGACCCGACATCGGCCGCGCTGTCCATCCCCGCACCCGGCTCGCCGAACAAGAACACGCTTGGGCGGTCCGGGTTGCACAAGGCCTCGAGCACGAGGTGCTGACCAACAAGCGGCACAGACCATCTTGCACCGATCGGTTTCTGACGGACCTCGGGAACCTTGGCTTTGGCTAACATTGCATGCCCCGCGGCTAGAACAAGATATATTCGCCGACAATATGAGCACGATTGGCGGACGAGGCCTAGCTCCGGTGTTGGCGTCCATTAATCATCGCCTCAATGGAACCGAGCGAGTTTTCGAAGCCCGGTATCGTTAATCGCACGAACATTTGTTCGATTGACCGAACGCTCCTCGACTACCGAAAAGGGACTCGAACGGCTCAGAGGACGTTTTGCTGGGTGTGACCCAGGCCATAGCCGGGTCACGCTAGAACCCGATGAGTCCGCCTTTGGCGAGGGGCGGATAGTGAGCATCTGGGATTGCCCACGGGAGAGGGCTAGGTGCACTTGACCGCGCGCGCGGTTCTCTGGCAGATTTACTATCCGCTGCTGGCCCTTTGTGGTGTTGCTCTCCTCTTCTTATTTCCGCCGTCTCTCGATCGTTCCACGGCCACACTCATCGCGGTCGGTGTAGTCGCGCTATTCCTGGCTCTCGTAGAACGGCCGACGAAGGCTGCGGGCACGGCGGCTGCTCCAGTTGTAGCCATCATCACCGCGTCTACTGTTCTTTTCGGTTGGTGGGCGCTCGTGCTGTCTGCGATAGCGTGGACTGCTGTCCACTTGCGCATGGGGTCCGAGGGCCGCACTCACTGGCAGCGCGTCCGGTCCTTATTCGCCCAGCTTGGTCAGACCACGATTGCTGTATATTGCATGCAATGGTTCCTAGCGCGCGTTTCACAGTTTTCGGGTCATCAGTCTTCCCAAATCGTTGCGATCGTCACCTTATTTGCCGTCGTGACGGCGGGTATGATCTATCAGTCCATAAACAATGTCTGTTGGTCCGCCGCGTACACGTTGTTGGGAGAAAAACAGCCGCCGTTGCGGTTCGTAAACATCGGCCTTATCGCGGCGGTATACGCATACATACTCGTCGCCGTCTACCATTTCGGAGGGCTCTTGGGAGCTGCCCTATTCTACGTCTTCGTTGGACAAGATCGCATGGTGCGCGGCGTCATGGGCCTTACCGCTCAATTGCAGCAGCTTTACCATGCGCGGGCGCAGGCCAGAACTCTCGTGGGCCATCTTATGCGTTTTACTGACGTGGAACAGGGCCGATTCGCCACTGAGGTTCAAAGTCTCTCGCAGCGAATCGCGGAGGCCCTAGGCCTTCCGAAGGATGAGATTGCAACCATTGGTTTGGCGGCCGAGCTCCATGAAATTGGCAAAGCCCGATTGCCCGCAAAGGTGCGAGTCAGCGGCAACGGAAACGGGAGCGAAAGCTCCCATGTGGCGGATACCGATCATACGAACGGCCACCTCGACTTGACTCCAACCGAAGCCGCTCAACTGCGAATGTATCCACGCGCGGGCGCCCTAATGGTCCGCCAAGCCGACGCTCTGTTGCCTCAAGAGATCGCGTACTGGATCGAATGTCACGGCGAGCATTTCGATGGCAGCGGTTATCCGCGTGGCCTCAAAGGCGAAGCAATTCCGCTCGCATCTCGAATCATAGCCGTCGCTCGAGAATTCGTGCGGCTAACGATGGGCGCGAATGGCAACTACGAAACGCAAAAGGACGCTGCACTCGCGTCAATACGCGAGCGCAGCGGCACTCTCTACGATCCCCGGCTAGTCCAGATTACGGAGGAGTTGCTGGATCCTAGCCGTGCTTTGCAATCGGCATCACGCCACAATCCATCGTATGAATTGCATGCTGAATCGCCGGCGACGAATGGTTGATGAACCCGATCGCGATCATCCCGAAATCAGCAATGACCCGCGCGAGCATATGAAACATGACTGTGATCCCCCTTACTCACAATTGGAGTAGACAACTACAAGTTCTGGTTTTGCTCACCCAGAGAAACGGCGTTCTAGTAGACGCAGAAACCGCGACGGACTAGCCAGCCATCGCCTTGATTATACTCTTGTCATATGGCGTCCGCAACACGGTGCGGGCGCCTTTTTCAAGAGCAAGCAGGCAGGGCTTTTACGGAAGCGCCGCGATGGATTTGAAGGGGTCGTCTTCCCCCCGCATGACCCGGCCAAATGCGTCCGCGGGCATGGCCGCGCCCCCCAAAAAGCCTTGCATGATCTGGCAATCCAGGCTGCGCAGGTACTCCAGCTGGCGCTGCGTTTCGACGCCCTCGGCCACCGCCGTCAGGCCCATCCCGTTTGCGAGCGATATGACGGCCATCACAATCGCGGCGTCGTCCGGATCGCTCGTGCACGTGCGCACAAACGACCGATCGATCTTCAATTCATCGAGCGGGAATTGCTTGAGCGCTGCCAGCGACGAATAACCGGTTCCGAAATCGTCGATCGCGATCTTGACGCCGAGCTCGTGCAGGCGCCGCATGATCGGCACGCTCTGTTCCACGTTCTTCATCGCTGTCGTCTCCGTGATCTCGAGCACGAGATTGGCGGCCGGCAGATGCGAACGCTTCAGCGCGGTCGTCACCTCATCGAAAAATCCCATGCTTTCAAATTGCTTGACGGACACGTTGACCGACACGATGAGATCGAGAAATCCCGCGTTTCGGTATTCCTGAAAACGGCCGCACGCTTCGCGCAGCACCCACTCGCCGATGTCGATGATCGCATGCGACTGCTCCGCGCTGGGAATGAACGCGGCGGGAAGCATCAGACCGGATTCAGGATGATTCCAGCGGATCAGCGCTTCGGCCCCGACGATGAGGCCGGTCTTGATGTCGGTGAGCGGCTGGTAATAGAGCTGCAACTCGCCGTCGTTGAGCGCCCGTTCGAGGCGCTCTTCCGTCACATACCCCGAGGCGCGCTCAATGAGGGGCTGTCCGACTATCGGTTTCGGCTTTGCCTCGTCGCCGGCAACAGTCGCTTTTCCGTGACCATGCACGGCCTTAAAGAACTTACGTAAGCCGCTCATCGTTTTGACACCGCGAGCGTTGGCGTTCGACTGCTCGTTGGGACCTCCCTGGAACACGGCTGCTTCATCGAACGTAGCACGGAAAGGGTCCAATTCGACATTTTGCAAAGAGCCGAGACGTGAGCGACCCCGATCCAAACGACGAACGCGAACAGATTCGCGAGATTATCGCCGGGATTCGGAAACTCGAGCAGGGTGCCCACATGCGGTCCCTGATGTGGTTCCTCGCGATCCTTACTGTGACGAACGTCATCATTGCGGCGGTGAATGTCGTCTTGCTGATCCTGCGCTTTCATCAATAGGTCGACCACGGTCGACCTCTACAATAATAGACAAGAAAGGCGCCGGGTGACCGGCGCCTTTTGACCTTTCCTCCGAAGCGCTTTTACTTGATGTCGCCGCAGGCGACGTATTTCTTCAGGTTGGCGGCTGAATCGTGGACGTTGATCGACCAGTGGTTTCCGGTGAGCGACGAGAGCGGCGTATTCACGACGGTCGTCGATTTGCCGCCGACCACACTCATCAGCGGCCACTTCGGTACGGGGTTGAGCTTCGCGCACGGGCCTGCGTGGATGTGGGCGGGTTGCGCGGTGGCCGGCGCGCCGGTGAGCGCGATGACGACCTTGGTCGTCTTCCCGACTGCCGTCAGCGTGGCGGTGCCGGACTCGCCGGAGCCGTTCTGCGCGGCGAGCGTCACCGTGACCGGCTTCATCGCCGCCATCATGTTGTTGGCGGCCATCATGCCCTTCGCGGCTGCGCCTTTCATCATCGCAGCCGCCGTGGCCATCGCGGTGGCCGCGGGCGCCGCCGGGGCTTCGGTGCTGGAGCTGGTGCTTGTGTTCTGGCTGCTCGAGCACGCCGCGAGGCTGAGCGAAAGCAGCGCAGCTATGCAAACGACTGCAAACTTCATTGTGTACACTCCGTGTCGGACGTCATGAAGAATGGGATTTGGGGGAAGTCCAGGACGCCTATATATTACCATGCCGACTATATTCCTCTACCCATTACCGGCTGCGTCGTAACGGCTTTTCACGTCGCCAGCGCAGCGAATCCGCGCTCCAAATCCGACTCGATGTCGGCGATGTCTTCGATGCCGACCGACATGCGCAAGAACCCGTCGTGAATGCCCAGCGCGTCGCGCTGCTCGCGCGACAGCGCGCGGTGCGACGACGTCGCCGGGTGCGACAGCGTCGTCGCGGTGCCGCCCAGGCTCAGCACCAACCGTATCATGGAAAGGCCCCGCACGAGCGCGTTGACCCCGGCGCGGCCTCCCGCGATCTCGAACGCAAGCATGGCGCCAGCGCCGTTGGTGAGGAGCGCTTGAGCCGCACGGCGATCCGGATGCGATGGCAGGCCGGGATAGTGGACGGCGCCGACCGCTTTCTGCTGCGAGAGCCAGGTCGCCAGAGCAAGTGCGTTGCTCGACGCGCGCTCCAAACGCGTTCCGAGCGTTTGGATCGAACGCGCCGCGAGCCACGCATCGAACGCTCCCGGGACCATGCTCGCGCGGACGGCGAGCGTGCGGATGCGATCGACGACTTCGGCGCGGCCGGCGAGCGCGCCCAAGACGAGATCGTGATGACCGCCGAAGAACTTGGTCGCGCTTTCAACGACGAGATCCGCGCCGTGAGCGAGCGGCAGACAGTGATACGGCGAAGCGAAGGTGTTGTCGACCAGGAGCAAGGCGCCTCCATCGTGCGCGAGCTTCGCGAGTTCGCGCAGATCGGCGACGCGCAGGCGCGGATTTGAAATCGTCTCGACGACGACCAGCCGCGTCTTTGATTGCAGCGCCCGCTGGACGGCGTCGAGATCGGTTGCGTCGACGAACTCGGCGACGACGCCGAAGCGCGACAGATCGGCGAGCAGTCGCGTCGTGTTGCCGTAGAGATCGCGGCTCGCCACGACCCGATCGCCGCTCCCGAGCAGGCCCATGAAGGTCGCGAAGAACGCCGCCATGCCGCCGCTGGTCGCGAGCGCCGTCTCGGCGCCTTCGAGCTCGGCGACGAGTGCCTCGAGCGCGAGGATATTTGGGACCCCGTCCGTGCCGTAGATCGCGCCGGCGGTGCGGCCCTCATAGATGGCGTCGACCTCGTCCAAGTCCCGGAACACCCAGCCGGCGGACTGGTAAATAGGAAGGCTGGCGGGCCGATTGGCTGGCTCTGGGGCGAGGCCGGCGTGAACGGCGCGGGTCGAAAAATTGGACATGGCGGGACCCCTTTCGGCCTCCTTGTGGAGGTCGACCTTGGTCGACCGGTCGGCTAAAGCCGACCGCTCCAAGATGCGAGACGGAAATAAAGAAAGGGTGCCGGCTTGAGCCGCACCCTTTGAAGAAAAGAATTCAACGCGTCAATCGAGCGCGTTATTTCTTCTTTTTCTTGCCAGCCTTTTTCGCTTTTTTCTTAGCGGCCATGGTGCGCGGAGTCACCTCCCCTCTGGACTTCCGACGCGCGCGGGGCGTTGCTGTACGCCTCTTCGATCACGTTACCGCATTTGCGGAGGCAGTGCGGTTATCGCGCTGAGCCGGAGGGTGCGGGGTCACTGTACGGCCCACGGGTGCGTTCGTTCTGCAAAGAACTCACGCCACCTTTTTTTCCATCGGCAGTTCAAAAAGAAAAACGAGGCGGTTCGTCGCTGCGATGCGCGATCGTCGTGTGATGATGCGATCGTACTCGGTCGGCTAAAGCCGACCGCTCCAAGTATAAGCAGATCAAAGTGTTCGTGATGATGCTGTCGCGCGAAAGCATATGGTGCAGGGGAGCGTCGCCGCAAGGACGCATCTACCAAGCCTATGCGCTTCGGCAGGCGGGTGGTCGTCACCGGTCTCGGCGCGGTAACGCCTCTCGGCAACAACGTCCCGGAATTTTGGTCCAATGTCGTCGCAGGCAAGAGCGGCGTCGATTGCATCACCTTGTTCGACGCGTCGCATCTTGCGACGCGTTTCGCGGCCGAGGTGAAGGGCTTCGACGCTGCCGCGCTCATCGGCAAAAAAGACTCGCGCAAGATGGATCGCTTTGCGCAGCTCGCATTCGTCGCGGCCAAAGAGGCCGTCGCCGATTCGGAAATCGAGATCACCGACGCCAACCGCGACGACATCGGCGTGCTGCTCGGGTCTGGCATCGGCGGCATCATCACCATCGAGCAGCAGCACAAACTCATGCTCGAACAGGGATCGGAGCGGCTGTCGCCATTTCTTATCCCGATGCTGATCGGCAACATCGCCCCGGGCCTCATCTCCATCCATCTGCAGGTCCGCGGCCCCACGCAGACCGCCGTCTCCGCCTGCGCCTCCTCGAACAACGCCATCGGCGACGCCTTCCGCATCGTGCAGATCGGCGAGGCCGACATTATGCTGGCCGGCGGCTCCGAAGCTCCGATCACGGAGCTGGCGGTGGGCGGGTTTTGCGCCATGCGCGCCCTGTCGCAGCGCAACGATACGCCCGCGACCGCGAGCCGGCCGTTCGACAAGGAGCGCGACGGCTTCATCATCAGCGAGGGCGGCGGCGTGCTCGTGCTCGAGGAGCTCGAACACGCGAAGCAGCGCGGCGCGAAGATCTACGCCGAGGTGATCGGCTACGGACATTCGTCGGACGCGTATCACATCGTCACGCCGGATCCGGAAGCGCGCGGCGTCGGCCTAGCGATGATCCGCGCGTTACGCGATGCGGAGATCAAACCCGACGAGGTGGATTACATCAACGCGCACGCAACCTCGACCGGACTGGGCGACGTGGCCGAGGCGCAGGCGATCCATCGCGTTTTCGGAGAGCGCGCCAAGACCGTTCCCGCGAGCGCCAACAAGTCGATGTTCGGGCACGCGCTCGGCGCGGCCGGCGCGCTCGAGGGCATCTGCACCGTGCTCACCGTGCGCGACGACCTCATCCCGCCGACCATCAACTACGAAGTCGTCGACCCCGAGATCGGGCTCGACGTCGTGCCGAACGTCTCGCGACAGGCGAAGGTCGACGTCGCCATCTCGAACTCGTTCGGGTTCGGCGGGCACAACGCGGTGCTCGTCTTCCGCAAATTCTCGACCAGCTAGGACCGTCGCGGCGCCGGGCGCTGCGGGCGTGGGGCAAGCGTCTGGGGCTCAAGAGCGCGGCTGCCGGCGAGTGCGCGCTGCTCGACGCGGCGCTCACGCACGATTCCTTCGCCTTCGAGCACGCTGCGGGCGCCGCCGCCGTGGCGATGTCCAACGAGCGGCTCGAATTCTTGGGCGACGCCGTGCTCGGCTTGGTGGTCGCGGACGCGCTCTACGCGAAATACCCACGCGAACCGGAAGGCCTGCTCTCGCCGCGGCGCGCGCGATCGATTTCGCGCGATGCGCTCGCCCAGACGGCGCGGCAGCTGGGCGTCGGCGCGCTGCTGCGGCTCGGCAAGGGCGAAGCCGCGGCGCACGGCGAGTCGCGCCCGAAAATCCTCGCCGCCGCGATGGAAGCCGTCATCGGCGCGGTGTATCTCGCCGAAGGCTTCGAGGCGGCACGGCGATTCGTGTTGCGCGTGCACGCGGTCGACGCTGCGGCGAAGCACGATCAGGCGCGCGACTCGCGCACGGAGCTGCAAGAACTCGCGCAGGCGCAGTTCAAGAAGGCGCCGTCGTACAGCGTCACCGGCGAAAGCGGGCCGCCCCATGCGCGGACGTTCAATGCGTCCGTCCGGCTCGGCAGCGAGGTGGTGGGAACCGGCTCGGGTCCGACGAAGAAAGCGGCGCAGGCCGAGGCCGCCGCTCAGGCGCTGCGCGCGTTGCGCGCGGCCAAACGCCGCTGACCGACGACGAACGAGCCCGGTGAGGACGATCGCACATATACCTTAAGAGCATCGATCTGTTCGGATTCAAGACGTTTGCCGAGCGAACGTCCTTTGTCTTCGAACCCGGCATCTCGGGCATCGTCGGGCCGAACGGCTCCGGAAAATCCAACCTCGTCGACGCCGTGCGTTGGGTGCTCGGCGAGCAAAGCGCCAAGCAGCTGCGCGGCGACCTCATGGCCGCGGTGATCTTCGCGGGCAACAACCGCCGCCGGCCGCTAGGCATGGCCGAAGTCACCTTGACGTTCGACAACGCCGACGGCGCGTTGGCGACCCCGTTCGCGGAAGTGTCGGTGACCCGCCGCGTCTACCGCAACGGCGAAGGCGAGTATTTCCTCAACCGCACGCAGGTGCGGCTCAAGGACATCATGGACTTGCTGCTCGGCACCGGGCTCGGTCCCGACGCGGCTGCGATCATCTCGCAAGGACAGATCGACGCGATCCTGTCCGCAAAGCCCGAAGCGCGGCGCGAAGTCTTCGAAGAGGTCGCCGGCACGAGCCGCTATCAAGCGCGCAAGCGCGAGGCGCAGCGCCGCCTCGAGCAGACCGACCAAAACGCTCTGCGCGTCAACGACGTGCTGCAGGAACTCGAACGGCAAGCGCCGGCCGTCGAGCGCCAAGTGCGGCGCGCGAGGCGCTATCGCAAGCTCACCAAAGCCGCGCGCGATCTCGAGATCTTCTCGTTCGTGCGCAAGACGGCGAATCGGCGCGACGAGCGCACGCGGATCGCGGCCGAGCTGGGCGTCGAAGAGACCGATCGCGCGGGCGCGGGCTCCAAGCGCGAACAGCTCGAAGCCGACGTGAACCGCGTGCGCTACGAAGAGTATCAGGCGACGCTGGCCCTCGACGATCGCACGAGCGCCCGCAACGCCGCCGCGACCGCGGTCCAAGACGTCGCCACCGCGCAGGCGGGCGCGCAGGCGCGCCTCGAGGAGGCCGGCCGGCGCTGCGAGCAGTCCGAGCGCGACGTCGATCGCGCCGCGCGCGACATCGCCGACGCGGAAGCGCGCGTGACGGCGCTCGTCGATCAGCTTGCGGCCGCGCGCGCCGACCGCGATCGCGGGCTGCGCGGCTGCGAGTCGGCGGCGCAGGCCGAGCGAGCCGCTTCCACCGCCTGGGAACGAGCCTATGCGAGCCTGCGCGGCGTTGAAGACCAGCGTGCGCACGCGGCCGCGAAGGCCGCCGAGCACGACAGCGACGCGCACGCGGCGCAAGCCGTTCGCGATCGCGCCGCCCAAACGGTCGCGCGGTTCGACGAAGAACTCGCCGCGACGCGCGAGCGGGCGCTCAGCGAAAAGCGCCGCACCGCGACCCTCGAGGCGGAGATCGCATCGCTCGAGCGAGAATTCGCGCGCCAAGCGACGGCGTTGGCAGAATGCGAACGCGCGCGCGGCGTCGCTCAGCAGCGCCTGGATGCAGCCCGGACCGAGCTCGAGCGGCGCCGCTCGCTGGTCGTCGAGGCGTCGGCGCGTATCGACGCGCTGGTGGACGTCGATTCCGGAGAAATGGGAGCGTCGCCGGGCCTGGCTGCGGTGCGCTCGGGCGCGCACGCGGGAACGCTGTCGGGAATCGTGGGCGTCGTCGCGGAGTGCATCGAGGCCGCGCACGCGCACGCCGTCGCCATCGACGTGGCGCTCGGACCGCACGCACAGGACGTCGTCGTCCGCACGACCGGCGACGCGAAGCAGGCGATCGCCTTGCTCAAACGCGCGGGAGCCGGCCGCGCCACGTTCATCGCATTGGACTCGCTGAAGCCCGAACCCGACTCCGCTAGTCCCAAGCTCGGCGCCATCGGGCCGGCCCTCTCGCTCGTGAAGGCGAGGCCCGAGGCGCGCGCGGCCGTCGAATATCTATTGAAGAACGTGGTGGTGGTCGACGTTTTGGACACGGCCATCCGGCTTGCCGCGCAGTCACCGCAGTTCACGTTCGTCACGCTCGAAGGCGAGCTCGTCCGGGGCGCCGCCATCACCGGTGGCGGCCTCGATTCGGGACCGCTCGCGCGCCGGGCGGCGATCGAAGAGCTCAAAGCTGGCGTCGTCAAACTGCAATCGGACGCGGCAACGGCGCAAGCGAATCTGGACGCGGCGCGTGCGGCGCAGGGTGAGGCGGCGAGCGAATTCGATCGCGCCGCAGCCGCGCGCGTCGACGCTCAACTACGGTGCAAGGATGCGGCGGGCGCGCTCGAGCGCGTCGGAGCGGAACTTGACGCATTGACCCGCCAAGCACAGGCGCTGGAAGGACAGCGCGAAGCCGCGCGCGCGGAGCTCGATCGCGCGGCCACGAGCGCCGGCGACCTCGCCGAGCACGCCCGAGCCGCCAAGACTGCGGTCGAAGCGCTGGAGACCGGCCGCACTCGGGCCGCGCGCGAAAGCGACCGCTTGCACGCCGAACTGTCGCAGCTGCGCGAACGTCACCGCGAGCTGGCCGCCGAAACCGCCGCGCTCGTCGAGCGAGTGGCCCAGATCGGCGATGACGCCGAGCAATCCCGGGCGGCCGTCGCGGCCCGGCGCGCCGACCACGAAGCCAAGATCGACGCGCTCGCCGGCGCCCGCGCCGAGCGCGAACGGTGCGCCACCGAACTCGAGCAATCGGTGAGGCGTCGCGCCGAAGTCGACCGCGGCCTCGCCACGGTCGAGTCCGACGCCGAGTCCGCGCGCCAAAAACGCGACGAGCTTGCGGCGCGGGTGCGGGATCTCGAAGAGCGCCTCACCGAGGCGCAAAATTCCGAGCGCGAACGCTCGTCGGAACTCGAGCGCCGGCGCATCCGCCTGGCCGAGATCGACGCCGAGATGTCGGTGCTGCAGGAGACCTTTCAACAGAACCCGGCGACGCCGCTGGAAATGGACGACGTTTCCGCGCGCTTCGCCGACTATCAAGGCGACGCCGACGCGGAAATCCGTGCCGCGCGCCAAGAACTGGAGCGCATGGGGGACGTCAATCTCAATGCCCTCGAGGACCAGGCGGCGCTCGTCGAGCGGCGCGATTTCTTGCGCAGTCAGCTGCGCGATCTGGAAGCGGCGCGCGCGAGCATCCTGCAGGTCATCGCCGAGATCGATGCGGAGTCCGTGCGCCAGTTCAACGCCGTCTTTGAAAAAGTGTCAGCGGCGTTCACCCAGACCTTCGCGCGCCTGTTCGACGGCGGCGTGGGCAAGCTGTGGCTCACGGAAAGCGACGACCCGCTGGAGGCGGGCGTCGAAATCGCCGCCCAACCGCCGGGCAAGAAGATGCAGAGCCTGCACGCGCTCTCGGGCGGCGAGCGGGCGCTCACCGCGGTCGCGCTCATCTTCGCGATCTTGCAGGTGCGCCCGAGCCCGTTTTACGTCTTCGACGAGATCGACGCCGCCCTCGACGAGGCGAACATCGGCCGTTTCGGCGGACTGCTGATGGAGCTCGCCCACAGGGCGCAGATCATCATCATCACGCACAACAAGGCGACGATGACGCTCGCCGACCGGATCTATGGCGTGACGATGGGGGAGCCCGGCGTATCGAGCGTGCTGTCGCTCGCGCTGGAGCAGGTGGGTGCCTAGGGGCAAGGGACCGGCCGCGCTGCTCTCGCTCTCCGATCGACGAGGACTCGAATCGCTCGCGGGGGCGTTGCGGCGTTTCGGCTACCGGCTGATCGCGACCGGCGGCACCGCCGCGGCCATCCGCGACCTCGGCATCGCGTGCGAGGAGGTCGGCGAGCTCACCGGCTTTCCGCCGCTCTGCGACGGCCGGGTCAAGACGCTGCACCCCAAGGTCATGGCCGGCATCTTGGCGGACCCCGCGAATCCGGAGCATGCGGCCGACCTCGACCGATACGAGATCCCGCCGGTCTCCGTGGTGGCGGCCAACCTCTATCCGTTCGAGCAAACGGCAGCACGCGGCGACGCGACGACGGAAGATGCGATCGAGCAGATCGATATCGGCGGCGTCACGTTACTGCGCGCAGCCGCGAAGAATTACGCCAACGTGAGCGTCCTGGCGTCGCCGGAGCGCTACGATGGGTTTGTGGAGGCGCTCGAGCGCGGCGGCACGACGCTCGAAGAGCGACGGCGCTGGGCGGCCGAGGCATTCGCGCTGTGCGAGCGGTACGATTTCGCGATCGCGCGCTATTTCGAAGGCGACGCCGACCGTGCGCAGTTGGCCGACCGGCGTGCGAGCGCCCTGCGCCAGCTCGATCTTCGCCACGCCGCGGAGTTGCGCTACGGCGAGAACCCGTGGGCGCGCGCGTCGTTCTCGTTCGGCGACGGGCCGAGCGGCGTGCGGATGCCGGAGCAGCTGTCGGGCAAGGAGCTATCCTACAACAACCTGTTGGATCTCGATTCGTGCTTGCGCTTGCTCGCGCGCGCCGAAACGCCGATCGGCTTTCCGCCCGAGGCGACGTCCACGCGCGGCGTGATGGCCGCGATCGTGAAGCACACCGTGCCGTGCGGCGTCGCGGCGCGCGACAGCGCGGTCGAGGCGCTCGCCGCCGCGCTCGGAGCCGATCCGATCTCGGCATTTGGCGGGATCGTCGCGTGCAGCGCGCCGCTCGATGCCGCATCCGCGAACCTGTTGCGCTCGCGGTTTCTGGAAGTCGTGGCGGCGCCGGATTTCGACGCGGCCGCGCTCGACGCGCTTCGATCCAAGAAACACCTGCGCGTCTTGCGCTTCGACGCGGAACTGCCGCGGCGGCTGCTGGCGTCGGTGAAAGTCCGCTCGGCTCTGGGCGGGCTGCTCGTCGAAGAGATCGACGCGTCGGCGGAACCGGACGCGTGGACGCTCGTCAGCGAACGGCGGCCGACGCACGCGCAGTGGCGCGACATGCTGTTCGCGTTCGGCGTCGTGCGCCACGTGAAGTCCAATGCGGCCGTCGTCGCCCGAGACGAGACCGCGATCGGGATTTGCGGCGGTCAGACGAATCGCGTCGCGGCCGTCGAGCTCGCCTGTCAGCGCGCCGGAGATTCGGCCAGCGGCGCGTCGCTCGCGACCGACGGATTTTTCCCGTTCGCCGACGGGCTCGAGGCGGCGGCACGCGCGGGCGTCACGGCGGTCGTCGCTCCGAGCGGTTCGATCCGCGACCAGGAGGTCATCGGTGCCGCGCGCAATGCCGGCCTCTCGCTCGTCTTCGCGCGGCGGCGCTACTTCTTGCACTGAGGACCACGCTGATGCTCGAGATCGGAGACGCGCTCCCCGACATCGCGGTGCCGGATCAGACCGGCACGCCGAGAAAACTGCGCGACTTATCGTCGGACTGGTTGGTGGTTGTTTTCTACCCCAAAGATTTCACCTCCGGTTGAACGGACGAGGCGTCGCAGTTCCGCGACGCGTATCCGAAGTTCGCGACGCTGCGCGCGGGCGTCGTCGGCACAAGCCGCGATTCCGTCGAATCGCACGCCAAGTTTCACGCATCGCTGAAGCTGCCGTATCCGCTGTTGGCGGATGCGGACGAACGGCTGTGCGCGGCGTTCGGCGTCCTCTACGAACGCGAGGTGGATGGAAAGAAGTCGACCGCGCTGCAGCGCTCGACGTTCATCGCGGACGACACGGGCGCGATCCGCGCGACGTGGCCGAAGGTGTCGGTCGCCGGTCATGCCGAGGACGTCCTGATCGCTTTGATGGAGCTCCGCTCGCAAGCGGGCAGACGCTAGCATCCACGAGCGCGTAGCGCAGCTCGCCGTCGCGCATCGACGAGCGCAGCGTGCCGCTCACGCGGACCTCCGCGCCGGCCGCGATCGCCGCGCGTGCAGCGGGAACGACGTCAAAGCCGACCGCCACGGCGTCGGCGGCGCAGCACGCCATGATGCGCCGCGACACCGTCGCCGCATTTCCAGCCGCTGCCGGGGTCCATTCGCCGCCGACCGTTTCGCGGGTACCCAGCATGCCGTCGGGCGCTGAATCCAGGCGATCCAACAGCGCGAAGAGGTCTCCGGTGGCGTTCGTCTTCGGCGCGCGCGAGATGACATCGCCGGCGACGGGCGGCGGCATCCGCGGCAGCGTCAGCGCCGCGAGCGATCCAGCGACCAGCGCCGCAACGAGCTGCGCTCTCCGCTGGGCCGTGCGTAGCGCGCCGGCGGCGGCGAGCACGCCGGTGGCCGCCACGCACCACGCTGGCATCGCGCAAAGCGCGCGCGCGCTGCCCGACAGCGCGGCGACCAGCGCGAGCGCGGCGAACGCTCCCGCCATGCGCCTCCCCTTCACCGAGGCGACGCCACGAACACCGCGACCGCACAGCCGAGAGCGGCGGAAAGAGCGGCAACCCCGGCGCGGGCCGGACCAAAGACGCGGACGACGAGAGCGAGCTGGCGCGCATCGAGCAATTGCGCGGCGATGACGAATGCCGCTTGCGCGCCGGCGGACGCGGTGAGCACGCGCGCGAGCACGGCATCGGCCGTCGAGCAGGGCGACAAAAGCGCGGCGAGCAACGCGCTCGTCGCGGCCGATGCATGAGCGCGAAGCACGTTCGGCCACCAGGTCAGCGCGATTCCGGCGAACGCGGCGGCTGGAACGAGCGCCAGCGCTCCGTTGCCGAAATGATCGATCGCGCTCGACGCGCCGCTGCTGCGGTGATCGCAGCAAGCGCGTGCGTTCGAGCGCCCCAAGACGCTCCAGCCAACGCTCGTGCACACGGCGGCGACCAGCGTCCCTGCGACGCGCGCCCACAGCAAACGCTCGCCGAGGATCGCGTGCGTCGCGAACAGCGAGACGGGAGAGCACGCCGCAGCCCACGTCATCGCGAAGCCGGCGACGGGAAGCGGCGCGCGCGCGATGGCCGAGGCGTATCCGTTCATGCTGCAGTCGCACCCCGGTGCGACGAGCAGCGCGAGCGCCGGCGCGACGCGCCGCAACAGCGGCGTCTTCAAACGCGACGCGATCGACTGCGCGACGGTCGCCGCCGACGCGCCGACAAGGAGATACGGCATGGCCTCTAGGACTATGGAAGCCGAATACGCCCACGCGCGTTCGACGTCGGCGCCGAATCGCGCGATCGCCGGAAGCGCGATAGCGGGCGGCCAGACGCACGCCGCAACGACGATCGCGCTGCAGCCCACGACGGCGAATCGTTGAGCGGCGTTTTTCATTGGAGCACAGTGAAGCGACTTGCGGCCCCGCGGGGCACCTTTGACGTACTTCCCGCGCAGGCCGCGCAATGGCAAGCGCTGGAGCGCATCGTCGACGAGACCTGCGGGCGCTTCGGCTACGGCGAGATCCGCACGCCGATGTTCGAAGCGACCGACGTCTTCACGCGCACGATCGGCGAAGGCACCGACATCGTCGACAAGGAGATGTACACGTTCGTCGATCGCGGCGGGCGAAGCATGACGCTGCGCCCGGAGTTCACGGCGCCGGTGGTGCGCGCGATGCTCGAACACAACCTGCTCGGCTCCGGTCCGCTCAAGCTCTACTATCGCGGCCCGATTTTCCGGTACGAGCGGCCGCAGAAGGGCCGGTATCGGCAAGCGCACCAGTGGGGCGTCGAGTGTTTCAACGTCGGCGGGCCGGAAGCCGACGTCGAGATCATTTCGCTCGGCCTCGACGTCATCCGTCGGGCCGGCCCCAAGGACGTGCGCCTCGAGCTCAATTCGATGGGCTGCAAGGCTTGCCGCGAACGCTTTCGCGCGGCGCTGCTCGACTATCTGAGGCCTCGCGCGGATCAACTCGGCGAGACGAGCCGCAAGCGCCTGGCGTCGAACCCGCTGCGCATCCTCGACACGAAGGACCCCGCCGAGCGCGCGCTGCTCGCCGAAGCGCCCACCATCGATCGATACCTGTGCGACGCCTGCCGCGAACACTTCGCGGGCGTTCGCCAGCTGCTCGGCGCCATGGGCATCCAGGCGACGATCAATCCGCAGATCGTGCGCGGCCTCGACTACTACACGCGCACCGTGTTCGAGATCAGCTCGAGCGCGCTCGGCTCGCAAGACGCGCTGTGCGGCGGCGGCCGTTACGATGATCTGGTGGAGACGATGGGCGGGCCGAGCGTGCCCGGGGTCGGCCTGGCGATGGGCATGGAGCGGCTGCTGATGGTGTCGGATCAGGTCGGCGCGAAGCTCGGCGAAGGAGCGGATCGGCGCTTGCACGTGGCCTTCGTCGCGCTCGACGAGCCAAGCGCGCGGCGGCTCGCGCCGATCATGCAGCGGATGCGCGCGCGCGGCGTCGCCTCGGACATGGACTACTCGCTGCGCAAGATCGACAAGCAGATCCGCGACGCCGCCGAGCGCGGCGCGGCGCTGGCCGTCATCGTCGGGGGCGACGAGCTTGCCGGCGGCGAAGCGACCATCCAAGACCTCGGCACGCGCGCGCGCGAGCGCGTGAAGCTGGACGACGTGGAGTCGACGCTCGTCCGCCGCTTGGGCGCATGAGGGCGGAGGCCCGTTTGGAACTCGACAAAAAAACGCTCGACCAGCTCATCGAACTCATGCAGCGCGACGGCCTTGACCGCTTGCGCGTCAAAGTGGAGGGGATCGACGTCGACCTGCGGATGTCGGTCGAGCACGCTCGACCTCCACAGATTCAGGTCGACCAAGCGGTCGAGCACGCTCGACCTCCACAAGAACTAGCTGCGGACGAGGTGCCGGCGAACGTGCGCAAGGTGCTCGCGCCGCTCGTGGGGATGTTCTATCGCGCGCCCGCGCCGGGCGCGAAGCGCTTCGTCGAGCTTGGCGATGCGGTCGCGACCGGCCAGACGCTGTGCATTCTCGAGGCGATGAAGCTCATGAACGAGATCGTCAGCGATCATGACGGCAAAGTCGTCAAAGTGCTTCCAAAGGACGGCGAGCTGGTCGCGCTGCATCAAGAACTGTTTTGGATCGAAACGTAAAGCGCTTCGAGGACTGCATCGCCGAGCGCGAAGATCTGTTGCGCTCGCTGGATGGCTGCGCTCCAAGCGTGCAGGCTGCGGTCGCCGCGATCGCCCGCGCCATCGAAAAGGGCGGCCGCGTCTTTTTCTTCGGCAACGGCGGCAGCGCCGCACAGGCACAGCACCTCGCGGCCGAGCTGTGCGGCCGTTTCGTGAGAGAACGCCGCGCCTACGGCGGCATCGCGCTCACCGTCGACACGTCTGCGCTCACCGCGATCGCCAACGACTACGGGTTCGAACAGGTCTTCGCGCGCCAGCTCGAGGGCCTGGCGCAGCCCGGCGACGTCGCGGTCGCGCTGACCACCTCGGGGGATTCTCCGAACGTCATCAACGGTCTGCGGACCGCGCGCGCGAAAGGCGCCGTCGGCGTCGCGATCACCGGCGCTCGCGGCGGCGCCGTCGTCGAGCACGCCGACATCGTCATCCGCGGTCCCAACGGTCCTTCATGGAAGGTGCAGGAAGGCCATCTCGCCATCGGCCACATCCTGTGCGAGCTGATCGAGACGACGCTCGCCGCGCCGTGAGTCCCGGTGCCCCCGCGCTCCGCCGCGCCGTCTTCTTCGATCGAGACGGAACGCTCAACGTCGACTTCGGCTTCGTGCGCGACCCCGCAGCCGTCGCGCTGGTGCCCGGCGCGATCGAAGGCTGCAAGCTGCTCGCCGACGCCGGCTTCGCGTTGATCGTCGCGTCGAATCAATCGGGCATCGCGCGCGGCGTTTTGAGCGTCGCCGAGGCGGACGCGGTCGACGCGAAGATCAGGGAGTTGTTCGCGGCGGCGGGCGTCGAGTTGGGGGCGTTCTATCGGTGCCCTCACTTCGTCGGCGGCGCCGTGTCCGAATTCAACGTCGCGTGCGCGTGTCGCAAGCCGAAGCCGGGTATGCTGTTCGCGGCGGCGAACGAACACGGTATCGACTTGAAGCGTTCGTGGCTCATCGGCGATCGCGCCCGCGACATCGCAGCTGGCATCGCTGCCCGCTGCCGCGCCGTGGCGGTGGAACCGGTGCCTCCGCTGCTCGAGCCGGAGGACGTGTCGAAAGCCGCCTACCGCGCCCGCGACCTCGTCGACGCAGCGAGGTTCATCATCTCTCAACCGTGAGCAAGACGAATGCCCTGTGGCTGGCCGCGCTCCTCAAAGCGATGACGCACCGCCACATCGCCGTCGCGGGAGATCTCATGCTGGACGAGTGGCTGTGGGGCAGCGTGCAGCGCATCTCGCCGGAAGCGCCCGTGCCCGTCGTCCAGGTGCACGACCAGTCCTACACGCTGGGCGGAGCCGGCAATGTGGCGAACAATCTCGCGGCGCTGCGCGCGCGCGTGCATCTCATCAGCGTGATCGGAGACGATCACGCAGGGCAGCGGCTGCTCTCGATCTGCAAGACCCTGCGCATCGACACGAGCGGCGTCGCGGTCGTGCCGTCGCGCCCGACGACGGTGAAGACGCGCATCGTGGCGCACAATCAGCAAGTGGTGCGCGCCGACCACGAGGCGACGACGCGCCTGAACGGCCGCGTGCGCAGCGCGCTCGTGCGCTCGCTCGCCGCGCTCGACGGCCGCGTCGACGGCGTCGTCATCTCGGACTACGGCAAAGGCGTGGTCGACGCGAATCTCGTCGCGGCCGCGCGCGAGTACGAACGCAAAGCCGTCGTGACGGGCGATCCGAAGCCGCAGAACCTCGACGCCTTCGTCGACTGCGATTGCATCGCGCCGAACGCGGCGGAGGCCGGCACCGCCACCGGCATGGAGATCCACAGCGACGCCGATTTCGCGCGCGCTGCGCGCGCGCTGCTGACGCGAACGCGCGCGCGCTACGTTCTGATCACGCGCGGCGAACGCGGCATGACCTTGTTTCCGCGTTCCGGCTCGCCGTTCACCGTGCCCGCGGTGGCCCGCCAAGTGTACGACGTCAGCGGCGCCGGCGACACGGTGGTCTCGGCGCTCACGCTCGCGTTGGCGGCCGGCGCCTCGATCGAGCGGGCCGTCACGTTCGCCGCGCTCGCCGCAGGCGTGGTCGTCGAAAAACTCGGAACGGCCACCGCCTCACCGCGCGAGATCGCGCGCTTCGCCGAGCATGAAGGCATCGCGAAGGCGTCTCCGCTTTCGGCCTCGCGCGCACCCAGGCATCGGCGTGCACGCCGCGGATAAGGTCATGTCGCGGGCCGAGCTGGCGGCGCGGGTGCCGCAGCTGCGCGCGCAACGCGGCAAGATCGTCTTCACCTGCGGCGTCTTCGATCTGCTGCACGTCGGACACGTCCGCTATCTGCAATTCGCGCGCGACCTCGGGGGCGTGCTGCTGGTCGGCGTGAATTCCGACGCTTCGGCGCGGCGCCTCGACAAAGCGGCCGGCCGGCCGATCGTGCCGGAATCGGATCGCGCCGAGCTCGTAGCGGCCCTCGCCTGCGTGGATTTCGTGTGCGTGTTCGACGAGACGCGGCCCGACGACACGATCCGCGCGCTGCGGCCCGACATTTTTGTCAAAGGCGCCGCGTACGCCGGCGCCGACTTGCCCGAAGCCGCCGCGGTCAAAGAGATCCACGCCGAAATCGTGTTCGCTCCGCACGTCGAGGGCAAGTCCACGACGTCGTTGGTCAAGCGCATCGTCGAGGCCGCGGAGGAAGAGTGAGCTCGCCGCGCATCCTCGCCGTGACGAACGGCCCGGGCGAACTCATGGGCTGGGCACGGCCGTTCGTGCAGGCGGTCTACGCGCGCGAGCCGTTCGCCGACGTCACGATCGTCTTCGTGCCGTGTAGCTATGCGACCGGGCGAGAACCCGACGTCGCGCGCGCGTTGTTCCCGCGGGCGACCGTCGTCGACGCCGCCGCGTACGCGCGCTTTTGGATGAAGCGGCCGGTGCCCGGCATGCAGCGCGGCGCCGGCGTGCTGCAGTATCTGGGCGGCGATCTCTATCATGCGGCGACGATCGCCAAGCGCTTGGGGTTGCGCGCGCTCACCTACAAGTTCACGAAGCGCGCCTACGCGCATGCCTTCGAGCGCTTTTTCGCGCTCGACGAAGCGAACGCGGCGCGCATGCGCGAGGACGGAGCAGCGCCGGACCGCGTGCGCGTCGTCGGCAATCTCGTCTGCGACGCCGTGCTCACGTCGTTCGACGCGCCGCCGCCGGCGGGTCTGGGCAGCGGCGTGTGCTTCATGCCCGGCAGCCGCCCGTACGAGCTGCGCGGCTTGCTGCCGTTCTTCTTGCAAGCAGCGCGCGACATCGCGCTCGCTCGGCCCGGCACCGCCATCACGTTCGTCATCTCGCCGTTCAACACGGACGACGAGCTGATCGGCGCCTTGCGCGAGCCGCACCCAGCGCTCACCGGGATCCCGGGCGTTCTGTCGGACGACGGCCGCTGGATCGACGCCGACGGCATGCGCTTCGGCGTCGACCGCAGCGGCGACTACCACGCGCTCGCGCAGGCACGGTTGGTCATCAGTATCCCGGGCACCAAAATGCTCGAGGCGGCGGTGTTGGGGCGGCCCGCGCTGTGCATCTTGCCCACGAATCACGTGGATGACATCGCGATGAACGGCGTGGCAAGCTACCTGCAATACGTTCCGCTGGTCGGCCGGCCGCTGAAACGCTGGGTCGCGCGGGCGTACGAGCGGCGCTGGAAGTATATCGCGCAGCCGAACATCGACGCCGACCGGCCGATCGTCAAGGAGCTGCGCGGGGTGCTGATGCCCGCCGACGTCGTCGCGCGCGCGCTGGGCATGCTCTCCGACGAAGCCGAGTTGCGCCGGCTCGGCGCGGAGATGCGCGCCGTCTACTCCGCGTACGCCGGCGCGTCGGGACGAATGGCGGAAACCGCTCTGGCGATGGCCACGTCGTCCACGGCTGCCGCCGCCGCGATGTAGTGCGCGCGACCCTCATCATCGCGACGCGCGACCGCGCCGACTTCCTGCGCGGATGTCTGGCCTCGCTTGGCGAGCAGACCGCGGCGGGCCGTTTCGACGTCGTGGTCGTCGACAACGGATCGAGCGACGCGACGCCGGCCGTCGCGGAGCAGTTCGGCGCGCGGCGCATCTTCGTCGCCGATCCAAATCGCGGCAAGGCGCGCAACGCCGGACTCGCCGCCGCAAGCGGGCCGCTCGTGCTCTTCTGCGACGACGACACCATCGCACCGCCGCAGTTCGTGGCGGCGCATCTGCGCGCGCACGAAACGCGCGCAGCCCGCGTCGTGTCCGGTCCGATCATCAACGTGGCGGATGCCGCAGCGCGTCCTGCGCCGGGGCCGCACAACTATTCGCGCGCGTTTTTCTGCACGTGTAACGCGAGCGCGCCGCTCGCGGCTCTTCGCGCGGCCGGCGGCTTCGACGAGCGCTACGATCTCTACGGCTGGGAAGATACGGACCTCGGCATCCGCCTTCAGGCGCGCGGACTGCGCCGCGCGTGGGCGTGGGATGCGTATATCTACCACATCAAACCGAAAACCGGGGAGTCGCTGGACCTGCGAATCTCCCGCGCGCGCGAAAAGGCCCAGATGGCGGCGCGCTTCGTGCGCAAGTCGCCGACCTGGCCGGTGAAGCTCGCCACCGGAGCGTATCCGGGAAATTTCGCGCGCGCGTCGCTGATGAACGCGGCGCCGCTGCGCCGGCTGTACGCGCGCCTGGCTGCCCAAAACGGCTGGGCGCGCGACCGGCTCGTCGACGCCGCGTACGTCGATGCGCTGCGAACGGCTCTCAAACTTGGAGAGGTCGACCCTGGTCGACCTGGGCGATGAGATGGAGCCGATTCAGAAGCTCCTGGTGATCAGACTCGACGGGCTCGGCGACGCGCTCGCCACCGTGCCGCTGCTCGAGGGGCTGGCTCGGGCGCAGCCGAGCGCGCGCATCAGCGTCGTGTGTTCGTCCAAGAACGCCGGCGTGTTCGCACCGGAGCGCGTTGTGCGATTGCGCGCGGACGGACCGGGATTCGCGGACGAACTGCGCTCGGTCCGCTACGATGCGGCGATCGTGGCCACCGAAGAGGTCGCAGGCTATCATCTCGCGCGCGCGTCGGGCGCCGCGCGCAGAATCGGTTTTTGGCACGGGCTGGATAAGCCGTTCAAATCGCTGTGGCAGCGCGCGCAGCTCACCGATGCCGTCAAGCGGCCAGCCGCCTGGGTGCGCCGCCCGGAGCACGAAGTCGAGACGCTGTATCGATTAGGCGCGCCCGTCGGCGCCGCCGGCCCGCCGCCGGCAGACGCGCGCCAGCTGCGCGGCTGGCTCGAGGTCCGGCGCGACGCGGCGGCCGCAAACGTCGAGGCCGCGCTGGGGTTTCAAATCGCCGCGAAATTGACCACGGGCGGCTGGGGGCCCGCAGCGATCGCGAAGTTCATCGAGTCCGCCTGGGCCGCTTCGCGGCTGCGGCGCTGCGCCTTGATCTGCGCGCCGCCGGACGAAAGGCTCGCGCGGGCCACGCTGGAACGTCTGGATGCGGCGGTCGGCGACGGCCGCGTATCCCTCGCCATCAGCATGCACACATCTCACTGGTTCGGCACTCTGGACGCGCTCGCGGCGCTCGTGACCCCGGATACCGGCGCGGCGCACGCGGCCGGCATCTTAGGCGTGCCGGTCGTGGATCTCTTCGAAGCAGACCGCTTCGCCGAACTGTCGCGCCGCTGGCGGCCGTGGGCGACGCAAGCCGCATGCGCGATCAAGCCGGCCTGGCGTTCGGGCGTCGAGGCCGCTTTCGGGCGCGAAGTCGGGGCCGCGATCTCGGAGATCGCGCGATGACGCCGGGCGCGAAGCCGCTCGCGGTCCTGACCGACGGCGGCGTGGGCGATCTGCTCGCGATCGTTCCCGCGCTGAACGCCCTTCGCCGTCATTTCGGCGCGCCCATCGACGTGCTCGCGTCTCCCTACGCCGCGCCGATCCTCGAAGGCCATCCGGCGGTCGGCAGCGTGTTGCGCGACGATCCGCGGCGCTCGCGAAGCGCGATGGCGCAGATGCTCGCTCCGAGCGCCTATTCGCACGCCGTCGTGTTCTGGTCGAACGCGCGCACCGCGGCGTTCGTCCAAGCGGCCGGCATCCCGGTGCGCGTCGGCCAGTCGCGTCGATTGTATTCGTTTCGCTACACCATCCGCGTGCCGGTGCGCACGGAGTTCGGCGACACGACCAGCCACTGGACAGATGTGCAGATGGACTACGCCCGCGCTCTCGGCGCGCAACCGCGCCCGGACGACTATCGCATTCACATCTCGCCCTCGGCGGATGACGAGCGCGAGGCGACCGCCCTGCTGAAGGCGTTTCGAGTCGACGGCCCGTTCGTCGCGCTGCACCCGGCGCGCGGCTTGAGCGGCCCGTTCGCCCGGCTCGGACCCGAGCGCGCGGCCCGCATGACGCGCGTCTTTTGGCCCGTGCACCGCTTCGCCGAGATCGGCGATGCGCTCGGCGAGGCGTTCGGAGTTCCGGTCGCGCTCACCGGCGGGCCGCCGGTCACGTCGATCATCGCCGACATCGGCCTCGCGATGAAGCGGCGCAACGCGATGCTCGCCGCGCGCACATCGTTGCGCGTGCTCGCCGCGATCTACAAGCGCGCGCTGGCGGTGGTCGCGCTCGATTCCGGCCCGATGCACGTGGCCGCCGCGGTCGGCGCGCCGACGGTCGGCATTTTCGCGCTGCGCGCCGATCTGCCCCAGCGCTGGAGACCGCTCGGCGAGCGCGTCGCGGTCGTCGGCAACTCGTATGCATGTCCGAGTTGGTGTCGCAAGGAGACGTGCAAGTCGTTCGACTGCTATCGGGCGATCTCGCCGGACGCGATCGTCGCCGCGGCTCGCTCGCTGCTCGACACGCGATCGGCGGCCGCGGGCGGAGCGTGAGCGCTCCGCTCATCACGGTGCAGCTGTGCACCTATAACCGGCGCGCGCTGCTCGGCCGCGTCATGAATGCCCTGTTCGATCAGGACCTCGATCCGGGCGAGTATGAAATCGTGCTCGTCGACGACGGCTCGAATGACGGGTCCTACGAAGAGGTGATCGCGGCACTGCGTCCGACCTGCGCGCTCCATGTCATTCGCCAACGCAACGCGGGCTTGGCGCGCGGGCGCAATGCCGGGCTGCTCCGCGCGCGCGGCGGCATCGTGCTGTTCATGGACGACGACGTGCTCGCGACGCGCGGCTTGCTGTCCGCGCACCTGCGCTTCCATCGGGCGCACGCCAGGGCGATCTGCCGCGGCGCGGTCATCAACGTGGCGTCGTTCGAGGCGCTGCCGCCGCCGCGCTACGGCGTTCGCAATTATTCCGGCGCGTACTTCTGGACGACGAACGTGTCCGTTCCCAGGCAGCTCATCGACGAAGCGGGCCGGTTCGACGAGCGCTTCCGCGAGTATGGCTGGGAGGATCTCGAGCTCGGCTACCGCTTGCGGCGCATGCACGTGCCGTCGATCCTTGCGACGGACGCGCTCGTCTATCATTATAAACCTGCGCCGCGCCGAGACCAGTTCGCCGGCATGGTGAAGCAAGCTCGGGCGCAAGCGCGCACCGCCGTTCAGTTCTACGAAAAGCACCCGCACTGGCGCATCGCCGTGGCGACCGGTCAGATCGGCCCGCTGCTGATGTGGAGCGCCGTCGCGCGCGCCGCCGGTTGGCCGCGCGTGCTGGAGCGGCTGGCGCGCCGTGAAGATGAGAGGCCGCCGAGCGCGCTCCAGCGCTGGGCGGCCGCGCGGCTGGCCCGCGCCGCGTACTACGAAGAGCTGGCGAAGGCGCGCATGGCGTGAGCGCGCCGCCGCAGCGCGCTGCGCGCGACGAGCCCAGCTACGATCGCATCTTGCTCGTCCGCACCGATCGCGTCGGCGATCTGGTGCTGTCCACGCCGGCGATCGCTTCGTTCCGGCGGTCCTGGCCCCGCGCGCGCATCGAAGCGCTGGTCAACGATTACAACGAGCCGGTCGTCCGCCACAATCCGGATCTCGATCGCGTGCACGTGCTCGCGCGATCGGCGGATCGAGCGGCCCGCCTTCGCGCGGCGCGCGAGCTCGGCGCCGGGCTCGACCTTGCGGTGGCCCTGGCGCCGCGCACTCCGGATTTGCAGCTGTGCGGCTGGACGCGAGCGCGCCGGCGCATCGGATACGTGTATCGGCGCCGGCTGCTCTCGCGATTGACCGCGCGCTTGTTCCTGACGGACGTCGGAATCTCGGATGCGGATCCGACGCTCGCCGATCGATATCCCGAGCGTCCGGTCGCGCACGAGGTCCATCAAGTGCAGGCGCTGGTCGCGATCGCCGGCGGGCAGCGCTTCAGCGACGATCTCGTCCTTCGATTCAGCGATGAGGACGCCGCATTTGCGGCGAGCGCGGTGCCGCGCGGCGCCGTCGCGCTGAATCTCGCGCCGCGCTGGTTCGCGGACGATTTCGGCTGCGGCGCGACGGCGCGCCTCATCGCGCGTCTCGCCGCCGAGCACAGGGACGCGGTCGTGATGTACGGAAACCAGGTGCGCCAAGACGCGGCGCGATTGCGCGACGCCGTCCGTGCACCCAACGTCACGTGGCTCACCGACATGCCGCTGCTCCACTGGGCCGCAGCGTTGTCGCGCTGCAGCGTCGTCATCGTCGTCGACAGCGGCACGACGCACGTCGCAGCTGCGCTCGGGGTGCCCGTCGTCGCGCTGTACGAGCGGCGCTGGTATAATTTGACGTCGCGCGAATGGGCGCCGTGGCGAGTGCCGCACGCGATGTTCCGCAAGCCGCCGGTCGGCGCGGATCCGGGCACGCTCATCGACGATCTGGCTTCGGCGGCGCTCGCGCTGGGCCGGCAATCGACCTGAAGAGGAACGGCGTTGCACATTTCCGTGGTCGTCCCGACGCGCAACCGCATCGACACCCTGCGCGAAGTCGTGCCGACGCTGCTCGCGCAGACGCTCGACCGCGCGCGCTACGAGATCGTGATCGCGGATTCGCGCAGCGACGACGGCACGGCGGAGTATCTCGCCGGGCTGCGCCGCGAGTTGCCGCCGGAGCTGCTGCGCCACCTGCCGGGCGACTACGCGAGCCGGGCTGCGGCGAGGAATGCCGGCGCCGCGGCCAGCCGCGCGCCGATCATCCTCTTCACCGACGCGGACATCATGGCGTCGCGCGACCTTCTGGAGCGGCACGTCGCGGACCATGTGGCGGCCGGCGAGCGGCATGTCGGCGTCGTCGGCTGCGAGCTGCGCGTGAACTCGCTGGACGACTATCGCCGGCAGCTTCGCTCGCCCGAAAACCGCAGACCGTTGCAGCGTCCGTGGCGCCGGCGGCTATCGTGGCTGTATTTCTTGACGGGAAACGCATCGCTGCGCCGAGACGATTTCGACGCCGTCGGCGGGTTCGACGAGGCCTTCACCGGTTACGGCCACGAAGACTTGGAGCTCGGCTACCGATTGCGCAAGAGCGGGGTGGAGATCATCTACGACCGCGATGCGGTCAACTATCACTGGCATCCCGTCGGCTACGCCGAGGAGATCGGCCGCATGGAGCTGGCCGGTGCGTCGACGGTGCGCTTCTACCGCAAGCATCGCGATTTCGAAGTCAAGCTGAAGCTGGGCATGACGCCGATTTCGCTGGGCCTGCACTCGCTGCTGTCGAGCGCCGCGGGCCTGCGCAGATCGATCGAGCGCGCGGCGATCAAAGAGGCCGCACCGCGCAAGAACACCTGGCCGTTCGTGGCTCGACAGATCGCATATCAGTACCACTACCTGAACGGGGTGAAGCGCGCGCTGCGCGAGCCCGACGGAGTCAAGGCGACGTGACGGCATTCGAACGCGTGACCTGCGGCGAGGTGGGCGCCGCTTCTCAAGGCAAGAGCGTCGATCTGCGCGGCTGGGTGAACAGCTCGCGCGACCACGGCGGCCTCATCTTCATCGACCTGCGCGACCGCTTCGGCATCACCCAGTGCGTGTTCGATCCGCGCGAATCGCCCGAAGCGTCGCAGCTCGCCGCCACGCTGCGTTCAGAGGACGTCGTCGTCGTGCGCGGCAGCGTGCGCCGCCGGCCCGCAGGCACCGAAAATGCGAAACTGGCGACCGGCGAGGTTGAAGTCGCCGCCTCCGCGCTCGAGATCTTGAACCGCTCGCTCACGCCGCCGTTTCCCATCCATGGCGACGTGGACGTCGATGATGCCCTGCGTCTCAAGTATCGATATCTAGATTTGCGCCGGCCGCGCTTGCAGCGCAACATGGCCCTGCGCCACCGCGCGCTCAAAGCCGCCCGCGATTTTCTCGACGCGGCGGGATTTCTGGAGATCGAAACGCCGCTGCTCATCAAGCGCACCCCGGAAGGTGCGCGCGATTTCCTCGTGCCCAGCCGCCTGCATGCCGGGGCGTTCTACGCATTGCCGCAATCCCCGCAGCTGTTCAAACAGCTGCTGATGGTCGCGGGCTTTCACCGCTATTTCCAGATCGCGCGCTGCCTCCGCGATGAGGATCCCCGCGCCGATCGCGGACCTGAGTTCACGCAGATCGACATCGAGATGGCGTTCGTCACGGCCGACGATGTGCTCGCGACGACCGAAGGTCTGTACGCGCACATGTTCCGCCAGGCGCTCGGCGTCGAACTCCCGCTGCCGTTCCCCCGGCTCTCGTACGATGAAGCCCTGGCGAGCTACGGCGTCGACAAACCCGATCTTCGTTTCGGCATGAAGCTTGCCGATTTCGGCGCTGTCTTCGCGCAGACCGAGTTCAAGGTCTTCGCGTCGGCGATGGCGGCCGGCAAGGCGATCGTCGGGTTCGTCGAGCCCGGCGGCGCGCAGCGCTCGCGCCGAGATTTCGACGCTCTCGCGGCGACGGCCGCGGAATTCGGCGCAAAGGGTTTGGCGTGGATCGCGTTCGGTCCGGACGGCGTCAAGTCGTCGCTGCCGAAGGCCGCGCTGACCGATGCGTCGCTCGCCCGCATCCGCGAGATCGGGGGCGCGAGCGACGGCGACGCCGTCTATTTCGTCGCCGACCAAAAGCGCGTCGCGCAGGACGTCGCGGGCAATCTGCGGTTGCACGTTGGCGCCGAGCGCGGCCTGCGGGATCCGCACCGCTTCGAAGCGTGCTGGGTCGTCGACTTCCCGCTCTTCGAAAAAGATGCCGAAACGGGCGCGATCGGTCCGATGCATCACCCCTTCACGGCGCCCGCGCCGGGCCACGAGGCGCTTGACGGCGATGTGCTCGCCTTACGATCGCAGCATTACGATCTCGTCGTCAACGGCTGGGAGTTGGGCAGCGGGTCCATCCGCATCCACGACCCCGACCTGCAAATGAAGGTCTTCAAAATCCTCGGCTACAGCGAGGCGGAAGCGCATGACCGGTTCGGCTTCTTGCTGGAGGCCTTTCGGTACGGCGCGCCGCCGCACGGGGGCATCGCGCCGGGCGTCGACCGGACGATCGCGATCATGGCGGGCGAAGACGCCATTCGCGAGGTGATCGCTTTTCCGAAAAACCAGCGCTTCCAGGACGTGATGATCGACGCGCCCGCTCCCATCGCGCCCGAACTTCTGCGCGAGCTGCATGTGAAGCTCGACCTCAAGGCGACATGAGCGACGGTCCGGCCGCATCGATCGCGCTGATTCGAGAGGCAGATGTCGGGGACGATCGGCTGCGCGACACCTATCGCGATATCAAGCATGGGTTCCGTGTGCCGCTGGTGGAGGAGCCGTTCCAGGCCTGGGCTGCGATGCCGCGTTTTCTCGAGCTCGTGTGGCGGCGACTTCGGCCAAACATTTTGTCGTCGGCATTCATCGACAACGCGCGTTCGCTCGCCGAAGCCGCCGACCGCGCCATCGCGGCCTGGCCGATCGGCGATCACGCAGCCGCGCTGCGCGGGCGCGGCGTAGGCGAGACCGACATCCGGCGGATGCGGGAGATCGCCGGGCTCTTCTGGTCGCTGGATCATAAGCTCATCATCGTCGTGCACGCCGTTCGGCTCGCCCTTGAAGGCGAAGACATCGGCGGAGCCGGCGTCCGCGAGATTCCGCAGCCTGACGACGAGCGCCGGGACGAGAAAGATTTTCGCGGCACCCCCGTGACGCTGGTCGACGAGCGCGACGCGCCCTTCCGAGCGCGCACGATCCTCGACGCCCTCAAAGCCGCGTCGAACCTTAGTTTCGTGCCGAGCGAATATCGAGCCATGGCCGCGTTTCCGGATTGGATCGACGTGTGGTGGAGCGAGTGCCGCCAAGAGCTGTCGAAGCCGCGCTACGTCGCGCTGCGCGACGAGCTGGCGCTCGGCGCGATCGAACGAGCGCGCCTGCTGCCTTATCGAGTTCGATTCTCGCCCGACGTGATGGCCGGCTACAAGATCATGGAGAGCGACCGCCGGCGGCTCATCGACGTGACGCGCGCGCTCTGCGACGCGTTTCCCGGCCTGTGCGTCAACGTGTCCGTGGCTCGCCGCGGCCTCGGCCAACCCACCTGACCCTGCTGTGTCTTGCTGTGCTCGACCGTAGGTCGACGAGGGCCGCGACCGTAGGTCGCGGGCCAAGCTGCGCTCGGCCCGGTCGTCGAGCTTCGCTCGAGCACAGCACAGCAAAACTCAGCAGGGCTCAGATCTGCCATTCCCATGCGTTCCAGTAGTCCGACACGACCGGCGCGGGTTTGAAATTCTTCAGGTCGGCGTTGGCCGCGATCACTTCTCGATCCCAGTAGATCATCAAGCCTGGGACGTCGCGCAGCATGAGGCGCCATGCGTCGGCATAGTCGGCGCGGCGGCGCTCCCGATCGTAGTGCGTCTCCGCGTCGCGCAGCAAGCGGTCGACTTCTCGGTCGCAGTAGAACGCCGTATTCGCGCCGTGCGGCGGCATGTAGTCGCAGCCCCAGTCGCCGAGGTCGTCCGGGTCGACGCCCTGCGTCTCCACGGTCCACTCGATGTCGTAGTTGCCGCTGAACAGCGGACCGTTCTGCGCGAACAGCACGGACGGCGCGTAGTTCTTGATGGTGAGCTCCACGCCGGCGGCCTTGAGTTCTTGCGCCACCAGGTCCTCGGCGCGTTCGTTCGGCCTGTTGCCGGTCGAGCTCGTGATGGAGAGTGCCAACCTGGCGCCGTTCTTTTGACGGATGCCATCGGGTCCGAGCTTCCAACCGTCCGCGTCGAGAATGCCGCGCGCGAGCTCCGGATCGTAGGAGATCGGCGGTAGTCCGCTCGCCGCCCACGAGAAGGGCGGAACGTCGGTCACGGCCCGAACCCCGTAACCGCCGTACACATCTCGGATGATCCGGTCGACGTCGACTGCATGCGCGATCGCGCGGCGAACGACGGGGTCGGACAAGATCCCGCCCCTGCAGTTGAAATCCATATGCCGATCGTTCGCGAGGAGGTTGGGGGTCAGCCGGACGCCGGGCAGATGCGCGAGCTGCGCGATGAGGGGTTTCGAGACGCCGTCGATGAGATCGAGGTCGCCCGTCTTGAGCTCGTCGACCGCGGTGTTGGCGTCGGGGATGAACTTCACGTCGATCTCGCTCACGCGCGGCGAGCCGCGCCAGTACAGCGGGTTCGAGCCGAGCAAGAGATCCTGGCCGTGGATCCAGCGTCGAACGACAAACGGTCCATCGCCGAGTGGATGTTCGCCGAACTGGACCTTGTTCAACGACGCATAGCGGGCGAGCAGGTGCGCCGGGAGCGGTGGAAAGCTGCCCTCGGAAAATAAGTAGACCGCGGGCGCGAGCGGCCGCTTCAAGACCATCGTGACTTGGTGCGCGTTGTCCTTGACCATGTCGGCGATGTCGTCGAAGCCCCACGTGCTCACCACCGCGTTGTCCGGATTCATGATCGCGCGCCAGGTGAATACGACGTCGTCCGCGGTGACGGCGGCGCCATCCGCCCAGCGGACGCCGGGCCGCAGCTTAAAGGTGATGCGCAAGCCGTCTTTGCTGATGAGGCCGTTGCGATCGGTTGGAAATTGCGTGGCGAGCGCGGGAACCGGCTCGCCGCGATCGTCGAATCGAAACAGCGGCTCGAACAACAGACAGGTCATGTCGTCGGCCGACGACTGATGCGAAAACATGCGCACGAGCGAATTCGGTTCGTCGGTCTCGGCCACGCGCAACAGTCCGGGGACGGTCCAGGCGTTCATGGCTGCGCCGGCTTGATTCGTCGCCACGCTGACCTTGCTGCAGGCGGAAGCTGCGCCCGCGCTGACGAGCGCGGCGATCAAGCAGCAGAGCCGGGTCCCGTTCACGTCGCGACGCTCGTGCGAGCGGCACGCCGGTCGGCGCGCTTCGGCGTGGCGGCGGCAGCTTCCGAGACCGCACGCCAAAGGCCGGCGGCGCCGAATCGCACGACGTCGTCGGCGGGCAATCCCGTGGCAGCTCGAGCGTGCGCGATCGCCGCGCGCGCCTGCTGCTCATCCAGCGACGCTGTGTTCAGCGCCACGGCCACGACCGCGGCCGGTTTGATCGGCGCGAGCAACGCTTCGTGCAGCTTGATGAACGGCGCGAGCTCCCCGATGGCCACGCCGTAGCCCTCGATCGCTTCCCGGCCGCACTGATGGCACATCACGAGCGCGTCGGGAGACGACCCGAACAGCAGTCCGAGCGTCACCGGAGCGTACGCTGGATGGATGATGCTGCCTTGGCCTTCGACGAGAGCGATCTCCGTGCCGGCCGTCACGCCGAGCACCAGCTGTTCGGCCGCGCCGGTGACGAAATCCGAGATGACCCGGTCGACGGCGATGCCGTGCCCCGCGATCATGATGCCCGTCTGACCCGTCGCGACGAAGTCGGCGCGCGCGTTGGATTCGCGCGCCGCGCGCTCCAGCTCGAGCATGACGGACATCTTGCCGATGGAGCAGTCGGTCCCCACGGCCAACACGACGACATACGGCACGTCGCGAGCCGCGCCGGAATACAGCGGAATGTCCGGCGGAGGCACGCGCACGTCCCACAACCGCGAGCCGCTCGCGCGCGCAGCCGCCGCGAATTCATCGTCCTCGTTGAGCAATTCGTGCAAGCCGCTGACGATCTCCAGCCCGGCGTCGATCGCCGCCCGGATGTGCGCGCGAAACGCGGCCGGCATCTTGCCGCCCTGCGGCGCGACGCCGACGAGCAGCGACGTCGGATGGAACGCGAGGGCGCCGGCCACGTCGCCGACGATCGGCGCGCTGCGACCGAGGTGGGGCAGCACGTCGCGGAGGTCTTGGCCGGCGAACACCGGATCCACGATCGCGACCACGTCATCGCGGCCGTAGCGGATCACGCCATGAGCGGTCTTCGCGTGATTGTCGGTGAGAAATCCAGCGGTGAGAACCGCATACCGCCGCTGTGGAGGCCGACCCTGGTCAAGCGTTTGTGGAGGTCGACCTTGGTCGACCTTGTTCATGCCCCGACCTTCACCGCGGCTTTCGGCTTGACTCCGAGACCCGGAGCGTCGGGCAGCGCCAGCTTCGCGTCGCGGTAGCGCACGCCGTCGAACGGATCGTCGCTGATGAGCAGCGGTCCATCAAGGTCGGCGTAGTCCACGAGCGGCGTCAGATGCGCGGCCGCGGTCGCCAAGATCGATGACTCGATCATGCAGCCGAGCATCACCTTCAACTTCAGCGCGCGCGCCGTGTGGATCATGCGCACCGCCTCGCGGATGCCGCCGCACTTCACGAGCTTGATGTTGACGCCGTCAACGAAGCCGGCAAGAGCCGCCAAATCGTCCAGCGTGCGGCAGTCTTCGTCCACCAGGATGGGGATCGGCGAGAGTTCGTGCACGTAGCGAAGCCAGGGGATCTGCCCGGCCTTGATCGGCTGCTCGCAGAATTCGATGTCGAAGCGTTTGAGTTCGCGCAGCACGTTGACCGCTTGCTCCGGCTCCCACGCCTCGTTGGCGTCGATGCGGATCGTGCCGGTGTACGAGGAGCGAAGCGCCTCGATGGTGTCGATCTCGTTGCCGGCGCGCAGTTTCACTTTGAGGATCGGAAGATGGGCCGCCTCGCGCGTTTTCGAGAGCATGGTTTCGATGTCGGCAAGGCCGATGGTGAACGAGGTGCGTTTGGCTTCCGCCGGATCGAGTCCGAAGTACTGGTAGAGCGGAATGCCGAGCCGCTTGCCCACGAGATCGTGCAGCGCGAGATCGAGCGCGCACATGGCGGCGCGCTGAGCGAGCGGCAAGAGATTCAGAACGACGTCGATGTGCCACAGGTCGATCCGCGAGAGGTCGAGCGCGTCGAGTTGGCGCGCGACGGAATCGATGTTGTCGCCGTAGCGCGATGAGGGCGCGCTTTCACCGATCGCGTCTTCGCCGTCCGCATTCAGCCGAAGCAGCAGCGTCGCCGCTTCGTCTTCCGCATCGCGGGCGGTCGCGAAGGTGTGACGCAGATGCAGGTGCATGGTCTCGTGGCGCAACGAGACGCCGCCGGATTTCACGCTCATAGCTCGGAGCAAACCTTCGCGCTCACGCAGCGGTATCCTCATTCGTCGCTGCGCTCCTCAAAGTCGACCAAGGTCGACCTCGGTCGGCTCACGCCGACCGCTCCACCGGAAAAAGTCAAGTCTTGCGTTCGGCCGGAGGCCGTGCTAGCCTAAGCTCTGTAGCGGTCGAGCGTGCTCGACCGTCGACGGTCTCCCTGAGGTGTGCGCTAGTCCGCCATCGGTGATTGAGCCAACACAATCACGAGAGGGAGCCGGGCTCCATGCCGACGTGCGCAGGCCCTCCACGCGAGGGAAGCCTAAGAGCGGCAGGGCCGGCACCCACCTGCAACTGCGGGTTCAAATCTCCGGCGGACGACGGCACGTTGGGGCTGAAAAAACGGCTCGCTGATTCCGGCGGGCCGTTTGTCGTGTCAGGCCTCGAGCGACGCGTCCTTGAGCTCGTTCTTAGCGAGCATCGCGCGCAGCCACGGCACGGCGCGGCCGACCGCTTCATCCTCGGGCTCCTGGCCGCCATATTCCAGCGAGAGAAATCCGCGGTAGCGCGCGCGCCACAGGCCCCCGAGAATCAAGCGGTAGTCCAGCGTTTCGTCGGCGCCGAACGTGTCGAGCCGTCGCGCAAGCGCGACGACGATCACCGCTTCGGCGAGCAACGCTTCCCAATCCGCTCGATCTTCCCGCGCGAGGTGTTCCGACGTCGGCGCGAGCCGAAGCCATGCCGAATCGCATTCTTTGAACGCTCGCCGGACGTCCGCCGGCGACGCCACGAGAGAACCGTCCGCCGGTTGGAGCGCGAGCGTGACGTTGATCTGCTTCGCGCGCGCGCACGCCGCCTTCAGGCCGCGGATGAGTTCGCGCCACGCGATCGGCGGCGAGCCGGAGGCCGGCGCGCACGACACCCGCACGATCGGGGCACCCAGCGCGGCAGCCACACCGATCCATCGCTCGATATCCGCCACATCGGCGCTGACGTCCGTCGAACCGATCTTCGTGTCGATGCACAGCCCAGCGGCCGTCAGGCAACGATCGACGCAGAGCTTCTTGAGCTGCGCGAGGTAGTCGTCATCGATGCGGGGAAAATGCGTCGCGCCGAATTCGACGCCGTCGAGCATCAAGGCGTTCGCGCACGCGTCGATCCACTCGAGCTGCGTAAGCCGCCCGCTGCCGAGCATGCGCGAATGCGAGCGCGAGCTGCAACACACTTTCATCGCGTGACTTGCAAGCCGTTAGGGGGCTAACGGCGGCGTCCCTGCGAGGCACTCGTGCGCAGAATCTTGTGCGTTGGCGAAACGCTGATCGACTTCATCGCGCAGACCGACGTGGGAGATGTCGGCGCCAGCGAGTTCTTTCGACGCGCCGCCGGCGGCGCGGTGTCGAACGTCGCGGTCGGCGTCGCGCGCCTGGGCGGGGACGCAGCGTTTGCGGGCGCGATCGGACGGGATTCATTCGGCACGTTCTTGCTGCGCACGCTCGCGCACGAGAACGTCAACGTCGACGCGACCCGTTTAGTCGACGAGATCACCACGCTGGCGTTCGTCGCGCGCGGCGCCGACGGCCAGCGCGATTTCGTCTTCGCTCGTAATCCGGGCGCGGACAGCGCGCTGCGCCCCGACGACCTCGACCCCACGATCGCGTCGCAGGCGCGCGTCGTCCATTTCGGCGGCGTGTTGCTCGCCAGCGAACCCGGCAGGACGACGTCGTTGCATGCGGCCGAGCTCGGGCGGCGCGCCGGCGCGCTCGTCTCGTTCGATCCAAACGCTCGTCCGTCGCTCTTTTCATCCGCGCTGCACATGCGCGAGACGTTGCGCGCGGCGTGCGCCGCTGCAACGCTGGTCAAGTGTTCCGTGGAAGACCTCGACGCGATGGGCGTGCAGCGCGACATCCCAAGCTTGTTGTTCGACGGCGCCACGGAGGCGGTCGTCGTGACCGACGGGCCGAAGCAGGCGCGCTGGATCCTCAAGGAGGGCGCGAGCGGCGCGGCGGCGCCGCCGCGCGTCAAGCCGGTCGACACGACGGGCGCGGGCGACGCATTCATGGCGGCGCTGCTCGCGCGGCTCCTCGACAAGCACGAGCTGCGCTTGTCGGCGCCAGCGCTCGACGACGCCGCACGCTATGCATGCGCGGCCGGCGCGTTCGCCTGCCTCAGCGAAGGCGCGATCCCATCGTTGCCGCGGGCGGCCGACGTGGAAGCGATGCTGCATGACTAAACCGCTGGTGATCTTCGTCTGCACCGGAAATATTTGCCGTAGCCCGATGGCGCAAGCCATCGCCGCAGATCTCGCCCAGCGGCAAGGCAGGGCCATGCGGTTCGCGAGCGCGGGCACAGCCGCGTATCCCGGCAACGCGGCGATGGAATTCGCCTGCGATGCGCTCGAAGAGATCGGTTTGCAGCTCGACGAGCATCGCGCGCGGCCGATCGACCCGAGAATGCTCGCGCGCGCGGACCTCGTGGTGGCCGTCACCGGCCGCCACCGCGATCAGCTGCGCGCGGCGATGCCCGCAGCGGCCGACCGCATCCGAAGCTTTGCGGAGCTTACGGGACTCGGCGATCTCGCCGATCCCATCGGCGGTGAGTTGGACGCATATCGGCGCGTGCGCGACCTGCTCGTCGACGGCATGCCGCGCGTGCTCGCCGCCGTCCAGGTCGGTTCCGAGCCGAGCGAGAACTAGCCTCAAAGCGCCATGGAGAAGAAGATTTTCCGAATCGCGGTCGGCTCGGATCACGCCGGCTTCGCCTATAAAGGCCGCATCGCGTCGCATCTGCGCGATCTCGGTCACGAGGTCGTGGATTTCGGAACGTACTCCACCGATCCGGTCGACTATCCGCTGGTGGGTTTCAAAGTCGGCGAAGCGGTGGCGAGCGGCGAGTTCGAGCGCGGCGTGCTCGTGTGCGGGTCGAGCATCGGCGTCGCGATGGCCGCGAACAAGGTCAAAGGCGCGCGCGCCGCGCCGATCCCGGAGCCGTACTCCGCCAAGCTGTCGCGCCAGCACAACCATGCGAACATCGCCTGTTTCGCGGAACGCCTGCAGGGCTGGGAGATGGTCGTCGAGTGCCTCGACATCTGGCTGACCACCGAAGCCGAAGGCGGTCGGCACGAGCGACGAGTCAAGGAGATCGACGACTACGAGCCGCGTTCGGCGGAGTCGGTGACGTGAACGCGCGTTTGCTGGAGCAAGCCGCGCTCGCGACGCAGGACCCGGCGATCTACGAAGCCATCCTCAAAGAGGAGGAGCGCCAGCTCCAAAACCTCGAGCTGATCGCGTCCGAGAACTACGTCAGCGCGGCCGTGCGCGAAGCCGCCGGCAGCGTCCTTACGAACAAGTATGCGGAAGGCTACCCGGGACGGCGCTACTACGGCGGCTGCGAATTCGTCGACGTCGCGGAGACGCTGGCCATCGAGCGGCTGAAGCAGCTGTTCGGCGTTCCCTACGCGAACGTGCAGCCGCATTCCGGCGCGCAAGCGAACATGGCGGTGTACTTCTCGGTGTTGAAGCCCGGAGACACCATCATGGGCGCGGCGCTCGACCACGGCGGGCACCTGACGCACGGCAGCAAGGTGAACTTCTCCGGCAAGTTCTACAACGTCGTGACGTACGGGGTCAGCGCAGCGACCGAACAGTTCGATTACGACGAGATCCGGGCCATCGCGCGCCAGCACAAGCCCAAGATGATCGTCACCGGTTGGAGCGCGTATTCGCGTCTACCGGACTGGGGGGCGTTTGCGGACATCGCGCATGAGTCCGGCGCCCTGCTCATGAGCGACATCGCGCACGTCGCCGGTCTGGTCGCGGCGGGCGTCCACCCGTCACCCGTCGGCCACGCGGATTTCGTGACGTCGACGACGCATAAGACGCTGCGCGGTCCGCGCGGCGGCGTCGTCCTGTGCGACCTCGAGCGCGGCAAGTCCATCAATAAGACCACCTTTCCCGGCATCCAGGGCGGACCGCTCATGCACGTGATCGCGGCGAAGGCCGTCGCCTTCGGCGAAGCGCAGCGTCCCGAATTCAAAGACTATGCGCGTCAGGTCGTGAGCAACGCGCGGGCGCTCGCGGCGGGACTTTCAAACCACGGTTTGAGGATCGTGAGCGGCGGCACCGACAACCATCTCCTGATGGTCGACGTGTCCGTGCGCGGCTCGACGGGCAAAGACGTCGAGGCGTATCTCGACGAGATCGGGATCACGGTCAACAAGAACACCATCCCGTTCGACAAGAATCCGCCCGCCGTCGCGAGCGGCGTGCGCATCGGCACTCCGGCGATCACGACGCGCGGCATGAACGAGCCGGAGATGCGCGAGATCGCCGACATCATCGGCGCCGCGCTCGACGACATCGGAAGCCGCGGGCGCGTCGTTGCGCTGCGCAAGCGGGTGCGCGAGCTGACGTCGCAGTTCGGCGTTCCATGAACGACGCCGTCCTCGAACGGCGACGCTTCCCGACGCTCACCGTCGTCGATCATCCGCTCGTCTTGGACAAGTTGGGCCGGCTGCGCGACGCGGCGACGCCGAACAAAGAGTTCCGCGAGCTGTGCGCCGAGTTGGGCATGCTGCTCGCGTGGCCGGCGACCGCGGATCTCGAGACCGCCGACACGCAAGTCGCGTCACCAATCGGCTGGGCGTCCGCGCGCGTGCTCGTGCGCGTGCCCCTGCTCGTCCCCATCTTGCGAGCCGGGTTGGGACTGGTCCCGGGCTTTCACGCGCTCATGCCACAGGCGCAGGTGGCGCATATCGGCATCTATCGCGATCCGGACAGCTTGCAGGCGGTGTCCTACTACGTGAACCTTCCGCAGGATCTGCACGGACGCCGCGCGTTCGTGCTCGATCCGATGCTCGCGACGGGCCACTCGGCGGTCGCCACGATCGATCTGCTCTTGGAGCGCGGCGCCATCATCGAAGATATCCGCTTCGTGTCGCTCATCGCGGCTCCAGAAGGTTGCGAGAAGCTCTTCGGCGCGCATCCGGAGCTTCGGGCATTCACCTGTGCGGTGGATCGCCACCTCAACGATCACGGCTATATCGTGCCCGGACTCGGGGACGCGGGCGACCGGTTGTTCGGGCAAGGGGCCGGGCGCGTTCCCGAAACGCGTCACGTCGACAAGAGCCGCTCGCGGGCGAAGCGACCGTGACGACGGACGCGATCGTGACCGAGATCGAAGCGCGCCCGTCCTGGGACGAATATTTCATGGACATCGCGCGGGCGGTGGCGACGCGGGCGACCTGCTCGCGCCGCGCCGTGGGCGCGGTCATCGTCAAGGACAAGCGCATCCTCTCGACCGGTTACAACGGAGCGCCCGTCGGACTGCGCCACTGCGATCACACGGACGGCGGCGACATGATCGGCGGCCATTGCGCGCGCTCGACGCACGCCGAGCAGAACGCCATCGTCCAAGCGGCTCGGCACGGCACCTCCATCGAGGGCGCCACGATGTATTGCACGGATCATCCGTGCCTTTCGTGCGCGAAGCTGCTCATCAACGCGGGCGTGCGCCGCGTGGTCTACGGGCAGGCCTATCCGGACGATCTTGCGGTCGGGCTCTTCCGCGAGGCCGGAGTCGAGCTCGACCGCATCGCCGAACGCGCCCCATCAGCCGGTGCTCGATGATCGCGCTCGGCTTTGCGGCGGCGCACCCGGCGGTCGCCGCGCACGCGCTCCAGCAGATCCGGCACGTGGCGCCGCGCTTGCACCTCAACATCAACATCTTCGTGCTGTGCGCGCTCACCTTCGCGATCGCCGCGCTCGCCAGCGTGCTGGTGACGCCGCTCGTGCGGCGCATGGCGTTCGCCGTCGGGGTCTTCGACGAGCCGGACGGCGAGCGGCGCGTCCACACGCAGCCCACGCCGCGCCTCGGCGGCATCGCGCTGTACTTCGGCTTCATGCTCTCGCTGTTCGCGACGCTGTCCCTCGCGCTCGCGCACAGCGACGTCATCCTGCGCTACCTGAGCCATCAGGACATGGCGAGGATCATCGGTCTGCTGTTCGGCGGCACGCTGATGATGGGCGTGGGTCTGTGGGACGACATCATGGGCATGAGCGCGCGCCGCAAGCTCGTGGCGCAGCTCGCGGTCTCGCTGGTCGCGGTGGTGATGTACGGCTTCACCATCCACGGTCTCAAACTGCCGCACTTCGGTTACGTCGATCTCGGCTGGTTCGCGATCCCCTTCTCGCTGTTCTGGTATCTGGGCATGGTCAACGCGATCAATTTCGCCGACGGGCTGGACGGGCTCGTGGCGGGCGTCGCCCTCATCGCGTCGATCACCCTGACGGTGGTCAGCTTGTGGCGCGGCGAGTACCTGGTGGCCATCACCATGTGCGCGCTGGCGGGAGCGGCGGCCGGGTTTCTTCCTTATAACTACAACCCTGCGCGCATCTTCATGGGCGACGGCGGGGCGCTCTTCGTCGGCTTCGTGCTGGCGAGCGCGGCGGTGATGGGAACGGAGAAGGCGGCGGCCGCTATCTCGCTGCTCGTGCCGCTGCTCGTGCTCGCGCTGCCCATCCTCGACACCGCGGCGGTCATCGCGCGCCGCCTCCACGTGCGCGCGCCGCTGTTCGCGGCCGACCGCCACCACGTGCATCACCGCCTGCTCGACCTCGGCCTGTCGCAGCGCCAAGCGGTCAACCTTATCTATTTGGTCTGTACGATCTTGGGCGCGGTGGCCATCACGCTCGCGATGCGGGCGCACGTCTTTTGAGGTGAGCGAGACAGCCGCCCCCCTGCGCGTGGCCGCCGTCTTCGGCACGCGTCCCGACGCGGTCAAAATGGCACCGGTCATCCTCGAATTGCAGCGCGACCCGCGCTTCGTCTGCATCCCGATCGGCACGGGCCAGCATCGCGAGATGCTCGACGAGGTGCTGCGGCTGTTCGAGATCGCCTGCGAATACGATCTGCAAGTGATGACCGAAGGGCAATCGCTCACCGACGTCACCACGCGCGTGCTCGAGCGTCTCGACGCGGTGCTGCAGGACTGCAGGCCTGACGTCGTGCTCGTCCACGGCGATACCACGACCTCGACGGCCGCAGCGCTCGCAACCTACTATCAGAAGATCCCGGTCGGGCATGTCGAGGCCGGCTTGCGCACGGACACCATCTACGAGCCGTTTCCCGAGGAGATGAACCGGCGGCTCACGGGCATGATCGCGACGCATCACTTCGCGCCCACGCCGACGTCGAAGCAGCACCTGCTGCGCGAGGGCAAAGACCCGAGCTCGATCGTCATCACCGGAAATACGGTCATCGACGCGTTCTTGTGGGTGCACGAACGGCTGCAACCCGACGACACGCCGGTTATTCCCACCGCGCGGTTGTTGTTCGTGGAAGCGCATCGGCGCGAGAATCTTGGGCCGCCGATGGAGTCGATCGCGCGCGCGTTCAAGGGCGTGGTCGAGCGGCATCCGGATGTCACGCTGCTCTGGCCGGTGCATCCGAATCCCGCCGTCGCGGAGCCGGTGCGCCGCATCCTCGAAGGCCAGCCGCGCGTGCAGATCGTCAGTCCGATCTCCTATCGCAAGCTCGTCGCCGCGATCGGCCGCTCGACGCTCGTCGCGACCGACTCCGGCGGACTCCAAGAAGAGGCGCCCTGCCTCGGCAAACCCGTGCTCGTGCTCCGGCGGGTCACCGAACGGCCGGAAGGCGTCGGCGCCGGCACGCTGCGCCTGGTCGGCACCGACGAGTCGGTGGTCGCCCGGGCGCTCGACGAATTGCTCGACGACAAGAGCGCGTACGATCGCATGGCGCGCGCGAGCAATCCATACGGCGACGGCCGGGCGGCGAAGCGCATCGCGCAGGCGCTGCACGCGTACTATCGCGGCGGCGAGATGCCGTCGCAATTCGACCCGGCGCTGCCGCCGACGCTGCCGAAGTACGGCACGTGAAGCGCGCGCCGCGCGACGACCCGAACCGAGCGGGGCTCTTCGGCACCGCGCGCTTGGCGAGCACCGGATTCTCGCTCGTGGCAGCGGTCGTCGTCGGGCTGCTGCTCGGCATCGGCATCGCGAAGCTCGCGCATTTTCCCCTCGCGATTCCGATCTGCTTGATACTCGGATTCGCGGCGGGCTTCGTTTCGATGTACCGCCAGCTCAGGCGCGACTAGAGACCGCGCGGGCGCGGGAAAGGGACGCTTTCTCGGCCGAGCGAAAGGTCGCGACCTTTATGGAAGGCTTCCGGCGCATCGCAGCGCCGCTCGTCATGCGCAGCCTCGTTCCCGGAGCTTTCGTCGCCGGCTTGCTTGCGCTCATGGGGCATGCGAAGGTCGCGCTCGCGCTCGTCTCGGGAGCCGTCATCGGGATCGGCTACCTGTATCACATCGCGGCGGGCTACGATCGGCTCGCGGTTCGGCTAAAGGCGCAATTACCGTTCACATTGTTCGAATCGGTGCTGCGCGTGCTCATCGCGGGCGCTGCGCCGGTGCTGATCGTCGGTCGCGGACCGCTCGTCGGCTATCTCGCGTATTTTGTCGGTTTTGTCGCACCACTCGCAGTAGCAACCTTCACCATACGGAATGAGATGCGCGTAGGTGACGGCGCGGTTTCGCGCTAGTTTTATATATCAGCATGCAAGAACAAATCGGCCAGCATCCGCTCTGGAACGTATCGTTTCTGCCTGCGCCGTTCAACACGGTGCATTCCGACACGATCGTCATCACCTGGATCGCGATGGCGATCGTGCTGGTCGTCGTCGGTCTGCTCGCGCGCACGCACCCGGTGACGCTGCTCTCGAAACGCTACAGCTTGATGGAGCTGATCGTGAGCGGGTTCAGCAGCCAAGTCGAATCGATTCTTGGGAAGAACGGCGTGCCGTTCGTGCCGCTCATCATCTCGCTGTTTCTCTTCATCTTCGTGCTCAATGAGATCGGCCTGTTCCCGTTCGTCGGCCGCTCTCCCACCGCCGATCTCAACACGACCGCGGCCCTCGCGGTCCTCGTCATCCTGTTGATCCAAGTGGTCGGCATCGCGCGCAAAGGCCTGGGCTACTACAAGCATTTGGTCATCAAGCCGCTCGGTCTGGGCATCCCGATGCTGCCCATCATGATCATCGACGAGCTGGCGCGGCCGGTCACGCTCGCGATGCGGCTGTTCGGCAATATCTTCGCGGGCGAGATCCTGCTCATCGTCGTGGCCGTGGTCATCACGGCGCACTTGGGCCTGCTCTCGACGCTCGCAAATGCCGGCCCGATCGTCATCTACGGATTCAACATGTTCGTCGGCGCGATCCAGGCGGTGGTCTTCACGCTGCTCACGATCGCCTACCTCATCACTCCGACTTCCGACGAAGCGCACTAGAGGGAGCCCCACATGGAAAACGCGATTCTCGTCGCCTCGGTCATCATCGGGTTCGCGTTGATGGTCGGCTTTGCGGCGTTCGGGTCCGCCATCGGCGACGGCATCATCGGCAGCAAAGCGGTTGAATCGATCGCGCGTCAGCCGGAAGCACGACCGAATATTTTCTTTTTCTATTTCCTCGGCTTCGGCATTCTGGAAGCCTTTCCGATCATCGCGATCGCCTTGGCGTTCTTCTTGCTTATCGGCGGCGGCGGCCTCGGCGTGATGTCGGCGCTCAAACCCGTGCTCGGACACTAGCTCGCCGCATGCTGCTGAGCCTCGACGGCACGTTTCTGCTGCAGATGCTCAACTTCGCCCTGTTTTGGGCGTTGTTGAACTACCTGTTCATCGCGCCCACGCGGCGCGCCATCGTCGCGCGCCAGCGCTTCATGGAGCAGCAGTACAAAGAAGGGGATGAATTCGCTTCGGTCGCGGCGACGCTTCGCGGCCAAGCCGAGGACGTGCTCGCCGACGCCCGGCGCCAGACCCACGAGATCATGCGGACGGCGGCGGCCGATGCCGAGAGCGAAGCGAAAGCCATCGACGAGCGCGCGGCGGACGAGGCGAACGCGCTGGTCCAGGCCGCGCAGCGGACGGTCGCGCAGGAACGCGCGCAGGCGGAGTCGGCGCAGACGCCGTTCGTCGAGGAACTTGCGCGGACGATGGTGGCGCGCGCCACGTCGCTCGAGGCGGCGTGACGTGCCCCATCTGCTCGTCGACGCCGTGTTCATCGCGAAGGCCATCGATTTCGTCGTGTTCGTCGCCGGAATCACGTTCGTCTATCTCAAGTGGGGGCAGCCTGCGCTCGTCGCCGTTCAAGCATCGCAAAACAAAGCCGTCGAAGATGCTCGCACGCATCGCGAAGAAGCTGCCGAATCGGTTGCGCAAGCGCACGCTGAACTCGAACGCGCCAAGACTGACGCCGCGCGCATGGTGACGGTCGCGCATCAGCAAGCGGAGCGCCTGCACGAGCAGGAGCGCAGCGCGGCCCAAGAACACGCCAAGCGCGTCATCGCGCACGCGCGCGGCGAACTCGATCGCGAACGCTATCGTGCGCGGCAGGAACTGCTGCTCGACACGGTCGAGCGCGCCTTTGCGCGCGCCACGGATCTCGCGCGGCAAGAAATCGACCCCGCGACGCAAGCGCAGCTGGTCGGCCAGTTGATGGCCCAGCTGGAGGCGGGCCGTGCTTAAGGATGCCGTCGCCCGCCGCTACTCGGCGGCGTTGTTCGCGCTCGCGCACGAGTCAGGTGCCATGCAGGAAACGCTGGCCGATTTAGATGCCTTCGTGGGCGCGCTCGCCCAAGATCCCGGCGCGGCCGAATTCTACGCCTCGCCCGTCATCGCAAAGGACGCGAAGATCGACGTCATCGCCGACGGATTGCGCGGCCGGACGAGCGATCTCGTTCTCAATTTCTTGGTGCTGCTCGTGCGCAAGCGCCGCGAGAATATCGTCGGGCTCGTCGCGCGCCAGATGCACGAGCTCGCGGACGATGCCGCTGGGCGCGCGATCGTCGACATCGAGTCGCCCAAACCGCTGCCGCCCGACGAGCTCGCCGAGCTCGCGCGGCGCTTGTCGTCCGTCTACAAACGCACGCTCGTGCCGAAGCAGAAGATCCAGCCGGAGATGCTCGGCGGCATCGTCATCCAGGTCGGAGACAAATACGTCGATGCGAGCGTCGCCGGCAAGCTCGAAGAATTACGTCGTCAGTTGATGGCGGCGGGCGAGGAAATGCGATGATCAACGCCGACGAAATCGCCGGCATCCTCAAGCAGCAGATCCAGCGCGCGCAGACGAGCGTGCGCCAGGACGAGGTGGGCACCGTCATCGAGGTCGGCGACAGCATCGCGCGCGTCTACGGACTGTCGGCGGTCGCCGCCGGAGAACTGGTCCAGTTTCCGAGCGGCGTCTTCGGCATCTGCTTCAATCTCGAGGAAGACAACGTCGGCGTCGTCATCATGGGCAGCGACGTCGACATCAAAGAAGGCGACACCGTCCGGCGCACGGGGCGGATCGTGTCGGTGCCGGTCGGGGACGCGGTCATCGGCCGAGTGCTCAATCCGCTCGGCCAGCCGCTCGATGACAAAGGCCCGGTCGCCGCGTCGAAGACGCGCACGATCGAGAACATCGCTCCCTCGGTCGTCGAGCGGCAACCCGTCTCGCAGCCGCTGCAGACCGGCATCAAGTCGATCGACGGCCTCATCCCGATCGGCAAGGGCCAGCGCGAGCTGATCATCGGCGACCGCGGCACCGGCAAGACGGCGATCGCGCTCGACACGATCGTCAATCAAAAAGGCAAAGACGTGTTCTGCATCTACGTCGCCATCGGGCAAAAGACGTCGACGGTCGCGCAGGTCTACAAGCTGCTCACCGACGCCGGCGCGATGGATTACACCACGATCATCGCGGCGAACGCCTTCGATCCGGCGAGCTTGCGCTACATCGCGCCGTACGCCGGCTGCGCGATGGGCGAAGAACTGCGCGACGCCGGCAAGCACGTCGTGATCTTCTACGACGATCTCACCAAGCACGCGCAGGCCTATCGCGAGATTTCGCTCATCCTGCGCCGCCCGCCCGGGCGCGAAGCCTATCCCGGCGACATCTTCTACCTTCACTCGCGCTTGCTCGAGCGCGCCGCCAAGCTGTCCGACGAACTCGGCGCCGGTTCGCTCACCGCGCTGCCCGTCATCGAGACGCAGCAGGGCGACGTGTCGGCGTACATCCCGACGAACCTGATCTCGATCACCGACGGTCAGATCTACCTCGAGACCGGCCTCTTCTATCAAGGCATCCGGCCAGCGATCGACGTCGGCATCTCGGTGTCGCGCGTCGGCGGCGACGCGCAGACCAAGGCCATGAAAGCGGTCGCCGGCCAGCTGCGGCTCGAGCTCGCGCAGTACCGCTCGCTGGCGGCGTTCTCGAAACTCGCCTCCGATCTCGACAAAGCCACGCAAGCGCAGCTGCTGCGCGGCGAAAAGATCACCGAAACGCTCAAACAGCCGCAGTTCGAGCCGCTCGATCTCGATCGACAAGTCATCCAGATCTACGTCGCGGTGAACGACTATCTCGCCGACGTTCCGACCGATCGCATCCGCGAGTTCCACCGCCGCTTCTACGAGTTCTTGCAGACCGCGTACCCGGACGTTCCAAAATCCATCGCGAATTCGAAGGAACTCTCGGCGGACACCAAGACGAAGCTCAACGAGGCGGTGGCAGAGTTCAAGATGCGCTTCGCCAAGACCGAAGGCGCGCCGGCGCAGGCGCGCACGTAACGCCATGCCCACGCTTCGACAACTTCGCGACCGCGTTAAATCGCTGAAGAACACGCAGCAGATCACACGGGCGATGAAGATGGTCGCCGGTGCCAAGATCCGGCGCGCGGAAGCGGCCATGCGGGCCGCCCGGCCTTACGCATCGGCCATCGGCGAGATGCTGCGCGAGCTCGTTGCGGCGGGCGGCCAGCTCGACCATCCGCTGCTGCGCGCGCGCGAGCCGAAGCGGCACGGCGTGCTCGTGATGACGGCGGACAAAGGCTTGTGCGGCGCGTTCAATTCCAATCTCGTGCGCGCCGCGCTTGAGAGCGCGAACGCGGGCGGCGCGGACACGCAGATCTATGCGGTGGGGATCAAAGCGCGGGTGCAGCTGCGGCGCCGGCCGTTCGCTCAGGCCGGCTCCTGGCCGCTCGGGGCAAAACCGTTCGACGAGCTCGCGCGCGACATCGCGGCGAAGGTCTCGGACGATTTTTTGGCGGGTGCGATAGACGCCGTGACGCTCGTGTCGAGCCGTTTTGTCTCGACGAGCGTGCAGCGGCCGACCGCGACGCAGTTGTTGCCGGTGACGGTCGAGCAGGTCGACCAAGGTCGACCTCTACAAGATCAAGTCGCGCGGGTGGGGCAAAAGAACGCGTTCGAATTCGAACCGGACTCGGGCGCCGTGCTGGCCGCGCTCTTGCCGAAGTATTTCGAGTTCACCATCTTCCAAGCGCTGCTCGAGACGCAGGCATCGGAGTTCGCCGCGCGCCTGCTCGCGATGTCCAACGCCACGGACAACGCAGGCAAGCTCATCGACGAGATCACCGCGATCATGAACCAAACGCGCCAGGCGTCGATCACGAAGGAGATCCTCGAGATCGCCGGCGGCGCGGAAGCGATCAAAGGCTAGACAACCATGCTGCTGTGCTCGAACGAAGTTGATGCTGTGCTCGAGCGAAGCTCGACGACACGCTCGAACGAAGTTCGAACGCAAAAGGAATGATACCATGCCAGCAACCGGAAAAGTCGTGCAGGTCCTCGGCAACGTCGTCGACGTCGAATTCTCGACGGAGTCGCTGCCGCAGATCTACAACGCGCTCGTCACGCAGATCAAGACCGGCGACGGGCCGGCCCACGACCTCGTGCTCGAAGTCGAAGGCGAGCTGGGCAATAACCAAGTGCGGACGGTGGCGATGGGCGGCACCGACGGCATGGTTCGGGGCGCAGAAGTGCGCGACACCGGGGCGCCCATCAAGGTGCCCGTCGGCGAAGGCACGCTGGGACGCATCTTCAACGTGCTCGGCCAGACGATCGATTCGCCGAATCCGATCGAAGTGGCCGACATGTACCCGATCCATCGCGATGCGCCGAGGCTCGACGAACAAGATCCGACCACCGTCATGTTCGAGACGGGGCTCAAAGTCGTCGACCTAATCGCGCCGTACGTGCGCGGCGGCAAAGTCGGGCTGTTCGGCGGCGCCGGCGTGGGCAAGACCGTGCTCATCCAGGAGCTGATCCGCAACATCGCCGCCGAGCACGGCGGCTACTCGGTGTTCACCGGCATCGGCGAGCGCACGCGCGAAGGCAACGGTCTGTGGCTCGAGATGAAGCATTCCGGCGTCCTCGACAAGACGGCCCTCATCTTCGGCCAGATGGACGAACCGCCCGGCGTGCGCCTGCGCGTCGGACTCACCGGCGTGACGATGGCCGAATATTTCCGCGACGCACAGGGCAAAGACGTGCTGCTCTTCATCGACAACATCTTTCGATTCGTGCAGGCCGGCTCGGAGGTGTCCGCGTTGCTCGGGCGCATGCCGTCCGCGGTGGGCTACCAGCCGACGCTTGCGTCGGAGATGGGCAAGCTCGAAGAGCGCATCACGTCGACGCGCAAGGGTTCGATCACGTCGGTGCAAGCGGTGTACGTGCCGGCGGACGACCTCACCGACCCGGCAGTAGCAACCACGTTCGCGCATCTCGATGCGACCACGGTGCTCTCGCGGCAGATCGCCGAGATGGGCATCTATCCGGCGGTCGATCCGCTCGACTCCACCTCGCGCATCCTCGACCCGCGCTTCGTCGGCGAGGAGCACTACTCGGTCGCGCGACGGGTGCAGGAGACGCTGCAGCGCTACAAAGACCTGCAGGACATCATCGCGATCTTGGGCGTCGAAGAATTGTCCGAGGACGACAAGGTCGTCGTCGGCCGGGCGCGGCGCATCCAGCGCTTTTTGAGCCAACCGTTCCACGTCGCCGAAGCGTTCACGGGCCGGCCCGGCAAGTACGTGCCGCTCAAGGAGACGATCGCCGGCTTCAAAGAGCTCGTCGACGGCAACCTCGACGGGCTTCCCGAGCAAGCCTTCTACATGTGCGGCAATATCGACGAGGCCAAGGAAAACGCCGAGCGGATGAAAGCCGCCTAGACGCGCATGGCCGCGCTGACGAAGCTCTCCATCGTGACGCCTTCGAGCGTCAAGTTCGAGGGGCAAGCGGAGATCGTCGTGGCTCCCGGCTCGGCGGGCGACTTCGGCGCGCTCGCGCAGCATGCTCCCATGCTGACGACGATGCGGACCGGCGTGCTGCGCGCCACGGTCGTCGACGCTGCCGCGGGCGAGGACGCCAAAGCGACGCGGCGCATCGAGTTCGCCGTCGACGGCGGCTTCGTCGAAGTGCTTCCGGACAAAGTGATCGTGCTCACCGACGTCGCGCTCAAACCGGAGGAGATCGATCTCGCCGCGGTGCGCGCCGAACACAAGCGGGCGCTGGACGCGCTCGCACAGAAGAGAGGCGCAGACGATGCGCGCGAGCGGCACGAGGTCGCCTGGTCGGAGGCGCGCATCGAAGTCACGCACAAGCCGATGGCGTAACACCATCCGCTTACGGTCGGCTAAAGCCGACCGCTCCAAGATTAGATTGAACAAATGCTGGATTCTCTCGACGGACTGCGCACCCGCCTCCTGATCGAAGGCGGCCGGCGCCTGGCGGGCGTCGTCTCGGCGCCCGGCGCCAAGAACGCCGCGCTGCCGATCATGGCGGCATCCATCCTCGCCGAGGGCGACGTCGTGCTACACGGCGTTCCGCGCATCACGGACGTCGACGTCATGGCGGCCATCCTCGAAAGTCTCGGCGCGCGCGTCCGCGAGCAGCCCGGCAACACCCTCGTCATCGACACATCGTCCGTCAATCCGGACCCCGCGCCGTATGCGCTCGTGAGCCGGCTCAACGCGTCCTTCGACGTCACGGGCGCGCTGCTGTCGCGCTTCGGGCGCGCAGAAGTGCCGCAGCCCGGCGGCTGCGTCATCGGGCCGCGCGCAGTCGATCTTCATCTTCGCGGCTTCGAAACGCTCGGAGCCGTCGTCAAACTCGAACACGGCTCGATCATCGCAACGGCGGGGCAATTAGCCGGCGCGAAGATCTCGCTCGCGAGGCCGAGCGTCGGCGCGACCAAGAACATCATGCTGGCGGCCACGCGCGCCGTCGGCACGACGACCATTGAAAACGCGGCCAAGGAACCGGAAGTCGTCGATTTGGCCGACTTCCTCAATGCGATCGGAGCTCGCGTGCGCGGCCAGGGCACGGCGACCATCGCGGTCGACGGCGTGCGGAAGATGCACGGCGCCGAGTATACCATCATTCCCGACCGCATCGTGGCCGGCACCTACCTCATGGCGGGCGCGATCACGGGCGGCGACGTCACGGTGACCGGCCTCGATCCCGCCATGCTCGAGAGTCTCAGCGACAAGCTTGCGCAAACCGGCGCCGCCATGACCGCGTCCGGCGTCAGCCTCCGTGTGCAAGGCGTCCGTCGCTGGAAACCGGCCGACATCGTCACCTCGCCCTATCCGGGCTTTCCGACCGACCTGCAAGCGCCGTTCGTCGCCTATCTCAGCCTGGCCGAGGGAACGTCCGTGGTCGAGGAGACGATCTTCGACGCGCGCTTCGTCTACGTCAGCGAGCTGGCGCGCATGGGGGCCGACGTCAAGGTATCGGGCCGCAGCGCGATCGTGCGCGGCGTGCCCGAGCTCAAGGATGCCGTCGTCGAGGCGCCCGACATCCGCGCCGGCGGCGCGCTCGTGCTGGCCGCGTTGGCAGCCGAGGGCACTTCGGAGATCGGCGGTCTCGAATACATCGACCGCGGTTACGAATTTCTGGAAGAACGCCTTGCCGCATTGGGCGCACGCGCGGTGCGCGCGAGCGGGGTCGCGAAGGTCGCGGCGCGAACGGACATCGGCGTCACCGACAAGATCCCGCGCATCGTGACGCCGTACCCCGCCATGTAGAGGAACAAAGTGCAAATCGGCATCGATCTCGGCACGGCCAACGTGCTCGTCTACGTCCGCGGGAAAGGCATCGTGCTGCGCGAGCCGTCCGTCGTGGCGCGCGACACGCGCACGAACAAGACGCTGGCCGTCGGCGAAGAGGCGCGCCGCATGCTCGGAAAAACCCCGAGCAACATCCAAGCCATCCGGCCGTTGCGCGACGGAGTCATCGCCGACTTCGAAGTCACCGAAGCGATGCTCAACTATTTCATCAAGAAGGTCACGCGCAACAACGGCTGGTTCTCGTGGCTGCGGCCGAAGCCCGATGTCACCATCTGCGTGCCGGCGGAGATCACCTCGGTCGAAGAGCGGGCGGTGCGCGACGCGGCGCGGCTCGCGGGTGCGAAGAGCGTCGACATCGTCGAAGAACCGATGGCGGCCGCGATCGGCGCGGGCTTGCCCATCGATGGCCCGAGCGGCAATATGGTCGTCGACATCGGCGGCGGCACCACGGACGTCGCCGTCATCTCGCTGGGCGGCATCGTGGTCAGCCAATCGATTCGGGTGGCCGGCAATAAACTCGACGAAGCGATCGCCCGCCATATCCGCCGCGTCTACAATCTGATGATCGGCGAACGGACGGCTGAGGACATCAAGATCACGATCGGCTCGGCGTACAAGCTCGACCAGGAGCTCACCATGGACGTGCGCGGCCGCGACCTCATCAACGGCTTGCCGAAAACGGTCAATATCACGTCGGACGAGGTGCGGGAAGCCATGGCGGAGCCGATCGGCGCCATCATCGACGCCGTGAAATCCGTGCTGGAGAAGACGCCGCCGGAGCTGGCGGCCGATATCATCGATAGGGGGCTCGTGCTGACCGGGGGAGGAGCGCTGTTGCGCAGACTCGATACGCTGCTGAGCGAAGTGACGGGGATTCCCGTCATCGTGGCCGATGACCCGATGTCGTGCGTGGTCATCGGCACGGGTCAGCGCGTGCGATTTTAGCTGACTTGCGAGCGAGTCGAGAGGTTTCCGAAGGCCCCGCGAAGTCGATCGACGGCGTGTACTACCGCTACCCCGTCGATAAACTTACCACCGGCGCGAGCTACGGCAACGAAGAGACCTTCATCCGGCTAACGCCGCAAAGCGACATCGGCGGTTTCTGGAGCGCGCACGACAATCAATATTATTGCGGTCGCTGGGTCACGCAGTGCTACGTCGGCGGCCAGAAAGCGGTGGCGTGCGAAACCGTCCTCGCACCCGCATTCCAGGAGACGACGTTCGTCGTAGAAGGCCTCCACATCCGCAAGCGCACGTTTCTGCCCATGCGCGGTCCGCACTTGCAGGTCGCGTACATGAGCGTCGAAATTTCGAATCAGACCGGCGACGCGCGCGACGTGGCCATCATCTGCGACGTGCACTATCCGGGGTTCGTGTGGCCCAACGCCTATAAAGTCCCGGATTCGGGGCAGCGCAACAAACGCGTCGAACACAAAGAAAACCATAACGTCATCGTGTCGTCGACGGTCGGACGCGACGACGAGGTGCGCGTCTTCGGCGGCACCGCCACGCCGGTGACCACCTACGCCACCGACCGCGGTTTCTCGCGAACCTATCGCATGGAAGTCGGTCCGCGCGCCGTCGCGCGGGCCGCCTTCGCGATGGCCATCAGCGGCCACGGCGAGCGGGCGGCGCTCGCCACCTATCGCAAGGCCCCACCGGCCGACGTGGCCTTCGCCCAAGCGGAAGAGTTCTATGAAGAGATCGCGGGTCGCGGCATCGTGCGAACGCCGGACGCCATGATCAACCGCGCGATCGAATGGGCGAAAGTGTCGACGGCGCGCGTGCAGCATCACTTTCCCGCCGGGTACGGTTTCACGAACGATCCCTCGCAGGACATCATCGTGGTGCGCGACGTGGCCTGGTACGTGCTCGGATCCGACTATCTCACGCCTGAGTTTTCGCGCCGAACGCTCGAGCTGGTCGCGGATTACGGCGTGGAAGCCGGCGGCAAAGTCACGGAATTCATCGAGGCGTGCGCGGACCCGCCGCGGCGTTCCGACTACGATCTGAACATCAACGACGATACGCCGCTCGTGGCGTGCGCCGTCTACCACCACTACGCGGTGACGCGCGACCGCAGCGCGCTCGAGCGCCTGTGGCCGATGGTGCGCGGCGCATGCGATTGGATCGTCTCGCAGATGCGAGACGGACTCGTGATCTCGCATTCGACGGAAGCCAACGTCTGGGGCATCTCCGGCTGGCGCAACATCATCCCGCAAAGCCAGATCAGCGGCGCGGTCACCGAAGTGAACGCGGAGTGCGCCTATGCGCTGCGCCTAGCGGGCGAGCTGGCCGGCGAAGTCGGCGACGCGGGCGCGGCGGACCGGTTCTTCGAGGCCGCCGAACGGATCAAGACCGCGATCAACACGAAGCTGGTGAGCGAGCGCACCGGGCTGTATCTGCTGAACATCGATCCCGAGGGAGAGGCGCACCACGACCTGACCGGCGATCAGATCTTTCCGGTCCTGTTCGGCGTCGCCGGCGAAGAGCGCAAGCGCAAGATCCTCGACACGCTCTACTCACCCGAATTCTGGACGCCGTTCGGGGTGCGGACCGTCGGGAAGAACCAGGCGGACTACGATCCGGATCACGGCGTGCAGCTGCTCGGCGGCGTTTGGCCGAATCTGACCGCGTGGGTGGCGTACTGTTCGAAGAGCTACTCGCCGCGGCGACTCGTGTCCGGCATGCGCAACATCTGGAAGATCAGCGAGGTCGAGAACCCAAAGGCGTATCAAAACGTCGTGCCCGGTCTGTTCCCCGAGCGGTTGTCCGGCAACAGCTTCAAGAGCCGCGGCATGACGATGAGCCCGTGGATGCCGCCGACCTATCTCTGGCTCGCGTACGAGGGACTGCTCGGCTTCGAGCCGCACGTGCGCGGCCTGCGCGTGAACCCGCATCTGCCCAGCGACTGGAAATGGGTTGGAGCGCGCAACGTGCACGTCGGCGGATCGCAGATGTCGTGTTTCTACTATCGCCGCACGCTCTTCACGACGATGCCGGTTGCGACGCGCAGCAGGTCCGAGGTGTTCGACGAGGACGTGACTCGGCACATCGCGTCCGATGCGCCGTTCTCCGTGGCGATGCGCGGCGGCTCTCGCACTGCGGTCTTCCTCGGCACGGACGAACCAGGGACCTACCGTGTCACGATCATGCCGCCGCTCGTGCGCAGCGATGAGGAGCATGTCGTCGAACTTCGCGCGGGCGACGCGAAGCTGATCATGCTGCGGCAGAAAACGTAGGGGCTAGGCTAGCGCGCGCGCCGAGGCCTGCGTCGATGCGCCGCGAGCCGCGCCTGGAGATGGGTCACGACGTTCAGCGGAGCGAGCGCCGAGTACACGGCCGCGATCGCGACCAACAGGCCGGCGTAGAACAATTGATGACGGATGCGTGACATGCAGCCTGTGCGCATTACCGCGATTTCGTCTGGGAACCTGCTTTGAGCGCGCCGCTCCGGCTGATCTTCGCGAAGGCGCCGCTGGATGCCGCCACGCTCGACGCCGCGGCGCGCGCGGTGAACGAAGGCGGAACGCTCATCTTTCCGACGGACACGGTCTACGGCATCGGTTGCGATCCGGAAGACACGACGGCGATCGAGCGCATTTTCGAAGCGAAAGGGCGGGAGCCCGACAAGCCGCTCGCGATCCATCTCGCGGCCGCGGCCGACGCAGAACGCTTTGGCGACTTGACTGCGAGCGCCGTCGCCGTGATCGAGCGGCTCTGGCCGGGCGCGGTCGCGATCGTCGTTCCACGCAAGCCCGGCGCGTGCGATGCGGCGGCGCGCGGCGGTCCAACCGTCAGCATGCGTTGTCCCGACTCGCCGGAGTGCGCGGCGATTTTGCGTGCGGCCGGCCCGCTCGCGGCGACGTCCGCGAATCGGTCGGGGATGCCGGCCTTCACGGGCCGGCGCGACGAACTCGATCGACTCGTCGTCGCGAGCCTCGCGATCATCACAGGTCCGACTTCGCGAGGACGAGAAAGCACCGTCGTCGACTGCACTGCACATCCCATCCGCATCCTTCGCGAGGGCGCCCTCGATAGACAAGCGATCGAACGCGCGCTGGTCGGCACGGGCGTCGAGATCGCGCCGTAACCCGCGAGCCATGTAGCGCGCGAGCGAAGCTCGCGAAGGATGTAGCGCGCGAGCGAAGCTCGCGAAGGATGTAGCGCGCGAGCGAAGCTCGCCGTAGCTTCCCGAGCGCAGCTCGGGCTACGTTCAGAAGCGAGGATGATTCGAATTCGCAAGCCCGCATCCGGCCCAATCGTCGCGCTGTGCGCCGCGGTGGCGCTCGCCCCGCTTCTAGCGTCGGCGGACATGTCTCCGTTCATCTTCGGCAAGGGCGTGGGATCGCTGAACTTGAGCTTCACGGAACTCGATGAGAATCAAAAGACCGGCGATTTCGTCATCCCCGGCGAGATCGTCGGCAAGTCGTCGGATACGGATTTTCGCGCGGATCGGGCGAACGGCAATACGAAGAGCCAGTATATCACGCTGATCGGCCACGTCGTCATCCATACGAAAGGTTCCGGGCACACGGGGCCAAGCGGCCAGCCGTTGACGTTGACATCCGATCAACTCCGCTACGACTACCGCAACGCCGTTTACACGGCCACCGGGAATGTCAAAGCCGTGCAGGGCGGAGATACGCTGACCGCGTCCGTCATGCGCCTCGATGACGTGGCCCACGTAGCCGATCTTTCCGGCAACGTGCGCTATCAGGCGGCGACGGGACGCACGATCGCCACCGACGCGCTCACCTACCACATCGACGGCGGCGATTTCGTCTCACCCGGTCCGCTCACCGGCGGCGGGTCGGACGGGACGTTCAGCGCCGACAGCGCATCGGGCAACGGCATCCGCGGCGACGTCACGCTGGTGGGCGACGTCGTCGTGCACAAGCTCGGCGGCTTCCGCAACGTCGGCAATTCGTCGGAGCCGATCACGCTGACATCCACGACGCTGGTCGTGCAGAACGACACGAAGCAATATACGGCGAGCGGCCACGTCAAAGTGGTGCAAGGCGATCGAACCATGACGGCGCCGCTCATGCGCCTCGACGACAACACGCACGTGCTCACCATGACCGGAGGCGTGCACGCCTCGCAGCCACCGAGCAGCTCGTTCGAAGCGCCCGAGGTGATCTACAACACGGAGACGGAAGATTTTCGCGCGCTCGGCGGCGTTCATGCAACGGTGCCCGTCAAGCAAATCGGCCACAAGCAAACCCCAAGGCCGTCTCCGAAACCGTCACCTTCAGCGCGGCTCTAACCTTGTAGAGGTCGACCTTGGTCGACCTCCGATTCGGCGCGCTCCGCGCTATGAACGGCCGCGACTACTTCGGTCGGCTAAAGCCGACCGCTCCAATTCATATTGCTAGGATCACATTTTTTTGTCGTTGGGGTTGGGGTCGTATATCGTGCGGCGCGCCAGCGCGTCGGGCAGGTGCTGTTGGTCGACCTTTCCGCCCTGGTAGTCGTGCGCGTAGCGGTACTCGCGGCCGTAGCCGAGCTCGCGCATCAAGTTCGTCACGGCATTGCGCAAGTGCAGCGGCACGGGCAGGGTGCCGGTCTCGGCGATGGCGTCGGCCGCCGCCTTGTAGGCGCGTAATCCCGAATTGCTTTTCGGCGCGAGCGCGAGATAGATCGTCGCCTCCACGAGCGGGAACATCGCCTCCGGCATGCCGATGGCGTGCGCATTGTAGTGCGCCGCCGCGGCAACGGCCATCGCCTGCGGGTCGGCCAAGCCGACATCTTCCGATGCCAAAATGACGATGCGCCGAGCGACGAACATCGGATCTTCGCCCGCTTCGAGCATGCGCGCGAGCCAGTACACCGCGCCGTGCGGATCGCTGCCGCGCACCGACTTGATGAATGCGGAGATCAAGTCGTAATGCTCGTCGCCGGCTCGGTCGTAGCGCAGCGCGCGCCGCTGCATGGCTTCCTCGACATCGCGCGATGACACGACGATCGGCTCGCCGCGCGCTCCCGCGAGCTCGACGGCAAGCTCGAGCGCGTTGAGCGCGGAACGCGCATCACCGTCCGCCAGTGCGATCAGCTTCGCCCGCGCCTCCGAATCCAGCGAAGCGCGCCCGCCGAGACCGCGTTCGGCATCCGCAAGCGCGCGATCGACGATTTCGCCGATCTCTTCCGGTCCGAGCGGCTTCAGCACGAACACGCGCGTGCGTGAAAGCAGCGCGTTATTGACCTCGAACGACGGGTTTTCTGTAGTGGCGCCGATGAGGGTGATGTCGCCGCGCTCCACGTGCGGAAGCACCGCGTCCTGCTGCGCCTTGTTGAACCGATGGATCTCGTCGATGAACACGATCGTGCCGCCGCGGCCGGTGCCGCGCGCCGCTTTCGCGTCCGCGACGATCCGTCGCAGATCTGCGACGCCGGCCGTCACCGCAGACAATCCGACGAAACGCGCGCTCGTCGCCGCCGCGAGCAGTCGCGCGAGCGTCGTCTTGCCGCTGCCCGGCGGTCCCCACAAGATCATGGACGGCACTTTCCGTTGCGCGACCGAAGCGCGCAGCGCGGTGCCTTCTCCGATGATGGAACGCTGACCGACGAATTCCTCGAGCGAGCGCGGCCGCATGCGCGCGGCCAGCGGCGCATCGGGAGGCAACGGCTCGCTTCCAGCCACGTTCGCGGAACCCGCCGACGATCGTTCGAAGAGAGAAGGTTCGTCCATCGCGTGCCTCGTCTTCGACCCGGAGGCAGGCGCGACCCGGCACCGAACTACGGCGAACGATGCCCAGAATCTACTTGGACAACGCCGCGACGACGCCGCTGCGCGCCGAAGCGCTCGACGCCATGCTGCCGTTCCTGCGCGGTGACTACGCGAACCCGTCGAGCACGCACTCGAGCGGCCAGCGGGCACGCCACGCGCTCGACGTCGCGCACGAGACCGTCGCCGCGGCTATCGGCGCGAAACCCTCGGAAATCATCTTCACGGGCAGCGGTTCGGAAGCCGATTGCCTCGCGATCTTCGGCATCATGGATGCGAACCGTGCGCGCGGCAACCATTTCGTGACGAGCGCCATCGAGCACCACGCCGTGCTGCATGCAGCGGACGCGCTCGCAAAACGCGGCGCGCGCATCTCTGTCCTTCCGGTCGATGCGGACGGATTCGTCGATGCGGATGCGTTGCGCGACGCGATCGGCGACGACACCGTCCTCGTCAGCATCATGCACGCCAACAACGAGATCGGCACGATCCAACGGCTCAAGCAGCTCGCCGCGATCGCGCGCGAGCGCGGCGCGCTCGTGCACACCGATGCGATCCAGACCGTCGGCCATGTGCCCGTCGACGTCTCGGATCTCGGCGTCGACGCGCTTTCGCTTTCCGCGCACAAGTTCGAAGGACCGAAGGGCATGGGCGCTCTCTATCTTCGCAAGTCCGTGGCGTGTACGCCGCTCATCGTGGGCGGCGGGCAAGAGAACGGCAAGCGCGCCGGCACCGAAAACGTGGCTGGCATCGTCGGTCTGTCGACCGCGCTCGCGTGCGCCATGGACGAACTGTCGGAATTCGAAGCGCGCGCGAGCCGCCTGCGCGATCGCCTCGCCGATGGCGCGCTCGCCTCGATCGCCGGCAGCGCGCGCAACGGACCTCGCGCGCAGACCCTGCCGGGCATCGCGAACCTGCGCTTCGATCGCGTCGACGCGCAGACCGTCGTCATCGCGCTCGATCAAGAAGCATGCGATGTCTCGACGGGCAGCGCGTGCACCTCGGGCGCGCTCGAGCCGTCACACGTGCTCACGGCGATCGGCCTGACGCCGGCGCAGGCGCGCGGCAGCATCCGCTTCTCCCTCGGCCGGAGCACCGCGGCACAGGACATTGAACGTTTGCTTGTCGTCCTGCCGGGTATCATTGAAAGGCTACGAACATTGAGCCACGTTTTGCTGGCCGAGGCGACGACGGCCCCGGGGAGGCCCGGGCTCGAGCGCCCAAGAAGGGGGTCCGCCCACTAAAGCGACGGAGCCGCAGCGATGACCTCACAAGATTTCATGTGGTTAGCAATCGGCGTCGGCTGCCTGATCGTCGCGGTCGGCATCGGATTCGTGTGCATTCGACTCGGCCAGCTCTTGACCGGTGCCGATAACGCGCTCGACAAAGTCGAACGCCAGCTCGATTCGCTGCGGACGCCCGTGACGGAAACGGTCAGCCACGTCGGCGGGATCGCCGCGAATGTTGATGCGATGGTGGGTCGAGTCAACCGTATGACCGAAGTCGCCGAAAAGACGGCGGGTTCGATCGCCAAGCGCGCGGACGCCGCGCAGGCCAAGATCTCGCCCGCGATGGCAAGCGTGGTCGGCGTGCTCGCGGGCGTGGCCGAAGGCGCCAAGACGTTCTTTCGCGGCGACAACGGGTCGACGCGACAATAAGGAGTATTCGAATGAGCAGCGACAACGACAATTCAGGCATCGGATTTCTGACGGGCCTCGCGATCGGCGCGCTGGTCGGCGCCGCCGTCGCGCTGGTGCTCGCGCCGCAAAGCGGCGAAGAGACGCGCGATTTCCTGCGCGGCAAAGCCCAAGAAGCGAAGGGCAAAGCGCTGGATCTCGCGAGCGACCTGAGAGACATGGCGACGAACGTCGCCGGCGATCTGCGCACGCAAGCCGACACGCTCGGGCAAAAAGGTCGCGAAAGCGTGAACAAGCTCCGCAATCGCGTGAACGATGCGGTGGATGCGGCGAAGCACGCCGCAAAACACAAGGTGGACGAGCTCCAGAACGACTAAATGCGAAACGCAGGGGACATGAACATAGTGGACATCAAGGTCAACGTGCGACAGTTGGATGGACGCGATCGCGACATCTGCGTCCTCGACCTGAACGGCGAGATCGACGTCTACACGTCGCCGAAGGTCAAGGAGACGATCACGGATCTGATCGATCAAGGACACTACACGCTCGTCATCAACCTCGAAAACGTGCGCTACATCGATTCGACCGGCCTGGGCGTGCTCATCGGCGGCTTGAAGCGCGTCCGCGAGCATAGCGGCACCGTGAACCTCGTGTGCACGAATCCGCAGATCAAGAAGATCTTCGATATCACGGGTTTGGTGAAGATCTTCGGGATCTACGACTCGGAAAAAGCCGCATGCGACAACTTGTGAGACAGCCGAGCTCGAAGCGGGCAGCCGACGCGCACGTCGTCGAGCTTCGCATCCCGAGCAGCGCCGAATGGGTCGGCGTCGCCCGCCTCGCCATCGCCGGCATCGCGAGCCGCATGGAGTTTTCGATCGAGGACATCGAAGACCTCAAGCTGGCCGTCGCCGAGGCGTGCACCAGCTACATCCAAAACGCGCAAGAGGCCGACGAGTTGTGCATCTCGGCGGAAGTGGGGACAGAGCGCATCACCATCACCATGGACGCGTGCGACGCGTCGCGCGGCGCGGTCGCGGCGAGCGACGCCCCCGCGCACGGCCTGGGTTCGTTTCTCATCCGCACGCTCATGGATGAAGTCGCCTATGAATACGCGCCGGAGAGCGGCACAAAGCTCGTCATGACGAAACTGCTCCACAAATAGCTCACTCCATGGGCGGTGCCAAACCGGAGCAGCTCGAAGAACGCTTCGATCGCGAGCACGCGCGCGCGCTCTTCGCCGAATATGGTCGCTCGAGAAACGCCAAACTCCGCGACGAGCTTGTCGTCGCGCATCTCAACTTGGTCCGCTATTTGGCCGTGCGCTTCGCCAACCGCGGCGAGGCGCTGGACGATCTCATCCAAGTGGGCACCGTCGGGCTGATCAAGGCCATCGACCGCTTCGACACGGGTCGCGGCGTCGAATTCACCACCTACGCGACGCCGACCATCATCGGCGAGATCAAACGCTACTTCCGCGACAAGGGTTGGGCGGTGAAGGTGCCGCGGCGATTGCAGGAGCTCAACCTCGCCGTGAATCGCGCGGTCGAGCATGTGTCGGTCGAGCTCGGCCGATCGGCGACCGTGGCCGATCTCGCGAAACGGCTCGGAGCCTCCGACGAAGAGATCATCGAAGCGCAGGAGCTCGGGCAGGCGTACAACCTGCTCTCCCTCGACTCGGATCTCTCGGTCGAGGGCGAGGGCAAGACCACCACGCTCATGGACTATCTGGGCCGGAACGATCCGGAGCTCGCGCTGCTCGAAGACAAGGCGCTGCTCGGACGCGCAATGGTCGTGCTCGATCCGCGCGAACGAATCATCCTATTCCTGCGCTACTACGAAAACGTCTCGCAGACGGAAATCGCCAGACGGCTGAACGTGTCGCAGATGCACGTGTCGCGGTTGCAACAGCGCGCGCTGGAAAAGCTCAAGACGTTCCTAAAAGAAGAGTAGCCGACCGAGCGGCGTACCTATTCCGGTAACGATGACGTCCCAAGAGATCCGGCGATCCTTCGTCGATTTCTTCGTCGGCAAAGGTCACGCGCATCTGCCGAGCGCCAGCCTCGTCCCCGATGCCATGTCCTCCACGCTCTTCACCATCGCCGGCATGGAGCCGTTCGTGGGCGTTTTTCTGGGCAACGAGGCCGCGCCGGCGCCGCGCGTGGTGACCGTCCAACGCTGCCTGCGCGTGGCCGGCGGCAAGAACGACCTGGAGAACGTCGGGCGCAGCGGCCGCCATGGCACGTTCCTCGAGATGCTCGGCAACTTCTCGTTCGGCGACTACTACAAGCGCGAAGCGATCGCGTGGGCGTGGGAATACCTCACCAAGGACCTGCGCATATCGCCGGACCGCTTGCACGCGACGGTGTACGTCGACGATGAAGAAGCCGAGCGCATTTGGCTCGAGCAAATCGGGCTGGTGCGCGAACGCGTGACGCGCAGGCGCGAAGACAACTTCTGGGATATGGGGCCGACCGGACCGTGCGGGCCGTGCTCGGAGATCTTCTACGACCTCGGGCCGCAGGCCGGCTGCAAGAAACCAACGTGCGGCGTCGGCTGCGCCGATTGCGAGCGCTACGTCGAGATCTGGAACCTCGTCTTCCAGCAGTACGATCGCGACGCGAGCGGCGCCATGCATCCGCTGCCCAAGCAATGCATCGATACCGGGATGGGTTTCGAGCGGTTGTGCATGGTGCTCGCCGGCGCGACGTCGATCTTCGACACCGATCTCTATCTCGACATCATCCGCGAGCTGCCGCCCGATGGTGAAACGCAGCTCGCGCAGGCCGAGCGCGCCGTGCACCGGCGGATCATCGCCGACCACGCGCGCGCCGCCGTCTTCATGGTCGCCGACGGCATCGCGCCCAGCAACACCGACCGCGGCTACGTGCTTCGCTTTCTCACGCGGCGAGCGATCCGAAGCGGGCGGCTGCTCGGCCTGCCCGACGGGTTCTTCTCGCGCCTTGCTCCTGCGGTCATCCGCACGCTCGTCGACGGATATCCAGAGCTCGCGTCGGCACGCGAGCGCGTCGGTGGCGTGCTCGAAGCCGAGGAGCGGCTCTTCGACAAGACGCTGGCGCGCGGATCGCAGCGGCTTGCGGCGATCGTGGAAACGCGCAAGCGTGACGGCGCAACGGAGATCTCGGGTCGCGACGTATTCGAGCTGCACGACACGTACGGGTTTCCCCCGGAGCTCACCGCGGAAATTGCGCGCGACGCGCAGCTGAGCGTTGACATGGCGGGCTACCGCGCGGCCATGGACGAGCAGCGCGAACGCGCGCGACGCGATTCCAAATCGAAGCGCGCCGAGGTGCGCGTCTCGACGCCCGAAGCATCGCATCGAGCGGGCGCCGACTCCGCGGCAGCCGGCGACTCGCTGTTCGTCGGCTCGACGAATCTCGAAACCACCGCCCGCGTGGTGGCGCTCTACGACGACAAGGGCGCGCCGGTCAACGTTCTCTCAGCCGGCGCCGGCGGCGCGGTCGTGCTGGACCGAACCCCGTTCTACGCCGAACGCGGCGGCCAGATGGGCGATCGCGGAGTCCTCGCCCGCGGCACGGCGGCGTTCGGCGTCACCGACACGTACTACCAAGATAAAACCTATCGCCGGATCTTCCACGCCGGGTCCATGCGCAGCCGCGGGATGTCGGTCGGCGACGTCGTCGAAGCGATCGTGGATCCGGCCTGGCGTCGCGAGATCCGCCGCCACCACTCGGTCACGCACTTGCTGCAGCGCGCGCTCAAAGACGTCGTCGGAGAGCTGGTCGCTCAGCGCGGCAGCCAAGTCTATCCAGACCGAACGCGCTTTGATTTCGACGCGCCTGGGGCGCTGTCCAAAATCGAGCGCTCGCAGGTCGCGTCGCGAGTCAACGAGCTCATCCGCGCCGACTACCACATCGTCGAAGACGAGATGCCGTTCGGCCAAGCCGTCGCCCGCGGCGCCATCTACATGAAGGGCGAGCGCTACGGCGACGTGGTGCGGGTCGTTCAGTTCGGGCCGAGCATCGAGCTGTGCGGCGGCACGCACGTCGCGTCGACGGGCGAGATCGGCCACTTCGTGCTGCTCGGCGACTCGGCCATCGGCGCGGGCATTCGCCGAGTCGAGGGCGTCGTATCGGAGTCGGCCGATCGATTCGTGGAACGTGTGCGTTCGGCCGTGGACGACGTCGGCCACCTTCTGTCGGCGCCGCCCGAAAAGATCACGGCCGCCGCCGAAAAATTCGCCGAACGCCAGCGCGAGCTTGAGAAACAGATCGCAGCGCTTCGCGCCGAACTCGCGGCCGCGGCGGCTTCCCAGTACCTCGCCGCGGCGAAAGAGAAGCACGGCATCAAATATCTCGCGGTGCGCGCTCCGCATGACGGTTCGATCGGCGTCAAGGAACTCTCGGAATCGTTGCGGTCGCAATGGCCCAGCGGGGTGATCGCGGTGGCGCACGCCGCAGCGGACAAAGTGTCGATCGTCGTCACGGCGAGCGCCGACGCCGTCGAACGGGGCATCTCCGCCAAAGACGTGCTCGCGGCGATGCTCGGGCACGTCGACGGCAAGGGCGGCGGCTCGCCGGCCGCTGCTTCGGGCGGCGGAAAAAACCCAGCGGGGCTTGACGCCGCGCTGGCCGCGATCGAGGGCGCCATCGATAAAGCGCGGCATGCATAAGCGCGCCTGCGCCATTGCCTTGATCCTCGTGAGCATCGGCTTGACGACGCAGATCGCGCTCGGCGCCACGCGGCTGCGGCCGCTCGAAACCTATCGCAGCGCCTTGGCGCGCGTGCAGCCGCCGCCGAACGTCGTGTTCGAATATCTGGAGACGCGCATCGGACCGGAGCGCGTCGTCACGGAAAAACATTTGGTCTACCGAAATCGAAGCGGCGACGAGCGCAACGAGACCGTCGCGGTGAACGGCTCGGCGGTCGTGCCCGCGTTCGTTCGGATTTACCACCGCGACGCGTGGCCGTACGACGCGTCGCAATTCGCGGTCAGCGCGGACGCCTACGCCGCGACGTATGCCGGCACGACGATCGTCGGTGGGCGGCGGACCTATCGCTATGCGGTCGTTGCGGCGTCGCCGGAAGCGTTCGCCATCACCGATCTCTTCATCGACGTGGACCGCTACCTGCCGGTCAAAGAGTCGTTCAGCGTCAGCGGCAGCGGTTGCAGCGGGTCGGGCGAGATCGACTTCGCGCCGGCAGCTGCGTACTGGATGCCGCTGGAGATCAAAACCACCTGCTCGACGCCGGGGCCCTCGACGAGCGACGTAGCCGGCGCGAACAAACCCGTCGTCTATCGCGAGTCGATCGTTTTCGGCAACTATCGATTTCCGACTGCCATCCCGAGCGAGATCTTCGTCGCTCCGGGCGCCGCGGCGCCCGCCGGCGAGTAAGAGGTGAGCTCCGAGCCGCGGCCGCAGCTCGCGTCCGCGCTGTCGTTGCGCACGTTCGCCGTCTGGGGCGCGGCGCTGTTCGTCTTTCTCGTCTCCTCCGGATTCAAGCGCACGGCCTACGACGCATACTCGCTCTTGGCCGCGACGTGGCTGCAAGGACACCTGTGGATCACGAGTCCGGGCCCGGCGATCGACGCCGTCGGGGTCAACGGCCACTACTACATCATTGAAGCGCCGCTGCCGGGCGTCATCATGCTGCCGTTCGTCGCGATTTTCGGACCCAGGGCCAGCCAAGAGTTCGTGTGCGTGCTCTGCGCCGCGATCGCCGTGGCTGCGGCCCACGTCGTGCTCGAACGAATCGGAGTGGGCGGCTGGCGGCGCTGGTTGCTTGTTGCATTTTTCGCGTTGGGGACGGCCATCTGGTGGTGCAGTGCGTTCGGTGCGGTCTGGATGTTCGCCGGCGTCGCGGCGGCCATGTTCGTCATGCTCGCGTTAGCGGAATGGTACGGACACCGGCGGCCGTGGCTCGTCGGTCTGCTCGTGATGGGCGGCGCGCTGTGCCGAGCCCCGGTCATCCTTTCGCTGCTGCCCCTTGGGGCATGGCTGTGGTCGGAGGGAGCCGATCGTAAGGAATCGGTGAGGCGCCTGCTGCAATTCGCGGCCGGCGTCGCTCCGCTGCTCCTCGCGTACTTCGCCTACAACGACGCGCGCTATGGAACGTTCGCCGACGTGGGGTATACGCAATGGTATCACCAGGATCAGGTCGGGCAGCCGACCGGCAGCCCATTTCGCCTGCAGTATCTGCCGTTCAACCTCTATAGTTTCTTCGTGTTGGCGCCAGACTTCAACCGGATGTTCCCGTGGTTTCACTTGTCGGGATTCGGCGTATCGCTCACGTTCACGAGTCCGGCGCTCGCGCTGGCGCTCGCCGCATCCTGGCGCGCGAAGGAGACGTGGGCCCTCTGGGCCGCCATCGTGCTCGTGGCCGCACCATCGCTGCTCTATTACGTGAATGGGTTCGAGCAGTTCGGCATGCGCCACAGCCTCGATTTCGTCGCGTTCGCGCTGCCGCTCGTCTCTCGCGGCTTCGCGCGCGTGCCGCTCGGGCTATCGCTGCCGCTGATCATTTACTCTCTCCTGGCTAACTTCTTAGGCGTCTGGTACTCGTGGGCATACCACGCCTTCACCGTCGTCCCATCGTGACCGGTCGACCAAGGTCGACCGCCACAATAGCTGCATTAAGCTCTCTTAAAGTTCGCACAACGGCGCCTTAATGTTCGCATGTTAACCTTTTCAGCGTAATCCCCACAGTTCAAGAGGAGTCACATCTCGTGAGAGTTCGAAGCGCCTTGTGGGCGGCCATAGCGGCCGTTCTCTTCGTGCCGTCCCTCAGCACGGCGGCAAGAGCCGACGTCCAGATCATCGGCGCCGGATCTACCTTTGACAACCCATTTTTCTCGCGCGCCTTCTATGAATATATGCACTCGGGCCAGGGCGTGACGGTCAACTACCAGAGCGTCGGATCGGGCGCCGGCATCCAGCAGTTCATCCAGAAGGTCGTGGACTTCGGAGCCACGGACGTGCCGATGAACTCGAAAGAAATGGCAGCCGCCGTTGCGGCGGGCGGCCCGGTGGTGCAAGTCCCCGTGGCCTTGGGCGGCGTCGCGATCGCGTATAACGTGCCGGGCGTCTCGACGCACCTCAAGCTCTCGGCGAAGGCGCTCGCCAACATCTTTCTCGGCCACATCACGAACTGGAACGATCCCGCGATCGCGGCCCTCAACCCCGGCGTCAGTTTTCCGAACCTGCCCATCGTCGTCGTCCACCGAGCCGACGGCAGCGGCACCACCTACATCTTCACGGACTATCTCAGCCACGTCAGCTCCGAGTGGTCGAAGAACGTCGGCACCGGCAAGACGGTCAACTGGTCGGCACCATCCGCGGTCGGCGCGAAAGGCACTGAAATGGTGGCCGGCCAGGTCAGCAATGTGCCGGGCGCGATCGGCTACGTCGAGCTCGCCTATGCGATGCAGAACAACATCGCCTATGCGGAGATCCAAAACAAGAGCGGCGCGTTCGTGCTGCCGACCACCGCGTCTGTGCAAGCCGCAGCAGGGCAGAAGCCCGGCGTCAACCCAAGCGACTTCTCCATCGTGGATGAAGGCGGCGCGGCCACCTATCCGATCGTCGGCTATTCGTGGGCGATGCTCTGGAAGAATCAACCCGACCCCACCAAAGGCCAACAACTCGTGAACCTGTTCCGCTGGGTCGTGACCACCGGCCAATCGTTCGCTCAGAAGGTCGATTACGTGGCGCTGCCCGCAACCGTGCAGGCCGAAGCGGACCGAGCGCTCGCGAGCATCCACGTCTAACCGACGCACCGACACAGGAAAGGACACATGAACACATCGATCGGCCGCGTAGCGGGCGTGCTCGCCGTCGCCATGGCGCTGTGTCTCGCGCTGCCGGCGACGGCGTCCGCCGCGTCCCTCGGATTCGGCAAGATCCACTTCAGCGGGTTCATCCGCGACTACTACTTCACGCGGACGCAACGCGTTGGCCAAAACCGGCGCTCCTTTTCTCTCGGCGGCAAGCTTCATTTCGAGACGACCGAGAAAGCCGGCTTGGGCGTGGGCGCCAGCCTCTTCACCGCCCAGCCGTTTGACCTGAACAGCAGCAACATCAGTCTCGTCGACGTCACGGTGCCCGGCACGCCGCTCACGGCGCTCGGCGAAGCGTATCTCGGGTATCGCGCGCCCGGCGTGCAGGGAAAATTCGGCGCGATGCTCGTGAATACGCCGTGGGCGCCGCCGTCGGATTCGCGCATGATCCCGTCCACGTTTGAGGGCTTGATCACGTCGGAAAAGTTGGGGCCGTTCATCACGTTCACGGCCGACCGCCTCTACCGGTTCAAGAACCGGACCGACGCGTATTTCACCGAGCACACGCTCCTCACCACAGCGCCGTCGCCCGGCGTGCTGATCCTCAACGGCACTTACGCCGCGGGCCCGGTGACCACGAGCTTGTGGTACAACAATTTCTACGACATCGCCCGTCTCGGCTACGGCGAATTCAAGTTCCGCAACGCGAAGGGCGGCATGGTGCAGCCCTACGTCAACTTCCAGATCGGCAACGAAGGGAGCAGCGGTTCGGCTCTCGTGGGCAAAGTGTCGTCGAATTTCACCGGCGAGCAGGTCGGCGTCGCCAGCCCGCATCTCGACGTCTCCGTCGCCTACAACCTGATCCCTTTGCGAACCGGCTTCTTTCGCGGCGGCGGAATCGCGTCGCCGTACACGTCCTCGTACCAGACCGACCCGCTCTACACGACGCAGATGTTCACCGGCTTGGTCGAGAGCGGAGCTGGTCACGGCATCAAGGGCGCCGCGACCTACTGGTCGCCCGACCGCAGGTTCCGCATCGTCGCCAGCCGCGCGAACTACTATCTCTACACCTCGGTGAAGGGCACGCCGGTCAACAACCAAGCCGAGACCGACATCGACACGACCTATTTCACGAACGGCGCAGCGAAGAACGGAACCTGGAACGGCCTCGCCATCCGCTACCGGCTCGGCTTTGAGAACGACACCGGCGCGCCGCAAGAATTCACGTACAGCCGCTTGATGTTCGAGTATGACTTCAACTAGCCACGCGGTCGAATGAGGGTCCGCATTGGGCCGCGGCGAAAACGGGCGAAGCTGTGAACGAGCGGCCCGGGCAGGCGGCCAAAATTCTCGTCGTCGATGACGAGGAACCGATCCTTCAGACGCTCCGGTTCAACCTGAAGCGTCTGGGTTTCGCCGTCAGCTGCGCGGCCGACGGCGTCACGGCGCTCGCGCGAGCGCAGTCGGAGAAACCGGACCTGGTCGTGATCGACATCATGCTGCCGGGGATGGACGGCCTCGAACTGTGCCGGCAGATCCGCAAGTCCTCATCGGTGCCTGTCGTCATGCTGACCGCCAAAGACCAGGAGATCGACAAAGTCATGGCGCTGGAGATCGGCGCGGACGACTACATGACCAAGCCGTTCTCCGTGCACGAGCTGACCGCGCGCATCCGGGCGCATCTGCGCCGCGCGAGCGTCGGCCAGCGGTCGACGGACGCCGTGCTGCGCGGGGGCGACGTGGAACTCGACGTCAGCCGCCACCGCGCCACAAAGGCGGGCAAACACGTGGAGCTGTCGCCGAAGGAGTTTCGCGTCTTGCAGGTGCTGCTCGAGCACAAAGGCCACGTGGTCGCGCGCGACGCACTGCTCGAGCGCGTGTGGGGCTACGATTTCGACGGCGACCTCCAGACCGTGAACGTGCACGTGCGCTGGCTGCGGGAAAAAATCGAGGACGACCCGAGCAATCCCAGCCACATCCACACGGTCCGCGGCCGCGGTTTCGTGTTCCGAGAATGAACACCGCCGGCGCGCCCCGAGCCAGCGACGTCGAAGCGACGCTGCACGAGCGCTTCCTGGCCCTCGTCCAGGCCGCGCCGGTCGGCGTGATCGTCGCGGACGCGCGCGGCCAGATCGCCGCGTTCAACCCGGCGGCAGCAGCGATCCTCGACGTCGCGGCAGAACGCGCGATCGGCCGCACGCTCATCGAAAGCGTGCGCAACTTCGAACTCGACCGGCGCATCGCTGCCGCGTTGCGGCAGGGCGCCGACAGCGACGGCGAGATCGCGAACGTGGCGAACGAGCGCCGCTTGCGCGTGAGAGTGGTGCCGCTGCCGCGCGCCGACGGACTACGCGACGCCCTCGCGTTTATCGAAGACATCACCGAGCTGCGCGACCTGGCTGCGATCCGGCGCGATTTCGTGCAGAACGTCTCGCACGAGCTGCGCACGCCGCTCACCGCCGTCAAGATCATGGTGGAAACGCTGCAGGGCGGGGTCGGTTCTCAAGCGCAGGCGAGCTTTCTCGACAGCATCGCGCGGGAGACGAACCGCATGATCACGCTCGTCGAGGAACTGTTGGACCTCGCGCGGCTGGAGACGGGCAAACTTCAGCTGACGCTCGCGCCGGTGGACCTCGGCGAGCTGCTGCGCAAGGCCGGCGAAACGCAGGCGGCGCGGGCGGCAAGCCTCGGCATCGAGCTGAGCGTGCGCGCGCCCGACGCGCCGGTCACGGTCCTCGGCGATCGCGACAAGCTCATGCAGGTCGTCTTGAATCTGCTCGACAACGCGCTGCGCAACACGCCGAGCGGCGGCCGCGTCAGCGCCGGGGTTCGGGTGGCCGACGGCGCCGCCGAGCTGGTCGTGGACGACAGCGGCGTGGGCATTCCGGCGGACGCGCTGCCGCACGTATTCGAGCGTTTCTACGTCGTCGATCCGTCGCGCGCGCGCAACAAATCGGGCACGGGGCTCGGGCTCGCCATCGTCAAGCACATGGTGGAGTCGCACGGCGGAACGGTCAGAGCCGAAAGTGAATTGAACGCCGGCTCGATGTTCGTCTGCCGCTTTCCCCTGTGACCACCGCGGAGGCACCAAGCTAGCGTGGGACGAGAGAATTTTCACCGCATGCTCGACGAGACGCAGCAGGACGTGCTGCGCATGGGCAGCCTCGTCGAAGAAGCGATCGCCAAGGCCGTCGACGCGCTGACCCGTTCGGACATCACGTTAGCCGACGAAATCCTGCGTTTCGACGATTATATCGACGATCTGAACGTCCTCATCGAAACGAATTGCCTGAATCTGCTCGCGCTGCAGCAGCCGATGGCCTCGGATCTGCGCGTCATCGCGGCGATGCTCGACATCGTCATCGATCTCGAACGGATCGGCGACCATGCGTGCGACATCGCGCAGATCACCAAGAACTTGGCGGGCGCGCCGCCGGCCAAACCGCCGGTCGACATCCCGCGCATGGCGGCGAAGGCGCGCGAGATGGTGCGCCAGGCGCTCGACGCATTCGCAAACCGCGACGCAGCGCTCGCGCATGCCGTTCCGGCAAAGGACGACGAGGTCGACCGCCTCTACCGAAAGATCTTCCGCGAGCTCATCGAGCTCATGATCAGGGAGCCGGCTTCCATCAATCGCGCGAGCAACCTCATCCTCGTCGCGTCGTACATCGAGCGCATCGCCGACCACTCGACGAACATCTGCGAACGCGTCGTGTACACGGTCGAAGGCGTGCCGAAGAACCTCAAGCGCTCCGTCGTCGAGTTCAACGCCGCGATCGCGCAGGCCGACGAGATGCTCCACGGACACGAGAAAGCCTCGAGCGAGTAGCCGCGCGTGATGCAGCACGGGGGCGTCGAGGCGGTCAACGTATCGTATCCGGGATCGGCGCGGGCGTTGCAGCGCGGCCAGGCTCCGCCGGGCGATCGGATCTTCCGAATCGTGCTGCTCGGCGCGGCGTGGCTCGTGTTGCTCGTCGTCGTCGCGTTGTTCGCGGAGCTCGTCTTCGCGTCGTGGCCGGCGATCTCGAGCATCGGGTTCCACGCGCTGGCCAGCGCGACGTGGGACCCGAACAGCGGCAAATTCGGCGTACTCGCGTTCGTGTACGGCACGCTGCTGACGTCGGCGATCGCGCTGCTGATCGCCGGGCCCGTCGGCGTCGCCGTCGCGCTCTTCCTCTCGGACCTTGCGCCGCGCTGGATGACCAACCCGGTCGGGATGCTCGTGGAGCTGCTCGCGGCCGTTCCGAGCGTCGTGTACGGCCTGTGGGGCTTGTTCGTGCTCGCGCCGATCATGCGCACGGTGGTCGAGCCCACGCTCTCGAAATCGCTCGGCTTTTTGCCCCTCTTCCAAGGCTATTTCTACGGCGTCGGCTACCTCACGGCGGGCGTCCTGCTGGCCGTCATGGTCGTGCCGACGGTCGCGGCGATTTCGCGCGACGTGTTCAACGCGGTTCCGATCGAGCAGCGCGAAGCGATGCTCGCGCTGGGCGCCACCAAGTGGGAGATGCTCGTCAAGGCCGTGCTGCCCTACGCGCGCTCCGGCGTGATCGGCGCGCTCGTGCTGGCCCTCGGCCGGGCGCTCGGCGAAGCGATGGCCGTGGTGATGGTGATCGGCAACAAGCCCGCCATCTCGGCGTCGCTGTTCGCGCCGGGCTACACGATGGCGAGCGTCCTCGCGAACGAGTTCACCGAAGCGACGGGCCAGCAGTATCTTTCGATCCTGATCGAGATCGGCGCCCTGCTGTTCGTCGTCAGCTTCATCGTGAATGTCGGCGCGCGGTTGCTCGTAGGTCGCGTCGGCTCCGAGCGGCGGCTGGGCGCCTGATGCGAACCCTCGCGGCGCGCAAGGCGTGGAGCGCCTTCATGATCGTCGTCTCCGCACTGAGCGCGGGCATCGCCGCCGCCGTGCTCGTGATCGTCGTGTTGTACGTGATCGGCAAAGGCGCGCCCGCGCTGAGCGTTTCCTTCTTCACGCAGGTGCCGCGGCCGGTCGGCATCCCCGGCGGCGGCGTCGCGAACGCGCTGCTCGGTTCGCTCGTCGTCATTGCGATCGCGTCCGCGCTGGCCATACCCGTCGGCGTGTTGGCCGGCATCTATCTCGCCCTGTTCGGCCGCGGCAGGCTCGCGGGTGCGGTGCGCTTCTTGAGCGACGTGCTCACCGGCGTACCCTCGATCGCCATCGGCGTCTTCGCGTACGCGCTCATCGTCCTACCGACGCGGCACTTCTCCGGCGGGTCGGCGTCGCTGGCTTTGGCCATCATCATGTTGCCGATCGTCGTGCGCACCACGGAAGAGGCGGTGAGGCTCGTGCCGCACGTCATCCGCGAAGGAGCGCTCGCCCTCGGCATGCCGGTCTGGCGCGCGGTCTTGGCCGTGACCGTGCCGGTCGCGCGGCCGGGCATCATCACCGGCGCCCTCTTGGCGATCGCGCGCGTGGCAGGCGAGTCGGCGCCGTTGCTGTTCACCGCGTTCGGCAGCCAGCTCTTCAGCAATCCGGTGACCTCTCCGACGGCAGCCTTGCCGCTGCTGATCTTCCAGTACGCCATTTCTCCCTATAAGGACTGGCAGCAGGCCGCGTGGGGGAGCGCGCTCGTGCTCATCGTCGTGGTCTTCGCGCTCAACGTGGCAGCCCGCGTGGCTTTCCGCTCGAGATTCGCGTCGCGCTGAGGAAATCAGGATGGCATCGGAAATCGTCGTTCGAGATCTCAACGCCTACTACGGCGCGCACTGCGCCGTCGAGGGCGTCAACATCCGATTTCAAGCCGGCGCGATCACGGCGCTCATCGGCCCGTCGGGCTGCGGAAAGTCGACGCTGCTGCGCTGCTTGAACCGCATGCACGAAGTCATACCGAACACGCGGGTGGACGGCCAGGTGCTGCTCGATGCGACGAATCTGTACGCTCCCGGCGTCGACGCGACCCTGTTGCGGCAGCGCGTCGGCATGGTGTTCCAGCGGCCGAATCCCTTTCCGACGATGACCATCTTCGAAAACGTGGTGGCCGGCGCGAAGCTCGCGAACCACGTGCGCGATCGGCACACGCTCGCCGACATCGCCGAGCGCAGCCTGCGCCGCGCAGCGCTCTGGGACGAGGTCAAGGACAAACTGCACCGCTCCGGCACGTCGCTCTCGGGCGGCCAGCAGCAGCGCTTGTGCATCGCACGCGCCCTCGCCGTCGAACCCGACGTCCTCCTGATGGACGAGCCTGCCTCGGCGCTCGACCCGATCTCGACCACCAAGATCGAGGACCTCATGCGCGAGCTCAAGGGGGCGTTCACGATCATCATCGTGACGCACAACATGCAGCAGGCGGCACGCGTCTCGGATTACACCGGCTTCCTCCTGGCCGGCGAGAACACGCCCGGCCAGCTCATCGAATTCGATGAGACGTCGAAGATGTTCACCACGCCGAAGGACAAGCGCACCGAAGATTACATCACGGGGAGGTTCGGGTGATCCGCAGGTCTATCGCGCTTGCCTGCGCCGCGCTCGCGTTCGGCGCAGCCGCGTGTTCGAGCCAGCCGCCGGCGCCAAGCGGCGGCCCCAACGGCGCGAGAGCCACGCTCGTCGGCGCCGGCTCGACCTTCGACTATCCATTATTCTCGCGAGCCTTCTACCAGTATTCGCAGCTGCATCCCGGCGTCACCGTCAACTACCAGTCGATCGGTTCGGGCGGCGGCATCCAGCAGTTCACGGCGAAGACCGTGGACTTCGGCGCGACCGACGTGCCGATGGGAAGCAAAGAACTTGCCGCGGTGGCCGGCGGCGCTGCTGCAATCGTCCAGATCCCGGTTACGCTCGGCGGCGTGGTCGTGTCATACAACGTGCCCGACGCGCCTGCGAATCTGCGCCTCGACCCGGCGGTGCTGTCGAACATTTTTCTCGGCAAGATCGCGAACTGGAACGACCCGGCGATCTCGGGCCTCAACCCCGGCGCGCACCTCAAGAGTTTGCCGATCGCGGTCGTGCACCGCGCCGACGGCAGCGGCACCACCTACATCTTCACGAGTTACCTCAGCGCGGTCAGCCCGCAGTGGAAGACGGTGGTGGGTGTCGGAAAGACCGTCGCATGGCCCGCAGCATCGTCGGTGGGCGCGAAAGGCAACGAAGGCGTCGCCGGGCAGATCCGCAATACGCCGGGCGCGATCGGCTACATCGAGCTCTCGTACGCGACGCAGAACAGCATGCCGGCGGCAGCGCTGCAAAACGCGTCCGGCGCCTTCGTCATCGCCTCGGAGAACTCGGTGAAAGCCGCGGCGGCCGCGAAGCCGTCGGTATCCGCGAAGGATTTCGCGATCGTGAACGAACCGGGCGCGTCGGCATATCCGATCGCTGGCTATTCGTGGGTGCTGCTGTATCGTCACTATCCCGATGCGGGCAAACAAGCCGCGCTCTACGACCTTTTCCGCTGGCTGCTGCGCGACGGACAGCAGTATGCGGCGTCGGTCTCGTACGTCCCGTTGCCGCCGAACGTCGCCGCAGCAGCGCAGCAGCAGTTGCGCTAAGACAAGGTCGCCGCTTTGGGGTGGTCCAAAGGACCATTCCGTGAAGACCGAAGTTCCACATGCGATGCAATTCGCGCCGCGTCGCGCGGGCGGCATGCGCTATTTCGAATCGGCGCTCGAAGTGGTGGGCAACACGCCCCTGGTGCGGTTGCATCGCGTCATGGACGGCGCGAAATGCCTCGCGCTGGCGAAGGTCGAGTATCTGAATCCCGGGGGATCGGTGAAGGACCGCCCATCGCTCACGATGATCCGCGACGCCGAGGAGCGCGGGCTGCTCAAGCCCGGCGGGACCATCGTCGAAGCGACCTCGGGCAACACGGGCACGGGCCTCGCGATGGTCGCGGCGATCAAAGGCTACCGCTGCATCCTGGTGATGCCCGACAAAGTGAGCGAGGAAAAATTCTGCTTGCTGCGAGCGTACGGCGCCGAGGTCGTGGTGACGCCGACCAAGGTGCCGGCGAGCAGTCCGGAATCCTACTACGGCGTCGCCGCGAAGCTGGCGGCGGACATCCCCGGCGCGTTCCAGCCGAATCAATTCGCGAACATGCTCAATCCGAAGGCGCACGAAGAAGCCACCGGGCCAGAGATTTGGGAACAGACCAATGGCCTGCTCACCCATTTCGTCAGCGGCATCGGCACGGGCGGCACGATCTCCGGCGTCTCGCACTACTTAAAGCAGCGCAATCCCGGCATCGTGGTCGTGGGGGCCGATCCGGAGGGCTCGATCTACTCGGGCGATACCGCGAAGTCGTACAAAGTCGAGGGCATCGGCGAAGATTTCTTGCCGGCCACCGTCGATCTGAAGGCGATCGACCGCATCGAGCGCGTTTCGGACAAAGAATCGTTTCTGATGGCGCGGCGCATCTGCCGCGAAGAAGGTCTGCTGGTCGGCGGATCGTCCGGCACCGCGGTCGTCGCGGCGCAGCGCGTGGCGCGCGAGCTGCCTGACAGCGCCGTGATGGTCGTGCTGCTGCCCGATAACGGCCGCGGCTATCTCAGCAAGATCTTCAACGACGAATGGATGCGCGCCAACGGATTCCTCGGCGAGCAGGGCCGGGCGGCGACCGTCGGCGAGGTGCTGCTGGCGAAGGGCGAGATCCCGAAGCTCATCACGCTATCCGCCGACGATTCCGTCAAACGCGCCATCGAGCTGATGCGCGAATATCAGATCTCGCAGCTGCCGGTGGTGGACGCCGGCGGCCGCATCGTCGGCAGCATGAACGAAGTCGCAGTCATGCAACTGGTCTACGACCAAGCCGACATCGTGCACGCGCACGTGAAGGACGTGATGGGTCGCCCGTTCTCGCTGCTCGAAGAGCGCGAGCCCGTTGAGAAGGCCTATAAGGAGCTGACGCTCGGGCATTCTGCCATCGTCGTGGCACTGCGGGGCAAGCCCATCGGCGTGCTCACCAAGATGGATCTCATCGCCTATCTGTCCGGGTCGTAGATCGACGTGGAATTTTCGACGCGCGCGATTCACGTCGGCCAAGCACCCGATCCGACGACCGGCTCGACGATCGTGCCGATCTATCAGACCTCGACCTACACGCAGGATGCGCCCGGCCAGCATAAGGGCTTTGACTATTCCCGGACGGTGAATCCGACGCGCGTGGCGCTCGAAGCGTGCCTGGCGTCGCTGGAAAACGCCAAGCACGGGCTGTGCTTCGCGAGCGGCATGGCGGCGACCGCAGCGGTCATGAACATCCTGTCAGCCGGTGATCATGTCGTCGTCACCGACGATCTCTACGGCGGCACGTACCGGTTCTTCGACAAAGTGCTCACCCGCTACGGCCTCAGTTTCAGCTACGTGGACGTCACCGACCCCGAGATCGTCGATGCGGCCATCCACGCGGCGACGCGCCTGGTGTGGTTGGAGACGCCGACGAATCCGCTGCTCAAGCTCGCCGACATCGAAGCGATCGCGCATGTGTGCCGGCGGCGCGGCGTGCTGCTGGCCGTCGATAACACGTTCGCGACGCCGTATCTGCAAAACCCGCTCGATCTCGGGGCCGACCTCGTCGTGCATTCGACGACGAAATATCTCGGCGGGCACTCCGATGCGGTCGGCGGTTTCGCCGCCACGAACAAGCGCGAGCTGCACGAGATCGTGAAGTTCCACCAGAACTCCGTGGGCGGCGTTCCGGGACCGATGGATTGCTTCTTGGTCTTGCGCGGCGTCAAGACGCTGGCGATACGCATGCGGGAGCACGAGCGCAACGCTCGCGCCGTGGCGGCGTTCCTCGACGATCATCCGGAAGTCGAACGGGTTTTCTATCCCGGCTTGCTCGACCATCCGCAGCACGAGCTGGCCAAGCGCCAGATGCGGGGATTCGGCGGCATGGTGTCGTTCGAGTTGGTCGGCGGGGCGGAGCGCGCGAAGCACTTCGCGACGAAGACCGAGGTCTTTTCGCTGGCGGAGAGCTTAGGCGGCGTCGAGTCGCTCATCTGCCATCCGGTCAGCATGACGCATGGCTCGATTCCCAAGGAGGTGCGCGAAGCGCACGGCGTCACGGATGGGTTGTTGCGGCTTTCCGTCGGAATTGAAGCGCAAGCGGACATCATCGACGACCTGCAGCAGGCGTTGCTCGCCACTCGCAAACCGACTCGGGTCTCCTGACATCCCTTGCCTCGGCGCACGCCGGCGCCCCCTCCGGCGCCCATGGTCTGAGCGCTCGGCACACTCGGCGCTAAGGAATAATCGCCTCGTCTCGCTCTTGTCGAGCGCACGCGTGCGCTCGACAAGACCTCGCTTGTCAGACCATGGTCGCCGTCGTCGACTTGTGGCGGTCGAGCTTGCTCGACCGGTCGACCAAGGTCGACCTCCACAATGATTGCTCGCCGACACGCGAGCGGGAGACTATCCCGAAGAGCCGAGGCTTTGCCGAGCGCGGGGCGCTGGCGCGCGATGAGGCGACGCGACGGAGTTGAAGGTCGACCAAGGTCGACCTCTACAATGTTGGTTCGGCGCCGAGCTTGCGGCTGATCTCGTTCGCCTCGCGAGCGACGTCGGACGCGAGCGACAGAAGCCGCGCGCGATCGATGTGGCGCGTGAAGCCCGCCACCCAGAGCACGCCCACCAGCTCGCGCGCCGTTCCGAAGATCGGCGCCGCAGCGGCGCGCACTCCGTCGACGAACTCGTCGAGATCGACCGCCGCGCCGCGCGCCACCGCGTCTTCGACCGAACGCCGGTAGGCGACCGGATCCACGATGGATTTCGGAGTGAACGCCGGCAGCGAATGTTCTTCGAGAAATGCTTCGCGCCGCCGCTGGTCCCAGCTCGCGAGGATTGCCTTGCCGACGGCGCCCGCCAACAGCGGGATCGACGAGCCGACGGGCGCGGAAATGGACATGGTCGGCCGTCCGTGGACGGTATCGAGGACGGTCACGTGGCCGTCTGCCGGCACTCCGAGGAAGCTCGTTTGCTCCGTCGAGACGGCAAGCCGTTCGAGACTGGCGCGCGCGAGGTCGCGCAAGTCGCGTTGTTGGGCAAGCCGGCCGACGAGCGCGTGGAGCCCGCGGCCAAGCCGGTAACGCTTTGCGCCGTTGGCCGGCTCGAGCATGCCGAGCGCTTCCAGCGTGGTGACGAGTCCATGCACGGTGCTCTTGCCCAAGGTCAAGCGGCGAGCGAGTTCGGATGTGCCCAGCGCATCGTCCGATTGACTGATCAGCTCAAGGATCTTGAAGGCTTTTGCGACGGCGGGAACGAGCGTAACTCGCCGGGTCTGTGACTCGGCATGCCGCGCCTCGTTCGATCGGCCGGGCTCGCCGTTCTCCGGCCTGAACATGCTACTTCTTTCGAAATGGCGGCGGCCGCTTCCCGGTCGCGCAGGCGGGATGGCGGCCCGGAGAAATGAATCCAGGCCCGCTACCGGGTCAACCACTTCCAGGGGGTTTTTGTGCAATTCGAGTCCGAGGCCCAGCGCGCGCTGGACACAGCGACGAGCCGCGGGGCCGAGTATGCCGACGTCCGCTTCGGCACCATTCGCGACGAGCACATCGAGGTCCGCAACGGCGTCGTCAGCAGCTTGTCGGACGCCGAAAGCGGCGGGTTCTCCATCCGCAGCTTCGCCGACGGCGCGTGGGGATTCGCCTCGAGCGCCATCGTCGCCGACGCGGAGGTCGATCGCATCGCCGCGCTTTCGGTCGAGATCGCCAAAGCGAGCGCCAAGGTCAAAGGCAATCAGCGCATCATGCTATTGCCGGCGGGTTCGTTCGTGCAGCGCTTCAGCACGCCGTTCGAGATCGATCCCGCCAGCGTGCCGCTTGGCGACCGCGTCAAGTATCTGATGGACGTCGAAGCCGAGGTGCGCGCCGCGAAGGGCGTGACCGTCGGGCGCGCATGGCTCGACGTCTGGCGCACGAAGAAGAATTTCGCCAGCACGGAGGGGAGCCGCATCGAACAAGACCTGCTGCAGTGCGGCAGCGCCGTGCATGCCCTCGCCGTGGGCGACGGCGATGCGCAGGATCGCGTCTTCCCGGGCACCTGCGGTCTCTACCAGACGGGCGGCTACGAGATCATCAACAAAGCGAACCTCCTGCCGAACGCGCGCCGCATCGGTGAGGAAGCGGTGGCGCTGCTCACGGCCGACCAGTGCCCGAGCGGCGCGATGGACGTGATCCTCTCGGGCGACCAAGTGTCGCTGCAGATCCACGAATCCATCGGGCATGCGCTCGAACTCGACCGCGTGATGGGTTGGGAAGCAAATTTCTCGGGAACATCGTTCGCGACGCTGGACAAGCTCAATCAATTCCGTTACGGCAGCGACATCGTCAGCGTCGTCTGCGACATGACGTGCCCGAAAGCGCTCGCCACGCATGCCTTCGACGACGAGGGCTCGCCGGCCAAATCGGTCGACCTCATCCGCAACGGTATTCTGGTCGGCTATATGGCGGGGCGCGACACCGCGTCGGTGGCGAACGTTCCCGTCGGCGGCTGCGTGCGCGCCGAGTACTGGGGCCGCCTGCCCATGATCCGCATCGGCAACGTCAATCTCGAACCCGGCGACACACCGGAAGAATTTTTGTACGACGGGATCAAGCGCGGCGTGTACATGCAGAGCAACCGCTCGTGGTCCATCGACGACAAGCGGCTCAACTTCCAATTCGGATGCCAGATCGGCTACGAAATCCTCAACGGCAAGAAAGGGCGGCTGCTGAAAAACCCCACCTATGCCGGCATGACGCCGCAATTCTGGCGCTCGTGCGACGCGATCGGCGACGCCGACGCCTGGGTCGCGTGGGGGACGCCGAACTGCGGCAAGGGCGAACCGCTGCAAACCGCTCGCTCGTGCCAAGGCGCGGCGCCCTCGCGCTTCCGCAACGTCGAGGTCGGGGTCGGCTATGCTGGGTGAGTTGACGACGGATCGGGCCGAGCACGACGCCATTTTGGATCAGGCGCTGGGCCGTTCCAAAGCGGATGAGACCGAAGCGCTGCTGTCGGTGAGCGACTCGGCGCTCACGCGGTTCACGCACAACTCGGTGCACGAGAACGTCTCCGAACTGAACCGCTCGCTCAACGTGCGGGCGGTCATCGGCAAGCGCATCGGCGTCGCGTCCACCGACCGATTGGATGCAGACGGCATCGCGGACGTTGTCGATCGCGCGGTGGAGATCGCGCGGCTGTCGCGCGAAGACGGAGATTTTCCAGGTTTGCCGACGTCCGAGGCGGCAGGCGCCACGACCGACTTGGCCGGGGCGTACGACGCCGCAACAGCTGCGCTCTCCGCCGATGCGCGCGCCGACGCGGTCGCGAGCATCACGCGCGTCATGATGAACAACGGTCTGCACGCCGCCGGCTACGTGGCCAGCCGCGCGGACGCGCTTTCGATCGCCAACAGCCACGGCGTCCGCCGCTATTTCACCTCCACCGACGCCGGCGTGAACATCAAGGCGATCGGCGACGACTCCAGCGGCTACGCCGAGGGTTTCTCGCGCCGGTTCGCCGACCTCGATTTCGATGCGCTCGCGCGGCGGGCCGCCAAGAAAGCCGTCGAGAGCGCCAACCCAAAAGGGCTCGAGCCGGGCAAGTACACGGTGGTCATGGAGCCGCCCGCGTTTCACGAATTCCTCGGCTATCTCTCCTGGATCGGATTCGGCGCACAGGCGTTCGAGGAAGGTTCGTCGTTCATGGCCGGGCACATCGGCGAGAAAATCATGGGCGCCAACGTGACGATTCGCGATGATTTCACCCACCCGCTCGGCGATGGAATCCCGTTCGACTTTGAAGGTGTGGCGCGCCAGCCCGTGACGCTCATCCAAGACGGATTCGCGGCCGATGTCGTGTTCGATTCCTACTACGCAGCCAAGCTCAAGCACGAGAACACCGGCCATGCGCTGCCGGCGCCGAACTCTGAAGGGCCGATGCCGCTCAACATCGTGGTCGATCCGGGAACGAAAAGCGTCGACGAGCTGATTTCGAGCGTCGATCGCGGCGTGCTCGTTTCGCGAACTTGGTACATCCGGCTCGTCGATCAAAAGAAGACCCTGATCACCGGGATGACCCGGGACGGCCTGTTCCTCATCGAACGAGGCAAGGTCATCCGTGGGCTGAAGAACATGCGCTTCAACGAGTCCATCGTCGGCGCGCTCGGCCGCTGCGAACTGGCCCGGGAACTCGCCCGCTCGAACGGTCACGTGCTGCCGGCCGTCAAGATCGAAGACTTCCACTTCACCAGCGGCACGGAGTTCTGACAGGGCGGTCGCCCCACGAGGTGGTAGAGGTCGGCCTTGGCCGACCTCTTTGCATTGTAGAGGTCGACCTTGGTCGACCTATTTGCGCGGAACCACGCCGGCGTTGAGGTGAGTATGCGACGCGTCATCGGATTGCTCGCGTTTGGAGCGGCTGCTTTCTGGGCCGCAGCGTGCACGGGAGGGGGCAGCATGGGGCCCCCGGGCGGAGGCGGCGGATCAACGCCGTCACCGATGCCGTCGGTGAGTCCCTCGCCGGCGTTCCATCCTGCCGGCATCGGCGACACGTTCGATTTCACGGGCACCGAAACGCAAACCGTCGTGCGGTTCGTGCCCACGCCGACGCCGCCGGCGCAGACGACGAATCTTACGATCACGCAAGATACGACGGTGCAGGCGGCGGGTTGTACCGGCGCGGCCGATTTCCACACGATCGAAACGGACGCCGCGACGAATCAGACGATCACGACGACATCGGACAACTGTTTCCAGATCCCGTCGAACGGCACGGGCAGCGTCGTCGAAACCGGATTCAGCTCGACGGATTCCAACGGCGTGAACATCATGGTGGCGCTCGGATCCGGCAACGGCATCATCGACATGATCCCGGAATCAGCGGGTCAGAATTGGACCAACAACGCAGCAGAGACGTTTAACGAGACAAATCCGGACGGATCGACGACCTCTCGAACGGTCAATGCCGACGGCAGCTATACGGAATCCGACACCGGCGTCGCCGGCACGACGACCGTCACCGAAAACGCGGGCCTCACCGGAGGCAACGAGAACGCTCCGACCGGCGGAAGCGTGTTCGGCTGCGAAGCGTCGACCACGTTTGCCGTATCGGCGCCGAGCGGAGGCAACATTCCGGTGACGATCAGCCCCGTCGGCTGCCCGAATCCCACGCCGACGCCCATCGCATTCACCGTCACGGACTGGTACACGCTCAACACGCTCGCCAACGACATGATCAAAGACACCGGCCCGCAGCCCATTCCCGCGGGCTGCGCGAACGCATCCTTCGGCTCGACCGGCAACGAGCTAGCGGAATTGAAGCAACGGCTTGACACGGTGCTCGGCTTCACGGACACGGAAAATATCCGGACCTGGGTCGTCTTCGGATTCGGTCCCGTGTGCGTTCAACTGCAAGACACCTTCACGCTCTACTACGACTTCACGGGCCAGCAGCAGAACGGCATCTACAGCTCGACTCCCCAGCAGACCACGACTGCGACCGAAACGCTCGGACTTCAGTCCGAAACCCTGCATGCGGTCGCTCGACAACCGCTTTCGACGAGCCGCGCAAGCGAGCACGCGTTCGCAGCGCGCGTCGCGCTGGCCGAGGCATCGATCGACCGGCTTCGCTCGCAGCTTCGCATGAAGCAGGTTCGACGACTTACCGAATGGCTTTCCAAGAAGAGGATTCATCCATGAAGGCAGCGTTGTGCGTGATCTGTCTCATCGCCGCGGCGTGGACGAACGCGAGCCCGGCGCAAGCCGGAGTGGGCCCAAACCCGATCGACGGCGGCGGCAAGATCTCGATCGGCCCGATCACCCGGCCGGTCGGGGTGAGCGGCGGCTACACGACGATCGTTCCCTACAACGCGTCGGCCGTCGTCGGGGCGAGGTATCTTGGTCCGGCCAACGTCGGCACGATCGGCGTGAACCTGTTCGTCAACATGCGCAACGAGCCAGGACTTCTCGCGTACGCGCAGCTGGCGAGCAATCCGTTTTCTCCGTACTATCGCAGGTTCTTGACGCCGGCACAGCTTGCAGACGACTTCGGCGCGACGCCTCAGGACTATGCGCGGACGATCGCCTACTTCCAATCGTACGGGTTGGCGGTTCGCGGCTGGACGCAGCGTCAAATGATTTGGATCACCGGGCCGCAGGCCGCGATGGAGCGCGCGTTCGGCACGCGCTTCGGGATGTTCTCGAAGGCGGGGCAGGTCTTCTACGCGCCGCTCGCTCAGCCGCGCGTCGCGATTCCGCTGCCGATCGCGTCCGTTCAGGCGTTGGATTCATTCCAGCGCATGCACAATCATTTCATTCCCGGAGGACGGCCGTATCCGGCTTCGGTCATCGGCTCCGGGTTCTTGATCGGTGTTTCTCCGTTCCAGCTTGCGTCGGCCTTCGACTACACCGGCGCGTACCACATCAACGCAAATTGCTGCAAAGGCGATACGATCAACATCGGCATCCTCGGCACCGGACCGATCATCGCCGCCGACGTGCCGAACTTCAAGAACGCGTTCCATGTCGGCGGCACGAGCACCGTGACGCAAGTCAACGTCTCCTGCTGCAGCGACACGACGCCGCCGCCGACGACCGGGTTCGGGTGTTCCGGCGGGTTGCCCGGCTGCAATCACGAGGACATCGAAGCCCAGTTGGATACCGAACAGACGGCGTCGCTCGCGCCGAATGCCAACATTGTCTTCTATCTGGCGTACAGCGCCACGAAGTGCGGCGGCCCGTGCATCGGCATCGCGCTCTATGAAGACGAGCTCTCGCAGGCCGCGAGCGACAACCTCGTCGACATCATGAGCCTGAGCATCGGCGAAGGCGAAGTGGACGCACTGTTAGGAGGCGTGCTGAATTCGAATGGTTCCGGGCCCGATCCCACCCTCTTCGCGTCGCTCGCCGCCGAAGGCATCGCGACCTTCATCTCCTCCGGCGACGCCGGAGCCGAGGAATGTTTCGGAGACGGGACCGCGGAGGCCGACAAGCCGTGCGTCTCGTGGCCCGCAGACGACGTCAACGTGGTCTCGGTCGGGGGTACCACGACTCCCATCGATTCGAACGGCCGGCTCGACGGGCTCGTGACCGCCTGGGGAGTTCAGACCGGCCAGGGCTTCCCCGGCGCCGGGTTCGGTGAGGGTGGAGGCGGCGTGTCGTTCCTCGCGACTCCGCGGCCCGCATGGCAAGCTCCCCTGGGCAAAGTGTGTTCGAACAACGGCGTCTGCGACAGCACCCACCGACTCCAGCCGACGCTATCGCTCAATGCGGACGAGCACACCGGCACCACGGTCCTGTACGATTCCGGCTTTAACGGAGGCCCGTTCGTCCTCGAGTCCGGAGGCACGAGCGAATCCGCTCCGGACATGGCTGCGATGTGGGCGCTCGTGCTCGAGGCGTGCAAGCAGCAGTCGGGCTGCGGCGGAGGATTCTCGGGCCACACGTTCCGGCTCGGCAACCCGGCGCCGCTGCTCTACGGGCTATCTCCTGCCCAAATGCAAGCGACGTTTCTTGACGTGACCTATGGGAACAACGCGCTCTGCAACTCCTCGGTCGCGAGTCCGCCTTGCACGATGTTCGACGACGGGTATTCGGCCGGGACCGGCTACGATCTCGCGACCGGATTGGGCGCGCCGTTCGCGCGCAATTTGATCAGGGCCGTTACGGGCTTGTAGTCGGCGTCGGGGTCGGCATCACGCGGCGCGGCTCGTTCGGCATGAGCGGGATGAGCCGGCCCTGCATGGTCTTGATGCCGAGCGCGTTCGCGACGGCTTCTGCATCGCTTGCGAGCGAACCGCCGCAGCTGACGTCGCCGGAACGCTCGCCGTGCCACCACACGTAGATCGAAACTCCGAACGAGACGCTCTTCATGCACATCTGCCGGTGCAGCTTCGAGAGCGGCATCGCCGCGCGCACGTCGCTCCAAAAATTCTTCGCGACGGCGGCCGGGAGCTGGCCGCTCTTGACCGCGCCGCCCGGCTGCACGTAGTTCGCCGAGCCGTCCTGACCGACGGATATGCGATATCCGAGCGTGTTCGTCGAACCCGTGTTCAAGATCACGGCGCCGCCTTTCGGCACGGGAACGTAGGGCACCGGCGACGCCGCGGCGGCGGCGATCGGAGCGGCAACCACGAGCGCCGCGAAAAACATTCTCGCTATCACGCACACGTAACGCTCCCGGAGCCCGTGCGGTTCCTCCGGCGTTCCGCGCAGCGGGGAGGGCGCCCCTGAAGACTTGGTTAAACCCATTTGTCCCGTGCCGAAGTGGCGAAACTGGCAGACGCGCAAGTTTCAGGTACTTGTGTCCGCAAGGATGTGCAGGTTCGAGTCCTGTCTTCGGCACCACTGCTTTTCGAGTCACGTCCGTAGGAGACTTCATGGCTACAACGCTTGATCGATCGGCCGTCACCGCCTCTGAAAACGTCTGGAAGATCGCACAGCACCAACTTGACGACGTCGCGGCGCTCATCAAGCTCAGCCCCGTCATCCATGCGTACCTGCGCGAACCGAAGCGCGTCCTCACCGTGTCCGTGCCGGTGGCCATGGACAGCGGTTCTCTGAAAGTGTTCGAAGGCTATCGGGTGCAGCACAACATGTCGCGCGGACCGGGCAAGGGCGGCATTCGCTTCCATCCCGACGTCACGCTCGACGAGGTCAAAGCGCTCGCCATGTGGATGACCTGGAAATGCGCGCTCGTCAACATCCCGTTCGGCGGCGCGAAAGGCGGCGTGATCTGCGATCCCAAGCACATGTCGATGCGCGAGCTCGAGAACCTGACGCGCCGCTTCACGAGCGAGATCTCCATCATCATCGGACCGGAAAAAGATATCCCCGCGCCCGATGTGTATACGACGCCGCAGATCATGGCCTGGATCATGGACACCTACTCGATGCAGAAGGGCTATTCGATCCCCGGCGTGGTGACGGGCAAGCCGCTCTCGATCGGCGGGTCGCTCGGCCGCGACAAGGCGACGGCGCGCGGTTGCCTGTACGTGACGAATGAAGCGATGCGCGAACTGGGCATGGAGATCAAAGGCGCGCGGGTGGCGATCCAAGGTTTCGGCAACGCCGGCATGAACGCGGCCGAGCTCATGGCCGCCGACGGCTATTCGGTGGTGGCGGCGTCCGACAGCCGAGGCGGCGTCGCCAACCCGAAGGGACTCGACATCGCCAAGCTCATCTTGCACAAGGACTCCACCGGCAGCGTGGTCGGGTTCGGCGGCGGCGAGAGGATCGACAACAAGGCCGTGCTCGAATACGACTGCGACGTGCTCATCCCGGCGGCGCTCGAGAAGGTCATCACGCCGGAAAACGCGCCGCGCATCAAAGCGAAGATCGTCGCCGAAGCCGCCAACGGTCCGACCACGCCCGACGCCGACGAGGTGCTCTACGATCGCGGCATCATGGTGCTGCCGGATATCTTGGCCAACGCCGGCGGCGTCAGCGTGTCCTACTTCGAGTGGGTTCAGGATCTGCAAGAGAACTTCTGGGAAGAGGACGAGATCAACGAGCGGCTGCGGCGCAAGATGGTGCGGGCGTTCCGCGAGACGCTCACCCACGCGAAGAAGTACGGCGTGAGCATGCGGCGGGGAGCGTATGCCGTCGCGGTCGGCCGCGTGGCCGAGGCGACGCAAGTCCGCGGCGTGTATCCCTAAGATTGTAGAGGTCGACCTTGGTCGACCAACTCCTCCGGCGCCCATGGTCTGAGCGCTCGGCACACTCGGCTCTAAGGAATAATCGCCTCGCCTCGCTCTTGTCGAGCGCACGCTTGCGCTCGACAAGACCTCGCGTGTCAGACCATGGTCGCCGTCGTCGAGCTCACCAGCCATCTTGTGGCGGTCGAGCTTGCTCGACCGGTCGACCAAGGTCGACCTCCACAATGGTTGCTCGCCGATAGCGCGAGCCAGGCCCCGCAGCGAGGCCTTTGGCGCGGCGAGAGCCGCGGCAACGAGCCGAGGCCGGAGATTATCCCGAAGAGCCGAGGCTTTGCCGAGCGCGGGGCGCTGGCGAGCGCTGAGGCCGCGAATAAAAGGTCGACCAAGGTCGACCTCCACAAGAACCGAGGGACGTAGCTACTGCGTGAGCAGCGCCTGCAGCGTGCTTTCGTAAATCCGGTAGTCGTACTCCGAGAAGAGCACGACGATGACGCGCTCGAGACCGGGCACGGCCTGCACGTAATCGAAAATCGTGCGCAGCGCGATGTCCGCCCCATCCTCGATGGGATATCCATACGCGCCGGTGCCCAACGACGGAAACGCGATCGATCGGGCCTGCGACTCGGTCGCCAACTGCAAGCTCGCCTCGTACGCGCTCCTCAACAATTCGGCGTCGTGCGGATGGCCCGTGTAGCGCGGCGCGACAGCGTGCACGATGTGCGCCGCAGGGAGCCGGCCGGCGCGGGTCATCACCGCGCTACCCGTCGGACAATGACCGACTCGGCGGCACTCTTCCAAGATGGACGGACCGCCGACGCGGTGGATGGCGCCATCGACGCCGCCACCGCCGGAAAGCGATTCGTTGGCCGCGTTGACGATGACGTCCGCAGTGGTCTTCGTGATGTCGCCGCGCGTGATCTCGACGACCGTGTTGCCGATGGTGACTTGCGCCATGCGGTTCCCCCACGTGGAAGATAATGCGGGCGGCATCGTTTGGCCTGCAATCGCGGGGGCCGGCCGGCCGGCACGTCGCCGAGTCGTGCGAGGTTTTTCACAGCGCCAAGGCCAACAGGCGCGGACCATGAGCTTCGCCGCTGATGTGCGCGCCGGGTTAACGACGCGCCCGAAGATGCTTCTCGCGAAGTATTTCTATGACGAGCTGGGGTCGGCGCTCTTCGAAGCGATCACCAAGCTGCCCGAATACTACCTCACCCGCGCCGAATCCGAAATCCTCGCGAGACACGCGGACGAGATGGTGGACGCCATCGGCGTGCCCATCGAACTGATCGAACTCGGGAGCGGCAGCGCGGTCAAGACGCGCTATCTCATCGACGCCGCGTTCCGGCGCCAGCCCGCGTTGCGCTACCGGCCGATCGACATCTCACCGTCGGCGCTCGAGGGCGCAGCGGCGGCGCTGCGCAAGGCCTACCCGAAGATCGTGGTCGATGCGCACGCAACGGATTATCTCCACGGATTGCAGCAGTTGCAGCGAGGCAATGGCCATCGAGCGCTCGTGCTCTTCCTTGGCTCCAACGTGGGCAATTTCGATCCCGTCGAAGCCGACGCCACGCTGCGGGCCGTGAGTGGCGCGCTTCGTCCCGGAGACGGATTCCTCTTGGGTGCCGATCTTCGGAAAGATCCTCGCGTCCTTGAAGCGGCGTACGACGATCCGATCGGCGTGACGGCGGCGTTCAACAAGAACATCCTGCTGCGCATCAACCGAGAACTCGGCGGTCATTTCGACGTCGCCGCATTCGATCATCGCGCGGTCTATAATGAGGAGGCGGGCCGCGTGGAGATGCATCTCGTCAGCAGCCGCCCGCAGCGCGTGCGCATCGACGGGCTCGATCTCGAGATCGCGTTCGATCAAGGCGAATCCATCCACACCGAATCATCGTACAAGTACGATGCGGCGCAGATCGAGACGCTCGCGCGCGCGACCGGCTTCGAAGTGAAACGGCGCTGGCTCGATTCGAACGGGGCGTTCAGTTCGAATCTCTTGGTGGCCCGAACGTAAAAAAACATCCGCGGCCGGGCGGCCGCGGATGGCGTGTCTCGCGATCGTATTCGTCGTCACAAGCCCGTGTGGCTTGTCAAGATCAGCAAGAGGATCAGCACGATCACGACCACGGTGATGTCATCAGCCATCTGATCTGACTCCCTTGTCGTGCATGCGTCCCTAGAGCTTCAAGTGGCCGGTGACCACCAGAAAGATCAAGACGAGCAGCAGAATCACGACATCCATGAACGATCACTCCTTTGCACCCCAGTGGCTTTTCGGTCTTGCTATTCTACCCGCTTGCCTGGCGCGCCAAACCGCTGCACGGGCAGACGCTAGGTCAATCTAGAACCGATTTGGAATCTCATTCGAACGGGGCTGGCTCCGATTCGGAGGCTCTTGTCATGCGCCGTCTTTTTGGAACGATAAGCTTCCTCGCGGCGTGCTGCGTCATTTCGTCGTGTCAAAGCGCGGGCGGCCCACCGATGGGCGCGTTTCCGTCACCGAATCCCATGGTGTCGCCTTCACCCGGCGGATCGCCCATCGACGCGGTCGTCGAGCAGAATTATCCGGGCGGCTGGGGCGTCGAGCTCGCCATGTATAGAAACGGCGTGCTGCTCTACCAGCACGGCTACGGTCTGCGCGATCGCGGCCTGCCGGATGTCTTTGGCGGCTACGATTTCTGGGGCATCGAACAACCCGACAAGCTTTTCAATCTGACGCGTGGCGCGTTTGCGCCGGATGCGAACACCGACTTCGATCTGGCATCGGTCAGCAAGGAATTCACCGCAGGCGCAGTCTTACTGTTGCAGCAAGACGGAAAACTTTCCGTGAACGATCCGCTTTCCAAGTACTTCCCATCGCTGCCCAGCGCGAGCGCGATCACGCTGCTCGATCTCTTGCAGCACCGGAGCGGCTTCGTCGATTACAACACGTTCGGTCAGTACCCGGATTTCGGCCCCGCCTACAGCCAGTTCATGGCGAGCGGCCAGACCAACTATCAGCCGATCGTCGACCGCCTGGCGACGTTTCCGCTGGATTTTACTCCGGGGACGCAATTCGAATACAGCAACACGAACTATCTGCTGCTCGGCATGATCGTGGCGAAGGTAAGCGGCGAACCGCTGGGCGCGTTCGAGCAGCAGCGCATCTTCGGACCGCTTGGAATGACGCGCACCGCCCAGGGCTATCCGCCGCCGCCGGTCACCGATCTCGCGCTAGGATATGAAGACATCGGCGCTGGCCCGGTCCGCTGGTGGCAGGCGAATCTCGCCTGGCTCGCCGGTCCCGGCGGCATGACGTCGACGGTCGGCGACATCGAAAAGTGGGATGAGGCCGTTCGCCAACCCGGCATCTTCACGCAGGCATCACTGACCCAGATGTTCACGCCAGGCCCGTTTCCGCAATCGGTCGGAACCTACGCGGACGGATGGTTCATTGCAACGCTCGACGGTCATGCCTACGTCTGGCATGATGGGGCGCTCGGTGGTTTCCAGACGATGAACGCGACCTTTCCCAACGACGGAATCGACATCATTATTTTGACGAACGACGGCACCGGCCTCGATCCCTATTACATCGTTCCGCAGCTCTTTCCGATCGCGCTCACCATGCACTGACGCGAGAAGACCCCGCAGTACGGGACGCCCGACGCCGGCGCGACGGGTGCCTGCTATGTTCCGATATAGAGTAGGAGGCACGCGTTCATCGGATGCCTCGCCGGAGGAACAGAGCATGAGTCAGTGGTTGAAGCGGATGGGCTTCGCGGTGGCGGTGGCGGGGCTAGTGATCGGTTCGGCTGGGCCGGCCTTGGCGATGAGCGCGACGGTTGCGGCGAATCCGACGTCGTATAACGGCGCATGCCCGGCCACGATCGCGTTCACCGGCACGATCTTCGGCCCGGCCAGCGCGCCCACGACGTACTATTTCGGCTATTTCGATCCCGGCCAAAGCAAGACCATCAAAGTTCCCGGCACGAGCACCATCGGGCCGTCGGGCTTCGTTTCGGTCACGGCGAGCGGATCGATGACCGGCACGGGCACGGGTAACGTCACGCTGTTCGTGACGGCGCCGGGAGGCGGCACGACCTCCAACACCGTGCAGATTGCGGTGAACTGCACGGGGACGACGTCGCCGCCGCCCAGCGCATGCAAGTACTGTCAGCTGACTCAGCCGAGCACCGTGCTGCGCCTCTCGACGATCGTGCTGCATCCGACAATTTGGAAAGAGCGGACGTACGAATACAAGTGGGTCGGCGTCGACCTGACGCTGCCGGAGAGCGGACTCTGCGTGGCGTGCGATCCGGGACCCACGGTCGGCTGGTATCACCACAAGACCGGCGACTCATTTTGGCTCTACCATCAGAACGACTTTATTCGCTCGTTCCTGGCGTTTGACCAAAACCAGATCAAGGGCTTGCACGTCTCGAAGGCTACACTCACCTTGAAGGAAACCGGCGGCTGGCACGTCTGCTTCGGAGCGCTGGGCCACGCGACGACGTGGGGATGGACATTCGATGCGCCGGGCACGATCTTCAACGCCCCCTATCCCGTGGACGGCGATTTTTCGATGTCAGTAACCCAGATGATCGGCGGCACCGGCGCGTCTTTCGACGTCACGCCGATCGTTCAAGCTTGGGCGAACGGGTCGCTGAACGACCTCGGCTTCGTCATGCGCGGCACGACGGAGAATAACGGCTCGGACGGCAACGATTCTTGCAAAGTCACCTACTCGCCCGACGCGGTGCTGACCATCAATCAATGAGGGGTTGAGAGCGCCGAGGGGCGGATTCGGAAGGAGTCGAACTCGGCGGCTCCGTCGCGTGCGGTCGGCATTCGCGGACCGAGCGAGAGGAGAAGTTGACATGCGCCGTTCGACGGGAATTCTCGCTGCGATTGCCTTGGCGACGCTGCCGGCGTCCGCGCTTGCGGCGTCCCCTCCGAGCCGCGCCGCCGCCGTTGAAGACCTCGCGCACCGCTACTACGCGTTCACCTGGAACGCGAGCCCGGTCTCAACGACCGACAACGGCCTGCACACCGCGGACGACCGGCTGACCGATTTCTCGCCCGCTGCCGATCGAGCGTACGCAGCGGGCCTGCGCGGTTTCCGCGACGAGCTCGCGGCGTTGGCACCCGGCGGCACGAGCGTGCACGACCAAGTGAACTATCTGCTGCTGCGCGCGGACATCGAGGGCGACTACTGGCAGCGCACGTACCTACGTCCGGACCAGCGCAACCCCGCCATCTACGAAGAGGAGTGCACGAACGGCATCTTCTCCCTGTTGAAAAAACCATTCGCGTCGAATGCGGTGCGCGCGCGCGACGCCGCGGCGCGCATGCGGCAATGCGGCCGCGTGCTCGCGCAGGGCGAGCAGAACCTGACGCAGCCGGTGCGTGAATTCGGCGTCGTCGCATCGCAAGAGCTCGCCGGTGCCGATCCGCTTTTCACGCAAAGCTTGGAAGCGCTGACCCCGGGCTTGACCGCAACACAAACGAGCGACCTTCACGCTGCGCGCGATCAAGCGCTTACCGCGCTCCATGCGTATAAGCGCTGGATCGACGCGCACCTCGCCGGCTGGCACGGCGGCGGCTTCGAGGTCGGCAAGCAGCACTACGACTGGATGCTGCAGCGCGTGCTGTTGCTGCCGTGGGATTCGGACCAGCTGGCGCAGATGGCACGCTTCGAACTCGCGCGCGACCGCGCGCTGGCTTCGTGGGAGCGCGATCGCGACGCATACGCAAGCGGTCCCGTGCATCATCAACCGGCGTTCACGAATAAGACGGCGTTCCTCCACTACTATGAAAGCCAAACCGCGAAGGTCATGGCGTTCGTGAAGAGCCACCATCTGGTGACGATTCCATCGTACATCGGCGCGTTTCGCATCGTCGAGCTGCCGACGGCGCTCGCGCCGATCAACCCGGGCGGGTTCATGAACCCGCCGGGAACGTTCGACCGCGATCAAACCGGCTTCTACTTCGTGCCCAACTACGACCCGAGCAATACGAGTTTCTTCGCGGCCCAAGCGCGCCAAGCCGTGCTTCCGGTGCTGGCGCACGAAGGCATTCCCGGCCACTTCCTGCAGTTCTCGATCGCGTACAAGAATCCGGATTTCATCCGCAAGGTGCATTCCGATAGCGTCTTCTCCGAGGGCTGGGCGTTCTACGGCGAGGAGATGCTCATGCGCGCCGGCTTGTACGACGACGATCCGGCGGCGCGTGCCGCGGTGATCCATCTCATGCGCCACCGAGCCACCCGCGTGCTCGTCGACATCGGGCTTGCGACCGGCGAGATGACGCTGCCGCAGGCGATCGCGTTCTTCCAGCACAACGCCGGCATCGACGAGGCCACCGCCTACGGCGAAGGCACGCGCTTTGCGATGGGGCCCGGTCAGGCCATCGACTATCTCACCGGCAAGTCGCAGATCCAGATGCTGCTGGCTCAGGCGCAAGACCGAGAGGGAGCGGCTTTCAGCCTAGGCGGATTCCACGACAAGCTGCTGTCGTTCGGCACCGTGCCGTATTCCACCATCGCGTGGGAGTGGTTCGGGGATGCCAGCTGGATCGACACGGTCAGAGATCCGATCCAGCCGATTGCCATGCCGTAGTCGCGCGAATCCTGAAACCTCCCCCCGAGCACGCGGTATCGTGCGTGCAGGAGGGACTTTTGCATGCGCACGCTTCTCGCGATCGCTCTCGTGTTCGCTTCGGCGTCGGCCGGCTTCGCTCAAACGCTCACGGCGCCCGTGCATCACCTCGCGGCCGCGCCGACGGCTCCGCACATCAAGATCGACGCCTGGCGCGGCAACCTGTCCGGCGACATCCGCGTGGTCGCGTGGGATCGCGCCGCCATTCAGATCGACGTCACGACGGACCCTGCGGACGCCCAGTACGTCACGGTCGACCTGAACCAAGACGGCAACACGATCACGATCGACGCGCATTCGACGCTACCGCGCCGCTTCTTCGGGCTCGTCGACGCCGCGTCGGTGCGCGCGCTCGTCGACCTGCACGTTCCGCGCAACGCCTTGCTCGAGTGCAAGACCGTCAACGGCGATGTCGGCGTGCGCGACGTGACGGGCGCGATCGGCGCGACGCCCGTGAACGGCAACATCGCGATCGGCGGCTCGGCTGCAGTGCTCGACGTCGGAACCGTCAACGGAAAGGTGGACGCCGCCGTGGCGCCGGGGCACTGGGTCCCTCAAATCGAGATCCACACCGTCAACGGAGACGTCACGCTGACGTTTCCGCGTGGGTTCTCGACGCACGTGTCCGTCGCGACCGTGAACGGCGATGTGCGCGACTCGTCCCCAAAAGCCAGTGGTCCTGGCAGCGCATCGATCAAGACGGTCAACGGCACTATCGTCGTGCAGACGGCTCGGAACTTTTAGCGCCGCGCGGCGCTCACATCGCGTTCTTGCCGCGCCAAGCCTGCGGGGAAAGCAACGGCGTGCGCGAACCCGCTTTTGTCCAGCAGAGGTCAATCGCTCATGGGAGGTTCTCACGCATGAATGGTTCCTTCCCTCGCATGTTCGTTGGAATGCTCGCGGCTGGGGCGCTCGTGACCGCGTTGGGTTGCGGCGGCGGCCAGAAGACCGAGTCGGGGCCGGCGGCCGCGCCGACACAGACCACCGAGGCGCAAGCCGAGCAGAACGCGCTGCCGCTCTCGCGAGCGGCGCCGGTTCCCAGCACGCTGCACTGCACCGGTGAGATCGTCTGGGTCAACCTGAACCGGAAGACGTATCACGAATCCGGCGATCCGTATTACGGCACGACGAAGCACGGCGAATACATGTGCAAGGCCGCAGCGGATGCAGCCGGCTATCATCTCGCCGGGACCGCGCATATGACGCACCATCGCGGAGCCGCCGGCATGCCGTCGAGCCAGACGCAAACCCCGGTGCCGTACCCGACCTAGATCAGGAGGACATCGTGGAGCAATTCCTCATCCACTTCGCGCACGTCGCGGCGTGGCTGTTCCTCATCATCTTCGTCCTCGCGATCATCGGGTTGATCGCGATCATCCGCTGGATCGTCGGGATGTTCGTGGCGGGCGGCCGCGCGGTCGAATCCGGCGTGCACGACGTCGAACGCTCGGTGACGCGCAGGTGACCGAAGCGGCGTCAGTTCAGGCGCGAGCGCCGGACGCGCGCGCTTGGTAGCAGCGCTCGAATGCGCGCAAGCTGAGATCGACCGAGACGGCAAGCACGGCGGACACGATCGCGCCGGCCAGCGCCTTGTCGGGATAGTCGCGCTCGATGCCGTCCAGCACGAGGGTGCCCAGGCCGCCGGCGTTGATCCACGCGGCGACGTTCGCGATGCCGATGATCGATACGACCGCGATGCGCACGCCGCCGATCGCGACCGGCATCGCGAGCGGCGTTTCGACTCGCCACAGCAATTGCCACGCGTTCATCCCCATGCCGCGCGCGGCGTCGATCGCCGCGCGGTCGACGCCTAAGATCCCGGTCGTGATGTTGCGGACGAGGATCATCTGGGCATACGCGGCAAGCGCCGTCACCGCGGTGGCGAATCCGAGCCCTTCGAACGGCACGAGCAGCGCGAGCAACGCGAGGCTCGGGATGGTATAGATGACGCCCAGCACGCCGAAGATCGGGCCGCGCGCCCGCGCCCATTTCGCGGCCACGATGCCGAGCGGCACGGCGATGGCCAGGGCTAGGCCTAGCGACACGAGCGTCAAGGCGGCGTGCTGACCCAGCGCCTGCGCGACGACCGCCGGGTGCGAAAAGAGATAGCGCACGAAGGATCAGGCCGCCGGACGCGCGGCGCGGCGGATGTCCGCGAGCGAGAGCCGGCCGACGGCGGCGCCGTCACCGGCGCGCACCACCAGCGATTCCGCGGTGCCCGAGAGCAGCAGCGACAGCGCTTCGCGCATAGTTTGCTCGCCCCCGATGGACGGCGCCTGCGCATCGATGACACCGTCCGCGGCCGACATCGCGGCCGCCACCTTCATCACGCCGAAGCGCCGCACGACGTCGCCGGTGTCGAGCAAGTCGGACACGAAGCGCGTGCTCGGATGCGTCATCACGTCCAGCGGCGCCGCGTCCTGCTCGACTTTCCCGTCGCGCATCACGACGATGCGATCGGCGAGCCGCAGCGCCTCATCCACGTCGTGGGTAACGAACAGGATCGTCTTGCGCAATCGGGCGTGCAGCGCCGCCATCTCGTCCTGCAGGTGCGTCCGCTCGATCGCGTCGATCGCGCCGAACGGCTCGTCCATCAACAGGATCTTCGGATCTGCGGCGAGCGCGCGCGCCAAGCCGACGCGCTGCTGCTGGCCGCCGGACAATTGCGCCGGATAGCGCTGCCGGTACTGCGACGGTTCCAGATGCACGAGCGCAAGCAGTTCGTCGATGCGCGCCGCGATGTCGCGCTTGGGCCAGCGCAGCAGCTCCGGCACGACCGACACGTTCTCGGCCACCGTCATGTGCCCAAACAGCCCGACCTGCTGGATCACGTAGCCGATACGCCGGCGCAGCAGCACCGGATCGGCCGCTAACGCATCCTCGCCGTCGATGAAGATCCGACCCGAGGTCGGTTCGAGCAGCCGATTGACGCTTTTGAGCAACGTCGTCTTGCCGCAGCCCGACGGCCCGAGCAGCACGACAAAGGCGCCTTCCGGCACGTCGAGTGCCACGCCGTCCACCGCGCGCACGCCGCCAGCGTATTCCTTGACGATTGCTTCGAGCCGGATCGCGCTGCGGTCGTCGGGCATCCGTCTAGCCGGATCCGAGGAGCCCGGCGCGCGTCAGGAAATCGCGCGCGACGTCGGCGGGGTCTTCTTTGTTCCCGTCGACGCGCCAGTTCAGATGCCGCATGACGGCATCCGTCAGCAGCGGGGCCACCGAGTTCAATGCGGCAGCCGTCTTCGGGAACTTCGCAAGCGCGTCGTCGCGCACCACCGGCGCCACGGCATACGGCGGGAAGAAATGCTTGTCGTCGTCGAGCACGACTAGATGCTCGGCATCGATCTGTCCATCCGTGCCGAACGCGATGACCACGTCGACGTCGCCGTCGGTCAGCGCCTTGTATTTCAGCCCGATATCCACGTAGACGATCTTCGCGAATCGGAACCCGCCGTACGCTTTCTGCAGGCCTGGCAGGCCGTCGGGTCGCGCGGTGAATTCGGGGACCGCGCCGAGGCGCAGGCGCGGCGCTTCGCGCGCGCAATCCGAGAGGCTGCGCAATCCGTAGAAACGAGATACGGACTGCGTCGTCGCGAGCGCTTGCGTGTCGTTCATTGGTGCCGGATCGAGCCAGGTCAGCCGGTACTGGTTCTGATAGGCGGTCTTCACGGCGTCGTACACCGCCCTGCGATCGTGCAGCGGCGGACGGTGCAGCTGGACGAGCAGCGCGGTCCCGGTGTATTCGGGATACAGATCGATGTCGCCGCGCAGCAGCGCCCCCATCGCGACTTGAATGCTGCCGAGGTTGAGCTTGCGTTCCACGTGGTAGCCGGCGTGCTCGAGCAGCTGCGCGTACATCTCGCCGAGAACGAGCTCCTCGGTGAAATTTTTCGAGCCGACTTTGATGGCAGCGGCGCCGCGGGCGCACGCGACCGGCGCGAGCGCCAAACCGGCCAAGACCAGCATCGCGTGGCCGCGCGTCAGCCTCACGTCGCCCACGACGGCTCCCGCTGCTGCGGCGCGCTCGCGGCGCGAGCGAGCGCGCTTAAACCACCTTCCGTGACGAGCGCGAGCAGCCCGACGCAAAGCGCGCCCAGCAACAGCTCGGCGGTGTCGTCGACCTGCAAGCCTTGAATGATGAGATCGCCGAAACCGCCGCCGCCGATGAACGCGGCGAGCGTCGCGGACGCGATGACCTCGACCGCCGCCGTGCGCACGCCCGTGATGATGACCGGCAACGCGAGCGGCGTTTCGACCCGCCGCAGCACTTGGCCGCCGCGCATGCCCATCCCAACCGCTGCCTCCTTCACCGCCGCGTCGATGCCGCGATACGCCAGGTCGGTGTTGATGAGGATCGGCGGGCACGCGAGCAGCACGAGCGCCACCAGCGCCGGCCGAAAGCCCAGTCCGAGCACCGGCATCACGAGCGCCAGCACCGCCAAGCTCGGCACGGAGCGCAGCGCCGTCACCACGCCGACGACGGGCGTGCCCGCCGCATGTCGCGACGTCCACACGCCGAGCGGAATGCAGATCGCGGCCGCGATCGCCAGCGCCGCGAACGAAAGCTCGACGTGCGCGCGCGCGCTCGTCGCGACCGCCTGCGGATTTGCGGCGGCGTAGGTCCAAATCTGCCGAAGAAGCGTCACGTCGCGCTCACCGTTCGGAGTCTTGGCGAAGCCGACCTCGCTCGAGCGCCGCGCGCACGTCCGCATCGGACACCTCGGCGAAATTCGCGTAGAACCGGCCGACGGCGAAATGCGGGTGGGCGACCGATTGCAAGACGACCACGTCGTCGAAGTGCATGCGGACCTGTCGGAGGCTCTCGTCGGGCGCGACTGGCACGGCGCAGACGATGCGCGCGGCGCCGCGCCGCCGCGCCGCAGCCGACGCGCACAGCATCGTCGCCGACGTGGCGATGCCGTCGTCCACCACGATCGCGGTCATGCCCGCGATCGGCGCTTGCGGAATGCCGTGGCGGATCCGCGCTTCGAGCTCTTGTGCCGCCGACATCGTCGCGCCCACCCACTGGCGCAAGTCCGCATCGGAAAATCCCGCTGCATACTCGGTGAACACGACGTCGCCGCCCGACGAAACGGCGCCGATCGCAAGCTCCGGCTGCAGCGGATGACCGACCTTGCGGATGACGATGAGATCGAGCGGCGCATGGAGCTCGCGCGCCACGGGCTCCGCCACCAAGACTCCGCCGCGCGCCACCCCCAGCACGGCGGCATCGCGTTCACCCAAAAGGCGCGCCGCGAGCTGGCTTCCGGCGTCTTGGCGATCAGCAAACAAGCGTCCCCAGCGCGACCGGGGACTGCGGGTTCGAAAAGGAGTCGAAAAATCGAAAACTCCGGTCGGGCCGGAGCGTTCGGCTTACGCCTAGGCCCAGTTCGTATCCTGGCTGAAGGCGCGAAGACCGGTCTCGCGGCCGTGCTTTTGGCTATCGATGAACGCCGTGATGCGGTGCAGCTCATCTTCGGTGAGGGCGGTGAAACGCACGCCGTATCGGAAGTGAAAACCGTGGGCTTCCTGCCGCGCATAGACGATGCGCGCGCCCAGATCGAATCTCAGGTCTTGACCGAAATTCATGAGCACCACCAGCGGTTCGCCGGGTGCCATCTTATGGTGCGTCCGGATGCACGCGCCGCTGGCCGAGAGATCTTCGAGCATTCCGGTGTGCGTCGGTCCGCCCAGACCGGATGGAGCGAATCGGACGGGCTCGCTCATCATCAAGCGAGGCGAGGTGCGGCCGTGTTTGACGGCGGGTTCTTTGTGCCGAGAGAAGATCGCGAGGAGCGAATTGAGCAAGGGCATCTCCACCGTTTCAAAACCTCGAGGGAGAGAGTCCGGCTCCGATTTCATCTTACGCTGGCGCGACCATGCGTGTCAAGGACGGAGCCCGCATCCTGGGAAGCGAATGCCCACGCATGTCAGCATTTCCGCGCTTGACACATCCGATGGTACGAGACAGCTCGGGGCTGCGCGCAGCGAGCTGGGACGAAGCGCTCGATCGCGCGGCCGCAGGCTTCGCCGATGTGATCGCGCGACACGGACCCAGCGCGTTCGGCTTGTTCAGTTGCTCGAAAACGACGAACGAACTGAACTATCTGGCGCAGAAGTTCGCGCGCGTCGCCATCGGTTGCAACAACATCGATAGTTGCAACCGGACCTGACACGCTCCGAGCGTCGCCGGTCTGGCGGCGGTATTCGGGGCGGGCGGGGGCACGAGCTCGTACCAAGAGGTCGAAGAGACCGACCTGATCATCCTCTGGGGATCGAACGCGCGCGAGACGCACCCGATCTTCTTCCATCACGTGCTGCGCGCCGTCCGCAACGGCGCGAAGTTGTACGTCGTCGATCCGCGCCGAACGGTCACGGCGCAGTGGGCGGACGCGTGGCTCGGCGTGAACGTCGGAACCGACATCGCGCTGTCCAATGCGATCGCCGGCGAGATCCTGGCGAGCGGCCTGGAGAATCGACATTTCATCGATCGCGCGACCGAAGGCTTCGACGCCTATCGCCAAAGCGTCTCGCGCTTCACGCCGGAGGCGGCGCAGTCGATCACCGGCGTGCCGGCCGCCGTCATCCGCCAGCTGGCTCGCGAGTATGCGACGGCGCAGCGCGCCATGATCTGCTGGACGCTCGGCATCACCGAGCACCACAACGCCGTCGACAACGTCTTCGCCCTGATCAATCTCGCGCTGCTCACCGGTCACGTCGGCCGCTATGGATCGGGCCTCAATCCGCTGCGCGGCCAGAACAACGTGCAAGGCGGCGGCGACATGGGAGCGATCCCGGACCGGCTGCCGGGCTTCCAAGCCGTCGGCGACCACGCGCTGCGCGCGAAATTCGAAGCGGCGTGGGGCGCGACGATCCAGCCGCGGCGCGGCTGGCGCTTGAACGAGATGTTCGAGGCGATCGAACGCGGCGCGCTGCGCGCGCTCTATGTGATCGGGGAGAATCCGCTGGTGTCCGAGGCGGACCGCACGCGCGCCGAACGGCTCCTGTCGCAGCTCGAGGTTCTCGTGGTGCAAGACCTATCGCTCACGCAAACCGCCCAAATGGGGCACGTGGTCTTCCCGGCCGCCGCCGGCTGGTGCGAGACGGACGGAACCGTCACGAGCAGCGAGCGCAAGGTGCAACGCGTTCGCAAAGCCGTCGAACCGCCCGGCGAGGCGCGCGACGACATCCGCATCCTGTGCGACGTGGCCCGGCACCTCGGCCACGATTGGGGCGAGCCGACGGCCGAGCAGCTGTGGGATGAGCTGCGCTCGCTGAGCCCGATGCACGCGGGCATGAGCTACAGGCGCCTCGACGAAAGCGGCGGCCTGCGCTGGCCGTGCTACGACGAGGGGCATCCCGGCGAACTGTTCTTGCATTCGCGCCTTTGGGAAGAGCCCGTGCGGGGTCCGCGCGCGCCCTTCCACGTCGTCGAGCAAGAGGGGCCCGTCGATCCGATCACGCAGGAATTCCCGATCCTGCTCACCACCGGACGGCGGCTCGATTCGTTCAATTCAGGCGTGCAGAGCGGCGAGTACACGTCGCCGCTGCGCCGCGGCGAAAGCATCGATCTGTCGCCGGAGGATGCGTCGAAGCACGAGCTGGCGGACGGCGAAACGGTTCGCGTGAGCTCGCGGCGCGGATCCGTCGTCGTGGCCGTGCGCATCGACCCAACCTTGCGGCCGGGACTGGCATTCATGACCTTTCATTTCGACGTCGCGACCAACGTCTTGACGATCGAAGCCAACGACCCCAAGTCCGGCACGGCTGAGTTCAAAGCTTCAGCCGTGCGCATCGACAAACTCGAACGCGCCGGTGCGCCGAGGGCCATGTAAGCATGGATCTCCACTTCACCGGCGCGCAGCCGTCGGAAGAAGAACGCTCGGCGGTTGACGGCGTTTTAGGCGAACCGGAAGAGCGTGGCGGGCCGCACTGGTCGACCGGCGGCGCCCACGACGCCGAACGGCGGCGCCATCTGCTCTTGCCGACGTTGCATGCGATCGCCGATCGCGTGGGCTGGATCGGCGAAGGCGCGCTGAACTATGCGTGCCGGCGGCTGAGCATTCCACCCGCCGAGGCGTACGGCGTGGCGAGTTTCTACGGGCTCTTTTCGATGCGGCCGCGGCCGCCGAGGGTGGTGCACGTCTGCGACGACATCGCCTGCATGGCGGCCGGGGCCGCTGATCTGTGCAAGCGGGTCGAAGGCGAAGCCGGCAAACCCGGCACGCCGTCGACCGACGGATCGTCGACCTGGCTTTTGAGTCCGTGTCTTGGGCTGTGCGATCGCGCGCCGGCCGCGCTCGTCATCAGCGCGGGCGCCCAAGGTCGCTGGACGCCGCTGTCCGCGATTTCCGCATCCGACGTCGTCGCGGCGATCAATGGCCGCCCAGACGTCGGTCGACCAAGGTCGACCTCTACAACTCGAGAGGGAGAAGCTCGAGCGTCGAGCGGGCTCTTGCGGCGCATCGATCGCGTGGACCCCGAGAGCCTTGACGACTACCGCGCGTCCGGCGGATACGCGGCGTTGCGGCGCGCCTTCGAACTGGGCCCGAGCGGCGTGGTGCGCGAGGTGGTCGACGCCAAGCTCGTCGGACGCGGCGGCGCGGCATTTCCGACCGGGCGGAAATGGGAGGCCGTCGCCAGCGAACCTGCGCGGCCGCACTATCTGGTCTGCAATGCGGACGAATCCGAGCCGGGCACGTTCAAGGACCGCGTGCTGATGGAGGGCGACCCCTTCGCGATCGTCGAGGCCATGACGATCGCGGCGTTCGCAGGCGGCTGCGAGCGCGGCTTCATCTACGTACGCGGCGAATATCCGCTTGCGACCGACCGGCTGCGCAGCGCACTCGACTCGGCGCGGCTCCACGGCTTGCTCGGCGACGATATCATGGGCCGCGGTTTCCGCTTCGACATCGAAATCCGCCGCGGCGCCGGCGCCTACGTCTGCGGCGAGGAGACGGCGCTCTTCAATTCGATCGAAGGCTATCGCGGCGAGCCGCGCAACAAACCGCCGTTTCCCGTGCAGCGAGGCCTCTTCGGCAAGCCGACGATCGTCAACAACGTCGAGACGCTCGTCAACGTGCCCGACATCGTGTTCGGCGGCGGCCGGGCCTTTGCCGCCGTGGGCACGGCCGACTCGACCGGCACCAAACTGTTCTGCGTCACCGGCCGCGTGGCGCGACCCGGCTTGTACGAGATTCCGTTCGGCGTGACGTTGCGCGAGCTCATCGCGCAGGCGGGCGGCGTGCGCGACGGCAAGAGAGTCAAAGCCGTCCTGCTGGGAGGCGCGGCGGGGACGTTCGTGACGCCGAGCGAGTTGGATACGCCGCTGTCGTTTGAGGGCGCGCGCGCGATCGGCGCGTCGCTGGGCTCGGGCGTGGTGTTCGTTCTCGACGACGCGTCCCCGTTGTGGCCCATCCTTTCGCGCATCGCCGCCTTCTTCAGAGACGAATCGTGTGGGCAATGCGTGCCCTGCCGCGTCGGGACGGTCCGACAAGAAGAGCTGCTCAAGCGAGTCGCGTCCGGCACGCCGCTTGAGTCGGCGCAGAACGAACGCGCGCTGCTCGCAGACATCGGCCGCGTCATGCGAGACGCATCGATCTGCGGTTTGGGCCAGACCGCGTCCTCAGCCGTAGAGTCAGCGTTCGCGAAGTTCGATCTGTCACGGCGGGGTCCGGCATGAACCGGCCGCGCTCGCGCACGGCTGCGCGAACGATTTCGCTGGAGATCGACGGCGTGGCGCTCAGCGTGCCGGAGGGAGCGACGATACTCGAAGCCTGCAAGACGCTGCGCATCGACACGCCAACCCTGTGCTATCTCGAGAATCTGACTCCGGTGAACGTGTGCCGCGTCTGCGTGGTCGAGCTCGAAGGCTCGCGCACGCTGGTACCGGCCTGTTCGCGCGCGTGCGAACCGGGCATGAAGATCAAGACCGACAGCGAACGCGTTCGGCTTTCCCGGCGGATGGTGCTCGAGTTCTTGGCCTCATCGGTGGACGTCTCGCTCGCCACCGACCTGCAAGGGTACCTGGAGCGCTTTGGCGCCCAGCCGTCGCGCTATGGCGAGGCGGCCGCGACGGTCGCCCAGCCCGTCAAAGCCGACAACGAGCTCTACGTGCGCGACTATGCGAAATGCATCCTCTGCTACAAGTGCGTCGAAGCATGTGGAGCGGACGCGCAAAACACGTTCGCGCTCGGCGTATCGGGCCGAGGCTTCGACGCCCGCATTTCCACGGAATATGCCGTGCCGCTGCCCGACTCCGCGTGCGTCTATTGCGGCAACTGCATCGGCGTCTGCCCGACCGGCGCGCTGATGTTCAAGACCGAACACGACATGCGCGCCGCGGGCGAATGGGATGAGGCGCGTCAGACGAAGACCGATACCGTGTGCGGCTACTGCGGTGTGGGCTGCACGCTCACGGTTCACGCTCAAGATGGAAAAATCGTGAAGGCCACATCGCCGCTCGATAACGACGTGACCGCGGGCCATTTGTGCATCAAAGGAAGGTTCGGCTGGCGTTTCGTGGCGACGCCCGAGGAACCGAAGCGCTCCTCAGCCGACTAGCGGCGGCCTACTTGTTGAAATAGTCGGCGTTGATCTTCGTGAAGTGCTTCCACTCTTCGGGCACTTCCGTCTCGTTATAGATCGCGTTCACCGGACAGGCGGCCACGCACGCCCCGCAGTCGATGCAGGTCGACGGGTCGATGTACAGCATCTCGTCGGCGTCTTCGCCTTTGATGCAGTCGACGGGACAGACGTCGATGCACGATTTATCTTTGACGCCGATGCAGGGTTGCGTTATCACGTAGGTCACGCACCAATCTTCTCCCGGGAAACGTTTCGGACCTACCCCGATTTATTCGGCGGACCTCGCTACAACGACGACGTCGTTGGTTGCGGGACCGGCGGGAGGCGGCGCGCGAGCAGCAGCGCGCCGCCGATGTCCTGCGCGAAGTGGCCGATCATGCAGGGCAGCAGCGAGCCCGTCGCGAGGAACACGAGGGCGTACAAGAATCCGGCCACGGATGCGCCGATCATTCCCATGCGGCCCTGGTATGAGTGCGCGAGCCCGAATGCGACGCTCGAGATCACGACGCCGGCGCTCAGGCTTCCCAGCAGCTGCGCGACCTTCACGAGCGCGTAGCCGCGGTAGAGAAACTCTTCGCACATGCCGGCGGTCGCAGCCAACCCGACGAACAGCGCCAACTCGATCGTCGAGGCGGGCACCACGACGCGAATGCGCCTGGCATAGTCGGGGCCGATCTCGGAACGCCCGGCGCTGAGCAAGAGCAGCGCCGCCGCCACGACCAGACCCGCAAGCAGTTCGATGGGAGCGTGCGGCGCTCGCACTCCGACGTCGCTGGGCCGCTGACCGTAGAGCCGCAGCGCATAGATCGCGAGCGCGGTGACCAGCCAGAGCACCGCTATCGTGCGCAGGTAGCGTCCGATTTTGCTCGCGGCAGCGACGGCGGGCCGCGCAAATCGGCGCGCGGTCAGCGCCGCGACGATGGGCACGGCGACGATGAGGATGGCCAACATCGCGACGAGCGCCAGCGCGCGCGGCGAGAGGTGGCCAAGTAGAGGCAGCGAAACGGCCATCATCGCGATGCGTCACGCGCTCGCGCGCGCATCTCCTGCATTTTCCGATTCAAGGATTCGCTTCGAGCTTGCGGTCAATCAACCGGCGACTGCTCGGCCTGTTGAGCCTCGGCCACCTTTCCGTGGACGTCACCGGCGGCGCGCTGCCGGCGATCTTGCCGTTTCTGCAGCGCGAGTTCCATCTTTCGTACTTGCTGCTCGCAGCGGTGATCATGACCTCGAACGTCACCTCGTCGATCGTGCAGCCGGCGTTCGGCATCGCGTCCGACCGCGCCCCCGCGCGCTTTTTGCTTCCGCTCGGCGTGCTGTTCTCGGTCGCCGGATTCGCGGCGCTCGGCATCGCGCCGACCTACGGATTGCTGCTGCTCGCCGTCGCCGTATCCGGCATCGGGTCGGCGATCTATCATCCGGAGGCGTCGAAAGCCGCAAGCTTCGTCGCGGGATCGCGCCGCGCGACCGGCATGTCGGTGTTCTCGGTCGGCGGCAACATCGGGTTCGCGCTGGGACCGCTCGTGCTGACGGCCATCGTCGCGCTCTGGGGATTTCACGCGACGTGGGTGCTCGTCGTTCCTGGCGTTGCGATGGCGGCCGCGCTCGCCGCCGTGCTGCCGGCGCTCGCGGCCGCAGCCGCCGCGCACGCGACCGTCCATTCCTCGGGCGAGGAGCGCCGATCGTATCCGGGCCGCATGACGCTGCTCGTCATCATCGTCGCGCTGCGCTCCGTGGTCTACGGCGGCATGCTCACGTTCGTGCCGCTGTATGCCGTGAACGTGCTGCATCACGCCCCGGCCGGCAGCGGCGTGCTGCTGTTCCTCATCCTCGGCGCCGGCGCCGCCGGCACTGTCTTCGCCGGGCCGATCGCCGACCGCATCGGCAAGAAGACCACGATGCTCGCGAGCCTGGCGTGCTTGCCCGTGTTCTTGGCCGGCTATCTGCTCGCCCCAGGCGGGCTCGCGCTCATCTTCTTGATCCTTGCCGGGGCGGCGCTCGTCGGGACCTTCACGCTCACGCTGATCATGGGTCAGGAATATCTGCCGAACCGGCTGGCGCTGGCAAGCGCGCTCATGATCGGCTTCACGTCCGGGCTTGGCGGACTGGCGGTGGGCGCGCTCGGCAGACTCGCGGACGTCGCCGGGCTGGGAGCGACGCTTTGGACGCTGGTCGTTTGCGCGCTCGCGGCGTTCGTGCTGACGATCGCGCTGCCCGCAACGGAGGCGATCCGCAAAGCGGGCGTCGCCGACCTGCGCAGTCCGGGCAGCCTGGAGACCGCTGGATAAAGCATGGACCCGCGACCGATGAACGCCGGTCTCTACGGCGCGGGATCGTTCGCCGCGTTTCTCGCGTTCGCGCTTGCTCGCGGCGACGCGCTGCGGATCAGCGCGGTCGCGTCGCGGACGCCGCAGCGCGCGTTCGCTTTCGCCGCCAAACACCAGATCGTGCGCGGTTGCGAGGACCTCGATGCGCTGCTCGCGCTTGACGACCTCGACGCGATCATCATCGCCACGCCGCCGTTCGATCACGCCGCCAGCGCAATCCGCTGTCTCGAGGCCGGCAAGCATGTCTTCACCGAAAAGCCGCTCGCGACCACGAGCGAAGACGCTTCGCGGATCGTCAAGGCCGCCGATCGGGCGCATCGAGTGATCGGCATCGATAGCCCGATGCCGTTCACGGACATCGTGCGCGCGATCGGGGAGATCGCGGGTTCGCGAGTCGCGGGCGCGCTGCGCCGCATCTCCGTCGAGAACATCGCCAGCTGCGAGGGTCTCGTGGACGACCACTGGTTCTGGGACGTGCGCGCGTCGGGTGGGATCTTCGTCGAGCACGGCGTGCACTTCTTCGACTGGTGCGGAGCGTTGCTCGGCACGTCGCAAGACGTGGTGGCATGGACCGCGAGCACGGGCCGGCGCCAGGACCGGGTGTTCGCGGCAGTCGGTCACGAGCGCGGCGGGCTCGCCACGTACTATCACGCCTTTATCGCGACGGCAGATGCAGAGCGAACGCGGGTCATCGCGTCGTTCGACGGCTGCGACGCGGTCGCAGTCGGCTGGGTTCCGACGCGACTGCGGCTGCTCGGCGAGCGCGCACAGGACGCCGCCGTCGTCGTTCGAACTTTGCGAGATGCAAATCTTCGCGAGCTTGACTCCGATGAAGGCCCGGTCTTCGACGCGGGCGCGAAGCTGCACGCCTACGCCGCGAGCATGAGAGCGGCGGCAGCCGATTTTTGCGACGCCGCGCTGCGCTCCGAAACGCCCCGCATCGTCGGCGCTCCGCGAGCACTCCTGGGCCTGCGCGTCGCGTGCGCCGCGCGCGCTGCCGCCGAGAGCGGACGCCGGCAACCGGTATGAGCGAGAGCGGGCAGAGCAGGAGCGCGTCGGCGTTCGCGGGCGCGCTGCTCGCGCTCGCGGCGGCCGCGAGCCTTGCGGCAAACTGCCAGGCGAATCCGACGCCAGCGCAATCGCCGGGTTACTCTGGGTTCATCAGCGCGGACCCGACGGCGTTCTCGATCCAGTCCGTTGATCGTTTCGCCGACGAGCAGGCGGGCACGATCCAGAGCACGATCGTCGTCGTCGCGGCGACGTTCACCAACGTCGACGTCGTGCCGGAGGTGATCGAGCCGGATCGATTCGTGCTCACGGATCAAACGACCAACGCGGCCTTCTACGGCCTGTCCGGCACGAACATCAATATCCCTTCGATGGCCACCACCAGCATCGAGCCCGGAAAAAGCGCCGAGATCCGCGTGGGTTTCCGGGTGCCGCTCACCATGACGGCGGCGCGGCTCGCCTATCACCCCTGACAAAACGATGACGGCATCTGGTGCGCGCGAACGCAAGCTGCTGCTCATCGACGTCTACGCGCTGGTGTATCGCTCGTTCTTCGCGTTGCCGCCGCTCACCACGTCGAGCGGCCGTCAGATCGGCGCGGCCTACGGCTTCGACCGGATGTTGAACAGCGTGATCGCGACCGAGCATCCCACGCACATCGTGGCCTGCTTCGACGCCGGCATTCCAGCCGAGCGTCTCGTGGCCGTGCCGCAGTACAAGGCGCAGCGGCCGGAAATGCCGGACGAACTGAGGCCGCAGTTCGAAATCGTGCGCCGCCTGCTAGACGCGCTCAACGTCGCGATCGTCGAAGTCGAAGGCGAGGAGGCTGACGATTGCATCGCCACGCTCGCGACGCGCGCCTCCGCCCAGCGGTTCAACAACGTGATCCTGTCGGGCGATCTCGATCTGCTGCAACTCGTCGACGAGCATGCGACGGTCATCGTCACGCGGCGCGGCGTCAGCGACCTGGCTCGCTATGACGTCAAGGCGGTTCGCGAACGCTTCGGGCTGCTGCCCTCGCAACTCCCCGATTACCGGGGTCTGAAGGGCGATCCGTCGGACAACTTGCCCGGCGTGCCCGGCATCGGCGAAAAAACCGCAGCAAAATTGATCGGCGAATTCGGTTCGCTCGACGAGCTGCTGGAGCAGGTGGATGCGGTGAAACCTCCGCGCATCGCCGCGTTGCTGCGAGAGCATGCGGACCAGGCGCGCCGCTGCCGCGACGTCTCGACGGCGAAGCGCGATTTGCCGATCGCGCTGGAGTGGGCGCAATGCGAAGTGCGAACGCCGGACCCTGACAAGCTGCAGGCGCTGTACGCAGAGTTAGAGTTTCGCTCGCTTTTGCGCGCCGTCGGTCCCATCGCCGGATCGCAGCCGCCCGCGCCGGCGACGCCTGCCTCGGCTCCAAAACGGCCGACGGCGCAGCTGAGCGCGGCCGCGAATCGAGAGGCCGCGCTGGAACTGCTCGCTCGAGCTGCGCGCACCGACGAGATCGCGATCGCGTTCGTGCCCGAAATCGATGCGTGGCGCGATGCCCGCCAGCATGGTGTGGCGATCGCGTTCGAACCGGAGGCGGCGACGATCGTTCCGGCGCCGCTTGCAGACGATCCGGCGGTGAAAGCGGCGCTGGCCGGCGTGCTTGGGGCCGAACGCCCGCGCAAGCTCGTGCACGATCTCAAGAATGCGAGCGGCTGGCTCGCCGCGCGAGGCGCGCGCTTGGGCGGCGCGGCATTCGACACGATGCTGGCTCAGGCGCTGCTGGATCCGGCGCGCGGCGAACGCGAGCTCGAGATCGACGTCGGCGCCGGGCCCTCGCCGGCCGATTCGCTCGGCTTGTTCGACGGTCAATCAGACGCGAACCCAGCGCAGGCGAGCGCGGCGGCGAGCATCTTCGCATCGGCTCGAGAGCTGCGTCCGGAGATCGAGAGCGCGGGCCTTCACGACGTCCTGTACGACCTCGAGATGCCGCTCGCGTTCGTGCTCGCGGACATGGAACGCGTTGGATTCCGGTTGGACACCGCCGGTTTGGACGCCATCCGCGCCGAACTCGACGCGGCCCTCGCGCGCCTCACGGCCGACATCCACCGCTTGGCCGATGAAGAGTTCAACATCAATTCTCCCAAGGCGCTGGCCGGCGTGCTGTTCGAAAAGCTCAAACTGCGCAGCGGCGGCAAGACCAAGACCGGCTATTCCACGAGCATCGACGTGCTCGCGCCGCTCGCGCTCGAACACGAGATCGCCGCCAAGGTCATCGAATTCCGCGAAATCGCAAAATTGAAAGGCACGTACGTCGATGCGCTGCCGTTGCTCGTGGATCCCAGCACCGGCCGATTGCACACGACGCTGCACCAGCTCGGCGCCGCCACCGGACGGCTCGCCAGCTCGAACCCGAATCTGCAGAACATTCCGATCCGCAGCGAGGTCGGGCGCGTCATCCGCCGCGCCTTTTTGCCGCCGACTCCGGGCAACGTGTTGCTGGCCGCCGACTATTCCCAGATCGAGCTGCGGTTGTTCGCGCATCTCTCCGAGGATCCGAATCTGATCGCGGCGTTCGAAGCCGGAGAGGACATCCACGCGTTCGCGGCGCGGGCCGTCTTCGGGATCGCGCCGGACCAAAACGTGTCGCCGGAGATGCGACGCCGCGCCAAGGCGGTGAATTTCGGGATCCTGTACGGGATGGGCGCGCGCGGGCTCGCGCAGAGCGTCGGGTTCTCGCGCTCCGAGGCCCAAGCGTTCATCGACGCCTATTTCGAACGTTTTCCGAGCGTCCGCAACTATATCCAGCGCACCTTGGCGCGCGCGCGCGAGGCGGGCTTCGTCACGACGCTGATGGGGCGCCGGCGCTACTTGCCGGATTTGAATTCGGGCAACCGCATGCTGCGCACGGCGGCCGAGCGCATGGCCACGAACGCGCCGCTGCAAGGCAGCGCCGCCGACCTCATCAAGCTCGCGATGGTCCGCGTTTCCAGGCCGCTGGCGGAAGCGCAGATCCCAGCGCGGCTCCTGCTCCAGGTCCACGACGAGCTGATCTTCGAAGCGACGCCCGACGGCCTCGATCGACTGCGCGCCGAGGCGAAGAGCGCGATGGAAGGCGTCGCAACGCTGCGCGTGCCGCTCGTCGTCGATTTCAAGTCGGGACCGAACTGGGGCGAAATCGAATAACCCGCGCTCCGATCGCCACCCTGTAGCGGGGCGACCGAAGGTCGCCGTCTCGTTCGAGCGAAGCTCGAACGCTCATCATGCCTGAACTTCCGGAAGTCGAGACGATCGTGCGCGGCCTGCTGCCGCGCATCCGTGGACGGCGCATCAGCGCGGTCGCCATCGAATGGCCGCGCGTGGTTGACGCGCGCGGCGCCTCGGTCGACGCGCTGGTCGGGCACGAGATCGTCGACGTGCGTCGCGCCGGCAAGTTCGTGGTCGCACGGCTTGAGAACGGCGCGCACGTCGCCGTGCACCTGCGCATGACCGGCCGGCTCATCGCGGACCCGTCCGCCGTGCTGCCGCACACGCGGTTCGTCTGGCGTTTCGACGACGGAGGCGCGCTGGTCTTCGCCGACGTCCGCAAATTCGGCCGCCTGCGCGTGCTGAGCGGCGATCCCGAGCGCGAGCTCGGCATCGGAATCGACCCGTTCGACCCGCGCTTGGATGCGGAACTGCTCCGCAGGATGCTCGCCGGACGCAGGACTCCGATCAAGGTCTGGCTGCTCGATCAGCGCTTCATCGCCGGCATCGGCAACATCTATGCGTGCGAGGCGCTCTACGTCGCCGGCATCCGACCGACGAGGCGCTCCGGCAATCTCTCGGCGCCCGAGCGGCACAAGCTGTTGCGCGCGCTGCGAAAAGTCTTAGCGAAGGCCATCGGACGCCGAGGCTCGAGCGTCGATGACTACGTCGATGTGGAAGGAAACCAGGGTGGCTTTCAGAAGCTGTTGGCGGTCTACGGTCGCCGCGGCTTGCCGTGCCGGCGTTGCAAAACGCCGATTCGACGAATCGTCCTGGCGCAGCGAGGCACGTTTTTCTGCCCCGTTTGCCAACGCTCCGCCGTTCCAACGCATCGGAAGGTAGGTCCTGTGCGCGTGGCCGGTCGCTCGGCGCCGACGAATTCTATGGTAAGGATAGGTAGCGCAAAATCGTAATGGCAGATCCCGAGGTTCTCGACGCGAGCCAGGCGCTCGGCGAGGAGTTCGCTCTCGAGCAGCAACTCTACGAAGAGAGCCTCAAGACCCTCGACGAAGGCCAGATTCTCACCGGCGTCGTGGTCGCGAAATCCCACGATGAACTGCTGGTCGACATCGGCGGCAAGTCCGAAGGCGTCGTCACCGGGCGAGAGCTCTCGCCCGGTTTGGCGGTCGACAATTTCAAGCTGGGCGATACGCTCGAGGTGCTCGTGCATCGCATCGAAAGCGACGGCGACGGCACCATGTATCTTTCGGAAAAGCGCGCGCGGGCGCTCAAGACATGGGAGAAAGTGCTCGAAGCGCACGAGCAAAACGAAGCGATCACGGCCACCGTCACGCAAGTCGTCAAAGGCGGCGTGCTGGTGGACTTGGGAATGCGCGGTTTCGTGCCGGCCTCGCAGATCCGTCGCCATCCCGTCGGCAACCTCGAGGAGATGGTCGGGCGGACGCTGCGGCTCAAGGTGATCGATCTCGACCACAAGCGCCGCCGCGTCGTGCTGTCGCAGCGCGTCGTCCTCGAAGAAGAGCTCAATCAGAAAAAACAGGAACTGATGTCCACTCTGGAAGCCGGCCAGATCCGCGACGGCAACGTCGTCCGCCTCGCCGACTTCGGGGCGTTCGTGGATCTCGGAGGCATCGACGGCCTGATCCACAACAGCGAGCTGTCCTGGTCGCGCATCAAGCATCCGAGCGAAGTCGTGCAGATCGGCGACAAGGTCCAGGTCGAGATCATGAAGTTCGATCCGGAGACGAAGAAAGTCAGCTTGTCGCTCAAGCACGCGCTCGAAGATCCCTGGAAGCAAGTGCCGGACGCGCTGCCGGAGGGAACGCTGGTTCCGGCGCAGCTCATCAAGGCGACGCAGAACTACCTGCTCGTGGAGCTGCTGCCCGGGGTCACCGGCATGGTGCCGAAGTCCGAGTTCGATCCCGCGCATCCGCCGGCTGTCGGCGAGACGGTCAGCGTAAAGGTCCTCAACGTCGTGCCGAGCTCGCGGCGCATCACCGCGAGCATCTTGAAGGCCGCCGAGACGGCAGACGAATCCGACGCCGCGGCGGACGTCGCGGCGCAAGCGCCTCCGGTGGAAGAACCCGCGCCGGAAACTCCCGAAGCCTAAACCAGCCCTTCGTGATCGTCGGACTCACGGGCGGAATCGGTTCCGGCAAATCCGAGGTCGCGAAGCTGCTCGCCGAGCGCGGCGCCGTCATCGTCGACACCGACGCGATCGCGCGCGATCTGGTTGAGCCTCACGGCCCGCTCCTGTCCGAACTCGTCCGGGAATTCGGCGCGAGCATCGTGGGGCCCGAGGGGCGTCTCGACCGCCGCGCCCTTGCGCGCATCGCCTTCGCCGACGAAGGCAAGCGCAAGCGGCTCAACGACATCCTGCATCCCGCGATCCTCAAACAGACCCTTGCCGAGATCAGCCGGCATGCGTCGAGCGCCGTCGTCGTCGTCGTCGTGCCGCTGTTGTTCGAATCTGGTTTTGACAAGAACTGTCAAACGGTCATCGCGGTCGTCGCGCCGGTCGAGCTTCGTCGCCGGCGCGTGCTGGACCGCGGCGGGATGGACGAGACCGACCTCGCCGCGCGCATTCGCGCGCAGCTTCCCGATGCGGAGTACGAACGGCGCGCGCAGATCGTCGTGCGCAACGACGGCGACCAGGCCAAGCTGGGACGCGAAGTGGATGCGGCCTGGGGACGCCTCAAAACGTCGCCCACATTGTAGTGGTCGACCTTGGTCGACCTTCGACTCCGTACCGTCGCCTTAGCGCTCGCCAGACCCCGCGCTCGGCAAAGCCTCGGCTCTTCGGGATAATCTCCCGCCTCGGCTCGTTGGCGCGGCTCTCGCCGCGCCAAAGGCCTCGCTTCGGGGCCTGGCTCGCGCTATCGGCGACGCGCGACGACGGCGACCATGGTCTGACAAGCGAGGTCTTGTCGAGCGCAAGCGTGCGCTCGACAAGAGCGAGGCGAGG